>Ga0169931_10001000_pt1 | contig 46795 bp, 42 predicted proteins | sample Kivu_15m_20L_FD_129675 | JGI IMG/M metagenome (GOLD analysis project Ga0169931, IMG submission 129675) | Freshwater microbial communities from Lake Kivu, Western Province, Rwanda to study Microbial Dark Matter (Phase II) - Kivu_15m_20L... | ecosystem: Environmental > Aquatic > Freshwater > Lake... | reverse complement strand
TGTGGAAAAAGAATTCGATTCCTTGGCGGTTTATTTTGACCAGCAAAAGCAACCCTTTACTGCACAGCGGAATTTTCCCATTCTAAGTATGGTCATGCGTGACCAGTTTGATCACCTGCTCGTACAAGAAGCCGTCAAGCTCGGGGCCGTGCTTCTCGAGGGGCAGGCGCTGCAGCAATTAGAGTTTCTAGAGGATATACGACTTCAAACCCAAAACAAGGGGCTACATGCTCGCTATGTAGTAGCAGCAGACGGGGTGTTGGGCCCTACCGCCAAGCTTGCTGGATGGAAAGAAACGCGCAAACTAATTCCTGCATTGGAGTATGAAGTGGGAGTAAATTTGGAAGATTTTGAGCGCCTCTCCAAAGAAGCTCGCTTTGACATTGATGCCATACCCCAGGGTTATGGCTGGTGTTTTCCCAAAGCCAATCACCTTTCCATTGGTGTTGGATTATTTGCGCCTAAAAAGATCCAACTCCGCACCTTTTACCAAGCCTACCTCCAAAAATTGGGGATACAGGAAACCACCTTTGAGGAGGCCCATGGCTTTCAAATACCCGTTGGTGCACGGACCGATGGGTTTACTAAAAAGAGAGTTTTCCTGACGGGTGATTCTGCTGGATTTGCCGATCCCTTGACTGCAGAAGGCCTAACCAATTCGATTTATTCAGGCATCCTGGCTGGGCAAAGCATCGCTCGACAGTTTGATCAGCCTGAGCTTGCTTCCAATGCCTACCAAGCAGCCCTCGAAGAGCGGCTACTTCCCGAATTACGATTTAGCGAAGTGATGGCCTCCTTTTTTTACTTTATGCCCGCTGCCAGAAATTTACTCATGGGGAAGTATGGGCAGCGAGCCTGTGAGATTTTAACTGATGTATTCACCGGACAAACTGTTCTCAGCCAAGATCTCAAGAAAAAGGCACTCAAAAAATTGAAAATTTGGTAATGCATACACCAATTGAGAGTTCGAATTGTTCAAGATACGTGTTTTTGTACCAAAATCTACCCCTACTTTTCCTCAGTAGGCGGCTTAATGTGCTTGAACTAAATCGAGGGACACATTAATTAGTAATTCTTCAATCCAGATGGGAAAATAATTGATACTTTGAAAGGGAACTTTATTTTTTTTCCTTTCTTTGAATTCACCCAACCTTAGGCAGGCCTGACGTGGTTGTATTCATTCTTGTTTAACACCTGATTCAACCCCAATTCCTGATTAGTACACTACTTAAAATATGGCCCTTCAAGAAGAATTAGAGTCCCAAGGCAATTGGCTATTTCGGTACCGAAGTTTTTTGCCCATACTCATTGTTTTGGTGGGTTGGGCTAGGTACCTGAGACGTGTACTGCATCCTGATGAATTTCCACTTTACGTGCTGGAATACGATTCCATTTACTTGGCCGTAGCCATGGGGGTTGGGCTTTTGGGACTGGCCGTGCGTGTCTACACGGTGGGCTATTCACCGCGCAATACTTCTGGTAGAAATACCAAAGTGGGCCAAGTTGCAGATACATTGAATCAAACCGGTATTTATTCGATTGTGCGCCATCCACTTTATGTGGGTAATTTTCTGATGTGGTTGGGTCCAGCCTTGGTTACCGCCGACCTTTGGTTTATCATCGCTTTCTGCCTGTTGTACTGGGTCTATTACGAGCGCATCATGTTTGCCGAGGAGCAGTTTCTTAGAAAGAAATTTGGTGATGTTTACCTGCAATGGAGTTCCAAGGTTCCTGCTTTTCTACCCAATTTTGGTAATTTTTCCCCTCCTCAAATCTCTTTTAGTTGGAAGAAGGTGGTGAAAAAGGAAAAAAATGGACTTGCTGCACTTTTCCTAATTTTCTTTTTGTTTGATGCTTCCGAGATGCTTTTCAATCCAGTACATCAACCCAATCCCCTTTTATTTAGGCTTTGTCTAGGGACAGGGCTCTTGTATGTGGTTCTCAAGGTGTTGAAAACTAAAACCTCTCTTTTGGTCGAGGAGGGAAGGTAAAACCACATTGGTTTAGGGATATCACTCAAATGGTTTTATCAATTCCTTCTTTTCGAGCAGGCTAAATGACCTTAACTAAATACCCGTATAGGTAAAAGGAGTAATTGCCTTCAATTCTGCTTTTAATTCCCCCGAAATCGGCAAGCCTTCAATAAACTCCGCTAGGGAAGCCTGCGTAATTTTAGAGTGGGTCCGAGTCAAGTCTCTCAGCGCCTCGTAAGGTTTGGGAAATCCTTCCCGTCTCAAAATGGTTTGTATGGCCTCTGCCACCACAGCCCAATTTTCCTCTAGGTCTGCATCGATCGCTGCTCGGTTCAATTCCAATTTACCTAGCCCTTTCTCTAGGGACTCCAGTGAAATCAACATGTGAGCCAAAGGAACTCCAATTACACGCAATACCGTACTATCGGTTAGGTCACGCTGTAGTCTTGAGATGGGTAGTTTTCCAGCCAAGTGTTCTAGTAGTGCATTGGCAATGCCTAAGTTGCCTTCTGCATTTTCAAAATCAATGGGATTGACCTTGTGCGGCATGGCGGAGGAACCTACCTCTCCGGCTTTGATTTTTTGCTTGAAGTAATTCATGGCCACGTACTGCCACACATCCTTGGAAAGGTCGAGCAGGATGGTATTGATGCGTTTCAGTCCATCAAAACAAGCAGCCAGGTGATCGTAATGTTCAATCTGTGTAGTAGGATAGGAGCGGCTAAGCCCCAGGGTCTGCTCCACAAATTGCTTTGCAAAACCATTCCAGTCGATTTGAGGATAGGCTACTTGGTGGGCATTCAGGTTTCCCGTCGCTCCTCCAAATTTGGCAGCATAAGGAACCTTCGCAAGTAGCTCCATTTGATTCTGTAGACGAACTACAAAAACCTGAATTTCTTTACCTAATCGAGTGGGGGAAGCGGGTTGTCCGTGCGTCTTGGCTAGCATAGGTATAGCGGTCCAGTCAATGGAAAGTGCTGAAAGCTGTGAAATTATTCCTTGAAGAGTAGGAAGAATTACTTCCTGAAGACCTTCCTTCAGCATCAAGGGGGTTGCGGTATTGTTGATGTCTTGAGAGGTCAGCCCAAAGTGGATAAATTCCTTGTATTCCTCCAGACCTAAGGAATCGAACTTCTCTTTCAAGAAGTATTCGACTGCTTTCACGTCGTGGTTAGTGGTGCGTTCTGCAGTTTTGATCCATTCCGCATCTTCCATGGAAAAGTGACTCACCCAACTTCGTAATTTTGGATATAGACCCTTGTCAAAGGATGAGAGTTGGGGGAGGGGTAGTTCGCAAAGGGCGATGAAATACTCCACTTCCACCTGTACCCGATACTTGATCAGGGCAAATTCTGAAAAGTAAGCCCGAAGTGGGGCAGTTTTGCCGGCATATCGTCCATCCACGGATGAGATTGCAGTCAAGGCATTTAATTTCATAGCATCCAATTTGGGGTAGAAAACTAGGGAGTAAACCTATTTTTCATGTTTCAAAGGTAAGGCTTTGCCTTTAAAAAGTAGGTGAATCTACCTGCTTTTCTATTTCCCTTGAAACTTCTTACTTGGATTAAGGGTTATCCAAATAAAATTCTTCTCCGAATCTTCAGATTCTTGATGAAGAAACTAATTTTGCAGGCACCCCAATTTTATGTCATGTTCAATTTCTTTAAGAAAAAGACAGATTTCCCAAAAGCCAATCCCTACCTGCCCTTGAAGGTTCGGGAGGTGGTCAAGGAGACAATTGATACCGTTACGATTTATTTTGAGCAACCCGAACCCTATTTAGAATATCAGTCTGGGCAGTTTTTGACCCTAGTGCTGGAGTTGGATGGAAAGGAGCAGCGCCGTTCCTACTCCTTGTGTACTTCGCCCTACGTAGATCCATTTCCAGGCATTTCGGTGAAGCGGGTTCCGAATGGGCTGTTTTCCAATTACCTCAACGAGAAAGTATTCCCTGGAAAGACGCTGAATGTCCTTCGGCCTTTGGGAAATTTTACGACTACTTTTCATTCCAAAAATCGCCGGCATTTCTTCTTAATTGCCGGAGGAAGCGGAATCACACCCCTGATGGGCTTGTTGAAATCTGTTTTAGTCAATGAGCCTTCTTCTCGAGTGACGCTCATTTACTGCAGTCGTTCGGAAGAGGAGATCATTTTTGCCTCCCAACTCCATTTACTTGAACTCGCCAATCCAGATCGCTTGAAAGTGATTCACAATCTCAGTCAGCCATCGGATGCATGGACGGGTTTGAAAGGTCGTTTGGCACCCGAACTGCTGTCCGAACTTTTTGCGCAAGGGGAATACGAGCCACGCTACGAGGAAGAATACTTTATCTGTGGACCTGAAGGGCTCATGCAAACGACCCAACAGGTGCTAGAGCAACTCGGAGTAGACCAAGATCGAATTCATAGCGAGAGCTTTTTCTCTGCTGCAGCTCATCAAGCGCAGGAAGATGCGAAAGCGGGCATTACCGAAGGGCTACTTTCTCGAGATGTGACCATTCAACTCGAAGGAGAAGATCATTTGGTGACGGTAGGTCCAGGAAAAACCATCCTGGAAGCAGGACTTGCTGCTGGATTAAACATGCCTTACAGTTGCCAAAGTGGACTTTGTACCGCTTGCCGTGGTCGATTGAGTGCAGGAGAGGTGAAAATGGACGAAGACGCAGGCTTGAGTGAAAAGGAAGTAGCCGCCGGCTATGTGCTTTGCTGCGTTTCCCGACCCTTGTCTGAAGGAATTCACGTCACCATTGAATAACTATCTCGATGGAAATTGAACTTTTGCGTGCTGCTTATCGCCGGACCGAACAGCTGACCTTGATTTGTTTAGTCCTCGCTTTACCGTTGTTTGGCGGCATTTACTTGTACCAGCAGGGGGGAAGCCTGGATAAAACCCTTCCCCAATTGCCGCTCTTTGCGCAGGTTTTGGTTTTGGTAGCCTCCCTAGGGCTTTTGGCGGCGCATTACTTTTTATTTCACCGTCGAATCAAAGCCACTTTTACCCAGGTGGAACTTTCAGTTAAAATTCTGGGCTACCTAACTGCTACGAAGCAGCGGTACTGGTTACTTTTTCTCGTCGCTATGGCGAGCAGTTTAGGGCTGTTATTTAGTTCTAATCCTGGATTTGTGATCGTTTTTGCACATACCTTAGTGTTTTTTTCCTTGGGTAAGCCTACACCCGATCGGATGATGCGCTTGCTGAAGTTGAAAAAACAAGACCGGGAACTTCTTGTCGAAATTGCCCGGCCTTCTTAGTTGGTTTAAGATTCTTTAAAACACCTTTTAATTTTCAATGGTGATATGCCCGGAAGTGATCGTGCCTTTGATCCAGGTGGAGGCATTGTTGTTCAATTCCAAGGATTTTGTGCCCGAAGAACCTCCTATTCGAAGGTTTCCGGAAGTGGCTCGCAAGGAATAATTGAAGGAATTGAGCGTTGAAGGGGTTTGGATAGTGAAGTTCCCTGAGGTGCCGAAAAACTGTGTATTCGGTCCAAGACCTGAATTTACTGCACGTACATTGCCTGAGGTAAAGGCCAAACTACCAAGTTGTTTTGCATTTTCGATTTTGGCATTGCCAGAGGTTAGGCGTACGTTAACCTCTCCATCAATATTTTTTGCATCCAAGGAGCCACTGGTAGATTCGTATTTGACTCCTCCACTGATGTTTTCAAAGTAGGCATTTCCTGAGGTGAGCCTTGCTTCTACATTGCCTTCAATTCCCGAAACTTTCAAGGTTCCAGAGGTGGAATTTAACTTTAGATTTCCTTTGATCTGCGCTGCCACTACGGTGCCTGAGGTGAGCTGTAAAACTGTATTTTCACTCTCTAAATTAGTCAAGTCGATTTTTCCAGAGGATCCTCTTACGCTCAATTTAATGGATTTAGGCCCGCTGATCTTGAGATAGCCCTTGTTTTTGCTATTCCAGTTGTACTTTTCACCACTTCTTTTGTAACTCACCTTGAGTACATCTCCAAGTGTCACAAAGACAATATCCTGGTCCGGGATATTGGATTCCAAATAGGCTTCTACGGATACTTCCGTTCCTTCTCCCCCCTGGTAACTTACATCTAGCCAGCCACTTTCTACTTCGATCTGCTTGATGTTGTTGTATTTTTTGGTGGTGTTGACCACTACATTTTGGGCTGTGGCCCAAGACGTAGTCGCTATTAGTATCCAGACAATTAGGCTGGTATAAGTGTAATTTTTCATAATCATGTGTTTAATCCAAAAGAATATTGATTCCAAACGTAATCGGATTCAAAGCGGGACCTTTTCCTTCCTTGAAGAGGCTGGACAAATCGTAAGTGCTGTAGAATCTAATCTCTTTGCCCACACCGATTTCACCACGAATACCATAGCGTAGGTTTTCTAAGTATTTGCCTGTATTTATCCTTTCGATTCCTTCCCTTGAACTTGCTGTTTCTTCGTATAAAAATTTGGATCTACCCCCTAGTCGATAGCCTACATAGGGCCCTGCTGCTAGGACGAGGCCCTTATCCTTTCTTTTACCTAGATTTACTTCAAGTAGGGTCATGGCTGTTAAATAGGAGGCTGACAATTTACTTTTGGTGCCGGTAACATCGGTGCGTTCCACAAAGGCAATCTGATTCCTGCCACGTATGGCTTGGATATCTCGGTTTTCAAACTTGAAATTGTACCATTGAAATCCCAAACCGAAATTCCATCTCCAACTTTCGCTCAGACGCTGAGAACCAACCCAATTAATTCCTACGTTCCAGCTGCCCCAACCTTTGGTGGCATAAGGCTGATCAGATGAAGGAAAACTGCCATCTTGAAGGAAATTGTTGATCCCTAAATCGATAAAGAGGTCATCTTTAAAATTCTCTATTTTATTCGAATCTGCTTCTATTTTCACCGTAGTATCCGGACTTGATTTATCATCTAGGTTAAATTCAATTATTTCTTTCGTGTTTGAATCAGTTCCTATTTTCACCCTAGTGTCTTGACCTGATTCATCTACGAAGATTCGCATTCTTCCGACGCGCACCTCTGTTTGTGCACCATTTTCAATGACGCTTACGACCTCTTTGACAGAGCCATCCTTTTTCTGAAGTTCAATGAGGGTTATTTCTCCAGTGCCTTTGTTCTCTTGGACACCAAGTTCAGCGATGATTTGGTTGATATTCATCCCTTTCAGTTTTTCGAAATCAGCTAGGGATTCAACCATAATTACGATTCTGCCTGCTTTACCAAATTCAATAACAACGGAGTCTTTGAGGGTAGGGATCACCGTTTTCAGGGTTGTTTCAGGATTGGTCTTGGCCTGGGCCAGCGTGGCAAATCCTAAAAAGAGGAGTAGGATAACTAATTTTTTCATTTTTTTGGTGTGATGTAGTGATTGGTTTAGTGTTTATTGTTTTCCTGTTGTGAATTCTTTTCTGCTGGTTAAGGAAGAAATGATCCATTCTTTTTTATCCTGAATCTTTAAATATTCGTTGTCCAGATTAGAGATAGTTTTTTCTAGTTGACCTACTGTTTTTCCAAGTTCAGTAACTAAGTTTTTGTTGGGAGCGGCTTCTTTTTTTAACCCATCGGAGAAAATCCGAATGCGGTAGCCATCAATCTCTTCTGCATCTACTAAGGTGACTTGTGGGCTATTTGGTGTAGGAGTGGTTTGAGTAGGCTCAGGCGTTAGCCATATCTTGGACTCGGTAGTGGAATTTACTTCCACCGCTACTGCTGTTTGTGGACTAGGGAAAGTAACTGCCTCAGCGACCACATTTTCCAAATTGACCACTTTCGAGTTTTCCTGAGGAAGACTTGATTTCAGAACCGGCTTCCTTGAACTAGGGGTGTCTGTCTCAAATAAGGGGTTTTGGTATTGCTCTTCTTCGGACACCTCCGTTTCTACTTTAGGAGTTGATTCCGGTGCTAGGGGGACTTCCAGTACCTCTTCAATAGCGGCAACTGAATTTTCTTGTTCGGGTTGAGGTGCTTGAGACCAAATCAAGTACCCAAGTCCTAGCAGCAAGGGCATTGCCGCAGCGATCGCCCACCAGGAACTTTTATTCGGTTGCTTCGCCGCATCCAATTGGGCTTCCAGCCTGTCCCAGGCTGCTGGGCTAGGGGACTCCTGGTGATTTTCGAATTTTTCTCTAAAAACCCGATCCAATTCTTCGTCTGATTTAGCCATGCGTAATTTTGGGTTGGAGTTGAAGACTCGTAATTTTTTCTTTCAACACGCTTCGAGCGCGGTTGAGTTGGGATTTGGAGGTGCTTTCCGTGATTCCTAGGAGTTCTCCGATTTCTTGATGCGAATACCCTTCAATTGCAAATAGATTGAAGACGGTTCGGTAACCCAAGGGTAGGCTTTGCACCAACTCCATCAATTCTGCCGCCTCCAGCTGGGTAAGTTCGGTTGTGGACTCCCAGTTGTCTGTTGCCTCTTCCAAAGAAACTGAAAGTGCGAGTTGGCGGTTGCTTCGAAGGGTCATCAGTGCTTGCGTGACCACAATCCGCTTCATCCATCCCTCAAAACTCCCTTTTCCTTGGAATTGGGAAAGTTTTTCAAAGATTTTCATGAAGCTTTGGATCATCACATCCTCCGCTTGTTGTTGATCTTTGAGGTACCGCATGCATATCGCCATAAATCTCCGGGAGTAGGTGTCGTAGAGCTGACGCTGGGCCTGCCTGTTTCCAGATAGACATCCCGCGATCAGTTCTTCCTCAACGGAGAAATGGGGAGGTAATGGCATTTGGTTTAACTTTCAATAAGGTAGATGCACCTGGATAAGAAAAGGTTGCAAGGAGGTAGAAAAATTAACAAATTTTTTTCAGCAGCAGAAGCGAATGAAGTAGGCTTGAGTTGGATGAATTAAAGCGAAAAAATAAAAAACAAAAGGGCTACGGCGAGGATAAGAATCATCAGTTGTGACTTTTCTTTGAATTCTACAGCCACCTTAGGACGGCGCAAAACAATCATTGCCAATCCCAAACCAAAAAACTGAAGCAGCAAACTCACTCCATTCAACGGACCCATGGGTGCGTCAAGAAGTTGGATTTTGGTATTGAGTAGGGATAGTGTGCCCAATAAAATGCCCGTAATTCCAAAAAGGAAGGCACGCTGCAAGAGCACGGGTTCGGGTAGGGAGGACCATTTCATAGGCTAGGAATAGGGGACAAAGGTAGAGAAAGAACACCAAAAGAGATCTATGGGAGTTTATTTTGGCAGCCTCTTAGATTTTTGCTTTTCGTGATTCGAAATAGGAGGCAATCTCTTTGCCAGAAAGTGCATTGAGGGTTAGCTCTTTGGTTAACCCACCTTTTCTTCCGATCAGTACGCCATACTGCATGTCTGCATAGCCCTCCATCTCATGTGCATCGGGGTTGATGGCAAGCATAACTCCCTGCTCCATCGCATAGCGAATCCATCTCCAGTCTAAGTCTAATCTCCAGGGATTGGCATTGATCTCAATCACGACTTGCTTTTCTGCGCAAGCATCGATGATGGCTTTGTGGTCAATGGGGTACCCTTCTCTTCGGAGCAATAGCCTTCCCGTGGGATGGCCCAAAATCGTGGTGTAGGGATTGTGAATGGCGGTAAGCAAGCGGTCTGTGGCACGCTTGAGGTCCATATTGAGTACCGAGTGCACGGAAGAAACGATGAAATCAAAGCGCTGCAAGACTTCAGTAGGGTAGTCCAAACTCCCGTCGGGGAGGATGTCGGATTCGATGCCTTTGAAGATGCGGAAAGGCGCCAATTCTTGATTGAGCGCATCGATTTCGGCATGTTGTTTGGCTACCTTTTCAATTTCCAGGCCGCCTGCATAGCTTGCGGTGCGGCTGTGATCCGAAATCCCTAGGTATTCATAGCCCAAGGCTTTGCAATGTTCGGCCATCTGCCGCAAACTGTGTTTGCCGTCGCTGTAAGTGGAGTGGTTGTGCAATATGCCTTTCAGGTCGCTGTTCTCAATTAGGACAGGAACTGTTCCTGCTTTGGCCTGCTCCACTTCACCCATCCCTTCCCGCATTTCTCGAGGGATAAATTTGAGGTTATTTTGTTGAAAAAATGCCGCTTCGCTTTCAAATTTCGATTTTCGGATCAGTTCACCCATCGTTTCCTGCTCGTTGACATAGCTACCCAGGTGAGCTTTGGAGGCCACAAAAAGCAATTCCTTGGATGCAAATTCTTCCGGGCTACAAAAATGAAATACGAGTTGTAATTCGGGTTCTTCCAATTTTCCTCTCCAGGTCATGGGACCAGAAAGGGCTTTGTTCCAGGTAATGCCTTCAAGTTGAGACAACTTAGATTTCATGGTATAAAAATCCGCGGATGCAACCAAAAATTCGCCTACAGAAATGATTTCTAGACGTCGTGTAAAATCCCCTACGATTCGCACCTGAGCAGGTGTAAGTTGTTGTTGCCATTGATTTGATAAGGAATTGATGGTTTCTTCGATATCGGCATACAGCCATTTCCCTGAAGTAGAAGCCTTGAATAAGAGGCTTTGAATGATGGTTTCTTGTGTTTTTTCACCAAAGCCCTTGGTTTGGGCTACTTTTCCACTTTGGCAGGCTTCCATCAATTCATGCGTGGAGGTAAGCCCAAGCTCCTTCCACAAGACCTGTACTTTTTTGGGTCCCAAGCCCTTTACTTGGAGGATCTCCAAAACTCCTGCTGGGGTTTGTCCAATCAGGTCATCCAAGGCAGGGAATGAACCGGTTTCTTTAAGAGACTGGATCGCTTCAAGAATGCTTTTTCCAATACCTGGAATTGCTGCCAAATCCTGCGTACTGAGGTTCATCAGGTCTTGGTCCAAGCGCTCCAAGGCATTCAATCCTCCTTGGTAACTCCTAATTTTGAAGGGGTTTTCCTCATGAAGTTCGAGGAGCTGAATGCACAGCTTGAGTCGGTTTAAAATAGCCTTGTGGTCCAAAGTTTTAGTTTTTGCAGTTTCTGACACAATTGTTGCCAAATATAGTTTCAATTTACACGCCTGAGAACTAACTTCCCTGTAAGACGTACTTATTTTCAAGTAGTTTAACACTAAGGTTTGAAATGAAAAAGATCGAGCATGGCCTATTGGATTGTAAAAACTGAGCCCAGTACCTATTCTTGGAAAGATTTGGAAGCCAAAGGGGAAGATACCTGGGATGGAGTGCGCAATTTTCAAGCAAGAAACAACCTGAATCAAATGAAGCAAGGCGATTTGGTGCTACTCTACCATTCTGGTTCCGAAAAAGCAGTAGTAGGACTTGCCCAAGTAAGTCAAGGAGCTTTTCCAGATCCTCAAGATTCAGCCTGGGTAGCAGTGAAACTTAAAGCTGTTCGTGCTTTGGAGAATCCCTTGACTTTACACTACATGCAAGGGGAACCTGCTTTGGCTGGAATATCCTTACTGAAACAGTCGCGTCTTTCAGTTCATGCGCTTAGTGAGGAAGCCTACACCTTGATTTGTAAATTAAGTTCCTGATGCGAATTCTGCTCTTTTTGTTTCTGGCCCTTGTTGCCTTGCCCTCCGTGGCCCAATTGCAATTCAAAGAAAGGCTAGAAATACCTACACAGGCTTTTGATCCGGTCTTTGAATTGATGCGAATTCCATCTGGAATCGTGGCTTTTCGTACTTTCCAGCCGCGTAGTTTGGATGCAGATCGTGTTTTTGAATATTTCCTTAGCTCCGATCAACTCCAATCCCAAGGTCTGGTGGAGGTCAAGATTCGGAAAGGATTCGATCTTATTGGCTACGATACGGATGGGGATAACTTGTATGTCTTGTTTGCCAAAGGAGAAACTGCCTCCGCTGAAAAATACATATTGCACCTTGACCTGATCACTCAGGGAGGAGTAGAATACGATGCGGATAATCTGCTTCCCATGGACTTGGTGGAGTTTTTGGTCTTGGACGAGAAAGCAATTTTCATGGGGATTTCAGACACCCGTCCTGCGGTACAGATTTTTTCCTTGAAAGACAAAACCGTCCAAACGGTGCAAGGCATCTATGGGAACGAAAATCATGTGGTTCAGATGTTGAAGCTCCCCGAAATTCTGGCTTTAGAGGTGGTGATTCGGCGTAGAGGGCCCTTCAAATCTCAGGAGACGCTTGTTTTTACCTTTGACTTGCAAGGAACCCTGCTTCGTGAACTTAAATTAGATGCCTTGGGTGATCCGGATGAGGAGCCACTGGACGGCTTGCTTCTTTCGGGAGAAAACTATGGTCAAACGCTCATCGGAGCCTACGGCAAGGAGGTGCGGAACTACTACAAGGGGATGTATTTGACGCAGATCAATGAGTTTGGAGAGCAAAATACGGCGTTGTATACTTTAGAAGACTTTCCAAATTTTTTCAATTTCCTGCCTGAAAAACAACGGGATAAGCAGCAAGCAGCTCTAGTTGCTCAACTCGAAAAAGGGAAGGTGCCTTCCATTCGCAATACCTATGCCATTAGAGATGTAAAAGAAATGGAGGATCGGTATTTGGTCTATTTCGATCAATTCTCAGTCAGTAGCACTCGAGGCCCAGGGACGATTGCATTTCCTTTGGCTTCGCAGCGTTACCGATACGATCGAGCCAGCCGTATGGGGTACATTCCCTTTTACATGGACCCTTACAATCCGCTTGCAGGATCCATGCAAGCCTATAGCCTAGTGACCGAATACAACTACAAATCGGCACATTTTATAGAAGTGGCTAAATCAGGTCAGGTGATTTGGGACAATGCTTCTCGATACGAAGAGGTGACGACCAGTTACCCGGAGGCATTTGCCGAAGTGGCTGTGCAAGGGGATGATGTCTTCCATCTTTACTTGATCAACGACCAGATCAAACTCAACTACTTTAGGAAAGGGGAGAAACTTTTGGAAAATGAACCTGTCCAATTGGAATTGGATCCTGCACAAGGAGAGATCCAATACACCGACTTGGAATCCTTGCGACTGCTTCATTGGTATGGACCCTATTTTTTAGTTTCGGGGATTCAAAAAATCCGATCTGCCGATTCCAAAGGGAAGGAAGAAGTGCGTACCGTATTTTTTATCCACAAACTTTTGTTGGACGGGGATTTGTACCTGCCAAATGAAGACGCTGACTAGATTATTTTCTATATTTACCGCAAATTTGAACCATGCAAAAACGGCTCGTCCTTGATCAGCAGCAGATTGACATCATCCTGAAGCGGTTCTGCTACCAACTCATTGAAAATCATGACGATTTCGAGAATACCGTTTTTTTGGGATTACAGCCACGAGGGACCCTATTGCTCGATAAGATTGTGGCTCAAGTAAAGGAGATTTCTGGGATCACAGTTCCATCCGGCTACCTGGATGCCACCTTCCATCGCGATGATTTTCGACGGCGAGATTTTCCGCTCAAGGCCAACGAGACCAAGATCGATTTTTTGGTGGAGGGCAAAAAAGTAGTCCTTATTGACGATGTACTCTACAAGGGTAGATCCGTTCGAGCGGCAATGGATGCGATGATCGCATTTGGCAGACCTCAGAAAGTAGAATTGATGGTACTGGTAGATCGAAGACTCACCCGAGATTATCCGATCCTACCGGATTATTATGGAGTTAAAGTAAATACACTGGATAGCCAGTATGTAGTGGTAGAGTGGGTGGCTCAAGGAAATCCTGCAGATGCCATTTGGATTACAGAGAAAGTAACTAGCTAACAATGTCTCAACTCAGCACCAGGCACCTTTTAGGCATCAAAGATCTCAGCGAAGCGGACATCCGACTTGTGCTGGAAACGGCAGTCAATTTCAAAGAAATCATCAACCGTCCCATCAAGAAAGTTCCTTCCTTGCGAGACATCACCATTGCCAATATCTTCTTTGAAAACTCCACACGCACCCGCCTTTCCTTTGAATTGGCCGAAAAGCGTCTGAGTGCCGATGTGGTGAATTTCTCTTCCTCCAACAGTTCGGTGAAAAAAGGGGAAACCCTAGTGGACACGGTCAACAATATTTTGGCAATGAAAGTGGATATGGTGGTCATGCGCCATGCCAGTCCTGGAGCACCTCATTTTCTCTCTAAAAATGTACCCGCTAATGTGGTCAATGCTGGAGATGGTACGCATGAGCATCCTACTCAGGCACTCTTGGATGCCTTTTCCATGCAGGAGAAATTGGGGGATTTGACAGGTAAAAAAATAGCCATCATTGGAGATATTCTCCACTCAAGAGTTGCGCTCTCCAATATTTTTTGTTTGCAAAAGTTGGGAGCAGAAGTACGCGTCTGCGGGCCAGTGACCTTGATTCCCAAGTACATCGAAAGCTTAGGGGTGAAGGTGGAGTTGGACCTTCACAAAATCTTGGACTGGTGTGATGTGGCCAATGTGCTCCGAATTCAGTTGGAGCGCCAGCAAATCAAGTATTTCCCAAGCCTTCGCGAATACTCCTTGTACTATGGGATCAATAAAAAGATGCTGGATGGGCTAAACAAGGAAATTGTAGTCATGCACCCAGGTCCCATCAATCGAGGGGTGGAATTGAGTTCGGATGCGGCTGATTCTGCGCATTCCATCATCTTGGATCAAGTAGAAAATGGCGTGGCCGTCCGCATGGCGGTCTTGTACCTTTTGGCTGGAGCCAAGGGGTGATTTATGGCTAACGCTTACGAAGCATTTTTTTTAGTTTGAAAACAATAGAATCAGAGAAGCCAACAAAAATTGGAAGGGCCTTTTACTCGTACTCGCTAATTAGATAACCCGAATCAGTTTTTAGTCGTTTTGGGAACTGGAACAAAATATTAGCCTATCCTCCTTTTAAAACCCACGAAATGTTAACCGTTACGCAACTCACTAAAGTATACAGCAAGCAAGCCGCTGTCAAAGATGTTAGTTTCCACCTCGATGGAGGAGAAGTGGTTGGCTTGCTTGGGCCCAATGGAGCCGGAAAAAGTACAACCATGAAATGCATCGTGGGCTTGCTTCGGAAAACTGAGGGGGAAATTCAAATTGGGGGTTACGACCACTTATCTGTGGAAGCCAAAAAACTTTTTAGTTACATTCCAGAAACGCCCTATGTCTACGATTTATTGACCATCTGGGAGCACATGCAATTCATTGCTCAAGCCTATGGGGTGCGGGATTGGAAGGCAAAAGCGCTTGAACTATTGGAATTGTATGAGTTGGAGGACAAACAAAAGAAATTAGGAAGGGACTTATCCAAAGGCATGCGCCAGAAAGTTTCCATTTGCTGCGCATTGCTTGCAGATCCGCAACTTTTGTTTTTTGATGAGCCGATGATTGGGCTGGATCCTAAGGCAATCAAAAACACCAAAATCCTATTCAAAACCTTAAAAGATCAGGGAAAAACCATTCTGGTTTCCACCCACTTGATTGAAGGGATTGAATCCATTGCCGATCGAATTTTAATCATGAAAGAAGGGCAGATCATTGGGAATGATAGTATAGAAAATCTGAAGATGCAAGCAGCCTCGGGTTCTGGACTTAGTTTGGAGGATTTATTCTTAGAGTTGACCAAAGATGAATGAGGTTCGCCTACTCCTGAAAAAAGACTTATTAATCCTGGTCAATAATCTCCTCCTGATCTTTAGGAATCCGCTTCGCTTGATTCCTTATGGATTGGGTGCGGGTTACTTTTTCTTTATGTATTCCCAAGGTATTGCAGGAAGTGAGCAGGTATCCTCTCGAGTGGATTTGGATGCGACTGGAGAAGTGGATGTGACCCAACAAAACATTATTGGAGCGTTAACGGTCTTGGTCTTGGTATTTTTTATTTTTCAATTGTATCGGGCTACCAAAAACAACATCTCTTTTTTCAAGATGGCGGATGTCAACTTGCTATTTACTGCTCCTGTGAAGCCAGAAAATCTATTATTGTATTACATGGCGCGCTCTATCTTGCCTGCCTTGGGTGGATCCCTAATTTTTTTGGTGTACAGTGGGGGGCAGTTGGCCAGTGAATTTGAATTGAGTCTTCTAGGTGCCGTATTTTTGTTGTTGGGCTTCGCTTTGTACTTTTTCTTTATTTTTCCCCTTCGATTTTTGATCTATACCTTACATACCCGGTTTGGGATTTTAGAGCCTTTGAGGATGGGTGTTTTGGTCCTAGGTATACTCCTGGTGCTATTGATTGTAATCCCCGGATTGATGGCCCCCGTGTTTTGGAAGGGAATGTTTTCTTGGATTTCCTCATCTTGGTTTGACTTATTTCCTGTGGTGGGCTGGAGCAGGGGGATGATGGCTTATTTTCTGAATGGCAATTGGGTTTTGTCTACCAGCTACCTAGCCTTGTATGGCATTACTTATTTTGCAGTGGTTAAGTTGGTCATCCAATATTCAGGACATTACTACGAGGATGTGTTGGATGCCACGCAGACCAACGAGGATCGCCTTGAAAAAGCAAAGGGGAAGCGTGAAGTATCCGAAGACGCCTATAGCCTAAATTCCAAAAAACAGCTGGCACTACCGGAATTTGGATTGGGTGCCCAGGCCTTTTATTGGCGCAATTACGTGCAAAGTAGCCGCCAAGATCTTCATCCTCTGGTCGGTCTTTACACCATGATCCTGGCCCTTTTGGGTATTTTATGTTCTTTTTTGGGTCGTTTTGACTGGTTTTCTACTAATGTCCTTTATTTCTACCTCTTTTTTTTACTTTTCTTTTACTTCATGGCGGGTATTGGAAGAGCCAATATCGGGGATCTCAAAAAGCCTTGGTTTATCCTCATCCCTGCAAGTTGGGCGGCGAAATTCTGGAACATGATCAAGTTGGATCTCATCCAAATCCTTCTTTTTGGCTTGATGCTGATCCTTCCTTCGGTTGCATTGGGAGAATACAATTGGTGGTTGGTGTTGTTTTTCCCATTGGGTTTGATTTTTTCCTACCTCATTGGTCTCGGGGTCAATCTAATTCCTCAAGTGGGTCTGGACGAAGGCTGGGATCGGATTCTAATCAAGCCCTTGATGATTGGAGGAATTATCGTTTTTGGAATCGTTCCTACCCTGTTTTTCACAGGCTTAGTGATGGGAATTACTGGAAACTTCAGTTATGGATTTGGTGTGGCTGTTTTGGGATTAGGCCTGGTGGCTTCCATTTTGACGCACGTGACCTTGGATATATTGAAGCGTTTGGAATTCAAGGAACTTTAAGATTCCGGTAGAGAAATCAATCGAAGGAAACGTATTGGTATAGCCTGTGTCATTGAGAAATTATTTTCCCAAAGGGAGGATAGGATAGGATTGGCCCAAGAATTTCATTTATTTTTGGACATCCAAATATAACCTACCCATGATTTACAACTCCATTATCGAAACGATCGGGAATACCCCGATGATCCGCCTCAACAAACTTTCTCAAGGTATCAAAGGGGAGGTTTTGGTGAAGGTAGAATACTTTAATCCAGGCAATTCGATGAAGGATCGCATGGCGGTCAAGATGGTCGAGGATGCGGAGAAAGCAGGGATTTTGAAGCCGGGAGGAACCTTAATCGAAGGCACATCTGGGAATACCGGCATGGGATTGGCCTTGGCGGCAGTTGCCAAAGGCTACAAGTGTATTTTCACCATGGCGGATAAGCAATCCAAAGAGAAGATTGACATCCTACGTGCAGTAGGGGCGGAAGTAGTGGTCTGTCCTACCAACGTGACCCCTGAAGACCCACGCTCCTACTATTCTGTAGCAAGAAGATTAAATAAGGAAATCCCGAATTCCTTTTACCCCAACCAGTACGACAACCTCTCCAATGCGCAGGCGCATTACGAGACCACTGGTCCGGAGATCTGGAAAGATACCGTGGGAAGAATTACCCACTATGCAGCTGGAGTGGGTACGGGTGGATCCATGTGTGGTACAGCCAAGTACCTAAAGGAGCAAAATCCAAACTTAGTGACCATTGGCTTGGATACCTATGGTTCGGTATTTAAGAAGTACAAGGAAACGGGTATTTTTGACGAAAAGGAAATTTACCCTTACCTGACTGAAGGGATTGGAGAGGATATTCTGCCCAAGAATGTGGACTTTTCTTTGATTGATCAATTCATCAAAGTAACGGACAAAGATGCTGCCGTAATGACGCGTCGCTTGGCTCGTGAGGAAGGCCTTTTTGTGGGCTGGTCTTGCGGATCTGCGGTGCATGGGGCTTTGGAGTATGCCAAGGAGCACCTGAGAGAAGGAGATGTGATGGTGATTATTTTACCGGACCACGGCACCCGCTACTTGGGTAAAGTATACAACGACGAGTGGATGCGTAACCATGGATTTTTGGAAGACAAATCCTATTCCACTGCGCGCGATATCATTGCGCAACGCAGCGGTACCTATCAGTTACTTTCGGTCAAGAAAAGCGATTCTGTCAAGGAGGCAATAGCCTTGATGAATGGGAAAAGCATTTCTCAAATCCCTGTATTGGATGGAGAAGAGGTCGTGGGTAGCCTAACGGATAATCATCTTCTTGCCAAGATAGTAGACAACCCCCTCTTGAAAGATGCAACCGTGGCTGAGGTGATGGAAAGTTCCATGAAGTTTGTGGCTCTGGATTCTACCTTGGACGTATTGTCTTCCATGGTTGAAAAAGAAAAGGCTGTATTGGTACGCGATACCTTGGACAAGATCCATATCATTACCAAACACGATATTTTGGAGGCATTTAGTAAATAAATGAAAGTAGATCGCCTGCTTACGGTACCTGTTCAGGTAGACATTCAGTCTTCTTTTGCTCGGGCCTGGGAATTGTACAAAGTGCACCCTTTTTTCTTTTCCCTATTTATGCTGCTGATTGTGTCCATTCAAGGCATGGTAGTGATCTATGCGCAATCCTACATGATTGTTTACAGTGCCCTGCTTGCACCCCCTTTGTATGCAGGCTTTTACCTAGTTGCCAACAGGATTAGTCGAGGAGAAGAGGTAATCTATCCTGACTTCTTTGCTGGATTTCGATTTTGGATTCCCACAGCAGTGATTTCCCTGCTGACCCAGGTGCTTATTGCTATCGGTTTGATTGCCTTGGTTGTTCCTGGGATTTACTTGGCGGTGAGTTACCTATTTGCGATTCAGATGGGGATTTTTGGAGGATTAGATCCTTGGGCTGCCATGGAGTGGAGTCGAAAGTTGATTACTCGGAATTGGTGGCGATTTTTCGGATTGCTGCTGGTATTAGTTGTCTTTAATGTCCTGGGGCTTTTACTTGTTGGAATTGGTCTCTTGTTTACCATTCCTCTCACTTTTCTGGTCATGTATGCGGTATTTGAAGAGTTGACTCGTGAGGTATTCTCCGAGGAAGCCTCTTCTGCTACTCATGGGTAAGGATCATCGCCTCCAAGCGGTTTCGGCATTTTTCTGTAAATCCATCCACTTCCTCCTTGGATAGGGTAGCAGGAGGTAGGACGGGTTTGGAATAATACACCCTGATTGTTCCTGGTTTGAGCAGCCAAGATCCCCTTTTCATCAAGTGATCTGTGCCAATGACAGCCATCATGAGGATAGGAGTTTGGGTTTCTATGGACAATCGAAAAGCTCCTTTTTGGAAGGGAAGAAGGGTTTGATTCGTATTGTTGCGTGTCCCTTCTGGTGCAACGACTACAGAAATTCCTTTTTGGAGTAAGGCAATCAGTTTTTCCAAACTTTTATGTCGAGATACTGGGTTGCTTCGGTCGACCCACACGGCCAGTTTGCTGACCACAGTTGCAAAAATCGGGATTCTGGAAAGTTCCTTTTTCCCGATGGCACGTACCCGATGAGGAACTACCATGGGAATGAGCGGTGCATCCAAGTTGGAACGGTGGTTAAAGATGTAGATGTAGGATTGCTTCAGGTCAATGAGCTCCCGTCCATGAACTTCGTAGCGAACTCCAGTAAGAAAGGACCAGGTACCCACCCAAAATCGAATGAAAACGAAGGAAATGACATCCCCTCTCGGATGAATGAGTAAGGGAAAGAGTACAAACAGGCCAACAAGCAGCATGAGCACAAAAAATAGGAGGGCTGCGTAAGCAGTATAGATCCATTGAAAAAACTTGAGCATTCGAATTTCTTTAGTAGATTTGGGTTCGTAAAAAATCTTTCACTCTTTGCTTGCAAGCCCCGATTTTTTGTCGGGGCTTATTTTTTGAATTCAATTTTAAGCGGTACTGCATTAAATTCCAAGATAAAGGTGGCTGCGGGCCTGTACTAATTTTCTTCTCGATTTATTTTCAATTCAAGAAAACCCTTACCTTTGCAGTCCATTCGAGTGAATGGGGCGTTTTGGTAATTCCATGCGCTGAGTTTTAACCAAAAAACTGCTTCCTAATGACTCTAGGGAAGCGGGTCAATCAGAGTCGTATTATTATGTCTAGTACAAAAGAATTTAACTGGGACGATTTCAGCACCAAAGGGTTCGGAGATGGCTATTCTAAAGAGCAACGCGCTCAAATGGAAGCCATGTATGCGGGTACCTTGAGTGAGATCACGGAGAAAGAAGTGATCAAAGGAGTTGTGGTAGGAGTGAACGACAAGGATGTGATCATCAACATTGGATTCAAGTCAGATGGTCTTGTGCCTCTTTCTGAATTCCGTGACGTGGCCGGCATCAAAGTTGGTGACGAGGTAGATGTATTCATCGAAGAGCAAGAAAATGCATTGGGTCAGTTGATCCTTTCCCGTAAGAAGGCCAAGATTGTTCGTGCATGGCATGACATTGAAGCTGCCTTGGAAAATGATAGCGTAATCGAAGGTCTAGTGAAGCGTAGAACCAAAGGTGGTTTGATCGTAGATATCTACGGTGTAGAAGCCTTCTTGCCAGGTTCTCAAATCGACGTGAAGCCTATCCGTGATTTCGATATCTATGTAGGCAAGAAAATGGAAGTGAAAGTGGTTAAAATCAACCACACCAATGATAACGTAGTAGTTTCTCACAAAGTATTGATCGAGAAAGATCTAGAGAAGCAAAAAGCAGAGATCCTCAACAACCTAGAGAAAGGTCAGGTATTGGAAGGGGTGATCAAAAACATGACCAACTTCGGTGTATTCATCGATTTGGGAGGTGTAGATGGTCTACTTCACATTACCGATATCTCTTGGGGCCGTATCAACCATCCGGAAGAAGTATTGCAGCTTGACCAGAAGGTTCAAGTGGTGGTTCTTGATTTTGATGACGACAAGCGAAGAATTTCGTTGGGCATGAAGCAATTGAGCGCTCATCCTTGGGATTCCTTGGCTTCAAGTCTAGAGGTTGGTTCTCGAGTTAAAGGCAAGATTGTCAATGTAGCAGATTACGGTGCATTCTTGGAGTTGGCTCCAGGTGTAGAAGGTTTGATCCACGTATCTGAAATGAGTTGGTCTCAACACTTGAGAAATCCTGCTGATTTTGTTAAGGTTGGTGCTGAAATTGAGGCAGTGGTATTGACTCTAGATAAGGACGAGCGAAAGATGTCTTTGGGCATCAAGCAATTGACTGAAGATCCTTGGACTAAAGGAGATATGTCTACCAAGTATGCAGTAGGCACCAAGCACAAGGGAGTGGTACGTAACTTGACTAATTTTGGGCTATTCCTTGAATTGGAAGAGGGAATCGACGGTTTGGTACACGTGTCTGATCTTTCTTGGACCAAGAAGATCAAGCATCCATCTGAATTTGTAAAAGTAGGAGACGAGTTGGCTGTAGCCGTACTTGAATTGGATGTTGAAAACAGAAGATTAGCTTTGGGTCACAAGCAATTGGAAGAGAATCCATGGGATACTTTTGAAACCTTGTTCCCAATTGGTTCTGTACACAAGTGCATCGTAAACTCTAAAAACGATAAGGGTGCTGTGCTAGAACTTCCTTACGGACTGGAAGGCTTTGCAACGGTGAAAAATTTGGAGAAAGAAGATGGTGCTCAGATTGAAGTTGGAGAATCAGTAGATTTCAAAGTATTGGAATTCTCTAAAGACGACAAGCGAATTGTACTTTCTCACACCGCCATGTTTAAAGAAGAAGCAAAAGCACCTAAGAAGGCGGCTTCGGCTCCAGCGAAGAAGAAAGAAGAGGCAGCTGAACTTCCTGCACAGGCTGAAAAGTCGACCTTTGGCGACATCGACGCCCTTGCTGAATTGAAGGAAAAAATGGAAGGCAAGAAATAAATTAGCCTAATGCTTCCTACTAAAAAAAGCCAGCCTGCTGGCGTTTTTTTTATCCTTTTTCAAACCAATACCCTTTGCTGTGGAGACAAAGGTTTTAATAAACAAAAAACACCCATTAAGGGTGTTTTGTAGAGGTCGCGAGCGGATTCGAACCGCTGTACGAGGTTTTGCAGACCTCTGCCTAGCCACTCGGCCACGCGACCAATAATTGGAATGCAAATTTAGGGATAATATTGGCTTCGACAAACGAGAATTGAGACTTTTCTAAGGTATCCCACAGGAATTTTCAGGGTATTGGGACTTCTTTCTAGAAAGAGAGCCAAAGAGTTTAAATCTAATTTGTGTGGATGGCATGGCTCAACTGTCAAAAAAAATGATTATTTATAATTATTCTAAATAATTAAGTCTACTCAAAATTCGTGTAATTCATTGAAATACAGCATGCTAGTTTGTTCTTTTTGAAAACCTTTTTTTGTAATCGAATCCCATATTCTTGTTTGAAAAATTAAGCCTCAATAGTACCTTTGCGGGGGTTATTGAGAACCGTTTAAACTAATTAATAGCAATAATATGTTATCCAAACGCTCGTTAGTAGGGATTCGATTGAATTTCCAGACACTGGCAGTGCTGTTTTTCATGTTGGTGGGTGTATCGGCTTATGCGGCTGACCCAGCAGTGGCAAGCAGTGATGAAGCAATTGCAGCTGGTAAAACTGTGTTTAATGCCAATTGCAAGCAATGCCACAAGTTAGATCAGAAAAATGTTGGCCCTGCACTTAGAGGGATTACTGATCGACAGTCCATTGCTTGGGCAAAGAGTTTCATTAAAAATTCACAAGCGGTTATTGCTTCAGGCGACGCCTATGCTACTGCCTTATACAAGGAGTACAACAACACGGTTATGCCTTCCCATGAATTTTTGAGTGATGGGGATTTGGATAATTTATTGTCCTATATCGAGCATGGCGATAAAGTAGATCCAGCCGCAGCTGCAACTGCTGATCCGGCCGCTGCTGCCGGAGATGGTTCTTCAGCTGCTGGTTCGGGCATTCCAAATGAGTACCTAAGCATTATTTTAGGTGTATTGGTATTTGTATTGGTTCTTATTTTGATAGTTCTTGGGTTGATTGTGACGGTCTTGACCAAATACATCAACAAGCAAGACCTACCCGAAGAGGATAAAGAATTTGTTTCTCAGAAGACCGATTTTGGTAAGATTTTAAAAAGTGATGCAGTAATCATCTTGGTTACCGCATTGGTGGTGGCATTTACTGCCAAAACAGCCATTGATGGTTTGTATTCGGTAGGGGTACAGCAGGGTTATGCTCCAGCACAACCCATCGCATTTTCCCACGCACTGCATGCTGGACAATACGAAATTGCTTGTCAGTACTGCCATACTGGGGTAGAAATTGGAAAGTCTGCCAATATCCCATCCGCCAACATCTGTATGAACTGCCATACGCACATTCAAAATGTAGGTGGTAAAGAAGGAATTTCTCCTGAAATCCAGAAAATTTACAACGCGGTAGATAATAACCAACCTATTGAGTGGGTTCGCGTCCACAACTTACCGGATTTGGCCTATTTCAACCATGCTCAGCACGTAGCAGTGGGTGGTGTGGAATGCCAAACTTGCCATGGTCCTATTCAGGAAATGGAAGTCGTTGGACAGCACAGTTCTTTAACTATGGGTTGGTGTATTGATTGCCACAGACAAACTGAGATTGCTACGGAAGGCAATGTGTATTACGACAAACTGGTTCAACTTCACTCTACTTCAAAAGACGCGTTAAAAGTGAAAGACATCGGCGGTCTAGAGTGTGCTAAGTGCCACTATTAATTCCTTATCCTTTTTGAAAATTCATTCCTAGAAATAAAATGAAGGAAACTAAAAAAACCTACTGGAAAGGGCTCGAGCAACTTAGCAACGATCCGGAGTTTGTAAAAAATGCCGACCGTGAGTTTGCAGAACTACCTAGTTCTCTAAATGAAGATGGCAGTGCCTCTCGAAGAGATTTCCTGAAGTTGATGGGATTCAGTTTGGCAGCAGCCTCTTTGGCCGCTTGTGAAACGCCTGTTCGTAAGGCTATTCCATATGTAAACAAGCCAGTTGACATCAATCCTTCCATCCCCAACTACTATGCATCTACCTTCTCCTCTGGAGGAGACTATGCTTCTATCGTGGTAAAGACTAGAGAAGGTCGTCCAATCAAAATCGATGGAAATGAACTTTCTCCGATCACGAAAGGCAAAGTAAATGCAATAGTAGAAGCCTCTGTTTTGTCTCTTTACGATAAGCAGCGTGTTGCAGGGCCTATGCTCTCGGGCGCAATCTCAGATTGGGCCAAAGTAGATGCACATGTAAAATCAAAATTGGCAGGAGCTGGAACAGTAAAGATTGTGACCAACACGATCCTTTCTCCTTCTACTGAAAAAGTACTGCAGGAATTTAGTGCGGCCTATGGTGGGGCTGAAGTAGTGGTTTACGATTCCATATCCAATTATGGGATCACGAAGGCATCTGAAGTTTTTTATGGTCAGGCGATTCTTCCTTCCTACCACTTCGATAAAGCAAAAACCATTGTTTCCTTTGGTGCAGATTTCTTAGGAACTTGGATTTCCCCAATTGAATTTGCAGGTGCTTACGCCAAAACTAGAAAGATTAGTAAGGAAAAGGCAGAAATGTCTCGTCACTTCCAGTTTGAATCCAATCTATCCTTGACTGGTGCCAATGCAGATTACCGTACTCCAATCAAAGCTTCTCAGTCTGGACTTGCTGTCTTGGCCTTGTACAATGCTATCGCTGCGAAAGCGGGCGTGGCCACGGTTGGAGCAGCGAAGGTAGAAGTGGCGCATTTGGACAAGGCTGCCAACGAACTTTGGGCTGCTAAAGGTACATCCTTGGTAGTTTCTGGATCCAACGATCCCAATGTACAAGTAGTGATTCATGCGATCAATGAATTGTTAGGAAACAATGGGGCTACTGTTGATTTTTCTACTCCAGTATACTATAGAAAAGGGAATGATGCTCGCATGAACCAGTTTATCACCGAATTGAAAGGTGGTTCTGTAGGCGCAGTGATTTTCTACAATTGTAATCCGGTGTACGATCACCCACGTGGTGCTGAAGTTGCCGCTGGTATTGCAAAAGCAAAACTGAGTATTGCTACTAATGGTACATTGGATGAAACTTCTTCCTTGGTACAAGTGGTTGCTCCTGACCATCATTTCTTGGAGTCTTGGAATGATTACCAACCGAAGAAAGGTCAGTATTCCTTGGCTCAGCCGACCATTTCTCCGCTATTCAAAACCCGTCAAGCACAGGATTCTTTCTTGACCTGGGCTGGGTCTACCGTTGCCTATTACGACTACATCCAAGCCAATTGGACCGCAACCTTGTTCCCAGCACTGGGTGCAGGAGTTACCTTCCAAGAGTTTTGGGACAGATCACTTTTCAATGGTGTAGTAAGCGAAACCACTGTATCCACTCCACTTGCTCCTGTAGGACAAGTAGGTGCAGCAGCAGCTGAGGTAGCGAAAACCTACGCAGCAGCAAATGCTGGTGCTGAATTGGTGATTTACACCAAAGTAGGTATCGGTGCTGGTACTTTTGCCAACAACCCATGGTTGCAGGAAATGGCTGATCCAATCACCAAAGCCACTTGGGATAACTACCTCACCGTATCTCAGAAGTGGGCTACAGAAAATGGAGTTCCCATGGTGGAAGAAAATACCAAAAAGGCCAAAGTTACTGTGAATGGCAAGTCTGTGGTGGTCCCTATTTTGGTTCAGCCTGGTCAAGCCAATGGTACTTTTGGACTAGCCTTGGGCTACGGTCGTACCAAGGCAGGTCGTGTTGCCGATGGAGTTGGGGTCAATGCCTTTGATCTACTCGATACTACCAAAGGCTATGTCAATTTTGACTTGACCACTAAAGTCGAGGTGGTTCCTACTGAGGAAACCTATAAAATTGCGCGTACGCAAACACACCAAACCTTCATGGGACGTGAAAACGTGATTCAGGAGGCAACTTTGGCTGAATATAAAAAGGATGCATCTGTAGGAAGATACAAGCCAGAAATCTACAAGGATGGGGAGTTTGTGAAACCTTCCAAAATTTCACTTTGGAGTGGACATAAATACAGCCAGCACCACTGGGGTCTTGCCATTGACATGAACTCTTGCATTGGTTGCGGGGCTTGTACCATTGCTTGCCAAGTAGAAAATAACGTGGCAGTAGTCGGAAAGCAGGAGGTGTTGAATCGTCGAGAAATGGCTTGGATTCGTATCGATCGTTATTATTCTTCGGATGCAGCTGCTGATGATTTGAGAGGATTGGAAGTGGCCGCAGAAAATCCTGAGGTGACTTTCCAGCCGATGATGTGTCAGCAGTGTAACAATGCACCTTGCGAGACCGTGTGTCCAGTAGCTGCCACCACACACTCTTCTGAAGGATTGAACCAAATGACTTACAACAGATGTATTGGTACAAGATATTGCGCCAATAACTGTCCGTATAAGGTACGTCGATTCAACTGGTTTAAGTACCATGATAACAAGGACTTTGCTGGGGTAAACGTTGCTCAAAACGATGATTTGGGTAAGATGGTACTTAATCCAGATGTAACCGTTCGCGTACGTGGTGTCATGGAAAAATGCTCCATGTGCGTACAGCGTATTCAGGCTGGTAAGCTTACTGCCAAGCGTGAGAAGCGAACCTTAGTAGATGGAGAAGTAAATGTGGCTTGTGCAGTGGCCTGTCCTACAGATGCCCTTGTGTTTGGTGACATGAATGATCCTGCTAGTAAGGTATCCAAGCTGTTGAAGATTGAGGAATCTGATGCTGCTAGCAAGGTAGTGGGTGAGGAGAGAGCCTACCACGTATTGGAAGAGATCAATGTGAGTCCAAACGTATGGTACTTCACCAAGATCAGAAACAAAGAGAAAAACAAAGCGTAATTATAATAACAAGAAACTATGCAGGTTACTTCATCTGTACGCCAGCCCTTAGTTACCGGAGGTAAAACCTACCACGATGTGACACACGATGTGTCGCGTCAGGTAGAAGGTAAGCCGTCCAAGTTGTGGTTTTTGGCTTTCCTTACTGCCGTCGGAGTATTGGCTTTAGGATCAACAGCTCTTTTGGCTACCCTTTGGGAAGGGATAGGCATGTGGGGACTCAACAAGACCGTAGGTTGGGCTTGGGACATCACCAACTTCGTGTGGTGGGTGGGTATAGGCCACGCAGGAACGCTTATTTCTGCCGTACTGCTTCTATTTAGACAGAAGTGGAGAACATCCATCAACCGTGCTGCAGAAGCGATGACCATCTTCGCGGTAATTTGTGCGGCCATGTTCCCAGTCATTCACATGGGTAGACCTTGGTTGGGTGCTTATTGGGCATTACCACTTCCAAATACCTTTGGATCACTTTGGGTAAACTTTAACTCTCCGTTATTGTGGGACGTATTTGCAATTTCAACCTACTTCTCAGTATCCCTTGTTTTCTGGTACATTGGCTTAATTCCTGATTTTGCAACCATCCGGGATCGCGCTACAGGACTAAGAAAAATAATTTATGGTGCACTTTCTTTTGGATGGGATGGAGCAGCGAAGACCTGGATGCGATACGAATCCGTATCCTTGATTCTTGCAGGTTTGGCTACCCCACTCGTACTTTCTGTACACACCATTGTATCCTTTGACTTTGCTACTTCCGTAATCCCAGGATGGCACACGACCATTTTCCCTCCTTACTTTGTTGCAGGAGCGATTTTCTCTGGTTTTGCTATGGTATTGACCTTGATGATTATTACCCGTAAGGTATACAAACTAGAAGACTACATTACCTTGGAGCACATTGAGTTGATGAATATTGTGATCATCATCACGGGATCAATTGTAGGTATTGCTTACATTACTGAATTCTTCATTGCCTGGTATTCTGGAGTTGAGGCTGAGCAATATGCCTTTATCAACCGTGCCACAGGTCCTTATTGGTGGGCTTATTGGTCTATGATGACCTGTAACGTGATTTCTCCTCAGCTTTTCTGGTTCAAGAAAATTAGAACTTCCATTGTGGCTACCTTCTTGCTTTCATTGGTAGTAAACATCGGGATGTGGTTTGAGCGATTTGTGATCATTGTTACCTCACTTCACCGAGATTACTTACCATCTTCATGGGCGATGTTCTACCCATCTTGGACTGATGTTGGAGTTTACTTGTTCACTTTTGGTCTGTTCTTTACACTTTTCTTCCTTTTTGCCAAGTTCTTCCCAGTGATTAACATGGCCGAAGTGAAGTCTGTATTGAAGTCTTCCTCTGAAAAAGCACACAAATAATCATGGAAAGAGATACTCATTTTATTTTAGGAGTCTACGACGATGAGGGCGTATTGCTCCATGCAGTAGAAAAAGTTAGAGGTAGCGGAGTGAAGATTCACGAAGTATATTCTCCTTATCCTGTTCACGGGTTGGAGCATGTTTTGGGTTACAAGCGAAGCAAACTTCCGATTGCTGCATTTCTTTTCGGTATGTTGGGCACGAGTTTGGCCTTAACCATGCAGTTTTACATGATGAAATTTGACTGGCCAATGATTATTGGTGGTAAAGACTATGCTGCTTTCCCTGATTTCGTTCCAGTTTCTTTTGAAATGACCGTTTTGTTGGCTGCTTTCGGTATGGTCGGCGTATTCTTAATCACTTCCAACTTAAAGCCATGGGCACAACCTCGAATCTTTGATTTGAGAAGCACCGATGACAAGCACATCATGGCCATTGATATTGCAAACAACAGCAGTTTAGAAGTAGCAAAAATTAAGGAGATTTTGACTGCATCAGGCGCTACTGAAGTGAATAACAAAAGTTTTGAATAGAATAACCGTAGCTATGAAAATTACGAACGCATCACTATTCGCAGGTTCTGTACTAGCCATCAGTTTGTTGGCTGGATGCAAAGCTGGAGGTGAAAATCCGGGGCTAGAATATGCGCCTCAGATGTATCACTCTGTTGCTTACGAACCATTGACTCAAATTAAAGACGAGGCACAAGGTTCTTGGCTTTCCACTAGAGAAGATGGAAAAGGAGAGTATTTCAATTCCAATGTAAACAATCCTCATTCCATGAACATGAGAGAGCCAGTAGCAAACACGGTTCCTCGAAACAAACAAGGATACCTTCCTCATCGACTGCAACAATTTGAATTGGACAAAGCTGCTCTCATTACCAATCCGGTAGAAAAGTCTGAGCAGGTGCTTAAGGATGGAGAAAAACTGTACCTGCAGTATTGCAACGCTTGCCACGGTAAAGGTGGCGAAGGAGATGGCAAAGCAGGTGCTGTAATCGGCGGTGTGGCTAATCTGAAAGGGGGCGCTTATGTAGGCCTACCAGAAGGACATATTTTCCATGTGATTACCAAAGGTAAGGGTAGAATGGGAGCACATGGTTCCCAAATTCCTGTTGAAAGCAGGTGGAAAATTGTTCACTATGTTAAACAAGTTATCCAAGGTCAGGCAGCCGCTGCTGATTCAATTCCTGCAGCAGACTCTACCGCGGTAGCAACAGTAAATCCAGCGAACTAATCATGGCTCATCACGGCGAACATCACTATAATTTGGATCAGCGATTTGACTTCTCTGCGTCCATCAAAAAATCAATTATGACCGTTTTGGTCATCGGTGCAGTGCTTCTAGGAATTGGCATTGTTATGGCCATGACGGGTGGACACCACGAAGAAGGTGCTGCGGCTGGAGGCCATGCCTTTCACTGGTACGAGCGCTTGTATGCGAGTTTATGGGTCAATAACGTATTCTTTACGGGTATTGCCATTATTGGCGTTTTCTTCTTTGCGATTCAATTTGCTGCACAAGCGGGTTGGTCTGCTCCAATTTTGCGTGTCATGCTCTCTCTTGGCAATTGGTTACCAATTGCAGGGGTGTTGATGCTGGTCACTTTCTTTGTAGCCAATCATGATTTATTCCACTGGACGCACTCCTATTTGTTTGATAAAAACGATCCGCAATACGATAAAATCATAGACGGTAAAGGAGCATTCTTCTTTTGGCCTATGGAAAAGGGAACCTTCCCTGTGTTCTACATTGCGCGTATGGTAATTTTCTTTAGTTTCTGGGTATTCTTCTTCACGAAGTTTAAGCAGATTTCTGCTCAAGAAGATCAATTGGGAGGTTCAAGTCATTGGTACAAAATGAGAAGCTGGTCTGCCTTCTTCTTGGTGTTTTTCGCCGTATCTTCTTCTGTATCGGCATGGGACTGGGTGATGTCTATTGACACGCACTGGTTCTCTACCCTATTTGGATGGTATGTTTTTGCCTCTTGGTTTGTATCAGGACTATCTGCCATTACTTTGATAGTTCTTTTCTTGAAAGGCAAAGGCTACTTGGAAATGGTCAATGAAAACCACGTGCACGATTTGGGTAAATTTGTATTTGGATTCTCTATTTTTTGGACTTACCTCTGGTTTTCCCAGTTCCTCTTAATCTATTATGCAAACATTCCTGAAGAGACTGTTTACTTCGTTGAGCGTTTGGAGAGTGATATTTATGGACCTTTTGTTTTTGTGAATCTAGGGTTGAACTTCTTTCTTCCTTTTCTCGTTTTAATGACACGAGACGCCAAAAGACACGGTGTCTTCTTGAAATTGGTTTGTACCATCCTTATTGTTGGTCACTGGATTGACTTTACTTTAATGGTCCAGCCTGGAACTTTAGGACACAATGGAGGTATTGGATTATTGGAAGTTGGTATGTTCCTCGTTTACGGATCTGCTGCAACCTTTGTAGTACTTGGCGCATTGGCCAAAAAGAACCTGATAGCAAAAAATCACCCAATGCTACAGGAGAGTTACAATCATCACATTTAATTTATTTGCTAAAAAGATAAGTTATGTACACATTTCTAATTGCAGTTGGGGCACTTTTGTTACTATCCTTGGTTTGGATGGTCTACAGAATTCAGACGTTGGTATCTGTTGTTAAAGGATCCGATCGAAAGATCGCTTCTGGAAGCAACAAGGTGAATGCAATTTTATTCCTGGTGTTTTTAGTCGGTTCAGGAGCCTTGATGTTTTGGTATTCCATCAAAGAGTTTGATAATTACCAAATGCCAGTAGCTTCCGAACACGGCGTCATCACTGATGAATTGTTTTGGATTACCATGGCGGTAACGGGTGTGGTTTTCTTGATCACACACATCTTGCTTTTTGTTTTTCCATACAAGTACCAGTACAAGGAAGGTAGAAAGGCTGCTTTTTATCCTGAAAATCATAAACTTGAATTGATTTGGACGGCTGTACCTGGTGTAGTGATGGCAGGTCTTGTGATTTCGGGTTGGATGGCTTGGTCCGATATTACTGCTCCTGCTCCTGAGAAAGCTCATGTGGTAGAAATCATGGGATACCAATTTGCATGGGATGTACGCTATCCGGGTAAAGACAATGTTCTTGGGGATTACGATTACCGACTAATCAATGCTTCTAACTCCCACGGGATCGACTTTACGGATAAAAATTCAATTGACGACTTCCCTTCTCCAAAGGTGGTCATTCCTAAAGGAGAACCAGTACTTTTCAAAATCAGAGCGCGCGATGTGTTGCATTCTGTTTTTGCGCCACACATGCGTTTGAAAATGGATGCCGTACCGGGTATGCCTACTCGTTTTTGGTTTGTACCAACGAAGACTACTGCTGAAATGCGTGCGGAGTTGAAAGATCCTGAATTTGAATACGAAATTGCTTGTACCGAAATCTGTGGACGTGGGCACTTCTCCATGAAAAAAGTCATTGAGGTAGTGGAACCAGCCGAATACCAAAAGTGGTTGGCGGAACAAAAGTCATTCCTTCAGCAAAACCCTTCTTTAGCGGAAGGGTTAAAGACTGATAAAAAAGAAATTGCAGGGATTAATTAAGGGAGAGAATTAAAATTAAAAAAGTTATGGCTACAGCGACAGTTGCACATCACGACACCGAAGTTCATGGGCACCAGGATCACCACGATCACGAGCACCATGATAATTTTATTACCAAATATCTTTTCACCACAGATCATAAAATGATTGCCAAGCAGTTCTTGGTAACTGGCATGTTCTGGGCGCTTATTGGGGGTTTACTATCTACCTTATTCCGCTTGCAACTTGGATTCCCAGACATGAACTTGGAATTCCTTCGTCCAATTTTGGGTGGTTGGATTGATGAGGCTGGTAAATTGGATCCAACATTCTACCTTGCTTTGGTGACGATGCACGGTACCATCATGGTGTTCTTTGTTTTGACTGCTGGATTGAGTGGTACCTTTTCCAACTTCCTAATCCCACTTCAAATTGGGGCAAGAGACATGGCTTCTGGTTTCATGAACATGCTTTCTTACTGGTTCTTCTTTGTATCTGGTGTGATTATGTTTATCTCCCTTTTCCTCAAAACAGGTCCTGCTGGTGGGGGATGGGTGGTATATCCACCGCTTTCTGCATTGGAACAAGCAATTCCTGGTTCTGGAATGGGAATGACACTTTGGTTGATTTCGATGGTGTTTTTCATCGCTTCTTCCTTGTTAGGCGGGATTAATTACATCACTACGGTGATTAATTTGCGTACCAAAGGGATGTCTTTCTCAAGATTGCCATTGACGATTTGGGCGTTCTTTTTGACCGCAGTGATTGGTCTTCTTTCGTTTCCAGTACTATTTGCAGCGGCCTTGTTGTTGGTTTTTGATCGAAGTTTCGGTACTTCTTTTTACTTGTCTGACATTTATGTAGCAGGTGAGGCACTTCCGAATACAGGAGGTAGCGCCGTATTGTACCAGCACTTATTTTGGTTTCTTGGTCACCCAGAAGTTTACATTGTATTGCTTCCTGCTTTAGGGATTACATCAGAGGTGATTGCCACCAATTCACGTAAACCTATCTTCGGATACAAGGCAATGGTTATCTCCATGTTAGGGATTACCATCCTTTCCTTTATCGTTTGGGCGCACCACATGTTTGTCACTGGCATGAATCCGTTCTTGGGATCGATCTTCATGTTCTTGACCTTGATCATTGCGGTGCCATCTGCTGTAAAGGTGTTCAACTACTTGACCACGCTTTGGAGAGGTAATTTGATTTTTACTCCAGGCATGTTGTTCTCCATTGGATTGGTGTCTTTCTTTATTTCTGGTGGATTGACTGGTATTTTCTTAGGCAACTCTGCTATTGACATTCAATTGCACGATACCTATTTCGTAGTGGCTCACTTCCATTTAGTAATGGGTTCTGCTTCTTTCTTCGGTTTGATGGCTGGGGTGTACCACTGGTTCCCTAAGATGTTTGGTCGAATGATGGATGCTAAATTGGGTTACATTCACTTCTGGTTAACTTTTGTTGGAGTGTACATGATTTTCTTCCCAATGCACTACATCGGTATTGCTGGTTTCCCAAGAAGATACTATTCATGGACCAATTTTGAGTTTACCAACTTGTATACTGATCTGAACATGTTTGTGTCTGTGGCTGCAATTATCACATTTGCTGCTCAATTTATCTTCATATTCAACTTCTTCTACAGTATGTATCGTGGTAGAAAGGCATCTTTGAATCCTTGGAACTCCAATACTTTGGAATGGACTACTCCCTTGCATCCTGGTCATGGTAACTGGCCTGGTGAGATCCCAACCGTGTACCGTTGGCCTTATGACTACTCTAAGCCTGGAGCGGCTGAAGATTTTATTCCGCAGCATATTCCATTGTCTCAAACACCAGAATCTAATTTACCTCATGAGCAAGAACTCGTTAAACTTGAGTTGGAGATCATGAAAGAGGAAGCCGATTTGGTAGCAAATGAGTCCAAGCACTAAAAAATCGATAAACAGCTACCGGCGCCTTTCAGGCATTACTGTGGTAGCTGTTTATTTTCTTATTCTGGTAGGAGGTATTGTGCGGAGCACGGGTTCGGGCATGGGTTGTCCTGATTGGCCAAAATGCTTTGGATCCATCGTTCCTCCCACAAGTGTGGATCAGCTCCCTGCCAACTATCAGGAGATTTACCTAGAAAAAAGGCTTGCCAAAAATGACCGCTTTGTGGCCACGCTGTCAAAGTTGGGATTTACAACTACTGCCGAGCAACTTGCCAACGATAAGTCCATTCAAGTTGAAGAAGAGTTCAATGCCACTAAAACTTGGATTGAATACATCAACCGACTAATTGGTGTGGGAATCGGCCTCCTAATCTTGGCCACCTTGATCAAATCTTTGTCGCTTTGGTCACAGGACAAATGGATTCCTGGGACTGCCTTTCTTGCGCTTCTACTTGTTTCCTTTACAGGTTGGATTGGTTCCATTGTGGTTTCTACCAACCTTTTGGCTTGGATGATTACCTTTCACATGTTGTTAGCCCTTGCATTGGTTGCGGTGTTAGTTTACAGTCATCAAAGAGCCTCTCGATTAATTGCTGAAAAGACTAGTGCTCAATTCATGCCTAAAAAAATTCTTTGGTTGCTTCTTAGTGCTAGTTTCTTAATGCTGATTCAAGTAGTACTTGGCACCCAGGTTCGAGAGGGTATAGATCGTGTTTCTTTTGCGATGGGTAACCTGCTTCGTGAAGAATGGGTAGGCAAGGTAGGTATGGTGTTTTTAATTCACCGTTCCTTTTCTTTAGTGCTTTTGGGGTTACATGTGCTCTACTTTATTTGGGCATTCAAGTTTTCTACCCGAAGCACCTCGTTTAGTAATTGGAATCAAGCCCTTTTGGCATTGCTTGTGATAGAGATAGCTTCAGGAGTTGGAATGGCTTATTTTGGGTTGCCTGCTTATTTGCAACCTATTCATTTGCTTTTTGGCTCCCTTATTTTGGGGGTGCAATTTATTTTGATTCTTCAGTTGAAGGATCAAATTACCATTAAATCGAATCTTCAGGTATGAATACCGTAGGGATAACGTCAAATAGTAGGGTTAGTCTACTGAAAAGTAGGGTGGGTGCTTATTCTGACTTGATCAAGTTTAGACTTTCCGCCTTGGTTACTTTCTCTGCGGTATTCGGATATATCTTGGGTGACCGTGGGATAGATTTTGGGTGGTCAGGATTTATTGGTTTGGTATTTGGAGGTTTTTTTATTTCTGGAGCATCAGGTGCTGCTAATGAAATTATGGAACGTGATTTGGATAAGTTGATGAAGCGAACACAGAATCGGCCGCTTCCCTTGCAACTTATTTCTTTGCAAGAGGCTTATTGGTTTACCGGAATTGTTGCGTTTTTGGGAATAAGTTTGCTTTGGATTTTCACTAATCCTTTGACTACTGGGTTGGGAATATTGAGCATGTTGCTCTATGTTTTTGCCTATACCCCACTCAAGCGTGTGGGTCCGATTGCTGTATTCGTGGGGGCTATTCCTGGGGCAATGCCTCCACTTTTAGGATGGACGGCTGCCACTGGAGCGGTCACTTACGAGGCATTAATCATTTTTGGTATTCAGTTTATTTGGCAATTTCCTCATTTTTGGGCGATTGCTTGGGTTAGCGATGAGGATTACAAGCGTGCCGGGTTTAAGTTGCTTCCAAGCGGAGGAGGACAAGATTTGAATACGGCCATTCAAATCATGATTTATACCCTGTTTCTTCTACCCTTGGGACTTCTTCCAAGTTATTTTGGTTTGGTGGGGCTGAATTCAGGAATTGTGGCCACGGTATGTGGGGTATTGTTTTTGGCTCAAACCTTTTCATTGATGCGGGATTGTTCGCGTAAGTCCGCTTTGAAAATCATGTTTGGGTCTTTTATTTATTTGCCAGTAGTACAGATTGCGTATTTGTTAGACAAAATGCCTTAAGTGATGGAAAGTGAGTTGAAGTATATCGATATCGTTGAGCAGCCGATTAGCATGCATCCAAAAAAGTTTGCACTTTGGCTGTTTTTGGTTACGGTTGTTATGATTTTTGCTGCTTTGACCAGTGCTTACATTGTGCGTCAGGCGGAAGGCAACTGGTTGGAGTATGAATTGCCAGAAATCTTTTGGGTGACTTCAGGCATTGTAATTATGAGTTCCATTGCTTTGCAAGTGGCCTATCTGGCTGCCAAGAAGGATAATTTTTTGGGTCTACGGGTTGGAATGATACTCACCGTTTTGCTTGGAATGGGCTTTTTAGTAGGGCAATGGTACAGTTGGGTGGCTTTGGTGGATAGGGAGGTGTTTTTTGTTGGAAATCCAGCTGGATCTTTTTTGTATGTTTTCACTGGATTGCATGCGGTTCACTTGATCAGCGGTGTGATATTTCTGATTATTGTATTAATTTCGACCTTTAGAGACAAGGTGCATTCTCAAGCGCTAAACACTTTAGAAATGGCTACGACCTATTGGCATTTTCTAGGTGGTTTGTGGCTGTATCTGTTTCTGTTTTTGCTTTTAAATCATTAAAATTAACCCAGTACCATAACATTTACCTATGTCTGCGCATTCTACTGCTATCGAAGTAAGCACGAAAAGAGGCATTTGGGGTGGAGGAAACGAACCCCTAAAGGCCAGCTACGGAAAACTCATGATGTGGTTTTTCCTACTCTCTGACATCTTCACCTTTGCTGCCTTCTTGATCACCTACTTGGCCATCCGTGTGAGTTATCCTGCCTATGCAGGTGCTGCTGAGACCTTTACAGGCTCCAATGAATATTGGCCAGTACCTGAATTGGTATTCGAAGCAGTACCTTTTCTGCATGGGTTTCATGCACCGCTTGTATTCGTAGGAATCATGACCTTTATTTTGATTGCCAGCTCGGTGACCATGGTATTGGCCGTAGAAGCGGGCCATAGAAATGACCGCAATGATGTTGTCAAATGGATGCTTTGGACCTTACTTGGTGGGATTACTTTCTTGAGTTGCCAGGCTTGGGAGTGGTCTCACTTTATCCACGGTACCGAAGGAGGCTCTTTATTGACTTACGTGAATACCCTTGGACAGAATGTGACCGAGACGGTATTTGGTGCTAATTTGGTGGTGAATGAATATGGTCCTCCTGCTTTTGCACAACTGTTTTTCTTCATCACGGGATTCCACGGATTCCACGTGACCATTGGAGTATTCTTACTTTTCCTTTGCTTCTACCAGGCGGCAGTAGGAATTTATGACAAGCGAGGCCATTACGAAATGGTAGAAAAAATTGGTCTCTATTGGCACTTTGTAGACTTGGTTTGGGTCTTCGTGTTTACGTTATTTTATTTGATCTAAGCATTTCAATTCGCTCACTATGGAAGTTCAAGACACTAAATCTACGCTTGAGGTAGCACCTCGAAACGAAGAAAAAATCAAAAAAATCTGGAAAACAGCTCTTATTCTTCTTGCCATCACGGTTGCTGAATTTATCATGGCATTTACGATGGATAGAGGGATTTTATTGTATTCCTTATTTATCCTGTTGACTATTTGGAAGGCCAAATACATCATGATGGAATTCATGCACCTGGGTGACGAAGCCAAGCCGCTTTTTTATTCCATCATTGTTCCCTTGATTTTCTTGGTCTGGTTAGTCATCGCGTTGATTAAGGAAGGTTCAGAAATCTTCCTGATGCGTTGGTAAAAAATAATTCACCAAAAAAAGTTAGGTTGAAGTGAATCACTTCAACCTTCTTTTTTGTTACATCAAGTATGCGAAGTTTACGAATTCTCCAGGGTCTTGTCCTTGTTTGTATTTTAATGATTCCTGTGTTGATCTTCTTGTTTTTGAAGGGCTTTGGGAAAAATGAATATGACCTACCTATTTTCTTTCAAAATGGAGTGGATAATCCCTTTCAGGAATGCCCAGCAGTGGATAGTTCGCAGCATTACATCCCTGAGTTTACCTTTACCAATCAAGAAGGGCAGGCGGTTGGTCGAGCGCAAATGCAAGGAAAAATCACCATTGTGGATTTCTTTTTCACCTCTTGCCCGAGCATTTGTCCTGTGATGTCCAAAGAGATGGAGCGGGTAAATGATCACTTTCGAGATGAGCCATTGGTGCAGATTTTATCCATCAGTATCGATCCTTCCTACGATACCCCAGAAATTTTAAAAACTTATGCGCAAGAGCATCATGCTATTCCAGGTAAATGGCATTTTCTTTCAGGATCAAAGGAGGAAACCTTCCAATTGGCACGATGTGGGTTTGTGCTTCCTGCTTTGGATGGGAATGGGATGCCAGACGATTTTGTACACAGTGATAAATTTATATTGATTGATGATCAAGGTCGAATCCGTGGCTATTACAGCGGGACTTCCCGAGAGGAAGTAGATCTGTTGATGTTAGAGACTAAAATTTTACTTCATGGCAAAGAATAGTTCCAACCCATCAGCCTCCCAAGAGGCAAAAGTTAAAAACTGGATTATCGGCATTTCCATTGCTATACCTTTGGTGGTAGCGGTACTTTTATTTATGCCCGCCAAACTCACTTCTTTGGGAGGCTGGGTATATTTTCTTCCTCACCTTAATGCAGTGATTAATTCGGCAGCATCTATTGCTTTACTACTTGCGCTAGTGTTTGTCAAACAGAAAAAGTATTCCCAGCACGGCGCCACCATGACGGTAGCCTTTATTTTGGGAGCTATCTTTTTGGTTTCTTATGTGATTTACCATGGAGCGGCCGAAAGTACGCCATTTGGTGGTGAAGGTGCTATTCGAATGGCGTATTATTTCTTATTGATTACCCACATTTTGTTCGCTGCGATTGCACTATTCCCTATCCTTTTTGCTTATTACTATGGATATACCAATCAGCGGGAAAAGCACCGTAAAGTGGTGAAATATGCGTATCCAATTTGGTTGTATGTTTCCGTAACGGGTGTGATCGTTTACTTGATGATTTCTCCTTACTACACACAGACCTTTTAATTTTCAAACTTTCAAACGCCAGCTTTAGGAAATCAAATGAAATTCAAAATTCTATTCTTTGTCCTAGCAAGTTTCTTCGTTCAAATCGGCGTACAGGCCCAATGTGCGATGTGCCGTGCCTCGGTGGAAAATAATGTGAGTAATGGAGAAACGTCCATTGGAGCAGGACTAAACAGTGGGATTCTATATTTGGTAGTGATGCCTTACCTCATGGCGGGTATCATCGGTTTTTTGTGGTATCGGGCCTCCAAAAAAAAGAAAACGAAACTCCAACCGCACTAATCCTATTCGGCAAAGTTTGAAACCAGACTTTGCTTTTTTATTTTTAATCTTCATGAAACGTTCGTTCCGACGCTTTCTTCTTTTGGGAAGCGCTTTTCTTCTGCCGGTTACCCTGATTTTGAATTTTTTTGTCTATCAAAAAAGTCAAGAAGAAGAATTCATTCAGGCCATTGAAAAGAAGATTCATTCGGTGGAGGAGACTTTTAATCAGGATTTTGAAGTATTCCTGAGCCTAGGGAGTTCACTCGATTCTTTAAGTTTTGAACGATTGAGAAGGGGTGCCTATGTCTATCCTTTTTTTATCATCAATTCCGAAAAAGAGTTGAAATTTTGGTCGACCAATGAGTTTATACTTGATTTTTCGGCCTTGGACTTTAGCAAGGAATTTCAAATTCTCAGTTCTTCTTTTGGCACATTCTTAGTCAAGCAGCAAAAAATTGATGCGGGTAAGAAAAACGAATATTTGGTACAAGCCTTTCGTTTAGTTTGGTCTGGTGACATCACCAATGACTATGTGGTCATGGGTCCTAATCCAGAGGTTTTTGGGAATGGGTTCTTTACCCTTTATCCCAAACCAGAAGATGGGACTTTTCAGGTGAAGTCCCTACTGGGACAATCCCTTTTTGGAATTGACTTTCAGCCGGGTTTCGTGTCTGTTGGAAAGGCTTGGAATACCCCTTTACTTATTTTTAGTTGTTCTATTTTTCTTCTTTATATTTTTCTCAGTTTTATTTTTTTAAGAAAGAAATGGAGAAAAGGACAGGTCTGGCAGGCAATCGGCTATGGATTTCTAATTCTTTTTTTGGTGCGAATCAGTATGTTGCTTTTCCATTTTCCACAAGCATATCTTTCCCTTCCATTTTTTGATTCCGCTGGATACTCTTCTTCTTGGTTAATTCCGAGCTTAGGGGATTTGCTGTTGCATACCCTTTGTATTGTATTGATCATTGCTCTTTTGGTTATTCAACTTTCTTCAAAAGAAATTCTTGAAAAGTTTACCAAATGGAGACAACGAATATGGGAAGAGATTTTACTTGTATTTACTTTTCTTAGTTCCACCTTATTCTTTGCTGGACTTTGGGTTTTGGCTCGTGATTTGGTTCTTCATGCAGCCTGGGACTTAGACATTTCTGCTATTCCAAGTTTTGATGCTTGGGTAGGAGTAAGTTTTTTGATTTTGTTTCTTTGGGCCGCTGTCTATGTCTTCCTCAGTTTAAGTTTGATCCATTTGGTCACTAGGGGAGGTTCCAACAGACGCATGGTTTACCGCTTACTTTTGTTAGTTGCGGGTCTTTGTTTGGTTGGATTCTTTTTTTGGAATTTTTGGTTAGGAATTGCTGGCCTTATTCACTTCCTTTTTTTGGTTTCCATACTGCGATTTGATTTAGTAGCGAATGTTTACCGTTTAGGATTAGAAACGTTCTTGACCTTGTTTTATGCGAGCCTTGTTGCCGCAAGTATAGTAGCGGCAAGTAGTTTCCAAGCAGTTGACGAACGCTTGGCACAAGCAAAGGTTGCCTTTGCAAATCAAGAACTTCTCACTACAGATAGCCAAACAACTCTGTTTTTGACTGATATTTTTGCGAGGCTTAAAAATGACCTATTTATACAAAATAGATTAGCGGATCCCTTATTGTCCAAGGATCCGGTAATCAGTAAAATCCGAAAAATTTACCTAGACAATTACTTTGATCAGTTTGAAGTGGTCATTCGGATTTTTTCGCCAGCAGGAGTACAAATCGGAGGTGTGCAAGAAGGAAAATCTTTTAAGGAACTTCAGGAGGAATATGTCAAGAGTGATTTTGCGACTCAGGTACCCAATTTGTATTTTATTCCGGGTAAGGAACAAAACACTGGAAATGCATTTGTTGCCTTTATTCCCATGCTCAAAGGTAATCTTGCGCTGGGGACAATCTACTTGGAATTGGACCAACTCCGGATTCAGCCTGACAATGCTTATCCTCGCTTGCTTGTGGATCAGCAGTATGCTGAAAAATTGCAGGAAGATCCCTTTGATTTTGCGGTGTTTAGAGCAGGAAAATTGATTCGCAGTTCAGGCAACTTCAATTACCAGCAGGAGGAGATTCGGTCTCTACTTGAAAATTCAGCCTTGGTAGAAGGAGGGGTAGAGGCCTTGGGTTACCAGCATTTGGGAATAATAAATGGAGAGGACCTCTGGGTATTATCCTCACCTGCAATTTCGATTAAACAATTTTTCGGCACGCTATCCCTGTTTTTTGTTGTCTTTGTTTCGCTCACCTTTTTCGCAATTCTATTTTCTGTTCTTTTGCAGGGATACCGAAAGTTTGAGTTTAACTATTCCACCAAACTTCAACTCTACCTGAATTTTGCATTTTTCTTTCCCATCCTAATCATTTCTTTGATCACCACAGGATTACTTTCGCAGAGTTATCAGGAGGACTTGAATGAACAATACCTTCAAAAGGCCTTGCTAATCAAGGGAAATCTCCTGCGTTTTGTTGGAGACCAAACCATTGAAGAATTGGATCGCGATGTGCTTACAGAAGAGATCAATACGCTAGCCACTACCGTGGGCACCGATGTTCACCTGTACGACAGGGAAGGCACCTTACTCACTTCGAGTAGAGCACCCATTTTTGACAAGAAATTATTGTCCAATTTGATGCATCCTGGTGCGATGACTGCTTTGGTGGAGAATAAAGAAACCGAAGTGCTTTTGGAAGAGCAAGTCGGAAAACTGAAGTACCAGGCCGTGTATTTAGCCATTCCTTCGCAGGCAACTATGGGAAGCAATGCCGTGGTAGCCGTGCCATTTTTTGAGTCCGAAGAGGAATTGAATGCGCTCATTTCAGATGTTTTGGGAAGTGTGTTCAATGCCTTTGTTGTGATTTTTATTTTGTTTTTGTTTATCTCTTTTTTGGTGACCAAAAACCTAACACTTCCCTTCCGATTACTGACACAAAAACTCAAGGCAACCAATTTGGACGACAATGAACCCATGGTTTGGGCTTCAAAGGATGAGATTGGGCTTTTGGTCAATGAATACAATCAGATGCTCTACAAGTTAGAGGCGAGCAAAAAAGTGCTTGCTTCCAATGAAAAAGAATCCGCCTGGAGAGAGATGGCCAAGCAGGTTGCCCATGAGATCAAGAATCCACTAACTCCGATGAAACTCACCTTGCAGCATTTGCTACGCTTGGAGCGGGAAGGTAAATTAGAAGACACGGATAAATTGAAAAAGTCCTTGGAGACCTTGATTCATCAAGTGGATGCCTTGAGTGGCATTGCTTCTTCCTTCTCCACGTTTGCCAAGATGCCTCTCCCCAATAATGAGCGCATGAATTTTAAGGAGGTGTTGTCCAAGGTGTTGGAACTCTTCAAAACCGATAAGCGGATGGAACTAGTGTTTCAGGATGATTCCTATACGGAGCAAATCCCAATATTGGGTGACGACCAACTTTTTGGTCGAGTGATTTCCAACCTCATCATCAATGGCATGCAGGCGGTGGAGCCAGGGAAAAAGCCACAAATCCGGGTATGGCTTTGGCTATCGGATCGAGCCGTTTTTTTAGAAATTTCAGATAATGGGAGAGGGATTCCTGAGGAACTTCGTGACAAGATCTTTATTCCCAACTTCAGCACCAAAAGTCAAGGTTCAGGCCTTGGTTTGGCTATCGCAAAAAGTGGTGTAGAAATAGCGGGTGGTAAAATCTGGTTTGAAACCGAATTAGGTAAGGGTAGTACTTTTTTTCTGACTTTTCCCTTGCTTACCGATAAAGTTTAAGGAGGCAATACGCTTTTCCCTTTGGAAAAAGTTAACCTAAACATGCAGGCTAGCTCAACTAAACAAAGCCTACGAATCAATTCATAAAAAAATGTAACTTTGTCTGAGGTAATTAGTTGTTATACTAACTATTAAGCAACGAAACAAATGAAGAAAAGTATCCTAGTCAGTGGGGGCACCAAGGGAATCGGTCGAGCAATTATCGAACGATTTGTCCAGGAAGGCTTTGACATCTTCACCTGTTCCAGGAATGAAGGGGATTTGGTTGCCTTGCGATCTTCTCTAGTTTCAAGGTATCCCAGTTGCAGCGTTCACACCTTTGTAGCAGATCTTTCCAAAAAGGAGGAGGTAATGGCATTTGCAACAGGAGTCAAGGCTATCGGTATTCCCGATGTGATTGTCCATAATACAGGCCTTTTTCTTCCTGGTTCCTTGCATTCGGAGCCTGATGGGAATTTGGAATTTTTGATTCAAACCAATTTGTATTCAGCTTACTACCTGACTCGTGCCTTTGCAGCAGCACTGATGGACCGCAGGTCTGGGCATGTTTTTAGCATTGGGTCCATTGCAGGCATTACCGCTTATGCCAATGGAGGGAGTTATTCCGTCTCCAAATGGGCGATGCTAGGCATGACCAAATGTTTCCGTGAAGAATTCAAACCTCATCAAATTAAAGTCACCTCCATTTTGCCTGGTGCTACCCTGACCGATGCTTGGGCAGGGGTTGATTTGCCTGCCACTCGTTTTGTGAATGCGGAAGATGTGGCTGATTCGGTGTGGGGTGCCTATAACCTTTCCCCAGGTGCTGTAGTTGAAGAACTAATTATTCGTCCTCAATTAGGAGATATATAAGCTATGAAATCTCAAATTATGCCTCTTGATGGCGGTTATTGCAATAGTTTGACCCAGTATTCCCGAAGAGTCACTATCCCGGTACGGGTAGGAGATGTGGTTATTGGTGGTGACAATCCCATCGTGGTCCAGTCCATGACAACGGTAGACACGATGGATACGCAGGGCTCTGTAGAGCAGTGCATCCGTATGATTGATTCTGGATGTCAGTTGATTCGCATCACGGCACCCTCGCTCAAAGAGGCGGAGAACTTGCGTAACATCAAAGCGGAATTGCGAAAGCGAGGATACAACACCCCCTTGGTGGCAGACATTCACTTCACACCGAATGCTGCGGAATTGGCTGCCAAAATCGTGGAGAAGGTTCGGATCAACCCAGGCAATTATGCCGATAAAAAGAAATTTGAAGTCATCGATTACACTGATGCCTCTTATGCCGAGGAGTTAGAGCGAATTCGGGAGCGGTTTTTGCCTCTAGTGAAAATCTGCAAGGAGCACGGTACTGCCATGCGCATTGGTACCAACCACGGTTCTCTTTCCGATCGGATCATGAGCCGTTATGGGGATACCCCGCTCGGGATGGTGGAATCTGCCCTTGAGTTTTTGAGAATTTGTGAAGACGAGCAATTTTATGACATCGTGATCTCCATGAAGTCTTCCAATACCCAGGTCATGGTGCAGGCTTACCGATTGCTGGTTCAGAAACTCAATGAAGGAGGCTTCAAACCCTACCCTTTGCATTTGGGGGTGACTGAGGCTGGAGAGGCTGAAGATGGTCGAATCAAATCTGCTGTAGGCATTGGAACACTTTTGGAAGATGGCTTAGGGGATACTGTGCGCGTTTCTTTGACCGAAGATCCTGAGTTTGAAGCGCCCGTTGCTCGTGCTTTGATTGATCGCTACAAATCGAGAGGTGCTCATGCACCGATAGCGCCAATAGCCTCTTATCCCATTCATCCTTTCGAGTATACCAAGAGACAAGTTGACGAAGTCTACAATTTTGGTGGACAAAATGTTCCCCGTGTGATTGCGGATATTTCTGCACTTTCTCACGTTACTGATCGGGAAATGAAGGAGGTAGGGCACTTTTACTTGCCGGAATTGGACAAGTGGAAAATGAATGATCTGGGTTGTGACTTTATTTATTCTGGTGAAAATCCCATACCCTTCATGCTACCCAATGGGATGAAAGAAATCCAGAATTATTCCGTTTGGAAAGCGGTGGGAGATCAATTGAATAAATTTCCCCTATTCCAGATTCCTGAATACCAAGATGCGCCGGAAGTTCACCAAGAACTTAATTTCCTAGCAGTATGCACAGCCGATATCGATCAAGCCATTTCTTTGGTAGGGTCTAGGAAAGATACTGTCCTCCTTTTGTCAAGTAGCCATGCCCATGGCATGCCCGACCTCCGCAGGGCATTCGTCACTTTGTTGGAAGCAAACTGTACCGTACCAGTGGTGGTGCAGGTGAGTTACCCAGCTCTTACTGCAGACCAGACCATGCTGTATGCCGCTACAGATGTAGGAGGCTTGTTGGTTGATGGGCTTGGGGATGGGATCCTGATCTCTTTGAATCCCGAGGCAGCTCAAGATCGGAAGCAAGTCTTGGAGCAGATCAAACTGCACAATTCGGTAAGTTTTGGGGTATTGCAAGCAGCACGTACGCGAATGTCCAAGACGGAATACATTTCCTGTCCTTCCTGTGGTCGAACCCTATTTGACCTACAGGAAACTACTGCCATGATTCGTAAGCGTACGGATCACCTAAAAGGGGTGAAGATTGGCATCATGGGTTGTATTGTCAATGGCCCAGGGGAGATGGCTGATGCAGATTATGGCTATGTAGGTTCGGGCAAAGGAAAGATTACCTTGTACAAGGGCAAAGAGGTAGTCAAGCGCGCTGTAGCCTCCGAAAAGGCGGTAGATGAACTGATCAACATCATCCGTGAAGATGGCAAGTGGCTAGAGCCTGAGGCGATTTGAATTCCCAAAGCGTTCTCTTTTCGTTAATAATTACCTCAATTTGTTGAGGAAACTAAACTTATCTTTACGCCTTCGGGTTAAGGAATAAACCGCTTTAGTCATGGAAGAAAAAAATCAAGTAAAGGAGTTTTTTAAGTTGGGTGAGGTGGGGAATTATTTTCTCCGTGTATTCCGAAAACCAGACCCTAATTCTCCAAGTAATTTTAATTTGCGGATGATGCACGGCATCAACAAGATTTCCATCCTTATTTTCTTGTTTGCCTTGATTTTTTGGATGGTTAAAAGATTTATCTAAAAACTTTTTTCTTGGTAGTCCTAGCGGATGGGAAGAGGGAAAGTCCTAAAAAAGAATTCCCACCTGAAAACTAAGGCTGTGGAATTGCGTGCTTACCTTATTTAAGGAGTTAAATCCCTCAGGAAGTGAAGATTTGGTCCAGAAGGGGTGGATTTTTGGACGGGTATTGGATTGGCTATGGGTTCCTTCAAAGTAACTGCTAGGTTGCCATTTGTATCCTATACTGGAAGTGAGTGCCCAATTTCCTTTTTTAGCAGGCAGCGTTACACCCAAAAAGGGGTGGAAGTAAAGCCCACCCTCGGTCCAGGTACTGGACCAGTCTGTACGTTCTCGTTTTTCAAGGAAAGAAGTACCAAACCCTGCATTGAGTCCACCCATCCACTTGGGGCCGATGTCATCTCCAAGGAAACTTCTCCATCCCAAACCTACGGGAAGTAGTTGAAGGTCAGGATAGTTGTCATAGCCCAAATGAATTCCCAAGTAGTGGTTGGGTTTAATTTTTTTTCCATGGAAGGCGGAAAAGGAAAAGTTGATTCGGTTTTTCGTCTCTTCAGACCACAACATTTTTGATTTTCCTCCCAGTAAGCCCAGTTCCAATTGCGTGAGTGTAACTTTTTCTTGGGCAGTTGCGAATTGCATACTGCACCAAGAGATCAGGAACAGGAAAATCCAGGTGCTACGCTTCATTTTAACTTACTTCAATGGGATTGCTTACTTGGATGCAACTTAGTTTTTTCAGTTTGCTGGGGTTGTTGTAGTCGTATTGACAGACTCCATCCGGTCCGATGA
>Ga0169931_10000999_pt1 | contig 46816 bp, 49 predicted proteins | sample Kivu_15m_20L_FD_129675 | JGI IMG/M metagenome (GOLD analysis project Ga0169931, IMG submission 129675) | Freshwater microbial communities from Lake Kivu, Western Province, Rwanda to study Microbial Dark Matter (Phase II) - Kivu_15m_20L... | ecosystem: Environmental > Aquatic > Freshwater > Lake... | reverse complement strand
AGACTACGACGTTGATAGGACGGGTGTGGAAGCGTGGTAACACGTTAAGCTTACCGTTACTAATAGCTCAATTGGCTTGATTTATGCACTGAAAAAATTTTTAGATACAAATTACAATGTTAATTTTTAATAACCATCTTTTCGTTTTTATAATTAAAAAAATAGTAAAGTGCTGGAAGGGTCGCAACTATATTTAGAAGTCTGTGTATTAAAAAAACATTTGCTATACCCTTTAACTCTTGATTTCCTGCTAGTACTTTGGTTACTGTACTAAATGCATATTCTCCAATTCCAAGACCTCCCGGAGTTATTGGAATGATGCTTGAGAAAATAGCTATTGTATTAGATATAAAAATTTCCTCTATGTTAACGTTAAATTTGAATAAATACTTACTTAATAAAAAAACAATAAAATTAATAATTAAAAAAATTAATATTGAAAGATTTATAGTTATAAAAAAAGTGAAAATATTTCTTTTTAAATATTCGAAAAATTTTTTAATTTTTTTTTTAAAATCTGATAATTTTTGAATTAAATAAAAATTAAAAGACAAAGCAATTAGTATTAAAATTAGTAATAATATAATTGTATATTTTAAATTAATAAGTTCTATGATTTGGATTAAAATTTTTTTACCCCCATCAATCTGAAAAATAAAAAAAAAACCTACTAAAAACAATCCAAAAGCACCTATTATACGATCAATTAAAACTGTAGCAAATAGTGTAAGTTTTTTTTTATCAGATGCTTTGCATATATAATGCACTCTAAGTGCATCTCCTCCATATCCACCAAGAAGAAGGTTATTGAAAAAATTGCCGATATAAGTAATTTTGAAAACTTTATATAAACTGATATCAAATTTAAAGACTTTCAGAATTAGATACCACCTGTATGCTCCAATAATTATCGTAAAAAAAATTATTAATATTAATATTAATAATTTTTCGTCATATAAAAAAAAGCTATCAAATAATAAACTTAATTTTATTGACTCATCAAAAATTAGATATGAGATTAATAGTAAAGAAATGACAATTTTAAAAAATATTAATACTTTTTTATCATTTATTATTTTTTTTAATAATTTTCTCATAAACGTTACAATACAATATTCTTTAAAATAAATTTTGAAGTAACCCCTAAATCAAAAATAACTGTTAATATATAGCTAGAACCGATGAATTTCGTAATTTTTGAAAATATCTAGATAGTTTTTTTTATTAAAATTAACTTTTTTAATATTTTTTGTTTTTTTCAAGTATTCAATCAAGTTATTTAACGATCTGGATTTACTTATAAAAATATTTTCTAAATAAAAATATAAATTTACTTTATTTAGGATTGAAAAATTAGATATATTTAACTTTAGTTGGAATACGGATAAAAAAAAAATATTTTCAATTTTTTTATCATGTTTCAAATTATATATAAGTAAAGCATTATTTTTAGAGTCGAGATATTCAGTTACTATGTATGACAATTGTTTTTTTTTTAAATTAGCGAAATATTGAATCGCTGCGGTCTGTACTTTTTGAGGTATATTCCAATTGTTAATATCGTGCCTTGTTATGTAACCTATATTTTTTTTCATTTTATAATTTAAATTCCTTGAATAAAATATTTTTTTTTGGTCTTTTGAAAATATGCCAAAGTAAATAACTCTGAACCTTTGTCGCCCATAGGTACATTTTGGCTTTGCAGATGAATATTAGTGCTTACTCTATTAATTTTTTTATTTATGATACTTGCGCCATGAACACACAAATTACTGAAAAATATAGCCTGTCCATAATTTAAATTTATATAATTCTTTTTGATTTTATTTTTTAATTTTTTAAGATGGTTTTCGAGATGAGTATCAAACTTGAATTTTTTATAAATTTTTTTTGAGTCTTGAATTGAATAAATATAAATTCCTACATTGTCTTTTATATCAAAAAGTGGTGTCCACAAATTAAACCCTAAACTAGCATGGCCAAAGTCATAGTCGTTATGTGGTACGGTTGCTGCTACCTTTAGGTTATATTTTTTTAATCTTAAATAAGGTTGTCTTTGAAGATAAATATTATTTTTTAAATATTTATTTATAGACTTATAAAAAGCGTTAATAAGATTAAGGTTAATATTTTTACTTTCTTTATTAAATTTTAAATGTATTTGGTTAGTTGTTTTTTCATCTAATTTAGAAATGCTCTTCAAGTCTCCATTAATTCCAAAAGATTTGGCGATCTTATAATACTCTTTTTTTACTAGATTAAGCGCTGCAATGTTATCGCAATTTATAATTTCATAACCGTTTTCTAAAAGATTTCTCCTTCTTTTGTGAAGGGGGGGGCTGAGCGGGTTAGGATTTGCTATTTTCATACACTTATACTTTCGAATAAAATCAAAATAAAAACAAGTATAATATTATACAATTCAAAGAATATTTTACTATAATATTTTTAAAGTTAGTTACGCAATCTATTTTATGATTTTAATTTATTAAAATTTGATTAATAATGAATTAAATGTACTTCGCTATAAAAAATAACAACCAAATAAATAAATCATTAAATAAAAATGGTTTAGCTGTAATAAAATCCTTAATAAAAATAAAAGATATAAATAATACAAAAAGTAAAGTAAAAAAACTTCTAAATTCTCCTAAATACCTTGGTCCCGCTTTTAATGTAAAGCTTGCATCTCAGAATAAACAAACGCAGTCAAAGTTAAAAGGAGTTGCACGCGAAATAAATTATAAATTATCAAGCAGTATTTTAAGAAAAGGTTACGAATATTATTCAAAGTTTACTAACTCTATAGAAATTCTTAATCCGCTGTTAAATTTTTCTCAATTAAATAATTATATTTTTCATAACGATGTAATAGCAGTAGCTAAAAAATATCTAAAAACAAACGACCCTAAAATTCTATATGCGGCATTGAGAGTTCATTTTCCAAATAATATTTCAGAGAATGATGTTAACTTTTTTCACTGTGACGATAGAAGTTTTGTTACCAAGAACAAAAACAAGCTTTTAAAATTATTAATTCCATTTCATCTAAAAAAAAGAATTAAAATTGAATTTAACCAATTAATAATTTCCAAAAATAAAATGAATATTTCAGAAAAACTTTTTCAAAGTCTTCAGTACTCAAAAAAAAAAGATTTTCCTAAGAAATTTAATAAATATTTTATAAAACCTAAAGTGAAAAATCAAGACGTATATTTTTTCAATCCTGATGATTTTTTTCATAATGCAGAAAAACCAAAGAACTTAAGAATTATGTTTTATATTGTTTTTGGAAAAGATAATTCTTATCTCGTAAAAAAAACGAAATTAATTAAAATTAATAAGAATTATTTTAAACAATTACCAATCAATCAAAAAAAATTTGGAAGTCTTCTTAAAAGAGTTTAGTTCAAAAATTTTTTGTGAAAAAAATTATTTATATAGGTGGAGTTTTGCTTTTTAATAAAAGATTAGAGGTATTACTTCAGCTTAGAGATAATAAAAAAAATATTTCAAATCCTAATAAGTGGGCATTCCCGGGAGGGCACAAAAGAGCCAATGAGAATATAAAATCTTGTGCCTTAAGAGAATTTAGAGAAGAAACTAACTACAAAGCTGACAATGTTAATTTTATTTCAAATATTTTCTTAAAAAAAAAAAATAAAAAAGTTTTTTTTTACTACACTTTTTATGACGAAAAACAAAATTTGATTTGTTTGGAGGGTCAAAAAATAAAGTTTTTTAATTTAAAAGATATAGTTAGTCTTAAAACTCCTTATTATACAAAATTAATTTTTAAAAAGACTTTATCTATGATACTAAATAAAAATAATGAAATGCTCTGATTTTATAGCAAAAAAGTTATCCAAATATTCTGATTTTGTTTTTTCAGGACAGGGCGGTTCGGTAGTTCATATTCTGGATAGTTTCAGTAAAATAAAAAAAATAAAAATAATTCCATCTCAAAACGAGCAAGGGGCCTCTTTGGCAGCTGATGCATATTACAGAACTACAAAAAAAATAGGTATTGTGGTTGCGACTAGCGGTCCTGGTATTTTAAATGCCTTTCAGGGAATGGCATGCTCTTTTTACGATTCTATCCCAGTTTTATATATATCCGGAGCACCAATTACTTCTGCTTTAAAAAAAAATAAAAAACTAAGACAGCTTGGTTTTCAAGAAATGGAAATAGCTGACATGACAAAATCAATTACTAAGTATTCTGTAAGAATTACAGACGTAAATAAAGTAAATTATGAAATTGAAAAATGTATAAGTATAGCAAATGCTGGAAGACCAGGTCCAGTTTTAATTGATTTGCCAGATGATATTCAAAGACAATATTTAGATTTAAAAAAACAGACAAATTATGTAAAAAAACTTTTTTCACCGAAGATTTATTTGAATCAAATAAAAAAATTTGAAATGTTAATTAAAAATTCAAAAAAGCCATTAATTATAATTGGAAATGGTATTAAGATTTCAAATACTCACAAGCATATTCAAAAAATTATAAATAAATATAAAATACCCTTTTCAACCACATGGGCTACAGCTGACTTGTTTGATATTGATCAATCATTAAATGTTGGAAGCATTGGAGTTTATGCTACTAGACATGGAAATTTCGCAGTTCAAAGTGCTGATTTATTAATAATTCTTGGATCACGATTAAATGGCACTCAAATTGGCACACCAAAACTATTTTCTCAGAATTCAAAAAAAATTATGATTGACATAGATAAAAATGAATTACTAGAAGAAAATTTAGTCAAAATTGATTTAAAAATAAACGCAGATCTGAAAGTTTTTTTTAATAATAAAAAAATATATTCTTGTTTTAAAAAATTAAAAATTTCTGAAAAATGGTATAAAGCTATTGAGATTTGGAAGTATAGATATCCAGTAATACAAAAAAGTTTTTACAAGGAAAAAAATATTACCAACCCATATATATTTTTTGATAAACTTTCTAAGTATTGTAAAAAAAACGACATAATAATACCAGACGCAAGTGCAAACTTAGTATGGTTTTACCAAGCTTTTAGACCTAAAACTGGACAGAAGATTTTTACAGCTTTAAATCATTCCCCTATGGGCTATTCCATAGCAGCGGCTATTGGAGCAAGTTTAGGGTCTAAAAAAAACCAAAATGTTATTGCTTCAATTGGAGATGGATCTGTTCAAATGAATATTCAAGAAATTGAAAATATTAAATATTTTAATTTACCTATAAAAATTTTCATTTTAGATAATTCAGGTTATGGAATGGTTAAACAAACAATTGATACATGGTTAAATAAAAATTATGTTGGCTGTGATAAGAGTAGCGGGTTATCTATGCCTGACTTTAAGAAAGTCTTTAAAGCTTATGGAGTCAAGACTATAGAAATTTATAACAATAAGGATATTGACAAAAAACTTAAATTTATAATGAATTATAAAAAACCAATTATGTGCAACATTAAGATAAGTAAAAACGCAAGAATTGAACCAAAAATGAAGCCAAGAGACCCATTGCATGACATGTTACCAAAATTACAAAATTCAGAAATTATAAACGCAATGTCATTTGCAGAGATAGATTAATGAACCATGAATTTTTATCTGTTGATGATTTAGAATTTAAAAATAAAAATAAATTTTCTAAAAGTACATCTTATTCTATAATTACGGGCGGCGCTGGTAGAATTGGAAGTGTTTATACATCTGTTTTGTTAAAAAAAGGTTTCAATGTCATAATAGCTTCGAGAACAAATAATTTGTTCATCAAATATAAATCTAGTTTAGAAAAAAATTATCAAGAAAAGATTGAATGGATGAAATTAGATTTAACCAATTTAGTTTCTGTTAGAAAGTTTGCTAGTAGAGTTTTGAAAAGAAATATTTGTCACTTAATTAATAATGCTTCTTTATCTAATAGAGGGCAATTTTTTAAATATAATGAGAAAAATATTGTTAAAGAGAATTTAGGCGTGAATTTAGGCTCAATATTCTTAACAGAAAAAATTGTAACTCTTATGAGAAAAAAAAAAACAGGTAGAATAATTTTTACAGGATCTCTTTGGGGTAGCATGACTCCAAGATTTGACACATATTTAGAAATGAATAACGGACCTTCAGCATTGATTGCTTCAGGTAAAGCATCTATTGAACAATATGCTAAGTATATTGCAGTTAGAGAAGCAGTCAATAATATTAAAGTTAACATTTTATTACCAGGCTGGTTCCCCAGAAAAGGACGTGTGGAACGAAAAGATTATATAAATAAAATTTTAAATAATATTCCGATGTCTAGAATTGGAAATCTTAAAGATTTAGTTAAACCTATTGAATTTTTATTATCTGAGGAAAATGATTATATGACTGGACAATCACTTATTATTGACGGTGGATATAGTCTTTACTAGTTTAATATTAAGTTTTTTTTAATTCCAAGGGATATTATTTTTGCTTATAAAAATTATACCCTCTTTATAATTTTTGGGTAAATTATTTATCGACTTACAAATTTTCCAATTATTTTTTTGTGAATAACATCTTAATTTATTTTTTTTTACTAGATTAAATATAATTTTTGAATTCTTTATATTGTTACATTCAATTAAAAAGTCAGCCCTTGAAATATTTTCTTTTTTTAAAGAATTCATTATTTCTGCTTCATGACCTTCTGCGTCTATTTTTATTAATGTTTTATCGGTATTAATAAATTGATTAATATTTTTTGTTTTAACTTTAATTATATCTATTGGCCCGTAAACCTTATTTTTTGCCCCAGATATGTGAGATCCAGTTAGATTATTTTTAATACGTGTAAATGTTGCAAATTTTTTAATATTAGAAATGGCGCAATTAAATAATTTTACATTTTTTAATTTATTCATTTTTATATTTTTTTTTATTATTTGAAATGTTTTTGGGTCAGGCTCAAATGATAAAGTATTATATTTTAATTTTCCCAAAATGATACTATGCAGACCAACGTTCGCTCCAATGTCTATTGCTTTTTTATATTTATGTTTATTTAAAAAATAAAATAAAAAGATGATAATTTCATCAAAATTAAATAAGTCAGCTGTATACAAATTTCCTAATTTTGAGTTTATTATTGATATGTCATTATTCAAAAAAAAATTTAATTTTTTTTTTTTTTTATTTATATTTTTTATTTTAATTAGTTTTTTAGCAATAATTTTGTATTTTTTAGTATAAAATGCATGTTTTGGTTTCGTATCAAAGGCAATTTTTAAAAATTTTAATAGGTCGATATCAATTTTCCTCATATTGTTACAAAATTTTTACTTCATGTTGTTATATTGAAACGTAATTAACCAATCTACATTTAAAAAATATTTTACAAAGATTATCCGTGTATTTTGATTAGTTTTTTTAAATTTTCAAATATAAATAATATTAAAAGCACCTTTTTATTGGCAATCATAGCCGTACTATTTTTAATAATTATAGTTTTTGAATTTACTAATCGTTTTAATCTAAGCGAAAAAATTATTTTATCATTATAATTTTTTAATAATTTGCTTTTCTTTATCTTATAATTATTTTGTATAAGAATGCTTAATATTTTGTATCTTATTGAGCTTTGAGGTGTGTAAATCATTGTATATAAATATTGTAAAATCAAAAAAAAAAAAAAATTAATTACAATTAATAAGAAATTTAAATTTATTAACTTTAATAAAAATATCATAATTATACTTGATATAATGAAAGTAAAATAAAAACTTTTTAACATTTTAAGCTTAATTAGATGAATTGCAATTAGTTGATTTGCAATTAATAGAAACGGAGCAAGAATTTGTAATATTATAATATTATAAATATTAACCATTTTTTTTGCTATTTATATTTAAATACTTTTGAATTAGATTTAGAAATTTAATAAAAATAATATTTTTTTTCTCGTAAATAAACTCATTTTTATAGTTAAAAATATATTTATCTCTCATTAGGCTATATATTCGTTTATCTATAAAACCCTCTTTTATAAATTTTTTTTTTAGTTCACGTAAATTTGTTTTTTTTTTTTTTACAATTTTAATTATCGATAAAGTCGGACTTTGATCCATTACCCCAATTAGTACACATTCGTATGCAAAAAAAAAAATAATAGTTATAAAAAAGTTATGTATAAATAGTATATAATGCATTTCGTAAAAAATCGAAAAAAAAAATTGAGGAGCTAAAAAAGAAAAAAAAATTGTTATTTTGTTTAAATTGATTTTAAACCTTTTTAAAATTAAATTTGTTATTGCAGAAACTATTAATATTATTATTAAATAAATATTATTTTTCAATAATTCTGATAAATCAATAAGGTACATTTTATTTTATTTTGTAATTTTTATATATAACCCTAATAATATTTTCAAATTTCCGAAGATAAAAAGGTAAGATTGTTTTTTTTAACAAAGACACATTAAAGCGTCTTAAACCCAAATGGTGAATTGGGCCTTTTCTTTTGCTAAAAAGAATTTTTGTTTGATTTTTCTCTAATGATTTTATTATTTTTGCTATTTGATAAAATGAATAAGTCTTACCTGAAGCAACATTTAATATGCCTATAAATCTATTGTATGCACATTTATAAATTACTTCTGCTAGATCATTTACCCATATATGGTCTCTTTTTTCTTCGCCTTTTCCATAAAGATTAATATTTTCTTTTTTAAGAAGATTTCTTACAAATGAATTAGGTCCATAGCTGTTATGAGGATCGTCACTTCCGTAAATAAGCGTAGGTCGCAAAACGCACAATTTATTTGCAAAAATCTTTTTTAGGTAAAATTCTCTTATTGCGTGCATATAACCATGGAGGGAGGTTGGCATAATTAAACTTTTTTCACTTATTTTATTTTTTGTATCTGCATAAACTGCATCGGAACTTATATAAATAATTTTTTTAATTAGTTCAGTATTAGAGTTTTCGCAAAAATTTTTTAAAATATTTATATTTCGCTTAAACATTTCTAGCGATTTTACTGGTGCTTTAGCAGCAATAAATAAAATTATATCGTTTTTTTTAATAGTGGTTTTTAATATTTTGGCTTTTTTAGGGTTTTCTAAATCTAATTTCTTTCTATTTAAGGCTAAATACTTATCTTTTTTTTCAATTAAAATTTTTTCTAGTGCATTAGAAATAAATCCACCTGAGCCTAATATTACTAATCTATTTTTTGTACAATATTTCATATTTAAATTATTTTTTTAATTATTTTTAGAGTATTTAAACTTTCAATATTAATTTTCGTTAGGTTTTTATAATTATTTTTAATAATATTAATTGTGTATAAAATTTCATTTATCCAACTATAATCTTTTTTGAATATTTTTTTTTTTTCATATGGTTTACCTGATGGATATTTTCTTTTTCCAAAAATAATTTCTTGGTTGCCCCATTTTGTTAATGAATTACAAATTAAATATCCATTTGATCCAGATATCTCGAGATTAAAATTATTTTTCCAATTACAAAAACTATGGTGTATATTTATAATTGTATTTTTATTTCTCAAAATTATAAATCCGTTGTCAGTTATTTTTTTTTTTAGGAATTCATTCTTTTGTTCAAAATTTGACTTTAGTATTAAATTTGAGGAGTTTAGTAACCATTCTAGCAGATTTATAGAATGAGTTGCCATATCGAGTACACTTCCGACTTTATTTGTATTTGTCAGAGCTGTACCGTTAGCATAAGTTATTTTTATAAAATAAATTTGACCGATTAATTTTATTTTACGCTTAAGATTATTTAATCCTCGGTCAAATCTTAAGTTATAACCGACTTTAAGTATTTTATTATGTTTATTACTTTCTTTTATAAATTTTTTTAACAATAAAATATTATCACTTATTGGCTTTTCAACTAAAAAATTAAATTTACCAGAAAATTTTTTTAATATTTTTTCAGTAACTTTTGTCGGCGTTGATAAAATTATTAAGTCAGCATCAGTATTTTTTATTTTATTAAAATCCGTAAAGAAAGGAATATGTCTTAATTTTTTGTTATTAATTTCATTTTTATCAATTATAAAACTAATTACTATTTTATATTTTTTTATTTTTTTTAAGGCACTTAATCTTTTTTTTCCTATATTACCTAAGCCCACTATTCCCACTTTAATTACCGAATATTCTCTTTTCATAATCTTTAACTCAGCAGAAATCTGTTATTTTTTTTTGTTTAAATGTATTAAATTTTTCTTTCGAAAGATTAATTAAAGTTTTATTTTTATTTTTACTTATAAATTTTTTTAAAATTACTAAATCTCTTTTATTAGAGTAGTTATAAATGATTATATTATTTTCATTTAAAGATTTTAAAAAATTATTTTCTATCTTTTGATTATTAATTTTAACTTTATAGTAAGAATCGTAAATTTTTACTTTCAATTTTTTATTATTAAATATTTCTTCAAAATAATTATTTACCAAAGAGAAAGATTCTTTTTTATAGGAAATGCCAACAATTAAAATTTTTTTTATATGATTGTTTTTTTTTAAAATTTTATTTAAAATTGATCTTCGTTTTTGATTATGTTCGTAAAGTAAATCTAATATTTTATTTAATTTTTTATTCTCACTAACTTTTTTTAAATAAAAATAATCTCTTTCAAGATGCCCCCCCGCAAAACCTAGGGATGGGTTTATATATGCCTTTTTTCCAATTCTTTTATCATTGCGTAAGCACTCAATTATTTTAGAATAGTCAATTTTATTTCTTTTTGCTACCTCATCAATTATGTTAGCAAATGATACTGAAAAAAATAAATATATATTTATAGAAATCTTTACTAATTCTGCTTCAATAATTTTTAAGAAAAATTTTTTTACCTTAAATTTATTAAACAGTTTTTTTAGCAAAAAAATATTTTTTTCTTTGCATCCAAAAATTAATTGTTCAGGAAATAGAAAACTTTTAATTGCCTCTCCCATTTTCAGTGTGTCAACCATATATATAACTTCTATTTCTTTATTTAATTTTGTTTGTTCTAAAAATTTTTCTGTAAAACCAGGATAAACTTGTGAAGTAATTATTAAATATGTTTTTTTTTGAAAATTTAATGAGAATATTTTTTTTAAATTATTCTTAATTAAATTAAGATTAGGATATCCATTTTTTTTAATTGGAGTGTCAATCGTAAAAAAAATAATATTATGATTTTTTAAATCATTAATTTTTTCATAAAGTATAATTTTTTTTTTATAATTTATTTTTTTTAATTGAGGTTCCTCATTAGTTAATTTTCCATATTTAAATTTTTTTCGAATTTTTTTATCAGGATCATAAACTGCGCATTTTCCAATCTTCTTAGACCATAATACAGAAAATACCTGTCCAATATGTGATAGTCCGTAAAAAACGGGTACATAATTTACAATTTTTTTTTTCATTAGGACTTTTATTTTTTGAATTAAATATATAACAGTTCAATTAGAAACATGAATAATAAAATATTTATTACAGGCGGGGGTGGTTACTGTGGTAGTAGGCTTGTTCCTAGTTTGTTAAAAGATGACTATCAGGTAACTGTTTATGATCTTTTTTATTTTGGTAACTATCTTCCAAAAAATTCTAATAAATTAAAAATTATTAATGGAGATATTAGGGACATAAAAAAACTTATCAAAGCTGTTAAAGGACATGATATATTCATAAATCTTGCTTGCATTTCTAATGATGCCAGTTTTGAGTTAGACGAAAAGTTATCACGAAGTGTAAACATGGAAGCGTTTGAGCCCATGGTCTTAGCTGCAAAAAATTCTGGTATTAAAAGATTCATATATGCATCTTCAAGTTCAGTTTATGGCGTATCTAAAAGAAAGAATGTTACTGAAGAAAATCCATTAGTTCCTTTAACTTTATATAATAAATTTAAAGGACTTTGTGAGCCAATATTATTTAAACATGCTTCAAAAAATTTTGAAACAGTAATTTTTAGGCCCGCAACTGTATGTGGTTATTCCCCAAGACAAAGATTCGATCTTTCAGTTAACATTTTAACTAATCACGCCATAAATAATAATATTATAAAAGTTTTTGGTGGTACACAATTGAGACCAAATTTACATATCAAAGATTATTGCAGAGTTATTAAACTGCTGATCAAAGCACCCACTAATAAGATTGCAAATCAAATTTTTAATGTTGGAAATGAAAATGCATCAATAACTCAATTAGCTCAGATTGTTAAGAAAATTGTAAAAAAGGAATTTAGATTAAAAAAAGAAATTAAAATTATTTTTGAAAAATCAGATGATAAAAGATCATATCATATAAATGCAGATAAAATTTTTAAAATTTTAAAATTTAAACCACTATACACCGTTGAGGACGCCATAATTGAAATTTGTCAAGGTTTCAAAAAAAAATTATTCACTGACTCTTTATATAATATTAATTATTTTAATGTAAAAAAATTAACTTCTATTTTTAATAGCACTAAATGACACAAGATTTTTTTTTAAAATATAGTTACAAAATAAAAAGTTTAAGTGCTTTAAAAAAAGAGTTGAAAAAACACAAAGGAAAAAAAATAATATTATGTCACGGACACTTTGATGTTGTTCATCCTGGTCATGTACGTCATCTATCATATGCAAAATCTAAAGCAGACGTACTAATTGTTAGTTTAACAGCTGATAATTTTGTGTCCAAAGGTATTTACAGGCCTCATATTCCTGAGAACTTAAGAGCGCTAAATATTGCAGCTTTCGAAATGGTGGATTATGTTTTTATAGATCATAGCCCCACGCCCTTAAAATTAATTAAATTTATAAAGCCAGACTTTTTTGCCAAAGGATTTGAATATACATCAAAAGGTCTCCCTCAAGCGACCGAAACCGAGTCTAGATTAGTCGAGAGCTATGGAGGAAAAATGATTTTTACACCTGGGGATATTGTTTACTCATCTTCAAAATTTATAGAGAATAATTTTCCAAAATTAGAAGTAGAAAAAATTTTTATGTTGCTTCAAAAATATAAAATAACTTTTGAAAGCTTAAGAAAAACATTAAAAAAATTTTCAAATTTCTCAATCCATGTTATTGGTGACATGATAATTGATATTTATACACAAACATCTTTGATAGGTGGCCAAACCAAAACTCCAACAATAAGTGTTTTGAGACAAAACGAAAAAAAATATATAGGAGGTGCAGGGGTAGTTGCCAAACACATAAAAGCAGCTGGAGCAAATGTAGTTTTAACAACTGTTTTGGGTAATGATATTTTGAAAAATTTTGTAATAAATGATTTTAAAAAAGAAAAAATAAAATTAAATTATATTATCGATAGCACAAGACCTACGACTAGCAAAAATACTATAATTAACAATATGTATAGGCTATTGAAGATAGATCATTTAGATAATCAGCCAATTTCAGAAAAAATTAAAAATGAAATAAGAGGATATATTTTTGACATTAATAGTAATGCACTTATATTTAGTGACTTTAGACATGGTATTTTTAATAATTTAAGTATAGATTTTTTTTTAGAAAAATTTAAAAAAAAAATTTTTAAAGTAGCTGATAGTCAGGTCGCATCTCGATGGGGAAATATTTCTGATTTTTCTAATTTTGACTTAATTACGCCAAACGAAAAAGAAGCCCGTTTTGCACTCTCAGATCAAGACTCAAGCATAAGCCATTTATCAAGAAAATTAATTAAAAAAACTAAATGTAAAAATTTAATTCTTAAGTTAAATTCAAAAGGCATTTTTTCTGTTAAAAATTTAAAAACTATAGATTCTTTTGCCATTCCTTCTTTTGCACAAACAGTTGTTGATCCGGTAGGAAGTGGCGATGCTTTATTAGCTTATTCAACTCTTGCTTTTTTAGCATCAAATTCTTTAATTCAAGCTTCAATTATTGGTAACATAGCAGCAGCTTGCGAATGCGAGTTAGATGGTAATATTCCGATTATGGTTAGTAGCGTTAATAAAAAAATTGATGATATTGAAAAAAAATTCAACTATTTAATTACTTAACATAACACCTTTGTGAAACACAATAAAAGCTTTTGTACGTTAATCACACCTTTTTTTAATGAGGAAAAAGAAATTGCTAGAGCTTTAACATTTATAATTAAATATAGAAAAAAAAGTAATTTTATACAAAAGTATATTTTTGTAGATGATGGATCAACAGACAAATCCTTTTCAGTCTTAAAAAATATCTTAGATAAAAATAACAATATAAAAAAAAATTCATTAATTATTCGAAATGTAAAAAATTTAGGATGGGCAAATTCGTTAAAATTAGCAATTAAAAGCGTTTCTACTGATTATTTTATAACAATTGGTGGAGATGGAGAAGTTGACATAAATAAATTTTTAAAAAGACCAGCAGCAAAGTATGATTTTGTAATCTACAATAGAAAAAATATGTTCAGAGTTCGTGTATTTTATAGAGTTATAATTTCTATACTTTTTAGATATTTAGTGAGCCTTTTATTTAGAACTAATTTTTTAGACGTAAATTCACCGTGTTTGTTTAACAAGAAAAAGCTAAAAAAAATGAAATTAGTATCTAATTCATTTTTTCTTCAAACTGAAATTATTTTTAAACTTATCAAAAAAAAAGCAACTTATACAACAGGGGAAGTGGATTTAATTTTTAAAAATGAAAAAAATAAGTCCTTTTCACTAAGTTTTAAAATGTTCTTTAAAGTGCTTTTAGATATTCTAAAATTAAAATTTTAATGATTAGCATAATTAAAAAAAATTAAATTAGTAAAAGATTTTTATTTAATAATTTTATATCTAAATTTTTATAGTAATAGATATAAATTTTTTTTATAGAAAAATCAAAAAAGTTTATCAAGATTTATAAAATCAATAAAATTGAATTTCTTTAAATATTAAAAACAAATGTCATAAATCATTTATATGCATAAAAGCATTCTTTACAGATTGATAATAGGATAAAAAATATTAATAATTGCGTTTTTATAGAAAAGATATAAAAATTTTAAGATGTTTAGCAAAAATTTTCTTCAAGAAACAACTCATATAGCTTTAAAATTAGATTATAAAAAGATTGAACTTATTGTAAATAAGATTAGTAACTTACAAAAAAATAAAGGAAGATTATTTTTTTTTGGTGTTGGAGGATCTGCAGCAAATTGTTCCCATGCTGTGAATGATTTTAGGAAAATTTGTTTGATCGAAAGTTTTTTTCCTTTTGACAATATTTCAGAGATGACCGCTAGAATTAATGATGAAGGTTGGGAGACATGTTTCACAAATTGGCTAAAATTATTCAAGCCAAAATCAAAAGACGCTATTTTTATTTTTTCAGTTGGCGGTGGTAGTGTCGAAAGGAAAGTTAGTTTAAATATTGTTGATGTTATAAAATTTGCAATTTCAAAAAAAATGAAAATCTTAGGGATTGTGGGACCTAAAGGAGGTTTTGCTGCAAAGAGTAGTGAATATGTTATTAAAATTCCTTGCGATAAAAAAGAAAACATTACTCCACAATCCGAAGCATTTCAGGCGGTTATATGGCATTGTATTATTTCAAATCCTAAAATTAAAATAAAAAAAACAAAATGGTAGAGCATAAAATAAAAGTGTTTCTGGATGGGGCGGACGAAGATAACATTATAAAGTATGGTAAAAATGAAATTGTTAGGGGCTTTACAACGAATCCTACCTTAATGAAAAAAGCGGGTGTAAAAAATTATAAGGAATTTGCATTGAAAGTGATTAAGTTTATAGACGATAAACCTATCTCATTTGAAGTTTTTGCAGATGAACACGATGAAATGTACGAACAAGCAAAAATTATTTGCGGCTGGGGAAAAAATATTAATGTTAAAATACCCGTTACAAATACTAAAGGTGAGCCTTCTTACAAATTAATTAATCAACTAAGTAAAGAAGGAATGAATATTAATGTAACTGCTATATTTACTTTTGAACAAGTAGCAAATGTAATTAGTAATATTGATAATAATAACAAACTAAACATTCTTTCAATATTTGCTGGCAGAATTGCAGACTCAGGCGTTGATCCTGTACCAACTATTAGGAAATGCAAAGAATTAATTAAAAACAAAAAAAATATCGAAGTTTTGTGGGCTAGTACAAGAGAGGCATTTAACATTATTCAAGCAAGCGAATGTCACTGTGATATTATTACAGTCACAGAGGATATCTTGTTAAAGACATTCTCTTTTGGTAAAGATTTAAATAATTTTTCTTTAGAAACTGTAAAGATGTTTTATGAAGATGCAAAGTCTGCAAAGTACATTTTATTAAAATAAAATAAAAGTTTTAAATAAAGTGGGTCTTATAAGTTTTTTTCTAATTTTAATTTTGTAAATATTGTTTCTTAAAACATTAAGTATTTTTATAATAATATCGATAGACTTTTCTTTTTTAATCTAATGATAACTTATCACTATATCAACTTTAACTCTTTTCATCTCACGCCAATAGCTTAACACTTTTAAATTTTTATACCAAAATATTTAAATAATTTTTGTAATATTTTAAAATAATGTTTTTTTATTATATGAAAGATTAGTAAAAAATTTTTTATAAAGTGAATTTATAGCTTTATATGTGATTTTATTATTTATTACTTTTTTAATTTTGGTGTATAAATATTGTTATATCAATGAAAAAAATTATATGTTTTGATTGCGATGGTGTTATTTGTAAAACTATAGGTAATAACTATAGTAAATCTAAGCCAATAAAAAAAAATATTAAAAAAATTAATCAGCTTTACAAGCATTACTTTATTAAAATTTTTACATCCCGATTTATGGGTAGATCAAATGAAAATGTCATAATGGCAACAAAGATGGGTAGAAATTTAACTTTAAAACAACTTAAAAAGTGGGGGGTGAAATACAATCAATTAATAATGGGAAAACCTTCATTTGATCTTTATATTGACGATAAGAATTTAAATTTTAAAAAAAATTGGTCTAACTATTCTTTTAAAATCTAAAACCTATTATATAATTGTAATATAAAATTTCCAAATATATCTTACTGCTAAGATTATTTTAAAAATTTGCAAAATAAAATTATGAGTTATATTAAAAAATTTCCAGTTTTATCTTTTAGTTTCATTGTTTTTTTATTTTTATTCATAAATTTATTTTATAACCAAATCATGACATATTTTGGATATGGATTTCCAAGAAGTACTTTTTTTCATTTACCAAGTGAAGTGTTTTCAGATTTTTTTAAGGGTATAATAAATCCCCATAATTTAAGCAGCTACTTTACCTTACGCGATGGGGAAGAGATTAATTTATATTTTAGAACTTTTAAACATTATCCATTTATAACAAAGCATTTAAATTTTTCTTTTTACAGTCAAAATAATATTATATCACCTCCATTTTATTCCTTTTTAACTGGTTTAAACGCTATATTTTTTAAATTAATAAGTCCTTATTTAGTCTATTTCTTAAATATTATTTTATTTTTGACTGTTTTTTTTTTTCAAATTAAAAATTTCTTAGTTGATAATAAGATAACTTTTATTATTTTCATCACGTCGATTTTTTCATATGCATTTCTATTTATGTGGAATAGAGGAAATATTTTTGCGGGTTTTACTTGTTTAATTTTGATACAAATATTAATTAATTGTTACTCAAAAAAAAAATTTATACAAAATTTTTTTTTAGTAATGCTTGCATTTTCTGCAAAACCCTCAGCTTTATGTTTTGCTTTGTATATTTTTAATTATAATATTAGTTTTTCAAAAAAATTTATTTACTTTTTTTTATTGTTAATTTTATGTCCATTTTTCTTCATTTTAGTTAATGAATTTAATTATATTTTTTTAGGAAATATTTGGAGTTTTTATAAAAATTTTATAGGGACTTTCAGAATGCACTCTCAGGACTTATATTACAACATATATATTATTGGAGACGGAGGTTTAGCTTACGGTTCATCTTTGTGGGGAGCCGTAAAAGTTTTTTTACGTTCATTTCATAATATTAATTTGCATATTTGGGTTAAAATTACTTTTATTTTTTGTTCATTAGTTTTTCTTCCACTTGTTTTATTATTTCTTCAAAAAAAATTAAGTACCCCAGTATTTTTATATTCTCTTGTGAGCTACTATATATTAGCATCACCAGTAAGTGCGGATTATCATTTGATGCTTTTTTTTGGTCCTTTGCTTTTGCTTTTGAAAGATTACGAAAACTCTGATGATAAAGACCTGTATATAATTTTAATTTTAACAGTAGCTTTTATTGTATCACCGCAACATTTTTTTTTAACTATAGAAAATGTTCCGGAGAAAACAATTTTGAACCCTTTACTTATTTTAAGTACGAATATTTATATTTTATTTAAAAATAAATTTTTTTTATTAAGTTTTAATAGACTAAATCGCTGATATTATAGATACTGAAACGCTTAACATTTTTATTTTACAATTGTTCATAGTTTAGCTTAATATATAGACATATAAAAGCTTTAAAAACATTTTTTGATTTAAGAAGTAATGTGTATTTCTTGATTATTTTTTTATTTCGTTAGAAATAGATTTAAATGAAAATAAAAACATTGATTAGTTTATTTACTAATTTATATTTAATTTAAATAATATTTAATTTTATAAAATTTATGAAAGCAGTTATTTTAGCTGGCGGATTGGGTACGCGCATCTCAGAAGAAACTCATCTAAAACCAAAGCCTATGATTGAAGTTGGCGGAAAGCCTATTCTTTGGCATTTAATGAAAATGTATTCAACTTACGGAATTAATGACTTTATTATTTGTTGTGGATATAAAGGATATATTATTAAAGAGTATTTTGCTAATTACTTTCTTCACACTTCTGATGTCACTTTTGATTTGAAAGAAAATAAAAAAAAAGTACATAAACAGCACTCGGAACCTTGGACAGTTACCTTAGTTGATACAGGCGATGACACACAAACTGGTGGTAGGTTAAAGCGTATCAAAAATTATTTGAAGAATGAAAAATATTTTTGTTTTACCTATGGGGATGGGCTTGCAGACATTAATATTAAAAATCTTATTAAATTTCACGAAAATCACGGAAAATTAGCAACAATTACAACAGTCCAGCCTCCAGGAAGATACGGAGCACTAGACCGTAATGGAATAAAAGTTAAGAATTTTATAGAAAAGCCCATAGGTGATGGCGGCTGGATTAACGGTGGCTTTTTCGTTTTGAGTCCCAAATGTATTAATTATATTGATGGAGATTTAATAGCATGGGAACAGCAACCACTTTCAAATATTGCTAAAAAAGGTGAACTCATGGCTTATGAGCATAATTCATTTTGGCAACCCATGGATACTTTGCGTGAAAAAAATATACTTGAAAATTTGTGGGAAAATGGCAAAGCACCTTGGAAAATCTGGAAGTGAAACAATCTTTTTGGAAAAATAAAAAAGTTTTTTTAACTGGTCATACGGGCTTTAAAGGTGGCTGGCTATCATTGTGGCTTCAATATTTAGGAGCCGATCTTACGGGTTATGCTTTAGCCCCTCCAACCAAACCTTCACTTTTTGAATTGGCAAATGTAAAAAATGGTATGCGATCTATCATTGGTGACGTGCGTGATTTAGTTCGTTTAAAAAAATCTTTTATTGAATCAAAAGCAGAAATATTAATTCATATGGCCGCTCAACCTTTAGTCCGTTATTCTTATCTAAATCCCGTCGAAACTTATTCGACCAATGTAATGGGAACAGTTAATGTTTTAGAAGTTGCACGTAAGAATTCAAAAATTAAAGCAATTTTAATTGTTACCAGTGATAAATGTTATGAAAATAAAGAGATTAATCGAGGGTACAAAGAACATGAGCCTATGGGAGGTTTTGATCCTTATAGTAATTCAAAAGGTTGTTCTGAACTTGTAGTAAGCGCTTATAGAAATTCTTTTTTTAATGTTAAGAAATATAAAGAGCACGGTGTTGGTTTAGCAACAGGTAGAGCCGGTAATGTTATTGGAGGTGGTGATTGGGCTGACGATAGACTCATCCCAGATATTATAAAAGCCTTTATAAAAAAAAAACCTTTAATCATCCGCAACCCAAGAGCAATTAGACCTTGGCAGTATGTCTTGGAACCCTTGCGAGGTTACCTCATGCTTGCTGAAAAAATTTACAAAAATGGATCATCCTTCTCAGAGAGCTTTAATTTTGGACCAGAAAAGAAAGATGCAAAACCAGTTAAATGGATAGTTAATGCCCTTGCTAAACTTTGGGAAAATAATGTCAGTTGGTCTTTAGATAAAAGTATTAATCCTCAAGAAGCTAACTATTTAAAACTCGATATTACTAAAGCAAAAATAAAATTAAAGTGGAAACCTTATTGCTCTTTAAATGCAGCTCTAGTTGAAATAGTAGATTGGTATCAGTTTTGTTTGAAAAATGATTTTAATAAGATTCAAATCCAAAATAAATGTTTTGAGCAAATTAAAAAACATTCAATATAAGTTTGTAATTTACTGTTAATTTTTATATACAATCTTTACTTGTACAAAGAAATTTTTTCTGATTAAAATAACTATATCAAAATTCGATTTATTTAGATTTTATGAATAAAGCAGAAAAAAAAATGTTTGATATTTTAAAAATGCTCCGTCAAGATTACGGCGCATTATCTGTAAAAGCTGAATTTGAGGCTGAAGGAACACGTACAGATGAACTTTTACGTCTTATAGACTTAGCTAGACGAGCTGACTTAAAAGTAGGACTTAAAATTGGGGGTTGTGAGGCTCTAAGAGACTTAATCGAGAGTAAACAATTTGGTGTAGAATATATTATAGCTCCAATGGTTGAAACTTCTTATGCCTTAAAAAAATTTATAGATGCCAAAAACAAAGTTTACACATTAGATCAGCAGCAACATACAGATTTTCTATTTAATCTTGAGACGATTACAACATTTAATTCTTTAGATAAAATGATTGAAGTTGCAAAACAACCAGGGGGAGTAAAAGGAGTTGTTTTTGGCAGAGTAGATTTTGCTGGCTCAAATAATTTAACCCGTGCTGATATCGATGCACAAAAAATTACTGATTATGTCATCACTACAAGTCAAATATGTAAAAAAAATTCACTAGACCTTGTGGTTGGAGGTGCGGTCGGAATAACATCCTTAGAATATTTAAAGGCAATTTATAAAGTTCATTTAACGCGTTTTGAAACTCGTAAAGTTATTTTTGAAGCTAAAGCTTTAGATAATAAAAATATTAAAAAAGGATTAGAAGAGACAGTGCATTTTGAATTGTTATGGCTACAGAATAAACGTGATTATTATGATTCTATTAAATCCGAGGATTCCGATAGAATTGCGATGCTTGAAAAACGTTGGAGTCAAATTAAGAACTAAGATTAAAAAATAGTGATAAAAACACAATCTTTAGGAGTTGTTTTTGGAGGAACGGGTTCTATTGGCAAATCAATTGTTAAGCAATTCAGTAAAAATTTTAAAAATGTAATTGTTTTTTCTAGAAATAACGCTTTTAACAAAAATAAAAAAAATATTTTTTATTCTAATTGGAATGGTCAAAGTGAATTTCCAATAAATTTAATAAAAAGAAAATCAATTAATTCCGTAGTTTGGTCACAAGGAATAAATTTCTCTGATAATATTAAATCATTTAAAATTTCTGAGCATAAGACAATGTATGAAGCGAATGTTATTTATATTTTAAAAAGCTTAAATTCTATGATTAGTAATAATTTACTTGCAAATTCTGCTAGGCTTTGCATTGTTAGTTCAATTTGGCAAAATTTAGCAAGACAAAATAAACTGTCATATACAATCACTAAATCAGCATTGCAGGGATTAGTAAATTCATTGACGATTGATTTAGGTAGCGCCGGATTTCTTGTTAATGCAGTTTTGCCTGGGGTGATTAATACCCCAATGACAAAAAAAAATTTATCTAGAATGCAAATAGAGAATATAAAAAAAGTAACACCTTTAAAATCACTTGCAACTTTGGAGGACATCTCAAAATTAGTTTATTTTTTATGTTCAAAAAATAATTCTGGTATTACAGGTCAATTCATAACTGTTGATAGAGGATTTTCAAATGCAAGAATCCTTTAGTATCTTCTCTTCTAGTAACTCTTATCAAGTTCAAATAGGTGAAAACTTATTAGAGCAAGTTATCAATGAGCATAAAGATTCTTTTTATATAATTGATAGTAATTTAAAAAAAATTGTTCCTATAAAATTTCAGAATTATTTATTTGTCGATGCAACTGAAACAAATAAGTCGCTTGAAAAAATACCTGAAATTATTTTAAGAATGCGGTACGCAGGATTAAATCGAACATCACACGTAGTAGCTATTGGTGGCGGCATCATTCAAGATATCGTAACTTTTGCAGCATCGATTTATATGCGAGGAATTTCATGGACTTACATGCCAACAACTTTGCTTAGCATGGTTGATTCCTGCATAGGAGGAAAATCTGCAATTAATACTATGGGTTATAAAAATTTAATTGGCAATTTTCATCCGCCTAAAAACATTTCAATCGATCTAAGATTTTTAGAGACTTTAAATAATGAGCAAATTATATGCGGGTTATATGAAGCTGTTAAGATAAGTTATGCAAAAGATATAGAAACTTTTCTAAATTATCTAGATAACAGTCCAAAGTTACCCCTAAATAATTCTACGGCTCAAAATCTTATTTCAAGAGTTTTAAAAACTAAAAAATGGTTTATTGAGATTGATGAGTTTGATCAAAAAGAACGTTTAATTTTAAATTTTGGTCATACTTTTTGCCATGCATTAGAATCTTCATCTAGTTATACAATTGCACACGGTATAGCAGTTGGGATGGGCATGATTATTGCTATTCAATTTTCTAAGAATGAAAATTTACTTAATGACAAAGGTATAGAACGTACTGAATTATTAAAAAATTATATAAAAAGTATTATTAATAATTACATTAGTAATCTTATAGAACAATATCCAAAACTTGATTTAAATTATGTCTTAAAGAATTTTGATAATGATAAAAAACATAAAACAGGTAGTTATAGAATAATTCTTCCTAAAGACGACGGTGGACTAGTCATGATTAATGAAGATAAGACTGAAAATATTCGTCAAAAAATTATAAAAGCTTATCAAGAAGGTCTCAAGATTGTTGGGTATCCTAATTTTTAAATTTTTACTAAAATTATGACAGTTTTTTTATCGAAGAAAAATCAATCCTGGTCTTTTGAGAATGATTTAGCATTTATTTTAGATTCGACGAAAGATGTTTTTATGAGTCTTAATAATGCTCATATTTTCGTTTCTGGTGGTTCGGGCTTTATAGGTAAATGGTTATTAGAAAGTTTGAAGTATGCAAATTCAAATTTGAAATTAAATATTAAAGCTACAGTCTTAACACGTAGTATTAAAAAATTTAAATTAAACACATCGCATTTTTTTAGCCAATCACAATTTAATTTCATTGAAGGCGATGTCGTTAACTTTAAATCTGACGATATGAATTATACACATATTATTCATGCAGCTACTGATGCAAGTGCTTTTCTTAATGAAAATAATCCAAAGTTAATGTTTGAAACAATTGTTAATGGTACAAAGCATATGCTTGATTTTGCTGTAAAAAAAAAAATAAAAAAATTTTTATATTTAAGTTCAGGAGCAGTTTATGGTCAGCAACCTTTTGATGTAGAGCGTATTAAAGAAGATTTTCAAGGGGCACCAGACTGCAATCAACCTAGAAATGTTTATGCAGAAGGTAAAAGAGCTGCAGAAATGCTTTGCGCAATTTATAGCAAACAATTTGGTCTAGACATTGCAATTGCAAGAATATTTGCTTTGCTAGGGCCATATATTTCTTTAGATATACATTTTGCAGCTGGTAATTTTATAAAAGATGCAATGCAAGGAAAAAAAATTGAAATCAAGGGGAATGGAAAACCTTATCGTTCATATCTTTATGTTACTGATTTAATTATTTGGTTGTGGCATATGTTACAGCGTGCAAAGTCTAATCGGCCCTACAATGTAGGTTCAGATGAATCTGTTTCGATTGAAGATTTAGCAAGCCGTATTTCATTAATTCTAGGCAACGTTGGCTATGAGGTTTTGGGTAAGAAAGATTTTGGGTGGAATTTAGGACGTTATGTCCCGGATACTTCCCTGATAAAAAGAGAATTAAATTTAAAAAAAACAGTATCACTTGAAGATGCTATTTTAAGAACAGCAATATGGAATGGATGGAAAAGTAGATAAAATGATAAAACTTTCAGATTATATAGCACAAAAAATTGTTGATTATGGAATTCAGCATGTTTTTATGATCACAGGCGGTGGGGCCATGCATCTTAACCATTCACTTGGTAGCCATAAAAAATTAAGTTGCATTTTTAGTCATCACGAACAAGCTTGTGCTATAGGCGCAGAAGCATATGCAAGACTTTCAAACCGTTTGGCAGTTGTAAATGTTACGTCAGGACCAGGAGGAACGAATGCAATTACTGGTGTTTATGGGGCGTATGTAGATTCTATTCCTATGTTAATTTTATCTGGCCAAGTGAAATGGGAAACGACAGTTCGTAGTACTGGTTTGCCACTTCGACAATATGGTGATCAAGAACTAGATATTGAAGAGTTAGTTAGACCCATTACTAAGTATTGTTTTATGGTAACGGATCCTGAATCTATTCGTTATCATTTAGAGAAAGCGCTTTATCTAGCAACCTCTGGAAGACCAGGGCCAGTATGGTTAGATATACCATTAAATGTACAGGCTTCAAAAATTGATCCAGAAAAACTTAAAGGTTTTGACACAAAAGAAATAAAAGAGCCTTGGAAAAAAACAGATTTAGTAAAATCTGCTAACATTATTTTAGAAAAAATTTATCAAGCGAAACGTCCAGTTATTTTTGCAGGAGGAGGTGTTAGATTAAGCGGTCAGCATAAGAATTTTATAAAACTTGTAGAAAAACTTGGAATTCCTATAGTTACTGGTTGGAATGCACATGATGTTATTTGGAATTCACACCCGCAATATGCAGGTCGCCCAGGAACAATAGGTGATCGAGCAGGAAATTTTACGGTTCAAAATTCAGATCTTTTATTAATTTTAGGTAGCCGGTTAAATATTAGACAAGTCAGTTATAACTGGAATTCGTTTGCAAGAGCAGCTTATAAAATTTGGGTTGATATTGATCCACTAGAATTACAAAAACCAAATATAAAACCAGATATGCCTGTTCTTGCAAGTTTAACTGATTTTATACCTGCTTTATTAAATGAAACTTATAAAGAGACTTCATCTCAACACAAAGAATGGCTTGCTTGGTGCAAAAAAAGACAAAAACGTTTTCCTGTCGTTTTGCCTGAATATTGGGTTAATGAGCGCGTAAATCCTTATTGTTTTATGGAAGTATTATTCAAACAGCTGAAGAAAAGTCAAATTATTGTGACAGGCAATGGAAGTGCTTGTGTTGTTAGTTTTCAAGTTGCTAATTTAAAAAAAGAACAACGTTTATGGACAAACTCAGGATGCGCTACCATGGGTTATGATCTACCCGCAGCTATCGGAGCTCACAAAGCTTCTGGTAAATCTATTGTATGTCTTGCAGGAGATGGAAGTATTATGATGAATTTACAAGAATTGCAAACAATTATTGGTGAAAGACTACCTATAAAAATATTTTTATTAAATAACAATGGCTATGTTTCTATTTTTCAAACACATAGAAACTTTTTTAACGGAGTTGAAGTAGGTGGCGGTCCAAAAAGCGGTGTGACATTTCCAAACTTTGAACGTTTAAGCGCAGGATTTGGTTTTACTTATTTAAAATGTGAAAATCATAAAAGTTTAGAAAAAAATATTAGTAAAACATTAAAAACTCAAGGCCCAATTATTTGTGAGATTATGATCGATGAAAATCAGATTTTTGCTCCAAAATTAGGAGCCAAACAACACGCAGATGGCAGAATTACTTCACCACCACTAGAAGATTTATTCCCCTTTCTTTCAGAAGATGAGCTAAAAAAAAATATGATTATTGATCTTATTAAAGATTAACAGTAATTTAATTGTCACTTGAATCTAAAAAAAAATTTCTAAATAAATACAAAATGAAAATAAGATTTTTATTTGTAGGTGGTCTTAATACTCTTTTTGGATTAGCTTTATATCCCTTACTTTATTTTTTTTTGCAAAATTATAAAATTCATTATTTAATTATTTTTATATATACCCAGGTAATAAGTATTTCTTTTTCATATATTACTAATAAATTTTTAGTATTCAGGACACAAAAAAATTATTTTGCAGAGTTTTTAAAATTTAGTGCATTTTATATGATATTTTTTATAATCAATCTTATATTTCTTCCAACTGTCGTAGAATTATTTCATATAAATCCAGTTATAGGTCAAACCATTTTTTCATTTTTAATTATTATTTCAAGTTATTTTTGGCATAGTCAAATCACTTTTTCTAGTAATAAAAAATATAGAATACTTATGTTTTTTTCAAAATAATTTTTAAATATATATATGAATTCATTTTTAAAAAGATCATGTCCTATATGCGGGTCTTACAAAACTAGTAAAAATATAATTTCTACTCATAAAAAAGCTGAAAATTTAAATTTTAAAATATTAAAGCCTCATTGGAGTGGTTTTTTTAAAGAAAAAATTATTTTTTCTTATGTGCGTTGTAATTCTTGCAGTTTAGTATATGCCCCAAGATTTTTTAATAATAAGCAACTTGCAAAACTTTATGGCCAAATGCCATCTAATATGGACATAGTGCCCATTAACGCATTAAAGAAGACCCAGTATGGCTATTTTAAATACCTTAAAAAGTATTCAACTTTAAAAGGTAATTTTATGGAAATCGGTCCAGATGTCGGTTTTTTTACAAGATTTTGTGTTAGTGAAGGAAATTTTAAAAAGTTTTGGTTGTTTGAACCTAATAAAGCCGTAAGGCAAAAGTTGATAAAAATTTTAAGTAATAATGAATTTCATATTATTGATGAAATCACAAATTTTAAAGCTGTCCCTATTAATTCTATTGATACCGTAGCAGTTATTCATGTAATGGATCATTTATTAGACCCTGTTAAAATTTTAAAAGCTTTAAGTATTAAAATGAAGAATAATGCAAAATTGCTAATTGTAACTCATGACGAGCAATCGTTATTGCGTAAAATTTTTGGTTGGCGTTGGCCAGCTTTTTGTTTACAACATCCACAGATTTATAATCAATCGACAATTAAATCTCTTCTTAATCTCTCCGGATTTAACGTTGTTAGTCAGTATAAAACATCTAATTATTTCAAATTAAGTTTTTTATTAAAACATTTTTTTTGGGCGTTGGGTATTAAGCTAAATTCAATACCAGATTTTGGGGGTCTTACTTTAGGTTTAAAATTAGGTAATATACTAACGATTGCAGAACTCAAAAAAATTTAGCTACATATGAGTGAAAATAAAATTCTTTTGAGTATAGTTACTCCGACTTTTAATGAAGAACAGAATATCGATGAACTTTATAGACAAGTTAAAGATGTTATTACAAAAATACCCAAGTACAATTTTGAATTTATTGTAATTGATAACCATTCTTCAGACGGAACAGTTAGAAAGCTAAAAGCGCTTGCCGAAAAAGACTCGTCATTAAAAATAATTATTAATGAAAGAAATTTTGGTCATATACGCTCTCCTTATCACGGAATTTTGCAATCAAAAGGTAGCGCTACTATTTATTTAGCATCTGATTTACAAGACCCACCAGAATTAATATCTCAATTTATAGAATATTGGGAGAAAGGATATAAATTGGTATTGGGAGTTAAGCCAGAAAGCAAGACATCACCGATACTACATTTTGTACGTAAATTTTATTATCGCTTATTAAGAATCATTTCAAATGTCGAAATACTTAATGACGCAACTGGTTTCGGAATTTATGATAAAAAAGTTTTAGATAAACTTAGATCTTTGAATGAGCCTTACCCTTTTTTAAGAGGATTGCTTTCAGAACTTGGTTATGAAGTTAAAAAAATTCCATTTGTTCAACCCGCTAGATTTAAAGGTGTAACAAAAAATAATTTTTATACATTGTATGACATTGCAATTCTTGGAATAGTGAACCATTCAAAAACACCTTTACGTTTTGCTTCTTTATTAGGATTTTTAATAGGACTTTTTAGTTTCATTCTAGCTTTTATTTTTTTGATTTTAAAATTAATTTATTGGGAATATTTTCCATTAGGTTTTGCCCCTTTATTTATAGGGATTTTTTTTATGTTTGGTACTTTGTTATTTTTTATTGGTTTACTTGGTGAATATATTATTTCTATTCACACTTATATGCAAAATAGACCTCTGGTTGTTGAAAAAGAAAGAATCAATTTTGATTAAACTTTAGTTCAAATTTTCAATAAAATGATAGAAAGTTTAAAAAAATACTTAGATTACAAAAACGGTTTTTTTATAGAGGTGGGAGCGTTTGACGGCGTTTCGCATTCAAATACGGTTGAGCTTGAAAAAAAATTGAGTTGGACAGGACTTTTAGTAGAACCAACATTCAAAAATTATTTATCATGCATTAAAAATAGACCTAATTCCATTGCTTGCAATTGTCTATTAACTTCATTTAAGAATTATGAAAATAAAAAGTATGCTTTTGGTGATTTTGACTCAAATGACAATGGTAGTGGGGGGCCAATGGCTTCAATTACTAGTTTTAAATTGAATAAATCTTTTTTTCATAATTTGAAAAATTTATATTCTAAAATAAGAGGTAAATATTCTTTTATTCCTGTGATGCAATTACCTTTGTCGTTATTAACAGATTATTTTAACATTAAAAAAGTTGATTTTTTTTCTTTAGACGTAGAAGGGCATGAGTATGAAGTTTTAAGGGGCATAAACTTTGAAAAATTGCATATTAAGTATATTTGCGTTGAGATCCGAAGCTTTAATAAGAATGAAATTTTTAAATTATTAAAGAAAAAAAATTTTAAATTAGTTGAAAATTTAACTAATTTCAATAAGAGCAATAATCCAAAGTGGGATGGCAGTCATCAAGATTACTTGTTTGTTAATCATGTTTTATAATTATTATAAAAAAAAAAAATGATGAATTTTTTTAAAAAAAACATATCTTTTTGCACAGTATTTATAATATTTATTTTTTTCATAAATTCACTTTTTTATGCTAGAAATATTTTTGACCCGCACCATGCTGGTCTAATTTTTGCTGAAGCTTCAAATTTCTTGCATGGCAAATATCTCTATCAGGATATTTTTGTTAAATATGGAATTTTATCAACAATTATAAACGCTTTTGGATTATTTTTATTTGGTGATAACATATTTTCAATATTTCTAATTACAAATATTTTTTACTTCTCTTCTATATTTTTACTTTTTTTTATTTTTTCCTATTTGAAAATAAATAAATACAACATATTTTTTTTAATCTTAATAATTTTAAATATTAATTCTTATATCTATGTGCCCTGGTCTAATTATTTAGCTTTTTTTCCAATACTTTTGAGTCTTATTTTTATAATAACAAAACAAAAAAGATACTTTTTATCAGGTATTTTTTTAGCTTTATCTTGTCTTTTTAGAGAAACTTATTTTTTATCTATTTTATTTATTTTTCTTTTTATTTTTTTTTTTTTTTTTTTTAATAATGAAAAAAAAATTAATTTAATATTTTATATAATTGGATTTTTATCACCTTTAATTATATTTGCCATTTATCTGATTTTGACAAAAAATTATATAATTTGGAATGAATTAATATATCCAAGTTATAAGCTTGATCTTAATGTGCAACTTGGATTTGAACAAAAATATTTTAATTGGATTAATATTGATTTTGTTAAATATTTTTTATTGACAATTTCTAAAGCATTACTTGATATTCGAGATTATTTTAAACTTTGGTATTTCTTATTTTTTTTAATATTTACATCATGTATTTACGTTATTTTTTTTGAAATTTTTAGAGCAAAAAAAATTACTTTTAAAAGTATAATTTCTGTTTATTGTTTATCTTGTTCTATTCAAGCTTTTCATGCACATGACGCCTTCAGATTAATTTGTGGAAGTATAGTTGGAATAATAATTTTCAATGATTACATAAATACTTTTATTAAAAAGAGATTTATTTTTTTAGTATATGCAGTCTTTCTAGTTTGTTTTGTAATCTCAAATTGGAGTTTTTATTTTTACTCAATAGAGAATTATTTTAAAGTCTTTAAAAAAGAAACACATGAAAATTTTAAAAAAGTAAAACAATTCAACAATATGACTTATCCAGAAGATATTCATGATAAATATACTAAATTTTCGAAATATTGTGACAGTCTAAGAGCAAATTCAAATATAAAATATGCCATTAACTATACTTCGGACGCTTCTCTTAATTATTTTTGTAAGACTATCCCAAGAAATTATTATCCATGGGATCATGATTTTTCTACAAAAATATTTTTAAAATCATCAATGTCTAGTAAACACTCTGATGCAAATGATTATAATACAGTAATTTTTATTGCTACAAATAATAGTTTTAGCTTGTTATCAAACTATAATATATTGCTTATTATGGATTGGAACTTTGCGATAGGTGGGGAATATAAAAAAATCGCGATAGTTCAAAAAAAAAGTCTTAATCACGAGAATAAATTGTGATTAATTTAGATAAATATGATCAAACCTGATTTGTATCCAGACCCAACAAGAAACAAAAAATTTTTTTACTGGAAGCCTACTTATGATTTTACTGTAAATTATTTAAACAATAATTTTCAATTAAAAATTGGTTGTGAAGTAGGCGTAGCGGGAGGACAGAATATAAAAAATATACTTGAAAATTGTCCTCAAATTATAAAAATGTTCGGTGTAGATTCTTACTCAGATACGTCTTGGGATATGTTAGATATTAATTTAAAAAGAGAATTTAAAGGAATTAATGGTTTATTTAAAGAAGTTAAGTCTATGCTAAGTCAATTTGGTGATAGAGCAAAATTAATTAGAAAATTATCTAAAGATGCATGTAGAGATTTTGCTGACGAAAGTTTTGATTTTGTCTTTATTGACGCAAGTCACGAATTTGAAGATTGTTATAACGATATAATAAATTGGTATCCTAAAGTAAAAAAAAATGGAGTGATCATGGGGCATGATTGGTATCACCCCTCCCATCCTGGTGTCACAAAAAGTGTTATGAAAATTTTTATGGCTGAAGATATTGAATATTTTAAAAGTCCAACTCATGTTTGGATGGTTAAAAAAACTATCAAAAATAAAAGTTTTTTTGAAAAAATTAAAAAAAAAATAGTGTTTTATTTAAATCATCCGAAATTATTATTAAATTTTTTTAAATAAATTTAAAAATGAAAAAATTTATTTCGGTATGTATACCTTTCTACAATACATTTGATTTAACAAAGAAAACTATAGATGTTTTGGTGAAATGTGAATTCATAAATGAAATAATTGTTAGCGATAATTGTTCCTATAAACCTTTTGAATATAAAAATCTAAAAGTCAGAGTTTATAGAAACGATAACAACATAGGAGCTCTTAAAAACAAATTTAAAGTCGTTCAATATGCTAATAATAATTGGGTTTATCTATTAGATAGTGATAATTTCATTGAACCTAAAGTATTTAAAAAAATATATGAATTTTTAAATAATGCTAAATTAAATAAAAATACAATTTATTCTCCTTCAAAGTTAATTCTAGAAGATATTGATCTTAATAAAAAGTTAAATAAAAAAATTATTAAATATAATTTTAAAGATAAAATAATTGATTTTAGTTTAGTAGCAAAGTATCTCGACAGAGTAAAATATTTTGATTGGTTTTTAAATACTGGTAATTATGTTGTTAATAGAGAAAATTATATTAAATGTGGCAAACAAATGTTTCGTGATAAAGAATTAAAATACACTCAAGCTGATTCCTTGGTTTTTTCTTACTATTGGCTTAAATCAGGTAAAAAAATTCATATCTTAGATAATTTTTATTATTTCCATAGATTACTAAAAAATAGCTATTCACATGATAAAAATAATCATAAGTCGGTACAAATCTACAAAAATTTCTTTTTAAAAAAAGAAAAAAGTTTTTATAAAAAAATAATTAATTTTTTTCATAATGCGTCTTAGAATTCTTGATGTGCCCAATATTTTTAGACCTGTTTGTAAGATTATTAATCCTCCCCATCAAAAAAATTCTTTCATGATTGAAGAAAAAGCTTTTAATTATTTTAAAAGCAGAAATATAGATTCAGATTACATTTACGTTCCAATTTCTTGGACAGCGTACCATGTAAATAATAATTTTGGAAAAAACTTAAATGATTTGTATAATTTTTGTAATTCTTTATCTAAAAAATATAAAAATGAAAAATTTTTTACAATTGTCCAATATGACGGTGGAATTCTAGTTCCCTTTAATAATTGTACTATATTTGGGTGTTCAGGAAATTTTGATTCTCCAAAAGGTATAAATTCAAATTACATTCCTATCCCACTTTTATCAGATCCTCATAATATTAAACCTATAAAGAAAAAATTTTTAGCTTTTTTTAGCGGAAATTTTCAAACTCATCCTATAAGAGATAAAATGTTTAATATTTTAAGTTCTCAAAAAGGTTTCAAATTCTCAAAACCGTCCAGATATTTTAATAATTTTTTTTATAAAAGAAACATGCTTAGTTCAATTTTTGCTTTATGCCCTAGAGGTTATGGACCAGCAAGTTTTAGAATGTATGAAGCTTTACAAATGAAATTAATACCAATTTATATAAGTGATGAATTTTGGTTACCATACAAGGATCAAATTAACTGGGAGAAAATTGCAATTTTAATAAAGGAAAATGATATCGGTCAAATTCCAGGAATAATTAATAATTTAGTTGATACATTAGAATATAAAAAAATCTTAGATTATACTGCCTCAATTTTTGACAACTATTTTACATGGCACGGATGCTTGAAACAAATTGAAACTAAAATATGCTTATAAATTTTTCTAAACTAAAAAAAAAATATGATATGAATATTAGGGGTATTATTCATGTGGGAGCTCATTATGGTGAAGAGTTTTCCGAATATTCAAATAATCATGTCCAAGTTATTCACGCTTTCGAACCTTTGAGTTCAAATTTAAAAATTTTAAAAAAAATTGCAAAAAAAATAAAAACCAAAGTTATAATTTATCCATTTGCCCTAGGCAATGTAAAAAAAAATAAAAAAAAAATATTTTTAAGTAGCAATAATGAACTAGAGAGTTCTTCCTTTTTAAAACCAAAATTGCATTTAATTCAACACCCGGATATTAGTTTTGAAAAAAAAGAAATTGTTAAAATAAATAAATTAGATAATTTAAATATTAGAGACTCAAATTACATGTCTATAGATGTGCAGGGGTTTGAACTTGAAGTTTTAAAAGGTTCAAAAAAAACTCTTAATATCATAGATTATATTTATTGCGAAGTTAATACCGATGAAACTTATTCTAACAACCCTCTTATGAAAGATATTGATAAATATTTGAAGAAATATAATTTTAAAAGAGTTGAGACTTTTTTTCCAACTTATAAAAAATATTTCTTTTCTTTTAAAAAGTACTATTCATGGGGTGATGCGTTATATATAAAATATTAAGCCTGTGATTAAATTTTCAATCATCACATCTTTATATAACTCTGAAAAATTTTTAGATAAATATTTTTCGACAATCTTTTCACAAAAATTAAAACCGTATGAAATTATTTTAATAGATGATACTAATAACTCTATAAATCTCAAAGAAAATATTGAGAAAGCTAAAAACTTTTATAATTTTGATAAGATATATTTAATTCATAATGACACAAATTTAGGTCCCGCATTATCATTAAATAAAGGTATTGTAATTTGTAAAAATGATTTAATTTTTAGACTAGATGTCGATGATCAATGGAAGCCAGAGCATACTAATGAAATGATTCAGCATTATTATAAGGATAATAGTTATTTGATATATGCTAATTCTTTAAGAAAACGCAATTTTTTAACCAATTTAAAATGTGATGATTATCTAATAAATGAAAATCATTTAATACATTCGTCTTGGCTTATTAATAGAGCCGTCTGTAAAAATTTTAGATATCACATGTTACGTCCCAGCATTGGTTTGGAGGATTACTTTACTTTATTATATTATTCCAAAAAATTTCGTTTCTTTTTTAGTTACTCAAATAATGTTTATTATTTAAATAATATTGACAGTCATGGAAAAAATTCGAGAAAACATAAAAACTATTTAAAAATAAGAAAAAGAATAGCAAAAATTTTTTTTTACGAACAAGTAAAAAACAAAAGTCTGCTATATAAGTTATATTTTATTTTCTTTAAACTTAGGTTTCATAAATTTATTATTTTTATTCTTCTTTATTTGAAATGAAAAAAAAATATTTAACAATAATTTTGCAAGGAGGATTAGGTAATCAACTATTTCAATTTGCAACAGCTTATGTATTAGCTTTAAAAAATAGCTTAGATATTAAAATTAATGTGCGTGGTTATAGAAATTCTTTTGATAGAAAATTTGAGCTATATAAATTTCCTAATGTTAAAAAAGTTACAGTTTTGGAGAATAACCCTTTAAGAATTTTTTTTTTATTAGTATTAAAAAAAACATCTACAATTCTTGGATTTTATAAACAGAATAAATTTGAGAGTTCTCCTTTTGTATTTAATAAAATTTTATTTAATAGAGATTTGAGTCAAAGCACTTCGTTAATAGGTTATTTTCAGAGTGAAAAGTATTTTATTAATGAAAAAAAAAAAATCTATAACTTATTTAAGTTTCCATTAAATAAGAATAATTTAGTTAAATTATATTTAAAAAAAATAAAAAGTTCTACTGCAGTTGCAATTCATTTTCGTGGTGGCGATTACATTACTAACTTAACAACTAAAAATTTTCATGGAAATCTTTCTTTAAATTATTATTTAAAATCTCTTAAATATATTAATACACAAATTAAAAACCCCCGTTTTTTTGTCTTTTCGGACGATACTAATTTTATAAAAGAAATATCTCTTATAAAAAATTTAAACTATACATATGTCGATATTAAATCAGCTTTTGATAGTCTTTATTTAATGAGCAAGTGTAAACATTATATTATTGCAAACAGTTCTTTCAGTTGGTGGGGAGCGTGGCTAAGTAAAAATGATAATAAAATTATTTGTGCTCCGAAAAATTGGGTTAAGCCTAATATTAAAACAGATGATGTTATTCCAAAATCATGGAAAACTTTTTAAAATATGCATTAATGAATAATTATGAAAAAAAATATTATTAAAATTACCAAAAATAGCATTCGTAATGTTTCAATTTTTTCCGAACTATTCCATTATAGAAAATTAATATTCATAATTTTTAACAGAGATTTTAAATCAAACTACAAACAAACACTCCTAGGTCCATTATGGGTGGTATTAAATCCTGTTATTACTAGCTTAGTATTTACCGTCGTATTTAGTAGAGTTGGAAAAATCTCAACAGATAATATTGAGCCATTTTTGTTTTATTTTTCGGCCTTAGTTATCTGGAATTCTTTTCAAAATAATACTATACAAATTTCAAATTTTTATAATGTAAGCGCTGAATATTATAAGAAATTATATTTTTCGAGATTAATTATTCCAATGTCTTACTTATTGAATAATAGTTTACGTTTTCTTATTCAGTTTTTAATTTTGCTTATTTTTTGTTATTTAGTTTATGATGTAAAAATTAGTGTTAATTTAATTTCATTATTTGGATTAATTTTTATTTATGTTTATTGTTCATTATTTGCATTGGGTATTGGTTTAATTTTAAATTCTTTTTCGTACATCTATAAAGATCTTAATTATTTTATAATCTATGGTTTAACAATTTGGATGTATTTATCTCCAATAGCTTATCCAGTATCTCAAGCTCCGTTAAAATTAAAAACTATATTATTTTTAAATCCAATGACGCCAATAATTGAATTATTTAGATTTCTAATTTTTGGAGTTGGTAGTCACGATATAACTTTTTTATTATATAGCAGCTCTGTTTTAATAATATTCTTAATAATTGGAATTTTAAGATTTAATAAGACAGAAAAAAATTTTATTGATGTAGTTTAGACAGAATGGCTAATAATTTTTCAATAGATATTCGCAATTTATCTAAAGAGTATTTTTTAGGTAGCATAAATTTTAAAAGCTTCATATTAGGCAATAAAAATTTAAAAAAAAAAATTGCATTAGATAATATCAATTGTAGAATTTCAATTAATGAAAAAATAGCCATTCTTGGTGAAAATGGTAGTGGTAAAAGCACATTATTAAAAATCTTAACTAGAGTAACTACACCCACAAGCGGAGAAGCTACCGTTAATGGAAGAGTGCTGAGTATGTTGGAGACTGGAGCGGGTTTTCATGACGAATTTACTATGCGAGAAAATATTAATCTCTCCGCCTCACTACTTGGTGCTTCCCCAAAAGAAATTGAAAATTCAATTAATTTAATCATAGATTTTACTGAGCTTCGAGAGTTTGTTAACGTACCCTTAAAAAGATTTTCCAGCGGGATGGTTGCAAGATTAGGTTTTAGCATTGGAATTTTTGTACCTTCAGAAATTTTAATTTTTGATGAGATTTTATCTGTCGTTGATGGTAAATTTAGAAAAAAATGTATTACAAAACTAAATAATCTTGGAAAAGAATTTAAAAAAACTTTACTGTTTGTTAGTCATAATATGAATCTTGTCAAAAATATATGTAATAGAGGTATTGTTTTAGATAAAGGCAAAATTATTTATGATAACAAGATCAATGAGGCAATAAATTTTTACAAAAAAAATATTATAAAAAAATGAATAAAAAATATTTATTAGTCACCGGGGGTGCTGGTTATATAGGAAGTAAGGTTTGTAATGATTTGCTAGACAAAGGTTACAATGTAGTTGTGATTGATAACTTAGTCACAGGCAATCGACTACTTGTAAATAAAAAAGCTAAATTTTTTGATATAGATATTCAAAATGAAAAAAAAATAAGCTGGTTTTTTAATAAATTTAAAATCCAAGCTATTTTTCATTTTGCTGCGTCTTTAAGTGTTCCTGAGTCTCAAGTCAATCCATCCAAGTATTATAATAATAATGTATTAGGTACAGAAAATCTTCTAAAGCAAATTGCCAAAAAAAAAATTAGATATTTTATATTTTCATCGACATGTGCTGTTTATGGTAGTAATAAAAAAAAAATTTCAGAAATCGATCCTACCACTCCAGAGAGTAATTACGGCAAAACCAAACTGTTAGGGGAGTATTTAGTAAAAAATTACGCAAAACAATATAAATTTAAATATGCAATTCTAAGATATTTTAATGTTGTGGGAGCGGATTACAATTTAAGAAGCGGGCAATTAACTAAAGGATCTTTATTTAAAAATTTATGTCTAAATATTTGTAGAAATATTTACAAAATAGATGTTTATGGAAAAAATTATCATACAAAGGACGGCACATGTATAAGAGATTATATAGATGTTAATGATTTATCTGAATTACATATTTTAGCTTATATAAAATTACAGAAGTCTCAGTCATTTTTAGTAAATTGTGGATATAATATTGGATTTTCAGTATTAGATGTTGTTAAAAATTTTAGTAAAATAATTAAAAAAAAAATAAAAATAAATTTTTTTCCTAAAAGAGCAGGGGACGTTGAAAAAATTTATTGTGATAATTCTTTTTTAAGAAAGATTTTTCCAGAATGGAAAAGAACATTTAATATTCAATACAGTATTAACAAAGCTCTTGCTTGGGAAAAAATTATAAATTCTCGAAAATTCTAAGGTACTTAGGAAAAATATTGTTCCATTCATAAATATTTTTTTTAATTAAGTTTGTTCTATTTTTATATCTTACGTTATACTTTAAAATTAATTTCAATAATGCATTTTTTAATTTTTTTTTATTATTGCTACAAAATCCAAAACCCAATTTTGCATAATTGTTTACTGTTCCCACATCAAAACTAACAAATTTTATGGATGCTAAGATTGCCTCTTTTATAACAAGAGGGTCATACTCAAATCTTGATGTAAATAAAAAAATATTAGAATATTGTAATATTGTTAGAGCTTCTTCTCTTGATGTCGAAAGAAATATTATTTTATTGTTATTTTGATTTTTATTAAAGAAAAAAACAATTAATTTTAAAAAAAAATAATATAATGATGACATATTATTACCTATTAGAAATAATTTAATGTTTTTTTTTTTAATTTTTTTAAACAAAGAAATAGATCTATCTTGACCTTTGTAAAATTTGAAATTGGAGATATTGCAAATAATTTTATCATAATTTCTGATATTATATTTTTCTTTAAATTCTTTTAGTGAGTAAATCGGTTTATTTATACGTGATCCATTTTCTATAATATGAATTTTTTTTTTAAAATTTTTTTTTAAAAATTTGTAATCATCCATTTTGTTTGTGGCACAAATTGTTGCATCAAAGTTGTTTATTAATTTTTTTAATATGTAAAAATAAGGATAATAAAAAATATTTTTATAGCGAGAAAAACCACAAGGAAATAAAACTTTTTTACTTTTAACCTGTGTTATTATTGGTAATATTAAATCAAATGACCACTGTTGAGCAGCGTTAATAAATATGATGTCAAATTTTGTGTTTAGTAAAAAATTTTGATATTTAAATGTGTCTCCTTTATAACCTTTAATGTAATTGCCTTTAATTTTGAATTGGTGAATTTTAATTGAGTTAATTTTAAAATATCTTTTTTCATAAAATGTTGTAGCCACCTCTACTTCATAACCTTTTTTTTGTAGAAAATTTGCAAGATGATAATTATGCTGTTCAACACCACCCAATTGAGGATAATAAAATTCAGAACAAAGTAATATTTTCATATGAAAAAGTTAAATATACTAAAAATTCTTTTTTCTCTATCTTTATTTTTAGTCGTTATCAAACTTTCCGAGGTTAAGATTAAATTTAATTATTTTACTTTAGAAGCTTGTTTAATTCTTACTATTTTTTTATTAATTTCTTTTTTTTTTATTTTTTTACGAACAGACATTATTTACAACTATAATAAATTACTTTCTAAAAAAAAATTATTTTTGTTAACTATTTATTCATGGAGCGCAACTAATCTTTTAATAAGTGGAGTTAATGAATATATAAAATTTATTTTTTTTAAACGTATAGGATGGTCTATTTTTATGAGTTTACTATTTTTTGAAAAAATACTAAATTTACTTACAATATTTATATTTATATTTGTAATAGTATTTTTTATTGAATATAATTTTTTTTTTTTTATTAACAAATATATATTTTTTTTTATATTTTTATTATTTATTTATTATTTATTTAAAAATAATTTTTTTTTACAAAAAATTCCATATCTGAACTTTATAAATTATAGTTTTAAGAATATCTTAAATTATCAAACATATAATAGTTTATTTAAGATTTTTTTCTGTAATATTATTTTACATGTACTTTCTTTTTTTTCTTTTTTTCAAATTATATTATTTTTTGAAATAAAAATTGATCTTAAAATTTTGTTATTACTTTATTTTACAAATTATATAAGTGGGCTTTTTCAGGTATTTCCTGGTGGATTAGGAATTAGAGAATTTATGTTTATAATATTTTCAAATATGACTGATTCTGATCAAAATGTTTTTATGAACTTATCTATTTTTTTGACTTCATTTCAAATTTTTGCTGCAATTGTAATATATTTTTATTCATATTATTTTTTATTTAAAAAAAGAGATTAACCTAGTTTATTTCTGGCACCAGTACCTATAATTGATCCAAACAAAATCCAGAAAAGTATATTTTCCTGATAAGAGTTGAAAATACACAATGATAATAAAATTAAAAAGATAAATTTACTATTAAAATCTAAAATCTTTAATATTAAAATTATGATTATCATGCAAATCAATAATCCTACAAAACCAATTTCAAATAATATCTGTAGTACTTGAGACTCAGAATTTAAAATATAAAAAATTTTTTTTTCCTGAGTTACTTTCAAATTTATTGAATTTAAGCCATTTCCAAAAAAAATATTATTAATATTAAGTTCATTTATTATTGTTTTGTAAATCAATTTTCTTTCTGGAGTAGAGTTATACAGATAATTTAAGTCTAGGTTCTTATTTAAATATTTTGCACCTTCTTGAATATCAATTGATTGATTTTCCAATAACCTATCTAAATAATCGAGTCCAATTACTTTGTTTTTTTCATTGTCAAATTTATATCCAAATTTTATTGCAGTGTAGTTAACTATAGAAGTGTAGTGTTTATAGGGACTTTTTGAATTTAATGTGTGCAAATCAATTTTAAATTGAATAAAATTAATTATTAAAATTGATATACATGTTAAAATAATTGATTTGTAAAAAATTTTTAAAATGAAAAGTTTTTTTTTGGAAAAAAAAAATATTAAAAGTAGCGACAGTATAAGGTTTACCCAAATAATTTTAGAATAAGTTAAAAAAGAAGCTGTAAATATTAAATAAGGTAGATAATTTAATTTAGATTTCTCATCTCTTGTTAAAAAAATTAAAATTGTAATATATGATAAAGAAAAAAATATTATTTCATCACTTCTTTTACCTTCAATTGCAAATGGTAGAAACTGAAAATAAAAATTATAATTACCTCTAAATGGAAAGATATTTGAGAGATAATTTATTTTTACAATACCTAAACTAATTAAATAAAAATTAATTAAATTGACTAAACTTAATATTATATTAACTAATCCGAGACATATAAAAACTTTTATAAGATCAATTTTTAATTTGTTAAAATAAAATAATAAGAAAAATAAGATTGCAAGCATTAGTAAATAAAAATATGAGTATGAACAGTCTAATTTAATGATTATTGAATTAATTTGCTTACAGGTTATGGATTGATTTAAATATTGAGAATAGTTTATTTTAGCTAGATAGAGTAAAATAATGATAATAAAAAAAAGAAGTATATATTTTAGATGCGATATTTTTTTTATTATATTTGAAAAATTTAAATTTTTAATGAAACAAATTAATAATATTAATATAATTATTGCATGGGTTATTATAATCGCTTTGCTTAAGTGATTTTTAGTTGTAATTAATATAAAAAATTCAAATAATAAAAATGCAAAACTTATATTAGCTGTAATTTTTTGTGATAAGTATTTGTGCACTAGTATATCTAGCGTAAATTCTATTAGTTAATGTTTACAAATTTTAGTCTTATTATTTCTATATATAAAAATATAAAATTCTATGAAATTAAAAGAACATTTGACAGCTTAGATAATCAGCAGATTAAACCAAAGCAAATAATTGTAGTTTTTGACGGTTTTTATCCAGAATATTTAAAACTTTATGCAATAAATTTTTTCAATTATTACGTGGGTAAAGATAATTTGATAGTTATCAAAAATCCCTCTAACAAAGGTATAAGCTTTTCATATAATGCAGCGATTAAAAAATCCAAATACGATCTTATTGCAATTCAAGACTCAGATGACGAATCAGCTCCTAGTAGGTTTAAATTACAATTAGAGTATTTCAAAAATAAAAAAAAGTTGTCAGTATTAGGTGGTAGTGTATTAGAAAATTATTATAAAAAAAAAGTTGTTAAGAAAATGCCCCTAACTTACAATTCTATTAAAAATTATATATTTTTTAAAAATCCTATTAACCATCCTACAGTTATGTTCCGAAAAAATGATTTACTAAGTTCCAGCATGTATTCCGAATGCAAAAGGATGGAAGATTATTATTTGTGGATTAGTCTGATCTCAAAGGGGTTATATATAGAAAATATGCCCAATATACTTGTAAAATCTTATATTGATACCAATTTCATGAAAAGAAGATCTTCAGCCACTGTTCTTAAATCTGAAATTATGATTCAATTATTATTATTAAAAAAATTTAGACAATACATATTTTTATCTTTTTTTATAGTACCTCTGAAAATATTTTACCACTTAATGCCATTAAAAATTAAGCTTAGACTAAGACTCTTTGTTAATTTAATTTTTTCTTTCTAAATTTATTAAAAAAATAAATTAGATAGATATTTAATCCAAAAATAATTATTAAAAAAATTGTATAATTAAAGTTATAAAAATTTATAAAAAAATTTGATAATATTGTGATTAATGATACACAAATTATTCTTTTTAAAACAAATGAATGCTTTAGACCACCTTTTATTACAGGCGCTAAAAAAAAATAATCAAATAATCTGGCCCATGGATAAATTTTATTAATCATTTTTCGGATGATGGTTAAAGAAACGTCTAGCAAAGGATAAAGAAAACCTGTTAAAAATATAAAGTACTCTTTTTCAATAAACAATTCTATTAAGAGGTATCCAACAAGATAACCAAGTGGTATGGATCCTGTATCGCCCATAAATATTTTTGCTTTTGGAAAATTGAAGATAAGAAACGATAAAATTAAAGGCAAGAGAATTAAAGCAAAGTATAATATTTTTGAGTGTTTTGTACCTATTAATAAAAAAGTTAGGACAATACATAAAATAAGGTTTAATAAATTAATTGATAACATGCCATCTATGCCGTCAATGAAATTGGTTGCGTTAATAACATAAACCCAAAAAATACATACAATAAAAAACTGAAGCTTTAATGGTAAAATATCAATAGGAATTATTGGAAAATTGACCAAAGTTAATGAAATGTAACAAATGAAAAAATGAACTGATAATCTAACAATAGGATGAATTTTAAATTTATAATCTAGTATTGATATTATTGTTAATAAAATTAAAGATAAAAATAATATATAGTGTCTATTTATACTTGTAATATTAAAGTGATTATTAATCTCTGAAAAAAAAATTAAATTGATGATTAAATTTGCTAAAAAAAAAAATATAATAATTAAACCCCCATTTTGTGCAACAGGTTTAGAATGCATTTTCATATCATCTTTTTTTTTTTGAAAAAAAGAGAATAGAAAATTATTTTTTTTATAAATAATAAAGTAAAAAATTATTGTAGATATTATGAAGACTGTAATAGAGTTTATTATTATATTAATGATATTTTGCATTGTAAAAAATAATTTTTTAATATTATTTTCTTGGTTGCGGGGCTTGGATTTGAACCAAGGACCTTCAGGTTATGAGCCTGACGAGCTACCAGACTGCTCCACCCCGCGATTTTTTATGGTTTCTATCAAATGATTTAGAAGTATAATAGAACAATTATAATTGCAGTTTTCAATGAAAAAAGTAGCTTTAATTTTTGGTATAACAGGTCAAGACGGGGCTTATTTATCTGAATTATTGTTAAGTAAGAATTATATTGTTCACGGGGTTAAGCGAAGATCTTCCTCATTAAATACGAGTAGAATAGATCATTTATATCAAGATCCGCATACGAGGCACAGAAACTTCATATTACATTATGGTGATTTAACAGACTCTCTGTCCGTTTCTAATATTATTAAAAAAGTTTTGCCTAATGAGATTTACAATTTAGCCGCTCAATCACATGTTGGAGTTTCTTTTGAGATACCTGAGTATACAGCAAATGTTGATGCAATTGGAACTTTAAGAATATTAGAATCAATTAGATTTCATAAATTAGAAAAAAAAACAAAGTTTTATCAAGCTGGAACTTCTGAAATGTTTGGAAAAAATTTTACTAAGTTCCAAAATGAAAAAACACCATTTTATCCTAGAAGTCCTTATGGAGCGGCAAAAGCTTACGCTCATTGTATCACAGTAAACTATCGAGAAGCTTATAATATTTTTGCATGTAACGGGATTTTATTTAATCATGAAAGCCCAATTCGAGGAGAGACTTTTGTTACAAAAAAAATTATTACAGGACTTTGCAAAATAAAGAATGGTGAAAAAGAAAATTTATTTCTAGGTAATTTATATGCAAAAAGGGACTGGGGGCATGCTAAAGATTATGTTGTTGCTATGTGGAAAATGCTGCAATTAAAAGAGCCGGGCGACTATGTGGTGGCAACAGGAAAGCAATATACGGTTAAACAGTTTGTTAATTTATCTGCAAAATATTTGAATTTAAAAATTACTTGGAAAGGAAAAGGTCTTAATGAAAGGGGATATATAAATGATAATATTGCTATTTCGTGTGATAAAAAATATTTTAGACCATCTGAGGTAGACACGCTTTTAGGTGATGCTCGCAAAGCAAGAAAAATTCTAAAATGGAGTCCAAAATACAATATTAATGATCTAATTAAAGATATGATTGATCATCAAAAAAATATTTAAATTTTTATAAGTATTAATGAATTACAAAAGCAAGATTTACGTAGCAGGACATAATGGTCTAGTTGGTTCGTCAATTATAAGAGGATTAAAGTTAAAAGGTTATAAAAATATTTTAACCGAAAATAGAAAAAATCTTGACCTTACTAATCAAAAAAAAGTTTTTGATTTTTTAAAAAAAAAAAAACCTAAAATCGTAATTATAGCGGCAGCAAAAGTCGGTGGAATTTATGCAAATAACACTTATAGAGCAGATTTTATCTATGAAAATTTAGCTATTCAGAATAATTTAATACACGGATCTTTTTTAAATAATATTAAAAATTTATTATTTTTAGGATCAAGCTGTATTTACCCAAGAGATAGTAAGCAGCCTATAAAAGAAAAATATCTTTTAAAAGGTCCTTTAGAATTTACCAATGAACCTTACGCAATAGCAAAGATTGCAGGTGTAAAATTATGTGAGAGTTATAATTTTCAATATAAAACCAATTACAAATGTTTAATGCCAACCAATGTTTATGGTCCTGGAGATAATTATGACCCTAAAAACTCGCATGTTTTTGCCGCTTTAATAAAAAAAATACACGATGCAAAAATTAAAAATAAAAAACAAATAATACTTTGGGGTGATGGGACTTCAAAAAGGGAGTTTATTTATGTTGATGATCTTGCTGATGCATGTATTCATTTTATGAAAATTAAAACAACAGAAAGTTTAATAAATATTGGCACAGGTAAAGATTTTACAATTTCACAATATGCAGAAATTATAATGAAATATTTAAAATGTAATTTAAAAATTAAATTTGACAACACTAAGCCTAACGGTACACCAAGGAAGCTTTTAGATATATCTATTGCCAAAAAATATGGATGGACTGCAAAAACCAACCTTCAAAGGGGTTTCATTAAAACTTATGAAAATTTTTTAATATGTCATTAATATTTAATTGTCTTATTTCTTGAAATCTATAAAAATTATTTTATTTATATGAGTGATTATTTTGGAAAATTAAAAAAATTTACTTTTTACGAATGGATTTTATTTTTGTTTCCTCTTTCGTTAGTATTAGGCTCTGCTTACGTCAACATTTTTCTCATTTTTTCAAGTTGTTTATTCATTTATCATATTATTAAAAAAAAAAAGTATTTTAAAATTAATTTAATTTGGATTTATTTTTATTCAATTTTTATATTATATAATTTATTGAGGGGATTTTTTGCAAGCGATCCAATCAGTGCAGTTATAAGTAGTTTTTCACAATTCCGTTTTTTATTTTTTGCACTATTTTTTTATTTATGCATACAAAACAAGGAAAATATTAAGTCTATGATGCCAGGTTGGCTTGCCTTAGTTGTTTTAGTTTGTCTTGACTCTATTTATCAATATTTTTTTTTGAAAGATATTTTTGGATATCCTATTGTTTTAGGCTTTCCTGAAAAAAGCATAAGATTATCTGGTCCATTTGGCGATAGGTTAGTCGTTGGAACTTTTATTGCTTTTATTTCTATTCCTATAATTTCTTATTACTTAAGTAGATTAAAAGAGTTCTCTTTTCTTAAAAAAATAATTTTTATTTTAATTTACTTTTTATTATTATTAACAGTAGCTTTATCCGGAGAACGATTAGCTTTTTTAATTTTTACTGCTGCTTCTGTATTAATTTTTATTTTCTTCTTAAATCTTAAAAAAATTATAATTTCTTTAATATTAATATTTTTATTTTTAATTGGAATTTATTTTAAAAGTGAAGCTTTTAGAACAAGAGCTACAGACTTTAATTATATAGTCAAAAACTTTTATGACTCTAGTTATGGTAGATTATATGAGTCATCTTATCTTTTGTTTAAAAAAAATTATACTTTTGGTGTAGGATTTAAAAATTATAGAGTGGATTGCGACAATCAAGTTGATCCTAGGCCACAAAGTCCTTTTCAATTTTGCTCAACACATCCTCACCACTTTTATTTAGAGATTTTGACTGAAACAGGGTTAGTAGGGTTTGTTATTTTTGCTATAACTTTCATTTTTTTTATTAACTTTATCAGTAATGAAATAAAAAAAATGAAATTAGATTTTAAGAAATATTCTTCAATAGCTTACGGTAATTTACTTATTATTCTTATATTTTTCTGGCCTTTAAAAACATCTGGTAGTTTTTTTACTACATGGAATGGCTCTTTCTTTTGGTTTAATTTAGGTGTTTTATTATTAATGACTAGAAAATTGTAAAAAAATTTAAAAATTAAAATAATTTTAATACCTCTTTAAGTGCTTGAAAAAAAAGATATTTACTTATATAACAAATCGCCTGGTGATTATTGCAAAGGAGTAACACCCGATCCCATTCCGAACTCGGCAGTTAAGCCCTTTAGCGCCAATGGTACTTTGTCTTAAGGCACGGAAGAGTAGGTCGTTGCCAGGCTT
>Ga0169931_10000998_pt1 | contig 46844 bp, 39 predicted proteins | sample Kivu_15m_20L_FD_129675 | JGI IMG/M metagenome (GOLD analysis project Ga0169931, IMG submission 129675) | Freshwater microbial communities from Lake Kivu, Western Province, Rwanda to study Microbial Dark Matter (Phase II) - Kivu_15m_20L... | ecosystem: Environmental > Aquatic > Freshwater > Lake... | reverse complement strand
AGGGTGGCGCGGACCTGCGCTCCCCGTTTTTGAAGCTCCCGGATCAGAACGACCGCCTTGTAGGCGGCGATACCGCCGGTCACCCCGACGATGATCCGTCTACCCCTCACTCGGGTTTGCGGAAGTTCGTGTCGCCTTTGAGAAGCTCGGTGATGGCGCGCTGCGTCGGATGGGGCTTCTTCTCGTATTCCTTCGAAATGCGCTCCTGCTCCTCGTTGAAGGCGAATTCCTCTTCCTCTTCGAAGCCTTCGAAATACTTCAGCTTCTCATCGATCTCCATCTTCTCACGTGCGGCCATCTGACGGGCCCGCTTGGCCATGATCACGATGGATTCGTACACGTTGCCGGTGGCTGCCTGGAGTTTTTCTACTTCGAGTGTTTTGGAGGACATAAGGATTCGGTTCAATTCAGTACATGACGGTTGATCAGCGCGTCCAGCTCGCGGTAGGCCCGCTCCAGGTCGTCGTTCACGACCGTCGCATCGAAACGGGGCGCCATCGAGAGCTCCATCTCCGCACGGGCCATCCGGGTCTCCAGGGTCTCCGGGCTTTCGGTGCCACGGGCGCCGAGGCGTTGGCGCAGCACGTCGAGGTTCGGAGGCATCAGAAACACGGAGTAGGTGGCGTCCGGCATCATGGACTTGACGTTCAACCCGCCGATCACGTCGACGTCAAGGAGGGGAAAATACCCATTTTCCAACATCTTATCAATTTCCGATCGAAGGGTGCCGTATAGCGTGCCGTTGTAGACTTCGTTGTGTTCCAGGAAATCACCGGCATCCAGGCGCCGCCGGAACTCCCCGCGGCTGAGGAAGACATACTCACGGCCATGTTCCTCACCGGTCCGCGGCGCGCGCGTGGTGGCCGAAACCGACAGCCGGATTTCCGGATGGTCGGCCATCAGGCGCTTGGCCATGGTGGATTTGCCACCGCCGCTGGGCGCGCACAGGATCAGGATGCGCCGTCGATCCGTCATTCGATGTTCTGGATCTGTTCGCGGATGATCTCCAGGATCTCTTTCACATCCACAACCATGTGGGCGATGCCGGCATGGTTGGCCTTCGAACCCATGGTGTTGACTTCCCGGTGCATTTCCTGGATCAGGAAATTGATCTTGCGGCCGGCCGGCTCATCCGCCGCCATCACGTCACGGAAAAATGCGATGTGCGAGCGCATGCGAACCAGTTCCTCGGTGATGTCCATCTTGTCCGCCAGGATGGCGACCTCCAGCTCCAGACGGTCCTTGTCCGCAGGCGCGTCACTCTCCAACAGCGACCGGATGCGCTCGGCCATCTTCCGTCGGGCTTCGGGCACGCGTTCTTTCGAAGCCGACTCGATGGCGTCGATCGTGGCCGCCATGTGGCTCAGTCGCGCCTCCAGGTCGGTTTGCAGGGTCAGGCCCTCCCGCCGGCGCATTTCTTGAAGCTGGGTGATGGCGTCCCCGCATGCGAGCATGAGCAGATCCTTGACCGGCCCTTGGGCCTCATCGGGATCGGCGGACGCTGAGAGCGCTTCCATCGCCAACAGATGCGTCAAACCCACGGGTTCCACGATACCCAAGTCCGTGCGAAGCCGCTCCAGATCTTCGAAGACCATACGGGCCGTTTCCAACCGGATCCGGGGTGGTGCCACCGCCCCGTCGGGTTGGTCGACCCGTACCGAAACCATGAGCTTGCCCCGGTCGATCCGTTTCTGTACCAGATCGCGGAGCTCCGAATCCAAAGACTGGACGATGGATGGCAATTTGGTGCTGACATCGCAATACCGGTTGTTGACCGACCGGATTTCGACGGTCACCGTGATGCCGCCCCGGTTCTGTTCGCCTCGGCCGAAGCCGGTCATGGAACGTAGCATGGTTCAGGATTCCAGGATTCGGTTGAGGATGGGACGGGCCAGGGCCAGGGCCGCCTCGGGAGACGGACCTTCGGCGTACACCCGGATGATGGGCTCGGTGTTCGATTTGCGCAGGTGCACCCACCCATCCGCGAAATCGATTTTCACACCGTCGATGGTGCTCACTTTCTCACTCCGGTACTGGTGCGTGAGTTCGGCCAGGAGGGCGTCGGCATCCAACCCCGGGCGCAGCTCCGCCTTGAGTTTGGCCATATGGAAATCGGGGAGGGTCGCACGGTAGGATGCGGCGTCCAGACCACGCTCGGCCAGCATTTGCAGGATCATGGCGATGCCGACCAAGGCATCGCGCCCGTAATGCAGGTCGGGATTGATGACGCCTCCGTTGCCTTCGCCGCCGCTCACCGCACCGATCTCCTGCATCTTCTTCACCACGTTGATCTCGCCGACGGCCGATCGGTGGCATTCCTGCCCGTATCGCGCCGCCACCACCTCGCCGATGCGGGAGGAGGACAAATTCACCGCCACCGGTCCCGCTTTCACACCGAGGTGGAAATCCAGACTGGCCGCCAATGTGTATTCCTCACCCCAAAGCCTGCCATGTTGATCGCACAGGGCCAGCCGGTCGGCATCGGGGTCCGTGATCACGCCAAGGTCCGCGCCGGAGTTCGGCGTGAACGCCATGATGTCGGCCAGATGATCGGGCAAGGGTTCGGGATTGTGCGGGAAACGGCCGTCCGGGGTGCAATGGATGGTCTCCACACGGTCCACACCCAACCGTCGCAACAAGCGAGGCACAATCAGCGAACCCGCCCCGTTCACGGCATCCACGGCGACGGCGAAATGCCGCCTCCGGATGGTATCGGCGTCGATGTAGGGCAGGGCCAGGATCCGCTCGATGTGCCAGTCGGCGATGGTGGTGTCATCGGTCACCATCCCGATGCGGGAATAATCGACGTACCGGATGCGGGTCGGGTCTTCCGAGATGCGGATCACCTCGGCGCCCTGGCCGGCATCCAGGAACTCGCTGGCACGGTTCAACAGTTTCAGGGCGTTCCACTGGGCCGGGTTGTGTGACGCCGAAATCACGATGCCGCCGGCCGCCTGATGACGCAGGACCGCCATCGCCACGGTCGGCGTGGGCACGACACCCAACCGGATCACATCGCATCCGACCGATTGCAGCGAGGCGATCACGATCCGCTCGCAGATCTCGCCGGTCACACGTGTGTCACGACCCACCACCACGGTGCCGCCGGCCCAGGTGCCGAACGCGGCCGTGAAACGAGACAGGTTCTCCGGGGTGAGATCGGTGCCGAAAATGCCTCGGATACCCGAGACGGAGACCATCAAAGCCATGATTATCGTGTCAATCGTTCCAATTGGGCCACCCAGGCTTGGATGCCGGGGAAGTTCGGTGTGCTGCGCTGGATGCGTCGGGCCAACTCCAAGGCCTTGGGCAGATCGCCGGTTTGGGCCAGCGCTCCGGACAGGTTGAACAGGGTCTGCGGGTCGTTGGGGGCCTCTTTGAGCGAAGCCTCCAACAAGCGGATGCCCTCTGCGAAATTGCGGCGATCCACCTCGATCGCGCCCAGCATCTTGTAGGTGTAGCCGGTCGCGGCGATGGCATGGGCCTTCCTCAGATAGGGTTCGGCTTCCGAGAGACGGCCGGCATCGAGCAAGGCCCGCGCACCGAACACGAAGGGGCTGTCGCTGAAGGATTGGTCGCGCATCAGGCTTCGGAATTCCGCCAGTGCCAGATCGGTATTGCCGGTTCGTCGGTACAACTCGCCAAGCTCCACCTTGGCCTCGTCCCAGCGCATCAGGTTGTTGACGACCCGGAAGGCGAAACTGTCCGGCACGCTCGCATACCGGTAATTCACGTACCGGAAGGGTGGACCCTCTTTCACGAAGGGCCAGTTCCGCGTCAGGATCATGACCCGATGCGCCACGATGCGATGGTCGAGCTCGGTCAGCTCCATCGCCTGGTAATAGTGCGCGTCCGGTTTAACACGGGAGAGGTCTGCCTGGCGACCGAGGAACCCCGCGTCTCGGATGGCTTCGAAATACGCCACGCCGATGTGGTGATACCCGACCGAGTTCGGATGCAGGTGCTCCAGCATGAGGTCGTAGCCGATGATGCCGTCTTTGGCCACCGCCGTCAAGGCCTCCTCGACCGGCACATAGGTCGCCAGCCCTTCCGCCGATAAGCTCCGGATGATGCCGTTGATGGCGCTTGGAGCGCGGAAGCGGAGCGCGTCCAAGTCGCGGGCATAGCCGAAAAGGACCGCGGCCGAATCGATGTCGCCGGAACGGTACCGCTCGCCCGCCGATTCGAACACCGTAGAGGCCGGCGGATGCGCCGACACGGCGACCGACTCGAAGGGCTCGAAATCCCGCACGTTGCTGGCCACGGACCCCACGAACACCGGTACGCCGGCATCGGAAAAGATGTCCAAAATCGCCCGCATGTTCTGTTCGAACTGCCTCAGGCCGAGATCGTACACGGGGCTGTCGAGCGCGATGACCTGCTCACGGACCACCTGCTGCATCAGGGTTTCCGTCTTTTCCGGGCCCGACCGGAACCAGGAACCGACCCATCTCGACACCCGCGTCATGCCGTCGCGCAGCAGCATGAAGGTTTTGAGTCGCTGGATGTCCAGATAGAAACGGACGAATCCGGGAAAGCCCCCCAGGCTTTCACTGGAGCCGATGCCAAGCGCACCGTAGTACTCGTTATGGCCGGTGTAGATCAGGACCGCGTCCGGCTTGAAGGCCAGAATCTCGTCTGCCTGGTCGTAGAGCGTGTAGGTGTTGATGGCGGAGGTGGCCAGGTTGACGACCTCCACGACATGTCCCGGCAGGGCATCTTGCAGCATGTCCCTCGTGACCCTTGAAAAGGCTCCGTTGTTCGGATATGGGTACCCGGCGGTCGAACTCTCACCCAGTACGAACACCCGGAAACCGTTCTCCGGCTTCTCCTTCAGGAAGAAGTCCGTGATCGGAGTCGGAATAACGGTGGTGTTGAAGAAATACCGCGACGCGAAATTCCGGTTGGCCACGACGTGGTCGTCCAAGCCGTCCGGATACACGAACAGATCGGTGTTCCCCCGGTATTGGCCAAACCGAAGCCCGGCCTCCAGAAGTCCGAAGAACAGGATCGGAATGGCCAATGCGATCAGGGTGAAAACGGACTGTTTCATCGGGGCACCCAGGGCGTGTCGTGCGTTCCGGTGGAATGGTTGGCGTAACGGGCCAGCACGAAAAGCAGGTCGGATAACCGGTTCAGGAACAGGAGCACGGCATCGGAGTGATCGTGCGAGGTACGGGCATCCACCAACAGGCGCTCGGCTCGGCGGCAGACGGTTCGGGCCAGATGCAGGGCCGCCGCGACCGGCGTGCCGCCGGGAAGGATGAAATGACGCAGTGCGGGCAACCTGGCGTCGTAGGTGTCGATCCAGGTTTCCAGACGGGCCACATCCTCCACCGTGATGCGGTCGATGCGGATCGCCCGGTCCGAAGGGGTGGCCAGATCGGCTCCCAAAACGAAGAGCATGGCCTGCATCTCACGCAGGGTCCCGGCCAGTTCCGGAGAGGGGTTCGCCGCCACCGCGATGCCGATCACGCTGTTCAGTTCATCGACGGTTCCGTAGCAGTCGATCCGGGGGTCTGATTTGGAGACGCGTGTGCCGCCGAAAAGGGATGTGGTCCCATCGTCGCCGGTTTTGGTATATATTTTCATCGAGGGCTACAATTTCGACTGAAAAAGTACGTCAATTTGGCACGCGAAGCCAACCGGAATGGACTTTGCCCTGCCATGCACGACACCCGATCCCACAACCTTCCAATCCCATCATGATTACAAAAAACGGCGTCCGCACGGTCTTTCTGATGACCCTTGTCGCGGCATTGTTCATGTTCCTCGGCAACATGCTCGGTGGTACCGGCGGCATGACCATGGCCCTCATGTTCGCCCTCGCCATGAATTTCTTCAGTTACTGGTATTCGGACAAGCTGGTTCTCCGCATGTACAAGGCGGTGGAAGTGGACCCTCGCCAATTGCCGCGCCTGTACCGGATGACGGAGGAATTGTCCGCCAATGCCGGGGTTCCGATGCCCAAACTGTATGTCATACCGCAGGAACAGCCCAACGCCTTCGCCACGGGTCGGAATCCTGAAAACGCGGCCGTGGCAGTGACCGATGGCATCATGCGGTTGCTGCCGGAAGACGAGCTCCGGGGTGTGATCGCCCACGAGATCGCCCACATCAAGAACCGGGACATCCTCACCCAGACCATCGTGACCACCGTGGTCAGCGCGATTTCCATGATCTCCCAAATGGCCATCTTCCTGCCGCTGGGCAACCGCGACGGCAACGGCCCGCATCCCGCCGTGGTGCTCCTGTCTCTGTTGCTGGCCCCCTTGGCCGCAGCCCTGTTGCAATCGGCCATATCCCGGTCACGCGAGTACGAAGCGGACCGTGTGGGCGCCGAAATCTCGGGTCAGCCAAAGGCCCTCGCCGGCGCCTTGAACCGGATCGAGTCGTTTGTCGCACGCATCCCGATGCAGACCAGCGAAGGCGCGGCCCAAGCCACGGCCCACATGTTTCCGGTGAATCCGTTCCGCGGTGGCGCCATGATGCGCCTGTTTTCCACACACCCGGATACGGCAGAGCGGGTCCACAACCTCATGGAGATGGACAAGACCGGCATCTATCCGTGAAGTTGTCCGGAAGTTGTGCCGAGGATGCAAGGTTTCGGGAAAACTCGCCTTATACCCCTTACCTTACCCTCATCACAACCTAGCATCACACCCATGGGAAATCTCAACAAGGCCATGATCATCGGCCGCCTCGGAGCCGATCCGGAAGTCCGGTACACCCAAGCCAACACCGCGATCGCGAATTTCAATGTGGCGACGACCGAGCGCTACCGCGACGCCAACGGCGAAGTCCAGGAGAACACGGAATGGCACCGGATCGTGGCCTGGGGCAAATTGGCTGAAGTCTGTCAGAAATACGCCAAAAAAGGCTCCCAGATCTACATCGAAGGCCCGATCCAAACCCGTCAATGGGAGGACAAGGAAGGTCAGAAACGCTACACCACCGAGATCAAGGCCCTGACCATCCAATTGCTCGACTCGCGGCAGGACGGTGCTGCGGTGGTTTCCGGTGCCGACGCCAAGCCAGCCGTCGGAAAGGGCAAGAAAGCGGATCTGAACGATTTCGACTCGGTTGACGACGACCTTCCGTTCTAACCTCGCATTTTGGACCCGGACCTTCTGTATTCCATGACGGCGATCGTGCTCGGACTCGGCTTCTCAGCCGTGTTCTCGGGTGCGGAGGTCGCGTTCTTCTCACTGGGCAGCACGACCGGTACGGGATCCGCTCCGGCGGATCCCGCTCTCGGCCGGGTGTACCGCATGCTGGACAAGCCGCGCCGCCTGCTGGCCACCATCCTGATCGGGAACACGTTCGCCAACATCGTCACGGCTGTGGTGGCCGCCATGCTTGCCGGCAAGTGGCTGGCGGCATTGGCGATTCCGGACGTCGTGGTCTATGTGCTGGAAGTGGCGGTGATCACCTTCGTGATTCTGATCATTTCAGAGATCACGCCGAAGATCATCGCCCTGAAGAACCCCGTTCATGTCGCCCGACGCCTCGGATACATCCTGTATCCGGTCTTCATCCTGCTTGCCCCCGTGTCCATCCTCATCGCTGAATTCACGAAGTGGATGGAAAGCCGGCTGCCGCAGCCATCGAGCGCCTTTTCCGCCGAAGACCTGAAAACGATCGCCGAAGTGGGGCAGGACCAGGGCTCCCTCAAAGAAGACGAGCGCGAGATCATCGAGAACATGATCGCCTTCGGCAACACGACCGTCAAGGAGATCATGACCTCACGGGTGGATATCGTCGCATTGTCCGATACCGACTCCCTTGGAGAGGCCTTGGAGCTCGTGCGCGACGAGAGCGTGTCCCGCCTGCCCTTGTACGGAAAGGACCTCGACGAAATCCATGGGGTGATCCACACCAAAGACCTTCTCGGCCTGCTCGAGCAACCGCCCGCCACCGTACCGAAATGGAGCAGCCTGGCTCGGCCTGCGCTGTTCATCCCGGCCACGAAACGCTTGGACGACCTGCTCCGGGATTTCCAGGCCCAGAAGACCCACCTGGCCATCGTGGTGGACGAATACGGGGGCACGGAAGGCATCGTCTCGCTGGATGATGTGCTGGAGGAGATCATCGGCGATCTCGGTGCCGACGACGACAGCCCCGAGGAGGTGATGTACACCATCCGGAAGAACGGGGAGTACGTGTTCGACGCCAAGATCAATCTGGACGACATGGGGGATGTGTTGGGCGTTGAGCTCGCGTCCGACGACGACGAGTTCGAAACCCTTGGCGGCTTGGTCTACCACCTTCTCGAGCGGATTCCGAATGTCGGTGAGGAAGTCACCTACAGAGGGCTCTGGCTGCATATCCACACCATCGAAAAAAACCGGGTCACGCGGGTGCGCGTGCGGAAACTCCCATGATCGACCGTTACTCCCGCCCGGCCATGTCGGCCATCTGGACCGAGGAAGCGCAATACCAGGCCTGGTTGGAGGTGGAACTGGCCGCCTGCTGGGCTTGGAGCAAGCTCGGGCACATCCCCATGGCCGATGTGGACACCCTGTATGCGAATGCCCGCTTCGATGTGGCCCGCATCCATGAGATCGAGCGCACGACGCGCCATGATGTGGTCGCCTTCACCCGCGCCGTCTCCGAGACGCTCGGCGAGGAACGCAAATGGGTGCATTATGGCCTGACCTCCACCGACGTGGTGGACACCGCCTGGGGTGTGCGCCTGAAACAGGCCAATGCGATCCTGCTCTCGGATCTCGACGCCATGATCGAGGTGCTCGGTTCGATGGCGCGCCGGTACAAGCACACCGTGATGATGGGGCGGACCCACGGGGTTCATGCCGAACCCACCACCTTCGGACTGAAATGCGCCCTCTGGTTCGCGGAGATGAACCGGAACCGGGAACGGTTCGTCCGAGCCGGGGCGGATGTGGAGTTCGGCAAACTGTCCGGCGCCGTAGGCACCTTCGCCAACATTCCGCCCGAGGTGGAGGAATGGGTCTGCGAAAAGCTGGGACTGGCCTATGCGCCGGTGTCGACCCAGACCCTCCAACGCGACCGCCATGCGCATTACATGGCCACTCTGGCCCTGATCGCCACATCCGTGGAAAAGATGGCGGTCGAAATCCGGCATCTGCAGAAAACCGAGACCCGCGAGGTGGAGGAACGCTTCCATGAAGGGCAGAAGGGGTCTTCCGCGATGCCGCATAAACGCAATCCGGTCGGCTCCGAGAACATCACCGGTTGCGCACGCGTGATCCGCGGGTACATGGTCACCGCCTTTGAAAACGTCCCACTCTGGCACGAGCGGGATATTTCCCATTCCTCCGCGGAGCGGATCATCCTGCCCGATGCGACCATCCTGCTCGATTACATGCTGGACCGTTTCACGCACATCCTGGGCGAGCTCGTGGTCTTCGAAGACACCATGAAATCGAACATCGACCGAACCTACGGCGTCATCTTCTCACAGCGCGTACTCTTGATGCTGATCGACAAGGGCCTCTCCCGCGAGGCGGCCTACGACCGCGTCCAACCCCTGGCCATGCAGGCATGGAATACCAAGGTGCCGCTTCGTCAATTGATTGAAACGCAATCGGATATTCCGTCTTATCTCAGATCGGATGAGATTGAATCCGCCTTCGATCCGAGCCATCATCTGGCTCAAGTGGACGCCATCTTCAGGCGGGTCGGCTTAGACGGTCCCTGAGTTCGGCGCGCCGGAGTTTGCCGGAGTCGGTTTTCGGAAGGGAATCGGTTCGGATGATGCGTTTCGGAACGTGATGGGCCGGCAGCACCGCCTTGAGTTGACGGATGATGGCGTCGTCCGGCAGGCCGTCTTCCCCGACGACCACCGCCACCACGACCTGCCCCCATTCCTCGTCGGACAGCCCGACGACGCCCGCTTCCCGGATGCCGGGTATCGCGCGCAGCGCCTCTTCGACGCCCTCCGGATCCACATTCACCCCGCCGGTCACGATGCGGTCGGTCCGGCGGGTCTCGATCGTGATCCAGCCTTCGGCATCCATGCGGGCGAAGTCGCCGGTGTCGAACCATCGGTCCGGATCCGCCAATTGCGGACCCCTCAGGTGCAGGGTGCCGTTGGCGATGCGGGCCTCGTTCGGGGACAGCACTCTGCCGCAGCTGTGCAGCGGCGCATGCCGCCAGTCGGACAGGTTCACACCGACGATCCGGGCGTTGGTCTCGGTCATTCCGAAACTGGGCAGAACCGGGATGTTCCGCTCGCGGCACGCCTTCAGAAGGGTTTCCGGAATGCGTCCGCCACCCAGCAAGACCGCCTTCAGACGCGGATGGCATCGGAAATCCGGGTTTTCGAGCAATCGGTGAATCTGTGTGGAGACCAGTGAGGCGGATTCCACACGCGGATCGGTTGCGATGAGTCCCGCCTCGCCGATACGCACGCATGAGCCGAAAAGGAGGGAACGCAGCACGACCGAAATGCCGCCGATGTGGGAGAGGGGCAAGGAGAGCAGCCAGGCGCCCCCCGGGGTGGGTTTCAGGGAAGAGGCCACGCTCGTGGCGGCGATCATCTGCCGGCGCTTGAGCGGCACGCGTTTGGGAACGCCCGAGGTGCCGGACGTGGACAGGATCGCATAGACCGTCTCGGGATCGAAGTCGTGCGGCAGGGGTGCGGGGTCGATGTCGGGCCAATGTCGCAGGACGCAGTCGGGGAGGGCGGCGAAGGGATGCATGGTGAAGGCGCGCCCCGAGAGCCAGCACGCCGCGATGGCCGCGGCCTCGTCGAAGGCCGAATCCATGCGGATGCCCACCAAGGCGCCGTCCGGTGCCCAGGCGGCGATCGTGCCGGCGAGCCGCTCCAGCTCGGTCCAGCTCACGCTGCGACCCTCTTCCATCAGGAAGGGCGTGGTCACGGCACGGGCTCCAGTATGGTGGGATCGAGTTCCGCTACCGTTTCGGGGTGGAATGCGCCGTTGCGGATCGGGTCTGGTTTCAGGATCACATCCCGACTGAAGAGCGTACCCGTGGCGAGTCCGTGCGCATGACCCAAGGGCGCATACCGGGCCGCGAAGGCGGCGGTGATCCGTCGCCCGACGGCCGATTCCAGGCTGCTTGTGATCACGCAGGCCACATCCCGGCGGTAGGCGTCTTCCAGGATCGCGATGGTGTCGGCCCACCATCCGATCATCATGGGCTTGAGGACCAGCACGCGCACGCCGCCATCCTTCAGCAGGCGCTTGGCATCGGCATGGCTACGGACGGATTCGTCCGCCGCGATCGGCACCGGGGCGACGCGGGCCAGGGCCATGAGGTCGTCGGTGCCGGCAACCGGCTGTTCGAGATACTCCGGCTTGAACTCGGCCAGACGCGGGAGCCTGTCGATCGCATCCCGCAAGCTCCATGACGCGTTGGCATCCAAACGCAGGCGGATGTGCGGATGCCGGTCGACAAAGGACTCCAGAAACACACATTCATCGGTGAAGGAGCGCCCGATCTTCACTTTTATGGTTTTGAAACCGACCGTGACGGCGGCCTCGGCTTGGCGCATCATCTCGTCGGGTGCCGCGCTGCCGATCAGCGCGTTCACCGGCACGAAGGGCAGCGAATCGAAAGGCAGAACCGGGAACTGGCGAAGTGAATCCAGCGCGAACCGGAGGGAGGGCAGGTGGTCGGGAATGTCGCTGACCCGGGCATACATCACATCCTCCAAGGTCTCCTTCGAAAAACCGGGCAGGGGTGAGGCCTCGGCCCATGCGAAGGATCCGTCCCCGGAACCGTATCGGAGCAGCAGGCCCTCGCGGTGCGTGTAGGTCTTATCCGCCAAACGGAGCGGCGCGCACAGATCCAGGCGGTAACGGAAACGGGCGATCATGGGGCGTCAAGCCAGATGCCGAAGGCCAACAGCAGGCTGTACACGCTCAGGAAGGCGCCGGTGGTGATCAGGACCCCGTTCAACGCGCGTTTGTCGGTATGTGTCCAGACCTGACGCATCGGGCGGATGAGCAGGGGCAGGGCCAGAACCGGCAGAAAGACCGTCCATCGGTAGCCTTCCTGAACGAACAGATGCGGGGGGATGGCATAGGCGAGAAGCACCATGAGGCTGTATTCGACTTTCAGGACGGTTTCTCCGAAAAGCACGCCCAAGGTTCGTTTGCCGGCCTTGCGGTCGGTCTCCACATCCCGCAGATTGTTCACGACGAGCAGGTTCACGGCCAAAGCGCCCACGGCGAGCGCCACCCAGAACGATTCGGCCGACCAGCGCAGGGCCATCACGTAATACGTGCCCATCACGGCTGCCAGCCCGAAAAAAAGGAAGACGAAGACATCGCCGAGGCCGTTGTAGCCGAGCGGGAAGGGTCCGCCGGTGTACAGGAACCCGAACAGGATGCTCAGCGCTCCGATCAGCAGGATGGGCCAACCGGCATGCCAGACGAGCGTGAGCCCCAGAACGAAGGCCGCGGCCATGGTGAGCACCGTGGCCCGCCACATGGCTTGGGGCGTGATCCAGCCGGAGGAGGTGGCCCGTTTGAACCCGATGCGCGCGGGGGTGTCGGCACCCTTGCGGTGGTCGAAATAATCGTTGGCGAAGTTGGTGCCGATCTGGATGAGCAGGGCGCAGGACAGGGCGAGGGCCCAGGGAAGTGCATCGAACACGCCGTGGTTGGCGGCGAGCGCGCCGGCCAGAAGCACCGGTGCGATGGCGGCACCGAGGGTCTTGGGTCGGGCGGCGAGGATCCAGGCGTGGGCGGTGGTCATGCGGGGAAGGTACGGAGCCGGATGGACGCCACGCACGGAAAAGCGGTTCCGGAACTACTTTGAAAGGCGAATACGAAGATATCAGGCAAAACATTAAGCCTTGTGGATAAGTTGTTTAAAAAAATGAGTTCAGAAAACCCCGAAGCCTTTTTATTTTTGGGTCACTGCCAAGCGAGTTCATCCGTCATTTTAAAATTGATCATTAAATTTTCCCACCTTCCGATGAGCAAACATTACCGCCGTTTCACACCGATCACCGCCGTCCGGGATGTCACGCCGAATCCGGACCCATCGCCCATGAACATCACCGAGATTTTCGGTGAGAACACGTTGACTCTCGAGACGCTCAAATCGCGTCTGCCGAAGGGTGTCTGGAAAGAGCTCAAGAAAACCATCACCGACCATGAGCCCTTGAACGCCGATGTGGCCGACGTGGTGGCTGTGGTCATGAAAGATTGGGCCTTGGAGAAGGGAGCCACGCACTACACGCACTGGTTCCAACCGCTCACGGGTCAGACCGCCGAAAAGCACGATAGCTTCATCACGCCGAACCAGGGTGGCGACGCCATCGCCGAGTTCTCCGGCAAGGAGCTGATCCAGGGTGAACCCGACGCCTCGTCCTTCCCGAGCGGCGGCCTGCGCGCCACCTTCGAAGCCCGCGGCTATACGGCGTGGGACCCCACCTCGCCGGCCTTCATCATGGAGAACGCCAACGGCTCCACGCTGTGCATTCCGACGGCCTACGCGTCCTGGAAAGGGGAGGCCTTGGACGCCAAGACCCCGATCCTCCGCTCGAACGAGGCCTTGAGCAAGGCGGCCGTCGCGGCGCTCGGCGTGCTTGGCGACACCGGCATCTCCCGCGTGTATTCGACCGTCGGTTGCGAACAGGAGTATTTCCTGATCGACCAGGAGTTCTACTACGCGCGCCCGGACCTGATCCAGGCCAACCGCACCCTCTTCGGCGCGAAACCGCCCAAGGGTCAGGAGTTGGAAGACCATTATTTCGGATCCATCCCGGACCGCGTCCTCTCCTTCATGATGGATGTGGAGCGCGAGCTGTACCGCCTCGGCGTGCCGGTCAAGACGCGTCACAACGAGGTGGCGCCGGGCCAGTACGAGATCGCGCCCATCTTCGAATCCGCCAACGTGGCGGCCGACCATCAGCAGCTGACCATGACGGTGCTCAAATCCACCGCCCGCAAATACGGCATGGTCGCCATCCTGCACGAGAAGCCCTTCGCCGGCGTGAACGGCAGCGGCAAGCATACGAACTGGTCCATGAGCACCAGCACGGGCCTGAACCTGCTCGAGCCGGGTGAGGATCCGCATGCAAACCTGCGCTTCCTGTTCTTCGCCACGGCCGTGGTCAAGGCCGTGCACGACCATCAGGACCTGCTCCGCGTGGCCATCGCCCACGCCGGCAACGACCATCGCCTGGGTGCCAACGAGGCGCCGCCCGCCATCATCTCCATCTTCACGGGCGACCAGCTGGCGGACATCTTCGAACAGCTGATCTCCGGATCGGCCAAATCGTCCAAGAAAGGTGGTTTCCTGGGTCTGGGATCGCAGGTTCTGCCCAATCTGCCGAAGCATGCCGGCGACCGGAACCGGACCTCGCCCTTCGCCTTCACCGGCAACAAGTTCGAGTTCCGCGCCGTGGGTGGCAGCCAGTCGGTCAGCTTCCCGATCACCGTGCTGAACATCATCGCCGCGGACGCCATCACCCAGATGACGGCCGCCCTGAAGGCCGAGCTGGCCAAGGGCACGGCATTGGAGGTCGCGGTGGGTACCGTGATGCAGGCCACCCTGAAAGAGACCTATAAGGTGGTCTTCAACGGTGACGGCTACAGCGACGACTGGCAGAAGGAAGCCGCCAAGCGCGGTCTGCTGAACCTGAAGACCACGCTCGACGCCCTGAAGCATTTCACGGCGAAGAAGAACCTGACGCTCTTCGAAAAATTCGAGGTGTTGACGCCGGCGGAAGTCGAATCGCGTGCGGAAATCGTGTTCGAGCAGTATTTCAAGACCATCAACATCGAAGGGGAGACCACCGAGCACATCGTGCGCACGATGATCATCCCGGCCGTGGTCCGGTACATGAACGAGCTGGTGGCCGTCGTGGAGCGCACCAAGGCGATCGGCATCGACGCCGCGGGGGCCGCATCCACGCTGAAGTCCGTCAACGGCCTTCTCAACGACCTGGTGACCGCCAACGAGGCCCTGAGCAGGCAGAACGCCGAGCTGGGTGGCGATGACATCCACTGCAAAGCCGCGCACATGGCGAAGAACGTGATCCCCGCGATGGGGGCCGTCCGCGCCGTGGCCGATCAGCTCGAGAAGGTGGTGGCCGACGATTACTGGCCGCTGCCGACCTACCGTGACATGCTGTTTGTGAAGTAGTAGGACGGTAGGACGGTAGGATGGTAGGATTGGCTACCGAAGCCCCGGTTTCGAAAGAGATCGGGGCTTTTTTGTTGCGTCCGGCGTCTAGCGTCCAGCGTTTCTAAACCAACCTCAACCCGATCCGCCCCCGCTCCGCGTCGATGCTCACCACTTCCACGCGAAGGATGTCGCCCACAGACACCACATCATGCGGATTCTCCACTCGGCGACCGTCGCGCGACATCGCCGAGATATGCAGCATCCCGTCGTTCTTCAGGCCGATGTCCACGAAGGCCCCGAAATCCACCACATTGCGCACCGTGCCTTCCATGATCTGACCCGTGCTCAGATCCTCCAGTCGCATGATGTCTTTGCGCAGCAAGGGTTTGGGCAGCGCCTCACGCGGATCGCGACCCGGTTTGAGCAGGTTTTCGATGATGAGATCCAAGGTCGGTACCCCGATGCCCAATTGCTCGGCGGTCTTCGATTTGTTCACGGTCTGCAAGCGTCCTGTGAGGCTGCTTTGGATGCGGTTCAGCTCCCGCACGTCGATATCGAACTGCGCGCACAGCGCCGCCGCGGCACCGTAGCTCTCCGGGTGGATGGCGGTGTTGTCCAGTGGATTATCCCCATCCGGAATCCTCAAAAAGCCCGCCGCCTGCTGGAATTTGAACTCGCCCACACCCGGCACTTTCTTGATCTCGTCGCGGCGCCTGAAGGCCCCGTTCAGGTTGCGGTAGCTCACGATGTGCTCGGCCACGCTCTTGCTCAGGCCCGAGACATAACTCAGCAGCGGCGCGCTGGCCGTGTTCAGGTTCACACCCACGGTGTTCACGCAGCTCTCGACCACATCATCCAGCTTCTTCGACAAGCGGACCTGGCTCACATCATGCTGGTACAGTCCCACGCCGATCGATTTCGGGTCGATTTTCACGAGCTCGGCCATGGGATCCAAAATGCGCCGTGCGATGGAGATGTTGCCGCGCTGGGCGGCTTCCAACTCCGGAAATTCCTCCTTGGCGATGGGGGAGGCCGAATACACCGAGGCCCCCGCTTCACTTACGATCAGATACTGAAGCTCGGGAAATGCGTTCTGGATGAGGTCCGCCACGAATTCCTCGGTCTCGCGGCTTCCCGTGCCGTTGCCGATGGCGATCAGGTTCACCTTGTGGGCGGTGATCATGCGGCCCAGGATGGCCGCCGATTCGGCGAGCTTCTTGTAAGGCTCGGTGGGGAAGATGGTGTCGCCGGCCAGATATTTGCCCGTGGAATCAACCACGGCCACCTTGCAGCCGGTCCGGAAGCCCGGATCGATCCCCATCACCACTTTCTGCGCCAGAGGCGGCTGCATGAGCAGGTTCCGCACGTTCTCGGCGAAGGTGCCGATGGCGCTTTCATCGGCTTTCGCGGTCAGCTCGTTTCGCAGTTCGCGCTCCAGGGATGGAAACAGGAGGCGCTTGTAGGCATCCTCGTAGGCCTCGACCAGCTCGTTCGTGAACACGGCGCGGTCGTCTTTGATGACGATGGCGTCGATGATGTCGATGCTTTTCTCCTCCCAGACATCCAGGTCCACGCGCAGCACCTCTTCGCGCTCCCCACGGTTGAGCGCCAGAACCTGATAGGGCTTGATGAACTTGGCCCGACCCTTGAACTCGTAATAGGCCTCGTACACGGTGCGTCCGGCGGGGGCCTTGGCATGTTTCTTCGCCGTCAGCATGCCGTGCTCGTGGAACTGTCTGCGCAGTTTGTCGCGCACCTCCGCATGTTCGCCCACCCATTCGGCGCAGATGTCCTTGGCGCCTTGGATGGCGTCCTGAACGGTATCCACGCCCAGTTCGGCGTTCACATAGGTCCGGGCCACATCCTCCGGTTCACCCTTGGTCAAGGTCTGTTCCCACATGATGTGCGCCAAGGGTTCGAGGCCTTTCTCCTTGGCCACGGAGGCCCGCGTCTTGCGCTTGGGCTTGTAGGGCAGGTACAGGTCCTCAAGAAGGGTAATGGTTTCGGCGGCGGCGATCTGCGCCTCGAGCTCGGGCGTGAGCTTGCCCTGGCCACGGATGCTCTCCAGGATGAAGGCGCGGCGCTCCTCCATCTCCCGGCGGAAATCGAGGGCGTCGCGAACGGCGCGGAGCTGCTCCTCGTCGAGTCCGCCGGTCATCTCCAGGCGGTAGCGGGCCATGAAGGGGATGGTGGCGCCTTCGGCGAGCAGGTTCGATACCGTGGCGACCTGTTTGGGGCTGAGTTTCAAGCTCGCCGCGACGGCGGCGATGATCCGGGAATCGGTCATAAGGGCCCAAAAATAGGGCGGAAGGCCGTATGTTCCGGCATGATTCCATCCACCGCCGAGCTGCTTGACGCGGCGATCGGCTTCGCCCGCCTCGGCGGCGCCCACACCCTCCGATACTTCCGGACCTCGCTCGAGGTCATCCGCAAATCGGACCGCTCACCGGTCACCATCGCCGACCGCGAGGCCGAGTGGATCATCCGCGAGGCCATCCTCGCCCGCTATTCCGACCACGGCATCATCGGGGAGGAGCACGGCGTCGTGAATCCGGACGCGCGCGTGCAATGGGTGCTGGATCCGATCGACGGTACGGTCTCCTTCATCCATGGCATCCCCCTGTACACGACGCTCATCGGCGTGCTGGTGGATGGCGCACCGATCGTGGGCATCATTTACGCCCCGGCCTTGGACGAGCTCTGCGACGCGGCCGTCGGCATGGGCACGCGTCTGAACGGCGCACCGGTGAGGGTCCGTGCCACCACCGACCTCGCCGATGCCACCTTCCTCACCACCGACGAGGGCAACATCCGCAAACACGGCTACGAGGCGCCGGCCCTGGCCCTGCGCGAAGCCTGCCGCATCCACCGCACCTGGGGCGACGCCTACGGCCACATGATGGTGGCCACCGGCCGGGCCGACGTCATGTTCGACCCCATTCTCAATATCTGGGACGCGGCGGCGTTGTATCCCTGTGTGACCGAAGCGGGAGGGACGTACATGGATGTGACCGGAAAACCGGACATCCGATCCGGAAACGGCATTTCCTGCGCGCCCGGTCTGCGTGACGCGATACGGACCACCTTCTCATGATGCCGACCCCGACCTCTTGGATCCTGTTTCTGCTGCTGGCGTTCATACCGGCGATCCATGCGAATGCCACGGATGAACCGACCGACACCCTGCGTCTGCAGGTGGCGCTCGCCATGCCTTCCGAAGGGGAGATCTGGCTCACGATCCGGCCGCTTTCCGGAACGGCGCGGGGGTCGGTGACGCTGCCGGTGGTGCAATTCCGTGGCGGGACCGAGTTTCCGACGCCGGTCACGGTGGCATCCGCCGGCGACCATGTGCGGCTTTCGTCGGTCGGCCGCATCGACAATGTGATTGTGCGAGGTGTGCCGGGATCGATCGAGGTGGTGGAGAGCAAACCGGACCGGTTCTGGCTGTATCAGATCCGCACCAGCACCGATTCCGACCTTCGGCTGCAAGCGGCGACGGCCCTTGGCGATGCCACCGAATTGCCCGACATGGCCTTGGCCTTGTCCGAGCTGTTTCGCGGTGAGCGGCAGGCCGATGTCCGAAACGCCCTGCTGAGCAGCTATGCGCGGCAATCGCGGGGCCGAACCGGATCGCATCCGCTCATCGTGAACGCCTTGAAAGAACCCTCGCCCATCCGGATCACCGCCATGCGCGAGCTGGCGCGGTACGAGGGCGTGACACCCGTCCGAAACGCGGTCCTGGATGTGATCCGGAACTCTTCGGATGTGGATCTGGTGAACCAGGCCTTGCGCACCTACCGCGCCATCGTACCGACAACCGAGTCCGACGATCTGATGCGCCGCCTTCTGAACGAAGACGATGCCGCCGAATTCGCGGCGACGATACTGGCCGCATTCCAGGGTCGGGAAGAAGCCCGGCGCTTGCGTAACCGCCTGCCCTACTATATCGATGCGAAACATGCTTTCGACCTTCGAAAAACCGCCTTCGGAATTTTGACGGCAATCGAAAAAGAACCATCTTACTGGCGAGATGTGTTCGAAACGTACGTTTCGGACGCCGATCCGCAGTTTCGGATGCTGATCTGGGATGCCGCGGGTCTGCTGGCTCCGGGAGACCTCGAGGTCTTCGTCACGAGCCGTCTCGACGTGGAATCCGACCCCGCGGTGCGGGCCAGGATCCCAGGTCAGAACCCATGACCTTTTTTATGAACCTCGTCATCAAACTTCCACCCAAGGCCGAGCGCGACGAACTGGTCGATGCTTGGATCAACGGTCTGCTTTTCGACCGTTCCTTCACCGAATTCAACAATGTGATGCATGTGCTGACCGAATCCGGTTTCCATCACAACGGCATCGCTTGTCTCTTTCTGCACGACACCACCACGCATCTGGTGCATCAGCGTGTGTCGAAGTTGCGTCCAACGGGGTGGACGGACGCCGCCTTCAAGGTCCCGATCTGCCTCAATTGACGGGGTCGGATCCGGTCAGGAGTACCGGATCCATTTCGCCATCTCCGCGAAGCTGGCTTTTTTGCCGTACATGAGGATGCCCACGCGGTAGATCCGCGCGCTCAGCCAGATGAGGCCCACGAAGGCGCCGGCCATCAGTAAAACGGCCGCACCGAGCTCCCAAAGGGGTACGTCGGTCATGGCAAGGCGCAAGGGCATGAGCATCGGTGCGAAAAACGGGATGATGCTGGCCACGACGGCCAACGTGGAATGCGGATCGGAAGCGACCGGCCCCACCAGCATGATCGGGATGATGATCGGCAAGGAGATGGGCAGCATGAGCTGTTGGGTGTCGGTCTCGTTGTCGGCCGCCGACCCCACCGCCGCGAACAGTGCGGAATAGATGAGATATCCCATCAGGAAGAAGAAGACGAAGGCGACGTAGAGGCCCGCGCCGATGGTCGGAATCGTGAAACCGGCCTCGGCGGTGGCGGCCGCCATCGCAGGGTCGTCCATACCTGCGGGTGAGCCGGCGGCCATGAACAGGCCTGCGCCGGCCAGGATGGCGGACGAAGACAGCGCCCAGATCGAGAACTGCGTGAGCCCCACTGCGCCAACGCCCAGCACCTTGCCCATCAGCAGTTCGAAGGGTCTGGCGGAGGAGGTCACCACCTCGATGATGCGGCTGGTCTTCTCCTCGATGACGCTGCGCATGATGATCGCGCCATAGCCGAACATCGCCCCATAGATGATGAAACACATCACATACCCGACGATGAACAGGGCCAGGGTGTCGGATTCCTCTTCGCCGGTCTGGGTGATCTTCCGCGAGACCAGGCTCGGCCGCTGGGCGAGGATCTCCTTGACCGCATCGCTCACCTGCGCCCGGCTGAGGCGTTCGTCGCGGATGGCTGAGCGCACATCTTGGCCGATATCCGACATCAGGCCCAATCCGCCGGTTCCGCCGGAGAGGTATTCGATGTCGTGGTTGCCGGTCAGATGTGCTTCGGTGAGAATCAGATAGCCATCGATGCGTCCGTCGAGCACCATCGCGCGGAGGGTGTCGGTTGGCGCGGGCGGCAGTGCCCGGTAGCGCCCGGCGGCGATGGCGTCCAACCGCGCATGCAGGGATCCGGTTTCGTCGACCACACCGATCACACGCGGGCGGTCCGTCTCCAGGCTGGCCAGCAGGATCGGAATGGCGATCAGTGCCAGGATGAACACCGGCGCCAGGATGGTGGAGATGACGAAGGCCTTGGTGCGGACCCGCGTCATGTATTCGCGCTGCAGAATGATCAGGATCTTATCCGGAGACATGGGAGCGGTCCTTTTTGACGGATTGGATGAAGATTTCGTGGAGGGAGGGGAACACGCGTTCGAACCGGTGCACGTCCAGGGTTTCCAAGGCCTGGGCCAGGATGTGGCGGGTCTGGGAGTCGTCTTCCAAGGTGAATTCCGCGAACCGGTTGGAGCGGTTGTTGAACCGGATGCCGGGCACGGTGTCCAGGAAGGAGGCGTCGCCATCGAACTCCAGGACCACCGTGTTCTTGCCGAAGGAGCGTTTGATGTCGTTCACCGAGCCGGTCAGGATGGTGCGTCCCTGGTTGTAGAGCACGATATCGTCGCACATCTGCTCCACCTGCTCCATCCGGTGCGTCGAGAAGAGGATGGTCTTTCCCTTGGATTTCAACTCCAGGATCACCTCCTTCAACAACTCCGAGTTGATGGGATCGAGCCCGCTGAAGGGTTCATCGAAGATGTACAGATCCGGGTCATGGGCGACCGTGGCGATGAACTGGATCTTCTGCTGCATGCCTTTGGAGAGTTCGCCAACCTCCTTTTTGATCCAGTCGATGGCCTCGAACCGTTCCAACCAGTAACGCAGCGCCGCTTTCGCGGTTTCGGGGGACATGCCCTTCAGCCGGGCCAGGTAGACGAGGTGCTCGCCCACCTTCATCTTGCGGTACAACCCGCGCTCTTCGGGCAGGTACCCGATCCGAGGTTGGGTTTCAGGTCCGACGCGGACCCCTTGGATGCGGATCTCGCCCTCATCCGGGATGGTGATGTGGTTCATCATCCGGATGGTGGTGGTTTTGCCGGCCCCGTTTGGACCGAGGATGCCGAAAATGCGTCCCGGTTCCACCGTGAAGGAGACACGGTCGACCGCGGTGAACTCGCCGAAGCGTTTGGTGACACCGTTGACTTCTACAACAGACATGGCGGATGTTTTGAAGGGGGTTCGGGGTTGGAGTGGCGTCTCGTGTCGCTAACTTACAACGTAAATCAGACACCATGCGCATACTACATATCAGTGCCGAATGTTTTCCGGTCGCCAAAGCCGGCGGACTCGGAGATGTGGTCGGGTCCCTTCCCAAGTACCAACGTGCCGAAGGTCATGACAGTTGGGTTGTGATGCCGGCCTATGACCTTCCCTGGATTCGGAACCATGTCTTCGAGACGGTTCATGAAGGATTCACGCACCTGGCCGGAACCTGGTTCGCCTATGCCATCCGCAAGGAAAAGCAGGATACGCTGGGGTTTCCGCTGTATGTGGTGGACATTCCCTCACGGTTCGCTCGCCCCGGCATCTATGTCGATCCCGCCAGCGGGTATGGGTATTGGGATGAGTTCGAGCGGTACGCGTCTTTCCAGATCGCGACCTTGGAATGGATCCGCAGTTTCGAGGTGAAACCCGACATCCTGCATTGCCACGACCATCACACGGCACTGATCCCCTTCATGACCACCTCGTGTCCGCAGTTCGAGGCGTTGATCGGCGTTGCCACGGTGCTCACCCTCCACAATGGGGAGTATCACGGCAGTTACGAATCGGGGAAACGGTTCCTGCTCCCCTATTTCCATCCGGAGAAAGCCGGTTATCTGGAGTGGGGAGGGCGTTTCAATGCCTTGGCGTGCGGCATCCGCACGAGTTGGGCCATCACGACGGTATCTCCGACCTATCTCAAGGAGCTCATGCACGGGAACTCCGGCATCGAACCCTTGATCCGGCAGGAGGCGGGGAAGGCCCGGGGCATCCTCAATGGCATCGACACCGAGGTCTGGAACCCGGCGACTGATCCGTTCATCGCACATGCGATGCCTGCGCGGTCGTTCGCATCGGGCAAGTTGGCCAACAAGCAGGCGCTGTGCCATGAGTTCAACCTCCCGGCCGACCGACCCACATTCAGTTTCATCGGAAGGCTGGTCCGTGAGAAAGGTGCCGACCTGCTGCCCGACCTGTTCATGCGTTTCCTGGAACGCCATGAAGCCAACATCATCGTGTTGGGAACGGGCGATCCCGAACTGCATCACCGGTTCAGCCACATGAACCGGAGTCATTCGGGCTTTTTCGAAGCCTCGGTGCAGTACAACGAGCGCCTGTCGCATCAGATCTACGCCGGTTCCGATTTCATCCTGATGCCCTCTCGCGTGGAACCCTGCGGACTGAACCAGCTCTTCGCCCTGCGTTACGGCACCTTGCCGATCGTCCGGGAGACCGGCGGCCTGCGCGACACCGTGGTCGATATCGGAGAGGAAGGGGGGTACGGCATCCGATTCGCCCGTTTCGCGCTGGATGACGCCCTCCACGCCATGGAACGGGCGTGGGACCTTTCCCAGGATCCGACCCGATTGGCCCGGTTGCGGAAGCGCGCGATTTCGTTAGATTTCTCTTGGCAAGCGTCGACACGGCGGTACACCGAATTGTACCAATCCCTGATCTGAGAGGCCATATCCCATGCTGCACATGAACGACAGAACCATCGCGGTGATTTTGGGTGGCGGATCCGGCACCCGCCTGTATCCCTTGACCAAAAGCCGTTCCAAGCCGGCGGTGCCGATCGGTGGGAAATACCGTCTGGTGGACATCCCCATCTCCAATTGCCTGCATTCGGATGTGCGCCGCATCTATGTGCTCACCCAGTTCAATTCGGCGTCCTTGAACCGGCACATCAAGAACACCTACCATTTCGACGCCTTCACCCGGCGGGGGTTCGTGGACATCCTGGCCGCCGAGCAGACGCCGACCAGCTCGAATTGGTTCCAGGGCACGGCGGATGCGGTACGGCAGTCGTTGCATCATCTCGAGAACAACGAATACGAGTATGTGCTGATCCTATCCGGCGACCAGCTCTATCAGATGGATTACCGGCAGATGATGGATGCGCATGTGAAGTCGGGTGCGCAGATCACCATCGCCACGATTCCGGTGAACGCGGAGGATGCCACCGGATTCGGCATCCTGAAAACCGACAAAAAGGGTTTCATCGACACCTTCATCGAGAAGCCGCCCTCGGAGGTGCTGGGGGAATGGCGGTCGGAGGTTCCGGACACGCTCAAGGCGCAAGGGCGGCATTACCTGGCTTCGATGGGCATCTACATTTTCAACCGACAAACGCTGATCGATCTGTTCGACGAGCACACCGATGCCAAGGATTTCGGAAAGGAGATCATTCCGAAGGCCATCGAATCGCATCGGAAGGTGGCCAGCTATCTGTACGACGGGTATTGGACCGATATCGGGACCATCAAATCCTTCTTCGACGCCAACCTGGAGCTGACCATCGAACTGCCGCCCTTCGACCTGTACAACGAAGGCAAGCTCATCTTCACGCGTTCGCGGCTCCTGCCGGCCTCCAAGGTATCGGGAACCACCTTGGAACGCAGCATCATCGCCGAAGGCTGCATCATCGAAGCATCCCGTGTCGAACACTCCATCATCGGGGTTCGGTCGCGTGTGGGTCGGGGCACGACCATCGCGAACACCATCATCATGGGGAACGATTATTTCCAGACCGTGGAGGAGCTCAAGCCGCGAAACGGGGTTCCGGCCCTGGGTATCGGCCAACGCTGTTACATCAACAATGCCATCATCGATAAGAACGTCCGGATCGGAAACGATGTGCGTGTGAATGGGGGCACGCATCTGCCCGATGGGCATTTCGACAACTACTCGGTCGTGGACGGCATCGTCGTGATCCAGAAAAGCGCGATCCTCAAAGACGGCACGGTCATCTGAGCAGGGTGATCCGGCGGGTCCGGGTCTCCCCATCCGCCGCCAACCGCACGATATACACGCCGGAAGGCAGGCCCGTGGCGTCGAATCGTGCCTGATGGTTCCCGCTTGGGAGAAAACCATTCATCAGAATGGCCACTTCCCGGCCTAACAGATCGTGCACGCTGATGCGCGTCTGGCGTCCGGCGTCCAACGTCCAGCGTATCACCGTACTCGGATTGAACGGATTCGGATAGGCGTCATGCAGCTCCAAACGGTCGGCGGTCTCCGGCCCGCTGTCCAGGCTCGCCTCCACCACGAATTCGGCCCGGATCGTGGCCGGACCCATGGGCTGGTACGTCAGAACCGGATTCTCGGCCAGATGCGCGGGAACGCCCGTCCAACGGTGGAAAACGTAGCCCGGTGACGCAATGGCTTCCATGCGTGCCGGATGGTTCACCGGTATCCGAAGCGGGAGGGAGGTGGTGATGGTTTCGCGCCCGACACGCACCGAGCCGCCTGCGTTCACGCCCACATCCACCGTGTAGAATACGTTGTGCTCCGGAAATACCGCGCTCAGATGCGCACGTTGGGCGGCCGCGCGGTTCAGGCCGAAATTTCGCATCCGGCTGATGTGGCCTTCCCACTCGGCCATGGATTCGTTGCCGCCCCAGCGGGCGATGTGCTCGGGCACGAAGGGACGGATCCGCGCTGACAATGAATCGAGCACCTGCGTGGTGCGTTCGGGCGAGAAACGGGTCTCGAGCAGCACCACATACCGCGTGATGAATTCGCGTTTGAACTCCGGATTCAGCATCAGGCGCCGAAGCAGCAGGGTGGACCATGGCGGGTTCGGCCAGCCCGGACCATTCGTGGCCAGCGCGAAGGCCAGCGTGTTGTGGTTCCATCCCTGGTTCAGGCCGGGCACATAATCGAATTGGAGGTCGTACCCGAAATCGGAATCGAAGACCAGCCAGCGCCAGCGTCCGTCGTTGAAGCGGTTCACCGCGGCCAGATCATAGTCTTTCTTGACACGCCAGTACCGCACATTGTTGCCCGGCCAGTCCGTGTTCCGGAAATGGATGTGCGACAACATGAAATCCATGTAATCCTCCACATCCATGCGCTCGTTGATCTGCGCCCAGACGGCCGCATCCGCCGGGTTCTGCGTCGAAATGAGCTGGATCAACGCATTGTAATGGGCTTCATCACCCGGCAAGCCCTCATCCAGAACCGCGTTGTTTTCCAACATGACGATGTTGTTGCGGTCCACGCCGAAGTTCGTGCCGAAATAATGGTCGTCATAACGGTCGCGCAGGTTATGCAGGCCCCAGTATTCCCCGTTCAGGAAGACCACCGCCGGGCGATACCGCTGCGTGCCCGGATGGAAGCCGTGGATGAGCGTCTGCTGGAAGCCGTCGCGAAGGAGGGACTGGTCCCAATCATTTCCGGAATTCCGCAGCAGGAAGCGCCGGTATTCTGTGATCGGTTTATCCGGGAATATCCGGTGCGTGAAGCGGTTCGGTGCGCCCTCGATGGCCCGGCCGTACAAACGGAGCGATTTGATGGGACGTGATTTGGTCGTGTTTCCATGCAGTCGCAGACCGGCATGCTGGGCGAAGGCCAGGCGACCATCGGTTTCGAAGAATGCGACATGGACCGGTCGCTCGCCGGCTTCCCCATCGAAATGGAAATAATTGCAACTGACACTCTGCGTGAGGCAGCGTCCGGGCACGTAGATGCCGGAATCGGCGGCGAAGAAATGCCGGGAATCGGTGGTGATGGCGACCATGGGAAGTCCCCCGTACCGCCCGATGCCGGCCGGATCGATGAAATAGGTGAAGGCGGCGGAGGGTCCCCATCCCGAAGCCGTCCGTGCCCGGGCGCGCACCACCATCCCCCGGAACACACGCCCTTGCGGGGCGCGCCAGCGCTCATCCTCTCGGACGTTGTGATTGGTCGGGATGTAGGCCAGACGGATGGTGTCGGCCGGAGCGATGGCGATCGGCGACCCATACACGGGCGATGACTCGGTCGGTGCGGTCCCGTCGGTCGTGTAATGGATGGTGGCGCCGGCCACGCTGGCCGTCAATCGCAGGGTGACGGGGCCGGGATGGAAGCCGGGCGCCACATCGGCGGTCACGGTCTGGGCCAGAAGGGCGCCGGGCGCCAAAGACATCAGCAATAGTAGCCGGAATGCCCTATTATGAAGGGTATGGAACATCATCAATCGTCTGTTTGCCTCAAGGTAGCCATTAGCGCCGGATTGCTGGTCCTCGGATCGGCCGCCTGCCAGAAACCCGAACCGCAATGGGACCTGCAGGGCCACCGCGGCGCGCGTGGCTTGGTCCCTGAAAACACCATCCCATCCTTCCTGAAGGCCTTGGACTACGGGGTGGACACCATCGAACTGGATCTCGCGGTTTCGGCGGATGGGAGGCTGATCGTCTCCCATGAGCCGTGGATGAACCCGGAGATCTGCCGCGATCCGTCCGGAAATGTGATCGAAGGCGATGGCCGGCAATTCAACCTGTACCGCATGACGGCCGATTCCATCGCCAGCTTCGATTGCGGCTCCTGGGGACATCCCCGCTTCCCGCATCAGATCCCCATGGCGGTGAATAAACCCATGCTGACCGACGCCATCGCCGCGATCGAGGCGGAGGTCCGACGTCGGCGCCTGAAGCCCGTGCGGTACAACATCGAGACCAAGATCCAGCCGGGATGGGAGGGGGAATACACCCCTCAACCGGATGAATTCGCCCGTTTGGTCCACCAGGAGGTCGTCAACAGCGGCATCCGCGGGCGCGCCATCCTGCAATCGTTCGATGAACGCACCCTGATCGCGATGAAGGCCATCGATCCGGAGATGCCCTTGGCCTTGCTGGTCGAGAATCCGATGGGCTTGGAAGCCAACCTTGCCCGGCTTGCGTTCAAGCCGGACATCTACTCGCCGTACCATCTCTTTACGCACCAAGGATTGCGGGATTCGACCCGTGAGATGGGCATCTTGCTCATTCCGTGGACCGTGAACCGCACCGGCGACATGCGTCGGTTGCTGGAACTCGGCGTGGATGGCATCATCACCGATTATCCGGACAGCGCCCGTATCTTGCGGCATCCCTGAAACCGATTTTCCTTCCATGAAGCGTTCCTATGTGAAATGGTGGTCGCCGAGCCTCGGCCGAGACATGGAGATGCTCGTGTTCGGCCACGGAGGCACGCCCGTGCTCGTGTTTCCATCCAGCATGGGCCGTTTTCATGAATGGGAGGATTTCAAGATGGTCGAGGCCTGCGGGCATGCGATCGGCAACGGGTACAACCAGTTCTTCTGCGTGGATTCGGTCGATTCGGAGAGCTTCTACAACAAGTTCGCCGACCCCTATGTCCGGATCGTCCGGCACCGGCAGTATGATGCCTACATCCGAGACGAGGTGGTGCCCTTCATCCACACGAACAATCCGAACCGGTACATCATCTCGACCGGTGCGAGTTTCGGGGCCTACCATGCCTTGAACGTCGCCTTCAAATACCCGCATCTTTTCGGCAAGCTCATCGCCATGAGCGGGAAATACGACATCCGGAATTTCATGCACGGATTCTACGATGACAACGTGTATTTCAACAATCCGGTGGACTACATCCCCCAGATGCACGACCATCATCATCTGGAAGCCTTGCGTCGCATGGACATCCGTCTTGTCGCCGGCGAGCACGACATCTGCCGCCAGCCTACGGAAGACATGCATTGGAAACTCAATTCGAAAGCCGTGGGCAACCGTCTCGACATCTGGGGCAACGGCACCCAGCACGACTGGCCCTGGTGGCGCAACATGATCCAACACCATCTACCCTGATGAAGACCATCGGCATCCTCCGCGGCATGGAAACCACGTTTCCGGACGCGCTCGTCCACCACATCAATACCGAATACGCCGGCAAGGGCGTGAAAGCCGAGTTCGTGCAGCTCGACGCCGTCTACCAGAACGGGGATCCGGGCCATTCGGTCATCATCGACCGGATCTCGCACGAGGTGCCGTTCTACCGCTCCTATCTGAAATGGGCCTCCCTCAAGGGAACCTATGTCATCAACAACCCTTTCTGGTGGAGCGCCGACGACAAGTTCATCGACAACATCATCGCCGAACAGGTGGGCGTGGCCGTGCCCAGGACCGTCATCCTGCCTCACCGGCAGCATCCGCCGAACACGCAGTCGACCTCCTTCCGCAACCTGAAGTACCCGATCGATTGGGAGTCCATCTTCCGGTACATCGGCTTCCCGGCCTTCCTGAAACCGCATGACGGCGGGGGATGGCGGGGTGTGACCAAGGTCACCACTCCGGATGAATTCTTCGCCGCGTACAACGAGTCCGGAACGGACTGCATGATGCTGCAGGAGAATGTGGATTTCGAGGAGTATTACCGCTGTTACGGCATCGGCCGCTCCCATGTGCACGTGATGCGGTACAACCCTGCCGCCCCGCACGCCGAGCGGTATTCCTCGGTCGCCGATCTATCCGTTCCGCCGAAGATGAAGAAGAAGCTCACGCAGGATGTGCTCGCTTTGTGCAAGGCGCTCGGTTACGACATGAACACGGTCGAATTCGCCGTGCGTGATGGCGTACCCTATGCGATCGATTTCATGAACCCGGCCCCGGATGCCGACTACAACAGCGTGGGTGCCGCCAATTTCGAGTGGGTGGTGCGCGCAATGGCCGATTTCGCTGTGAAAAAGGCCTTGGAAACCCGTCGGGAACGCCCCTTCACCGCCAACGGAGCCTTGGAACCGGATGCAAGGTAACGTCCGACCGGTCATCGACGCCTACCATCGGATGATCGAGGCCGCCGGTGCCTCGGCCGATGCGCAGATGGCGCAGCTCTACCACCTGCAGAACGAGAAGAGGGTGCTTTTCGGCGACCGGCCGATGATCCATTCCTTGCGGCCCGCCCTGTTGTCGGAAACGGCGTACACGCAGATCCAGGACACGGTGTACGTGATCCGCCAGGCCATCCTGAAGATCGCGGCGGCGCATTTCAACACGCACGAGGCCCTCGAAGAACTCGGTCTCACACCCGCCGAGATCGAACTGGCCGCGATTCCGACCAATGTGATCCGACTGAGCGCCACCGCGCGCATGGACGCCTTCCTGACGCCCAATTCCTTCAAGTTCGTGGAATTGAACGCCGAGAGCCCGGCCGGAGTGGGGTACACGCATGTGATGGCCGACATCTTCCGGGAGTTGCCGGTCTTCCAGCAGTTCATCAAACAGTACCCGGTGCGGTTCGTCTCGCCCTTGGAGCACCTGGTCCAGGGTCTGCTCCGCACCTACCACGAGGAATTCGAAGGCACGGTCGAGAAGCCGGCCTTCGCCATCATCGACTTCCAGGACATACCGACTGTGCACGAGTTCCATATCGTGCGCGAGTACCTGCAGCGGCTCGGGCATCCGTGCGAGGTCGCCGATCCACGGGATGTGGAATGCCGAGACGGCTGGGTGCATGTGAACGGCCGCAAGATCGACATCCTGTACCGGCGTCTGCTCACCAACGAGTTCCTGGCGGTAAAAGACCAATGTCCCGCATTCCTGGAGGGCTACAAGGCGCAGAAGACCTGTTATCTGAATTCCTTCCGTACCAAGCTGGTCCATAAGAAATCCATCTTCGCCTTCCTCACGGATCCCCGATACACGGGAATCCTCAATGCGATGGAGCTTCAGACCATCCGCAACCACATTCCGTGGACCCGCCGGTTGCGTCCGCAACAGACCATCCACCAGGGTCAGACCATCGATCTTCTCGAATTCGTATACCGCAACCGAGCCCGCTTCGTCATCAAGCCGAACGACGAATACGGTGGCAAGGGCGTGTGTCTGGGGTTCGATACCGACGACGCACGGTGGGCGGAAGCCATCACAGAGGGAATCCGCCACGGCTTCGTGGTCCAGGACGTGGTGGACATCAGCAAGGAACCCTTCCTGATGAAGACCGCGAACGGATGGCAGTCGGTACCGACGGTCGTGGATCTCGATCCGTATCTGAACGGGCCCCTCATGGGCGGTTGCTTGGTCCGCACATCCACTTCGAATTTGGCCAACGTCACGGCCGGGGGGGGATCCCTGCCGGTATTCATTTTACGCTATGTCCGATAAACGCCGACGCGGCCTGCGCGTCGCCATCCTCGACCTGTACAAAGGTGAACCCAACCAAGGCATGCGGTGCATCCGCCAGCACCTGACGGAAGCCGCCGAACGCCATCCAGACGTGCGTTTCGATGTGACCGAATTCGATGTGAGGGGAGCCGCCGACGTGCCGGGCTTGGATTTCGACCTGTACATCTCCTCCGGCGGACCGGGAAGTCCGTTTGATGGAGCCGGCCAGCTTTGGGAGAAGCGGTACTTCGCTTGGCTGGATGCGGTGTGGGCGCACAACCGCGGCGGGGCGGGCAAAAAACACCTCCTGTCCATCTGCCACAGCTTCCAACTCATGTGCATCCATTTCGATCTGGCGGATGTGGTGCCCCGCAAAAGCGGATCCTTCGGGGTGTTGCCGGTGCATCTGACGGAGGAGGGTCTTGCCGATCCCGTGCTTTCCGCCTTGCCGGACCCGTTCTACGGCGCGGATTTCCGCGAATGGCAGGTGGTGCGTCCCAAACATGACAGCATCCAGAGCCTGGGCGCCCGCTTGCTCGCCATCGAAAAGGAACGTCCGCATGTGCCCTTGGAACGCGCGGTGATGGCGATGCGGATCTCGCCGGAGATCCTGGGTACGCAGTTCCATCCCGAAGCCGACCCGGAAGGCATGCACGCGCATTTCAGTACGCCGGAACTGCGGGAGAAGACCGTTTCCAAGCACGGTTTGGACAAGTACGAAGAGATCCTGTTCCGGATGAGCGACCCCGGTTCTCTGTCGCGAACCTATTCCACCTTCATACCGGAATTCATCCGTCAGGTGGTATCCGGCAGGAACTGACGTTATCTTGACACCGGCGTGTTGGGATGGAACATCTTTAATGAGCAAGCTGATGACGGCATGGAAGGACCTCCGTTTTCAAGCGGAAGGACATGGCATTTCCCCTGAACTGAGCCGAAGCGTGAATCTGTTGGGCGCCCTCTTGGGCCAAGTGGTTCATGACCAGGCCGGTGAACCGGTTTACGATCGCATCGAACGCTATCGCATCCTGGCCAAGGGTGCGGATTGGGAGGCCATACGCGCCGACATGGAGACCTGCTCCATCGACGAGTTGGAATGGGTGATCCGGAGCTACACCACGTTTTTCCATTTGGTGAACAAGGCGGAGCAGGAGGAGATCATCCGGATCAACCGGTCTCGCGAGTCGGAAGCCAGTATCGGAACCCCCCGTGCGGAATCGATCCGGGAGGTGGTCGCCCATCTCAAGGACCAAGGGTTCACCCGAGACCAGGTGCTGGATGTCATCCGCCGCATGGACATCCAACCCACCTTGACGGCCCACCCCACCGAGGCCCGCCGCCGGAGCGTGCTCCACATCCAGAAGGAAATCGCCCGACGTTTGTCCAAATGGAATCGCGAACAACCGACCGGAAAGCCGGCGGACGAACTCATCCGGGAGATCTACAACGAGGTTGTGCTTCTGCTGAACACCGACGATGTGCGGGCATCGGCCATCCGTGTGCAGGACGAGATCGCCAACGGCATCTACTTTCTGACAAACGCCATCTGGGAGGTCGTTCCCCGCATCCATGCGGATCTGCACGATGCCCTGGAGACGTATTATGGCGAGACGACGGATCTGCATCCCGTCCTTCAATACCGAACGTGGATCGGAGGTGATCGGGACGGGAACCCCTTTGTGACCGCGGCCATGACGGCCACCTCGCTGTTGGAACATCGCAAGGCCGCGATGGCAATGCACCGTGGTGAACTGCAGGTCTTGCGACGGGAGCTGAGCATATCCCAACGGCAGACACCAGTCGCATCCTGGTTCGTGACCATGGTGAACGATGCGTTGCGGACGGTTGACATCGATGCCGAGGTCCGGCGTGTGTATGTGCACGAGCCTTTCCGCCTGTGGGTGAACGTGATGTTGGCCAAATTGACCGCGCAGATCGCCGCTCCAAACCAGGACCTGTACGGCATCGATGCCTACAAGGCCGATTTGGCCGCTCTCGACCGTGCTCTCCGAGACAGCGGCCTCCAAACCATCGCGCGGCATGGCCACCTGGCCCGAGCGCGGACACTTGCCCACACGTTCGGTTTCCACTTGGCCACCTTGGACGTCCGTCAGCATAGCCAGGTCTTCGGAGCGGCGGTCGCAGACCTGTTCCGCCGCGCCGGTGTGCATGCCGATTACCTCTCCCTGCCGGAGTCTGAGCGAATGACCCTGCTGCGCGCCGAAATCGGCAACCCGCGGCCTTTGGTGGCAACACAGACCCAAGTCGACGAGGCCACCCGGGATGTGCTCGACACGCTATCCTTGATCGACGGATCGGGTGCCATCCGGTGTGTGATCATTTCCATGACGCATGAGGTGAGCCAGATCCTGGAACTCATCGTGCTGGCCAAGCAGACGGGTACCCTGTATCGGTTCGATATCGTGCCTCTCTTCGAGACCATCGACGACCTCGGACACAGCGCGACGCGCATGGCCGCGGCCTACACCGATCCGGCCTATGCGACATGGTTGGACCATCGCGGGCGGTTCCAGGAAATCATGCTCGGGTATTCCGATTCCAACAAAGACGGTGGATATTGGATGGCCAACTGGTCGCTTCACATGGCCCAGAAACAGCTGGCGGAGTCGGCATCGGACCACGGAGTGGACGTGCGACTGTTCCACGGACGCGGTGGTACGGTGGGCAGGGGCGGTGGGCGCGCCAACCAGGCTGTGACGGCCCTACCCCGCGCCTGCCATAACGGGCGTATCCGATTCACCGAGCAAGGGGAGGTCATCTCCTTCCGTTACGCGAATCCCGACATCGCACACCGGCATCTCGAACAGGTCGTGAACGCGGTGATCCGGACCACAGCCAAGGCCGGATACAGTCCGGTGGTGGTCTGGAAGGATTTTCCCGGCGTGGACCGGATCATGCAGGACATCGCGGATACGTCCATGCGGACATACCGGGAACTGGTCGATTCTTCCCTATTCTGGTCGTGGTATGCCCGGATCACTCCCATCGAACACATCAGCCGCCTGCCCATCGCCTCCCGCCCGGTTTCCCGGAAAACCGGATCGGAAGTCGATTTCGACAGCCTTCGCGCGATCCCTTGGGTGTTCGCATGGACGCAGGTCCGGTACAACGTGCCGGGTTGGTACGGCATCGGCACCGCATTGGAACAGGCCATCGCCACGCACGGACCGGGTTTGTTCCACGACCTGTACGATCGCTGGCCGTTTTTCCGGGCCATCATCGACAATGCCCAGCGCGAGATGGCGCGAACCCGCATGGACATGGCCCTGCTGTACGATGCGCAATCGGACGGACGTCTGCATGACCGCATCGTAAACGAGTTCACGCGCGCCACGTCCGCCATCCTCAGCATCACCCGGCAATCGGACCTATTGGAGACGGCGCCAGTCATCCGCAAATCCATCCAACTCCGCAATCCATACACCGATGTCCTGAATCTGACACAGGTCGAGCTCATGCGCCGATGGTCGACAGCGGCGAACGACGACAAAGACGCCTTGCGTCATTGCATGTTCCTAAGCATCAACGGCATCGCGGCGGCCATGCAGTCGACCGGATGAAACCCGTTTTGAAAGGGTGCCGTAGCTTCGGCCAAAACCAAAAACCATTCAACTGCCGATCATGAAGGTATTCCATTCATTGGTTTGGGTGTTCGCCACAAGCCTTCTGATGAACGCCCCCCCGGTTGCCGCTCAGAACACACCCTTCGAGTCCAGGGAATTCACCGTCAAACCGGGCGTCGTGGTCAGGGTGAAAACCGCGTCCGGCAACATCACGATCCGAGGAACGGACGGTGACAAGGTCAAGGTGGATCTGTTCGTGCGCAAAGGACTCAGTTTCTTCCAGCGCGGGCAATCCTTGGATGATGTGAACATCCACATCGTCCAACGCGACAACATGATTCTGGCCGATGTCCAAAGCAAGCGCAACGAAGGATGGGGAGGAGCGTCGACGTCGTTCAATTTCGTCATCAGCGTTCCGATACGCGCATCGCTGGATCTCAACGCAACCGGTGGGAACATCGACATCGCGCATGTGAACGGCACGCACAGCGTGCGGACGGCCGGTGGCAATATCGGTATCGAACGGATCGAAGGCGAAGTGAAAGCGTACACCGCGGGGGGCAACATCACGGTGAGCGAACTGAAGGGTGTCCTGCATCTGGTCAGCCTTGGCGGAAGTGTCGACTTGAACACCATCGACGGCGACACCCGTTTCCGGATCATGGGCGGGAACCTGAATCTGGCCGGCATGCGTGGCGATCTGATCGGTGAGACGCAGGGTGGCGGCATCACGGGCGAAATTCTGACCATCCTCCATGGTGTCGACCTTGCCGCCCAGGGTGGCAACATCCAGTTGACCATTCCCTCGATGACGGGTTTGAATCTGAATGTGAGAGGCAACCCGGTTGTGGTGAACCGATTGCAGAACTTTGATGGGGAGATCCGGACGAACAGCCTCAACGGCAACCTGAACGGAGGTGGAATTCCGGTGAAACTGCGTTCCAATGGCGGATCCGTACATCTTGTTGTCCAACCGTCACGGCCGTGATCACCGCGTGAAACACTGTCCACTTCTGATTCTCGTTGTGCTGGCCGGCCTCGGCGTGCCGCGCACCACCCAGGCTTGGCAATGGGAAGACAGCTACCGTGTCTCCAGCCTGGACATGGACAATCCCTACCGGACCTTGTATATCACCGATGTCTGGAAGTATCGGAGCGGAGACGATCCGAGCTATGCCGATCCGGACCATGACGACGCCGTTTGGATGCCTGTGAGCACCCTGTTGGGAGCCGGGTATTTCGAGTTCATCGATTGGCAGGGCATCGGTTGGTTCCGGATCACCTTGGATGTGGATTCGTCCTTGGTCGGGTTGCCGTTCGCCCTGGATGTGGTGCTTCAGAGCGGCGCGTCGGAACTCTACATGAACGGCCGGCTGATGTACCAGTTCGGGCAGGTATCCGGCAGTCCGGAATTGGAAATGCCCTATCAGGAGCGTCAACCGCGTTCCCTGGTCTTCGCCAACGCCGGTCGCCATGTTCTGGCCGTACGGTATTCCAATCACAAGGCCAGATCGTTCGTTGATTCCGGTTTCAACGCCGGCTTCCACTATCAACTGGTGGACATGAACCGGCAAGTCGCGAATGTGGTGAACATGACCCGCTCGGCAACGATGAACCAGTATTTCTTCAGCGGCATCCTGTTGGTCTTCACGCTCATCCACCTGCTGCTGTTCCTGTTTTATGCCAAGCAGACCCAGAACCTGTATTTCGCCTTGTTCACGGCCAGTTTCGGCTTGCTCACCTTCCTCAACTACCAAAGCAACTTCGCCACATCCGGTCTGGATATCCTGACCATCCTCCGCTATCAGTATGTCCTGATCGCCCTGACACTGACCTTCTTCCTCCGATTCAGTTATTCGTTGTTCTTCCAAAACGTGCCCAAGGTGTTCTATGGCTTCATCGGAGCCTTCATGATCGCGGGTGTGTACATCTGGCAAACCCCTCGGCCGGACATGGAATTGGTGAGCATGGTCATCCTGATTCCAGGCATGCTTGAAATCCTGCGGATCCTGTCACTGGCGGTCATCCGCAAACGAGACGGCGCCTACATCTACACGTCCGGCATGCTGGTGTTCATCGCGGCACAAAGTTACCAGACCTTGGTGGGACTGGGCACCATCGGTGCCGTTCCGTGGCTGACGGTCGATACCTCATCCGCGATCGGCATTGTGGCGCTGTTGCTGACCATGTCGGTCTCGTTGTCGCGCAATTTCGCTGAAACCAACCGGAATTTGGAATCGAAGCTCCGGGAGGTGGAAGAACTGAATACCAAAACCCTGGAACAGGAACTCCAAAAACGTCTTTTGGAAGCCGATAACCGTCGCAAGACGCGCGAATTGGATGAAGCCCGCGAACTTCAGCTGTCGATGCTCCCCCGAACCATGCCGGAGGTCGACGGCATGAAGGTGGTCCCCTTCATGCAGACCGCCACGGAAGTCGGAGGCGATTATTACGACATGGTGGTGGCCGACGACGGATCCGCCGTCATCGCCATCGGCGACGCGACCGGCCATGGACTCAAGGCCGGGTTGGTGGTCGCAACGGCCAAGAGCTACTTCCAAACCTTCGCCAGGTCCTCGAGCAACCTCGACATCTTGCGCAAGATGTCCCAAGGGATCAAGAACATGAACCTACGGATGCTGTACATGAGCATCGCACTGGTTCGCGTGAAGGGCCGCACGCTGACCTACATCGGCGCTGGTATGCCTCCCTTGCTCCTGTATCGTGCGGCGGCCGGCTCGGTGGAGCTTGTGACGTCCAAAGGGATGCCGCTCGGCAGCGTTCTGGATTATCCGTACATCGAACATACCTTGGTCGTCGAGCCGGGAGACACGCTTGTGATGATGAGCGACGGACTCACGGAATCCCTAAACTCGGTCCGCGACATGTTGGGTACGGAACGCGTCATCACATGCTTGCGACAGCACGCGACCGAATCTCCCGAACGGATCCTTGCCGCACTTCAAAACCTCATCCGCGATTGGTCGGGCGACGGGCCCAGTATCGACGATATCTCCCTCGTGACCATCCGATTCACCTGATATCCTCCAACCATGAAGACAACCGTTACGCACCGTTGGTCCTTGTTCCTGATGGCCTTGCTCTTCGTCCCAATCGGACTCCTGGCGCAAGTCGCCAAGCCCGACGACGATGATCCCTTCTCAGACGACCCGATGTTCAACCGGTCCGTCCGGGATTGGTTCAATCCCGACCGCATCTCCCGGGAAGTGCGTCGGCGCCGGGACCGCATTATCGAACTCAGCGGCGTCGACGACCGCTACCAGGACCTGACGGGTTACGGGAATGTTCCTGGGTTCGCGTCGGTGTCGAGCATCCGGCCCATGGTCCGCTTCAACCGGGTGGAAGGCGTCGTCATCGGTGTGAACTCCACAGAAATGGGATGGGGGCGCCGGGCCCTGTTCGACACCTTCGGCCAGATCAACTACTCCTTCGGCCGCCGGGAATGGCTTTACACGTTGGGTGCGGAGCGGTACTTCGGTTCTGAAAAACGGTTCAAAGCCGGCGTGGAGTACCATCGCATCACCGATTCGGACGACGGGTTCCGCGTTGGGTGGACGGAGAACTCGCTGACCTCGTTTTTCGCCGCATATGACCAGATGGACTATTTCGGACGCCGCGGGGCCCGAATCTTCGCGGTTGCCAAACCGACCGACTGGCTGGAGTTGAACGCATCCTATCGCAGCGACGATATCCACAATCTGGAGCGGAACACGCGATACACCATGTTCGGGCACAAGTCCACCTACCAGGTGAACCCGGCGGTGGTCTCCGGAGCCGACACGGCACGCGTCTCCCACATCGTCACCGGATTCCGGCTCAATCCCGACGGAAGCCTGCAGACCAACCGATTCGGTTTCTCACTGGATGTCATGGCACAGCTTGGGAAGGCCGCCTACGACCGCTACGACGCCGAGCTGCGCACCATCGTCATCATCGATCCGTCGGCTGTTCTCAAAACCCGCCTTCGTGTCGGTGAGGTGGTTGGGCAACCGACCCTGAATGCGCGCTACGCGTTGGGAGGTGTCGGCACCGTCCGTTCGGAACCGTTCAAATCACAGACCGGTTCCAGCATGGTGTTGCTCAATGCGGAACTGCTCATCGGGGAATCGGGTGATATGTTCGGTGATTGGGCAGGAGGCATCGTGGAGTTCAATCTGAACAAGCTCCGCACGATGCTCTTTTTCGATGCCGGCTGGACCGGTCCCGGACCGGTTCGGGATTTCGACCCGAACCGGATGAAAACCAGTATCGGTGTGGGCGTGAACTCTAGCCCGGTCCGTTTCGAAGTGGCCTGGCCCACCAAGGACCTGGCCGGCACACCCGTTTTCTGGGTCCGGCTCAACCCGACCTTCTGAATCCTGACACATATTTTTGCAAAATAGGGGCCCGATGGCCCCTATTTTCGTTTCCGTCACCCGAAAACCTTAGATCGAACCTCATGCTGTTTGTCCGCGCCCTGATTCTCATCCTCGCCATTCCGGCCGCATTGGCGGCTCAAACCCTTGATCGAGCCATGGTCGAGCGCATCCGAGAGGAGGGCTCGCAGCGCTCCAAGGTGATGGAGTACGCCTTCATGCTGACCGATGTGTACGGCCCGCGGCTCACAAACTCGCCCCAGATGCGTCGTGCGAACGAGTATACGCTCAAGATCTTCCAAGACTTGGGCTTGGAAAACGCCCATCTGCACGCCTGGGGACCATTCGGCACCGGTTGGGAGCTCACACGTTTCGCGATGCATGCGCAAACGCCGTATGCGTATTTCCCAGTGATCGCCTATCCGAAGGCCTGGTCGCCCGGATTCCGTCGGCCGATCAAGGGGGATGTGGTCATTCTGGCGGGCAATGATCCGGCCGAGTGGAACGTCCATCGCGGAAAACTGGCTGGCAAGTATGTGTTGATCGAGGAGCCGGTCGCGCCCGAACCCGGCTGGGAGCCGATCGCACGCCGCACATCGACGGAACGTCTCTTGCAATTGGCCAATGCCTCACGGCAGCCGTCGGCGGCGGGTCCGGGTGGGTCGCCCAACGCGGCGGTTCTGGCCCGCGCCCAGACGGCCTATCAACGTGCCCAGTTCCTGACCAACGAGAAGCCGGCCGCCATCCTCGATCAAAGCTACCGCGGCTGGGGCGGACAGGTCGCCATCAGTGGCGCAACCCTTCCGGCGGATCCCTCCGTGCCTTGGAACGAGCGTCCTCGTCCGTACCAGGTTGGCGCACCGACGCCGCTCACACAAGTGTCGCTCGCGCGCGAACACTATGGACGGATCTACCGCCTGGTGAAGGCCGGTTACCCCGTCTCCATCGAGCTGGATTTCCAAGCCGAGTTCTTCCGCGAAACCACCGCGCACAACACGATCGCGGAGATCAAGGGCACGGATCCGCTCGTCGGCCATGAGGTGGTCATGCTCGGCGCCCACCTGGATTCCTGGCACACCGGAACGGGCGCCACCGACAACGCCTCGGGCACCCTCGTGATGATGGAAGCCATGCGCATCCTCAAGGCGCTCGACGTGAAACCCCGCCGCACCATCCGGGTCGCCTTGTGGAGCGGCGAGGAGCAAGGACTCCTCGGTGCAGGCGCCTATGTGGATGATTTCCTTGCAACGGATGAAGCGAAAAAGGCGTTCTCCGCCTATTACAACATCGATAACGGCACGGGGCAGGTACGGGGCATCTACCTGCAGGAAAACGAGCAACTGCGCACACTTTTCCAGGAATGGTTCAGCCCCTTCGCCGATTGGAACGCTACCACGGTTTCATTCTCCAATACCGGCGGCACCGATCACCTGATGTTCAACCGGGCGGGGCTACCGGGTTTCCAGTTCATCCAGGATCCGATCGAGTACTCCACCTTCACCCATCATTCGAACATGGATACCTTTGAGCGGTTTGTCGAAGAAGATCTGAAACGGACCGCCATCATTGTCGCAACCTTCGTATATCACACCGCGATGATGGATACGACGTTGCCCCGCAAGGATTGAGGGCGAAAAAAAAGTCGCCTGCCGGATCAGGGCAGGCGACTCAAAACCAAAGGTCATATCTGTTCTGTCGAATTAAAGCACCTTGTCAGGGTTCTTTGTCTTGCTCATAACGGATACGTCCGAAATCCGGATGTGTTGCGCGCCGGATTGTAAAAAAAAAGACTTCAGAGCGTGGCGCGGGCCTGGATGTGTTTGGCCGTGTTGGCCGCCGGACTCGACCCGTAGGTGGTCAGGATCCGATTGGCGATTTCAGCCGCTTTTCGGGACTCGCCCGCATTCAGATAGGCAAAGGCGGCCGATACCAGAAACGTCGGTGTGGTGTTCTCATTGACATCCCAACCCGCGGCGCGCTCATACCACTTGCCTGCTTCCGAATGGCGCTCCAAGGATTCGAGTATGCCGGCATGCAGGGCTACGGCACCCACACCCATGATGCCTTTGGGGGCCTTGAAGGAGGAGATGTACCCCAGCGCGCTCTCGTATTCGCCCAGATTCGCGGCCGCAACCGCGGCGTAATAGGTCGCGATGTTCCCCGCATCCGATCGGCGGTGCCTCTTGGCCAATTCCATCAAGCCGGTGATCGCGGATCCGTCGCCATACAAGGCTGTGCTGAAATCCCCCATCATCATGGCGCGTTCGGGTCCGGCCAGCAGCACCTGCGCTTCAGCGGCTTGATTGGAGGCGTGCCATCCGTAGCCGATCCCCCCCAAGATGAGCACGAGCGCGCCTGCGGCGATGAGCCGTACCGTCTTGGTGTTGTTGTGCGCCCATTGCAACAGCAGGGCATAGCGGGTGACCAACGCGTCGCTTTGAATCTCGTCTTTCTGTTTTTTGTCCATTTGAGTGAATCGGGTTTACGTGAGAACCTGAAAATACGGCTAATCGGATTGTGATTCCATCATCAGCCCGCCTCGCAACCGAACCGACCGGCCGCATCGCGATGCGATCATGGGATCGTGTGTCACCAAGATCATGGTGAGACCTTCGGCGGCGCGGACATCCAGCAACAGATCCAGTACCAATGCCGCGTTGCCCTGATCCAGGTTGCCGGTGGGTTCGTCGGCCAGGACAATATCGGGACTGTTGATCAGCGCCCGCGCGATGGCGATGCGTTGTTGCTCACCTCCGGAACATTCGGACGGTCGGTGCGCCGACCGATGCGCGATCTGCAATCGTTCCATCAGCGCGTCGGCCCTGGTCCGGGTTTCGACCGGATCTCCGCCGCGGATGAGTGTCGGCATCAGGATGTTCTCCAGGGCCGTGAATTCAGGCAGCAGGTGATGGAACTGGAAGATGAAACCGATTCGGCGGTTGCGATAGGTGGCCAGTTGATCGGCGGTATAGGTGTTGATGGACTCACCAGAGAAACGGACCTCCCCGGAGGTGGGCCGGTCGAGCCCGCCAAGCAGATGCAGGAGGGTGCTTTTCCCGGATCCGCTGGCCCCCATCACCGCCACGCTCTCGCCACGGTCGACACGCATGTCGATTCCGTTGAGCACCCGCACGTCTTCCCGGGTTCCGCTCGCCGCATAGTGTTTGACCAATCCGATGCTTTCGATGAGCGGTGTCATGCGCTCGCGCTCCGGAAGGAGGGAAGAATCAGCGGCTCCATACACACGCACTGGCCGTCTTCCGCCCGCACATCCGCCAGGACCCCGCAGATGCGGTTGTCTCCCTCGGCGCCTTGGTATTTCTGGGGGGTGGCCTGCATGAAACGGCGCAAGGCGGTCTCCTTGTCCATGCCGATCACCGAGTTGAAGGAGCCCGTCATGCCGGCGTCGGTGATGTAACCCATGCCTTTCGGAAGAATGCGCGCGTCGTTGGTCGGAATATGCGTGTGCGTGCCCACCATCACCGAGGCGCGTCCGTCCAGATGCCAGCCCATGGCCACTTTCTCGGCGGTGGCTTCGGCGTGGAAATCGACGAAAACCAGCTTCGTCTCCTCATGGATGCGCTCGAGGGCCCAATCCGCGGTGCGGAAGGGATCGTCGATGGCGGGCAGAAAGGTGCGGCCCTGCAGGTTGAGAACGCCGATCTTCAAGCCGGTGTCACCCACCGGATACACCCCGTAGCCGTGGCCTGCCGCTCCCTTCGGATAATTCAAGGGCCGAAGCAGGTTCCGGTCCGTCTTCATGTAGGGCAGGATCTTCCACTTGTCGAAGGAATGGTTCCCGCCCGTGATCACGTGTACGCCCCAGGCATACAGGTCCCGGCAGATCTCCTCGTTGATGCCCATGCCTTCGTGCGAATTCTCGCCGTTGGCGATCACCACATCCGGCTTATGCTTGTTGAGCAGGGAGGGAAGGAAGGTCCGGAGGATGTTCAACCCCGGAGAACCGACGATATCGGCGATGAAGAGGATGCGGATGCGGGCCTTTGTGGACATAAAAAAAACCAACAGGACATCGAAAAGTGCATCAACCCTAGTTTGTACAGGGTGGGAATCCGCTTTTCCGGGGCTGGCTTCCTCCTACAGAGTGACGAGGCTTGTCATGACCGGAAAACGTCAGACTCCCATTTTTACGATTAATAGTTAATGACTTGTTCGGGATGCCCTATTGGCTGTTTGAAATATGCGAAAAATCGGATTGAATGTCAGCTAAAAGTTTCGTCAAGCGCTGATTGGCCTCGGTGATGAAGGCGGTGTCGGCGTCGCGCCGGCTGCCCCGGTTGCGGCGCTCCGTGAACAGCTCTTCGGCCACGCTCAGGCAGGCCAGCACCATGAAGGTGGATTCGGGCTGGCCATGCAGCTCGGACCGGAACACCTGGAAACGCTCATCCACGAAGCGGGCGATCTCGATCATGAACTCCTCGTCGTGGTCTTCGACGCGGAGCGGATACTGCTTGCCCAGGATGGTGACGCGGATGGATTTCATTCGGTGTCTCCCAAGAGCCGGTTGATGCGCTGGATGTGATCGGCCACCTGTTGGCGCAGGATGCGCCGCTCGCCTTCTTCAACGGCAGGTTGTTGCGGTTGCGATGGCTGCGCACGGACCTTGCGGAGTTCGGCGCGCAAACGCCCCACGTCGTCCGTGAGACGGTCCATCAGTTCGGCGAATTCCAGCTGCGGGGTGGGTTGGGACATGATAGCGTCAGGTTCGGAGGCGTGCGCCCCGTTTCTCCAATGCGGAGACGATTCCCGAAAGTATACCATCCATATCCTTGAGAGTCAACGTCTTCTCATCATCGCGGAAAACGAGGCGGTACCCGAGGCTCTTGGACCCCTCGGGGAGGTTCTTGCCCTCGTACACGTCGAAGACCGTCAAGGAACGCAACAGGGAGCCCGCCTTGGCGCGGATGAGGCCCTCCAACTCGCCGGATGCGGTCGCCTTCTCGGTGACCACCGCGATATCATACTCGATGGAGGGGAATTTGGGGATGGGCGCATAGGTGATGCGGTCCACGTCTTCCATGGCGCTCACAAGGCGGCCGACCGACCCCTCGAAATACCCTGCGGTCTGCGACAGGTCGAAGGTCTTGCGCATGTCGGCATCCACCAGCACCAGACGGCCGAATTCGGTGCCGTCGAGCGTGTAGGTGATGCCCTCGCCCGAAACCTGTTTGACGACCTGCTTGGCCAGGCCCAGGATCTCCAGGAAGGCGTCCACCTGGCCGCTCAGTTCGGCGGCGGAGAAGGGCGTTTCGGGGGAGGTCCAATGCGTCTCACGGCTCAGGCCGGACATGCCCAGCAAGACGTGTGTGTCTTCGTGCACGCCGGGGAGCCAGGTGCCGGCGGCATCCTGACGGAAGATGTTGCCGATTTCGAACAGCCGCACGCGCTTGGCACCGCGGTTGGCGTTGAAGGCCGCCGCGCGCAGGAAACCGGGCGCGAGCACCGGCCGAAGCGTTGTGGTGTCGCGGCTGATGGGATTCAGCGTGTGGATGAGCGTCGCTTCGTCGGCGAAGCGCCCCGCATACTGGTCCGGTAGCAGGGAATTGCCATACATCTCGCGGAAGCCGAGGCGGACGGCCGCTTCACGGATGCGCCGGATCGCCGTCTCGCGGAAGGGCAGCGGATACGGGCGCGAGAACTGGATCTTGCCCGGGTTCGGAATCTTGTTGTAATCGAGGATGCGGGCCACTTCCTCGACCAGGTCGATCTCGCGGCTGATATCCGGGCGGAAGGTGGGCACCGTCACGCTCAGGCGGTTGTCGCCTTGCTTCTGGACCTCGAACTCGAGTCCGCGGAGCACCGACACGACCTGGTTCAGCTTCAGGTCCATGCCCAGAATGCGGTTCACGAACTCGATGCGCAGGTCGATGCTCTTGGGCTCGGTTCGGACCGGATTCGCATCGATGCCGCCGACGATCTCGGCGCCCGGACACATCCCCAGGATCAGTTCGGCGCAGCGCAGCGCGGCCTTGCGCGTGATGGCCGGATCGATGCCCCGCTCGAAGCGGTAGGAGGAATCCGTCTGCAGGCCCAGCAACTTGCTGGCGCGTCGGATGGTCTTCGGATCGAAATAGGCGCTCTCGATGAGGATCTCGGTCGTGGAATCGGAGATCTCCGAGTTCAGGCCGCCCATCACACCGGCCAGGGCGACCGGCTTTTCTCCGTCGCGGATGTACAAGGTGCCGGCCGGAACCGTGCGTTGCTGTCCGTCGAGGGTGGTGAAGGTGCTTTCCGTGGCTTCGGTGCGCACCACGATCCGCTTCCCGGCCAGAGTACGCATATCGAAGGCGTGCAAGGGCTGGCCGAGCTCCATCATCACGTAGTTGGTGGCGTCCACGATGTTGCTGATGGACCGCAAGCCAACCGCGTTCAGGCGGTCCTGCAGCCATTTCGGGGAGGGACCCACCCGCACGCCGGTCATGAGCACGCCCACGTAACGGTGGCAGGCGTCCGGACTCTCGATGGTGACGCGCAACTGCGCCGGGGCAACCGGCTTGAGGTCGGGTTCGTCAGCCGGCACCGGCTTCCGGAGATTCGTGTTCAGGATGGCGGACAAATCCCGCGCGATGCCCAGATGGCAGGTGGCGTCCGGACGGTTCGGCGTGATGGCGACATCGAACACATGGTCCACATACAGGTCCATCACGTCCTTGACCGGCTTTCCGACGGGCGTTTCGGCGGGAAGGACCAGGATGCCGCTGTGATCGTCGCCGAGGCCGAGCTCGTCCAGGGCGCAGATCATGCCCTCGGAGACTTCCCCGCGGATCTTGGCGCTCTTGATGACCAGGTTCGAGCCGTCGGGCAGGGTCAGGGGCAGCGTGGTGCCGACCGTGGCGACCAGCACCTTCTGTCCGGCGGCCACGTTCGGCGCGCCGCAGACGATGGGCAGCTCGGCCGTGCCGATATCCACGGTCGTCACTTTGAGGCGGTCGGCGTTGGGATGCGGCTCGCAGGTGAGCACCACACCCGTCACGACGCCATCCAGCGTGGAGCCGATGGCGCGGGTCTCTTCGACTTCGAGTCCGCCCAGCGTGATGCGCTCGGCGATGTCGGCCGGAGTCTCATCCAGCGTCACATACTCGTTCAACCAGTTCAGGGAAATCTTCATCGGAATTGCTCCAGGAAACGGACGTCGTTCTCATAAAACAGGCGGATGTCGTCGATGCCGTAGCGCTGCTTGGCGAAGCGCTCCACACCCAGGCCGAGCGCGAATCCGGAATATTCGTCCGGATCGATGCCGGCGGCCGCCAAGACGTTGGGATGCACCATGCCCGCGCCGAGGATCTCCATCCAGCGGCCCGGCTGCCCGGGAGCGTCCCACCAGATGTCCATTTCCAGGCTGGGTTCGGTGAAGGGGAAGAAGGAGGGACGCATCCGGTATGTGATTTTCCGGTTGAACACCATTTCGACGAGCATCACCAGGGTTTCCTTCAGTTCGGCGAAGGAGACGTTCCGGTCCACATACAGGGCCTCGACCTGGTGGAAGAGGAAATAGGACTTGTAGTTGACGGCCTCGTTGCGGTACACGCGTCCCGGCATGATGGCGCGGATGGGCGGCTTGCGGTCAAGCATGTGCCGGATCTGCGTGGGCGAGGTGTGCGTGCGCAGAAGCAGGTCCTTGGAGGGGTCGGCCGCATCCTTGCGCACGAAGAAGGTGTCTTGCATGTCGCGCGCGGGATGTTCCGGCGGGAAGTTCAAGGCCGTGAAATTGTGGAAGTCGTCTTCCAGCTCCGGTCCGTCGGCCACGGAGAAGCCCAGTCGGAAAAAGACCTGCTTGATCTCCTCGAGGGTGAGGGTGATGGGATGCAGGGAGCCGAGGGCGGGCACCGGCGGGGGCAGGGTGAGGTCATCGGTGGCCTTGGCCGTGGTTGCGGCGGCCGGACCCAGCGCCGCGGCGGCCGCGTCGAAGCGTTCCTGGGCGAAGGCGCGCAGCTCGTTGAGCAGCTTGCCCACACCGGCGCGTTCGGCCGGAGGCAGGGTGCCCAGCGCGGAGAACAGGTCGGCGATCGGGCTCTTGCGCACGAGGAAGCGGAGGCGGTAGGCGTCCAGGTCGGCGGCGCTGGCCAAGGGTGCGGCGGCCACTTCGGCCCGTACCGCGTCGATTTGGGATGTCATAGGGCGTTCGGACATAAAAAAAAACCGGAGAGGTCCAGCCTGGCGGCCATCGCTCTCCGGTTTCAAGT
>Ga0169931_10000997_pt1 | contig 46855 bp, 42 predicted proteins | sample Kivu_15m_20L_FD_129675 | JGI IMG/M metagenome (GOLD analysis project Ga0169931, IMG submission 129675) | Freshwater microbial communities from Lake Kivu, Western Province, Rwanda to study Microbial Dark Matter (Phase II) - Kivu_15m_20L... | ecosystem: Environmental > Aquatic > Freshwater > Lake... | reverse complement strand
TAATAAAATAAATAAATAAATATAATAATAATAATAGCAATAATAATAACAATAACATAAATAATAATTTTTTTAAAAAAAAAAAAAAAAAAAATAAAAAAAAAAAAAAAAAAAAAAAAAAAAAAAAAAAAAAAAAAAAAATTTTTTTTTTTTTTTTAAAAAAAAAAAAAAAAAAAATAAAAACGAACCTGTTATTTAGTAAAAATTGGATTGTATATGGTGATAATGATAGTAAAATAAAATATTTAAATGAAAATAATTTTTTAGCTCTATTCCCTAACAATAATTCGAATATTTTTTTAAAGTATCAGAATCAAGAAGAAACTTATTATATTATGCTTAAATTAATATTGGGCTTAATAATAAATCTTTATTTTTTTATTACCTTATTTAAAAAAAAAATTAAATAATTAAGAATTAAACATCAAATTGAGATAAAACATTTAGACAATGAAAAAAATTTCTATACTCTTTTTTTTTGGTTATTTGTTTATGTTTGAATTTTTCAATAACATCATAACTTAAAGTTTTAAAAAAATATTTATGATTAACAGAATTCCATTTTTGCATAGGAAATGTAAAGCCTAACTTTCCTGGGTCAACAAATTCATTGGGTACTTTTCTTTTTAATAGATCCCTTAGAATTTTTTTTGTTTCAAAAAAATTTGCTTTATATTTAAGTGGAAGTTCCATGGCTAATTTTAATATTTCTACATTTAAAAAAGGGGATCTAATTTCAAGTGAATTTAGCATTCCCGCTCTATCTGCCCGAGCACAAACTAAGTCTGGTAAATAAAATTCAATGTAATATGCGAGGGTTTGATCATAGCTATTTAAAATTTTAATATCATGGTTAAACTTTAATATTGGTGAAAATAGTTCATCTAATTCAATCTTTTCGGAAAATAAGCTCTGAAGATCAGTAATGCTCAAAGCAGATAAAAACATTGTGTTTCTATATTCTTTTTTAACAGATAGTCCTCTAATCAATCTTCTTAATTTAAAATCTAAACTCAAATTATGATTAGAAATAGGAATTAATTTTAATAACATGTCAAATAAAGATGAAGTTCTGCTATTTACTAATATATTAATAAAATCAAACATTGATGAAAATTTAAAAACTTCATAGCCACCAAATAACTCATCTCCTCCATCACCGCACAATACAGATTTGCATGCATTTTTTTTAGACAGTTCAGAAACAAGATACATTGGTAAAAATGTGGGTGCTCCGATAGGCTCATCAAGTAGCTCCAATATTTTAAAATATCGTTCATCAAATATGTTTTGATTTAAATATGTCGTAAAATTATTTATCTTTAAATAATTAGAAAAATTTCGAGCTTTTAATTTTTCATCGAATGACTCTTCTTCAATTGAAATTGAATAGGATTCTATTTCTTTTTTTGAATTTTTTTTTGCATAATAAGAAATTAAAGCACTATCAATTCCTCCACTTAATAATAATCCTAGTTTAAAATCACTATTTAATCTATTTTTAACGCTTTTATCTAGCAAATAATCTAATTCATCTAGGGTATCATTGTAAGATTTATTTTCGTTTGAAAAATTAAAAGATAAAAAATTAAAGTACTGTTCTTTTTTAATTTTTTTTTTTTTTAAATCTATTATACATGTATGTGATTTTTCTAATTTATAAATATTTTTATAAAGGGTGTGTGGAGCAGGTATAAAAGAGAATAAAAAATATTTTTGCAGTGAAGTGGAATTAACTTTTAAATTAATATTTTCAAAATACTTAAATATACGCAGCTCAGAACCAGCTATAAAAGTATTTTGGTCATAGTAATAATATAACGGCTTTTCTCCAAATTGGTCCCTTGCCAAAATAATTTCTTCTTTTTTAAAATTGTATATCAAAATAGAAAACTGACCATCGAATTTTTTAAAAGCACTCATCCCATAAGCTTGGAATGATTTCAAAACTAACTCCGTGTCCGAATTTTTGCTTAAAAAATTAATATTTTTTTGTTCCAGTTCTTTCCTAAGGTAAATTTGATTGTAAATTTCTCCATTAAAGAGTAGTACTAAATTTTTATCTTCTGAAAAATAAGGTTGTGATCCAAATTTTTCATCAAGTATGGTTAACCTTTGATGTCCTATTAAAATATTATTATCTTTATGAAAATAAAATTGTTGAAAATCTGGACCTCTGTGTGCAATCGATTTTGTAGCATTTATTAAATGATTTTTTGATACACCTCCAATTGAAAAAACAAATCCGCACATGTATAATTATACAATGAATAATTTTATAAATGAAATTAAAACTAAAGGATATGCATTTCCCATTAAAATATTAGAAAAAAATGAAGCTAATTATTTTTATGATGAATACTTAAGACTGATAAAAAAGATAAATTCAAATACACTAAAAATTGAACATAAATTTAAAAGTCACTTATTGTTTAAGTGGCTTGACAATTTAATAAGTAACAAAAAAATAATTGATTTAGCATCTCAAATAATTGGAAAAAATATATTATGCTGGAATTCAATTATTTTTTTTAAACCAAAGTATTCAAAAAAATTTGTGGGTTGGCATGAAGACAAAACTTATTGGAAATTAAAAAATAATAAAGTATTAACCTTTTCAGTTGCAGTTACAGAATCATTGCCTGTTAATGGTTGTTTGAAAATATTACACGAAAGAAGAAACGTTGAGTATAAAATTAATGATATCAGAAATAATATGCTTGCAAGAGGCCAAGATGCAATTATTGATGATCAAGAAAAATTTAGTTATGTAAAGTTAGAGCCAGGAGAAAGTGCAGTTTTTCAGCAGAATATAATACATGGATCAGACCCAAATTTTAGTGATAAAGATAGGATGTTGATAGCTTTAAGATATATTTCTACAGATAATTTTACTTCTGCAAATCACAAAACTGCAAAATTAGTTTCTGGATTTGATAATTATAAATTTTATGAACATGAGCCAGCAACTATAAATAACTTTGATAACTTTAATATAAAATTTCATCAAAAATTGATGTCAAAACAGGCGGAAATTTTTGCGAAAGATAGGCTAAAAAAAAAATATTTAAGTTTATTTTCTTTTTTGGTAAAAATTAATTTCCTGAGAGGATTTTATTATAAAATTTTTCATAAATAGTGAAAAATATATCTTTTATATTTCCTATAAAAAATGAAAAAAATAGAGTTTATAAAATTATTTTTTTTTATAAATACTTAAATAATATCCAACTAAACTACTATCAATTCCACTACTTAAAAAAATTCCAACACTGTGATCTGACATTAGTCTTGATTTAACGCTTTCATCAAGTAAATAATCTAATTTATATAAATCATCATTATAAGTAATAATTTTTTTATTTTGATTAATTCCAAAATTGTAATATTTTACTATTTTAGCATTTAAATCTGATAGATTAATTTGATTATAATGGGCGTTTTGTATCTTAAATATGTTTTTGTAAATAGTGTTAGGTGCGGGTACAAATGAAAATATAAAATATTTTTTTAGTGATTTTTTACATAAATCTTTTTTAATACTATTAAAAAAATTAAAAGCACTTAACTCAGAAGAAACAACCAATTGATCTTTATTAATTGAATAAAAAATTGGTTTTTCACCAAATTTATCTCTACCTAAGGTTACTATATTTTTTTTAAAATCTATAATTGCACATGCAAATGCACCGTCGATTTTATTAAATATTTTATTGCCATAATATTCATATCCTTTTAATAAAACTTCAGTATCAGAACTTACACTAGAAAAATTAATATTAAGATCTTCTAAATTTTTTCTTAAATTCTTATAATTATAAATTTCTCCATTAAATAATAAAATTATTTTTTATTATCAGAAAAAAATGGTTGTCGTCCATATTTATCATCTAAAATTGAAAGTCTATTATGACCAATATATATTTTTTTATATTCGTCAAAATAAAAACTTGTCTTATCTGGCCCCCTGTGATTAATTGAGTATGTTGAATTAATGACATCTTGTTTAGAGTTCAATCCAATTGAAATGACAAATCCACACATAATTTATTTTTTATTGTAGTTTAGTATCTGATAGTTTTCAAAAATGTAATTTTTAATTTTACAATTAGTGGTAAAATTACAAGTATTAAATAATGTAAGTGCTATTTTCATCAAAACGTGCAAAATATAACTAAAATTAATGTAAAATGAAAAAATCATTTATAAATACAAAGTTAAAAAGATGTATTTAAGGTTTGGTAATAACAATTGAAAAAGTCAATTCAGCAATAATTATATATTTTTATTTTGAATAAAGTAACGTTTATTTTTCCATTATACAATGAACAAAAAAGAATTTATTTACTAAATAATTTTTTATCTTTTTTTAATAACAAAATTAAAGAGTATGAGATTTTTTTGATTAATAATGGTTCAACTGATAAAACTTTTAATTTAATTCAAAAATTTGGAAAGAAAAATAAAAAAATTAAGCCTCTAAATATAAATTTTAGCTCTAGAGGGGCAGCTATTAAATTAGGTGTAAAAAAATCTAAATTTAACACTATAGCAATTTGTTCAATAGATAACTCATGGGATCTTAATTTTTATATAAAAGCTTACAGCATTATTCAAAATGAAAAATTTGATATTGTCTACGGTCCCAAAGATCATAATCTTTCTAAAGTTTATAGACCTTATTTTAGAAAAGTAATATCTTTTTTTTGTACAATATTTTTAAAAATTTTGTTTGGTGATTTAATAAGCGATGATACCCAATGTATTAAGATGTTCAAAAAAAATAAAATTTCTTTTTTTAATAAACTATCTAATGCAAATTTGTTTGCTGAATGCGAATTCTATATTTTTGGAAAATTATGTAATTTACGGCAAGTAGCTATACCAGTAAAAATTTATGATACTAAAAAAAGGGTAAAATTAATTTTTATTTTAAAATTTATGTTAGAAGCTATTAAATTTAAAATAAAAAATTTTAATCATAAAGGTAAATTTGAGTGAAAAACTTATCTTTTAAAAAATCAAAAAAAAGTGTAGGAAATTTTTATACTTCAATCCAAAAAATAGCAGAAGAAGATAATAAAAATAAATATTCTCCTTATCAATATTTAGAATTTAATAATATATTTAATAAAAAATTAAAAAATCTGCCATTAAAATCTTATATTTTGGATGTTGGATGTGGTTATTTTGGTGGCTTTCTTCCATTTCTAAAAAAAAAAAAATATAAAAATTTATTTGCTTGCGATATAAATTTTAATACAATTGTAAATTTAAAAAAAAATTATAAATTTATTAATGTAAAAAAAAGTTCTTGTCTTAATCTCGCTTACCCAGATAAGTTTTTCGATCTAGTGATTTGTTACGGTGTAATTCACCACACCCATAACTATAAATTAGCCATAAAAGAACTTTCAAGGATATTGAAAAAAAAAGGAATTCTTTTTTTAGGAGTTTATAGTTTTGGAAATTCTTTTTTTGAATATTTAATTAAAATATTTAGATTCATGGGAAGAATAATTCAATATGAAATTTTTGAGAAAATAGCTAAAGTTTGGCCGCTTTTTAATAGGTTTTTTATGGACCATACGTACGTTCCCATATTATATCTAATAAAAAGCGGTGAAATTATAAAACCTGCAGAAAAATTTAATTTAAAATTAATAGAAAATTTCCCTTCAAAAACAGATTTTTTTCAAAAAATTCCAGTTTTAGGAAAATTAATAAGTGGTGAGGGCTTATTAAGAATTTTTATTTTTAAAAAAATTTCCTAAAACAATAAAATATATAAATAATAAAATTATATATGAAAACAAACCGTTTTTTTGGTAATTAAAAAAAAATAAAATAAAATTAATTAGAGTGATTATAAATAATATAAGTTTCAAATTAATTTTGAGTCTCTTTTTTATGTAAATATAATTTTTTAAAATAACTTTAAAAATTTTAGAGAAGGATAATAGAAGAAGTAAAAATAATGAGGATATAAAAATTAATCTATGGTTTAAAAAAATTGGATTTTTATTTATTAAAAAAATAACTATAATAAAAAAAAGAAAAAAAGTCAAAAAATTTTGATATGCCTTATATATAGAAATTTTTATATTTAACTTATAGATTTGAAGAATTAGTAACTTATAAAAAAAAGGTATCAAAAATAGTCCAGTTACATATAAACTTGAGATTAAAAATAATTTCATGATAAAAATCTTTTTTTAAAAAAAAAACATATAACAATACTTAATATTAAAACAAAAATAGAAATTTTAAAAAAAAAATCTGAAAATTTTTGAGCAACAAATTCTAATTCAAATGTCATAAAATTTTTATCCGATGAGATTTCCCAACCATTCATAACACCATTAGCTATGAAATGTCTTGTTACCACTTGTTGATCTTTACAATTAGTACATTTTAAAGTCCAAAATTTATTATAAAGATTACTAAAAATTATATTAAAATCTTTAATTTTAATATCGCTATTTTTAATGGTAAAATTGTACAAACTTGAATTGACTTTATTTAAATTACTTAATTCAACCTTTGACAATTTATTGTCCGAATTAAAAGCTTTAACTCTACTAAACACGCCCCCTTGATCTAGAACTAAATTAAGAATGCTAATATATTCGTCTTGCCTTTTTTTATAGCTAATTTTTGGGTTTGAAATTAGATTATTTTCGAACATCCATTTAGCGGCTGCCTTTAATTCTTTTTTATTTGGGTTCTTAGTAGAAATTTCAAAGTAGAATTTTTTATTATGTAATATTGAAAAATTTTCTTCCAAGGTTCTAGTAATATTTGATTGACCGTTTGATAACTTTTCATCAGATAAAAGTCTGACCCCTGGTACGTAAATAATATCTTGATAATAATTATCTTTTAATTCATAAAGATCCACAGAATCGCCTTCATATAATTTTGTTATTGCTCCAATATTATAAAACTTTTGTATTTGGAGATTTCCCTCTGTTAAAAGAAAGTCATAAATATCTTTATGAAAAATTATATATTTTGATGAAAAAATTTTTCCAACTAAAGTAGGCCAATAATCATTTTTAGAGAGATTCCAATTTCTTCTAAAATAAGGCATGAGTACCGTTACTGGGTCGTTCAAAGAAACAATTCTGTGTTTAAAATTTTGGTCATAAGGATCCAATCCAATATGTTTTGATTTATGATAATTAGCCCAATTAGGAGAATTTATTCCTGTAAAAGGTAAGTTCAAAACCAAATATTTATCAAAATCCTCTTTTTTATTTAATAATTTAGAAATTTCTAAAATATCATTATTGATTTTTTTCAGCATACTAAATTCTGTGTTTAGATAATTCTGATTTTTTGGAATAGTTAAATCATATTTAGTTTTAATTCCGCCTGTTATTAATGGATAAGACGAAAGTAAAGAAATTATTAATATAAAAATGCTTATAAAATAATTTGACTTGCGGATACTAGAAAAATAAAAACTAAAAATTCCTAAAATTAAAAAAGGGTAGAATATATGGATTTTATCCCAACTTCTAAAGCCATAAAGAGCAGAATCTGCAAACAAAATTTTAATATAATCATCATTTAAGACCCCTATACCTTTAGTATCAATAAAAAAAAAGATTAAGAGAAATGAAAAAAAAATTAAAATATTTTTCGAAACATTTTTTCTTTGAATTAAAATTACTACTAATAATAATACTAAAAAGATTGATATATTTGCGAAAACGCCTAGTGAGGGCCTCATTAAGTCATTATTTTGAAATAAAAAAAACGGTTTAGGAAAATCCATAGCTTGATTTTTTATCCATTGTAATTTTGTATACCAACCTGATTGTATCATTAATCTTTCGTAGTCTACGTAGAATATATAATGTGTGAATGACCAAAAATTTATTATAAAAAGATAAATCCAAAAAATTATTAAAAAAAATAATTCTTTTCTAAATGATTTAAAATTTATTTTTAAGTTAAAAAAAATATTGTAAAAAAAATAAAAATTGAAAAATATAAATATAAATACAAAGTAAGCTAAATTTGAGAATGGTAAATTTAATAAGAATATTACAGGTGAAGATATTAAAAGGTAGTAAATTTTTTTTTTTATATTCTTTTCATTTAAATAATTAATGTATAAAGCAAATAAAATTGGAACAAGAGCATAAATATATGTGATTGGCGTATAGGCCCAAATGTACCAAAAAAAAGAAAATAAAATAATGTTAAAGGAATAGCATATCGATAAAATAAAAGAAAAAAAGGTGTTAATATTTTTTACACCAATTTTGCAGAAATAGTAGAAAGATAAATAAGAAAAATATAAAAGAAAGAACTGATGTAATCCAGATTGTTGAGAAACAGATAATTTTAAAAGATTAGAAATCTCAAAAAAAGGATAATAATAAATTAAATAAGAGACATATCGATTATAAAGACCTAAACCTTCGCCCTCAATAAGAAATGAGAATTTTTCTGACCAGATAGTAAAATTTGTTACTTGATATGCGTCACCACTTGCAAAAAAAAAACCTTCAGGAAAAATATTATTAAAAGAAGAAAAAAAAATTAGAAAAAATGCTAGAAAATGGTATAGATAATTTTTAGAATTATAAATACTATTTTTCCAATTTAACATTTTATTCGATTTGATTGATTTGCAAAGTATTTTAATTCTTTATATTAGATAAATTAATTTATCTCACCTTCCAAGAGAATTTTTATATTTATAAACAAAAAATCCATATATGAAACCACTACCATAAATTATTAGCGAATATAAAATCAAAAATCTTGAAAAAAAAAGTATTTTTAAATTTTTTTCGTATTTAAAAGAAGAAAACATATCAATTAACAAACTAAAAAAACAAATAAAAATTATTGCTATATCAAAATAATTTATCTTCATAGAAGTTAATAAAAATATAAAATATAATAAACAAATACTTGGTAAAGTGTAAATTATTTTGAAAGAATTTTTGTCAAAATTTTTAAAAAAAAAAGCTCTAGTGTAGGAGTATCTAAAGATTTGCTTAGTATATTTTATAATATTAGATCTCCTAAAATGAAAAACAATAAATTTAGATAAATATATAATTTTTCCTCCCTGTAATTGAAATTTTAAACATAATTTTGAATCTTCTCCCGGCCAATATTTTTTATCGTATCCACCAATTTTAAAAAAATTATTTTTTGATATTATTAAATTAACAGATGGCCAATCATCAAAATTCATTAAATTATATTTTTTTATATTTAGATATCTTGCCCGTGAATTACCCAAAAAAAGAGAAATAAAAAAAAGATTTATCGTTTTAGATAAAAAGGTTTCATTGTGAGGAAGGATTCCTGGGCCGCCAATTATATAATTATCACTTTTATTTTTTTTTAAAAAATTATTTGCAATGTTTAACCATTCTTTATGAGGGTAACAATCATCATCAATAAAAATTAAATATTTACCTTTAGCGATTTTCGCACCAAAATTTCTTTTTTCTCCTGGCATTGAGATTTTAGTAAAAAAAATTTTTAAATTAAAATTATATTTTTTCGCTTTAAAAATATTCTCAGTTACTATAATAACCTCAAAATTTCTAAAACTTTGTTTATTTAAAAAAGATAGATTTTTTTGTAGATAATTATTATTTGATATAGTTGGAATTATTATAGAAAATTTGAAATTTTTATTCATTATTTTTATTTTATTATTAAATTATTTTTTAGAATAAACTATTAATAGATATTATTTAATGATATTAAATTTTATTTATTTAAAAAATTACTATTAAGTTAGTAAAAATGATAAAAAATTTAATAATTTTAAAATATCAGAATACTTTTAGTGATTTATAAAAAAAAAATTAAATATATTTTCTTACTATCACACGATAATCAAAAGCCATTCAATAACTTATCTTTATTCGATGATAATTATATTGTAGCAGTTTTGCCTTATTATAGATTTTCTAGATATTCTTCCTCTATTGTAGAAACAAGTCAAATAATTTTAAATAGAAAAAAAATAAATAGTAATTATAAAAAAATATATTTTTTCTTTGAACCTTTAGGAATATTGCTTTTTCATTTCTATCAATTTTTATTTTTAATTAAATTTTTAATAAAAAATAAAAAAATTCTTAATGAAAAAGTTGCAGTCATAAGCACTGGAAACAAAAATTATCTCTACTCTTTAGCAGTAAAGTTACTATGTATTAAAGTTATATTAGTGAATTATCCAATGGACCGCATATACGAAAAAGCAAATTATTTTCATAAAAATATTTTTCAAAAATTTTTGAATACAGCTCTTATTAAAATACAGAACCTTATTAGGATTAATAGTCTTAAATACGCTCAAATGATTTATGAAAGTAATAGATTATATAATTACGAAAAAGACAAGTATAAATGCATTAAATATAAGCCAATTATATTCAATTATAAACATTGTGATTATGAAAATTTTTTATCAAATGTAAAAAAAAAAATTATCACCAAAAACGTTATGTTTTTTGGAAATTTGTTTTTGGATGATAATCATTTCTCAACATTACTGAATGTACAAAATATAATAAAAAAAAAATATAATATTCAACTTAAATTATATGTAGTTGGAGGAGACGATTATGTAATTAATTATTTAAATAAAAAAAATAAATTTGTGAAGTTTTATGGTTATGTGCAAGACTTTAAAAAAATTAAAAAAATATTTAAAAATTGTATTTTTGGTTCAGCTTTATATGATTTTAACAATATTAAAAAAAGCAGATTAACTAGTAGTGGTAAAATCCAAAATTATATTCAACATGGGTTATTAGTTTTAGCATCAGGAAATGTATTTGAAAAAAAAATTATTAATCATCACAAATTAGGAATTGCAACGAATGATATAAATGAAATAGTTAAATTTATAGTTGAAATTTTAAAAAAAAGGAAATATTCAGAGTATTCAATACACTTAAAAAGATTTGTAAAAGAAAATGACGATAAAGTTCATTTAAAAAAATTATACCGTGATATTATAAATTTAATATGAATATTTTATTCTAAAGAATAATATAGTTGTTAAATTTACATTATATGTATTGTTAAAAAAAAAATATAATTTTATTTTCAAATAAAAATATTATGACTTATTTTGACATTGACCAATTAAAAAATAAAAGATCATTTATTTATGAGTATTTAATTAAAAAAAAATATCAAAATTTATTGAACTTATTATTTGAATTAAATATTTCTAAATATGATTTAAAAAAACTAAGATTGGTTATTAAAGAATTAATACTGACTAGTTTGAATATTTACTATAAAAAAAAATTTAAAAAAATTAATAAATACCTGGATTTTTACTCCAAGGAAATTTCTGCAATGCCAAATATAACTCCTAATGGAAATATTATGCCTAGAAAAGAAATTATAATTTTTTATAAAAGAATACATAGTATTTTAGAAAAAATTTTAAATAAAAATTTTAAAAACTCATATAATTATACAACAAGACCTTATGTTCTATATAAAAATCCTAATTCTCCTTTTAAAAAAAGAGAACGCGCCACAAATAAGTGGCACACTGATGTGTGGGCTGGTCATAATTTAAGTTCAATTGGTTTCATTTTCGTTGATGGAGATTTTAAAAATAATTGCGTTAAAGTATCTATTCCTAATAAAATAAAATCTAATTTTTTAAAAGAAGTTAAAAAATATAATGATGGAAAAAGTTTATATAGTTCGAAGACTTTTTTAAAAAAATGCAACCTTTCAAAATTATATATAATGGATAATTTATTGCTTCACAAAACATGCATGAATAAAAATAGTAAAGCGCGCATTGGTTTGCAATTTGGCATAAATTTTAATTATAAATTTATCAAAAAAAAAAAATACAATATGATTCAGAAATCAAAATTAAACTGTCTAAGTCATATAAAATTTTTAGAAAAAAAATCTTTATTATAGCACAAATAAGAATATGAATTTTTTCATAAATAAACTTTTGTATAATAAATTTTTTTTAAAATTATATTTTTATTACAAAGAAAATCTACAAGTAGATTTCCAAAAAAATCATTTATTAGATAAATTATATTACTCTGCTAGCGAAGAGACCTATAATTATTTTAACAATGATCTAAAAAAAACATTTTTGTCTCTTTCAAAAAAACAAATTAGAGAATATTCTATTAAAAAATCTATTGAAACTACATCTGATAGTGATTTATATATAGAACTTGGAGTTCTCAATGGTGATAGCATAAATTTCTTTGCTGATTTTTTAAAAAAAAATATCATAATTTACGGGTTTGATACATTTGAAGGATTTTCTTCTGATTGGCCAGGATCTCATTTGCAAAGTGGATTTTTTAATAAAAAGGGCATTTTACCAAAAAAAAAAAAAAATGTTGAATTTATAAAAGGTAATGTTTTAGATACATTGCCAAAGTTTTTAAAAAATAAAAATAAAAGTATTAAATTTTTACACATAGATCTTGATTTTTATGAAGCAGCGACTCACTCTTTTAAAGTTGCAAAAAAATATTTAAAAAAAGACTCATATATTTTAATTGACGATTTTGCTAATTACCCTGGTTGGCAAAATGGAATATTCAAATCTTTAAATGAAAACTTTTCTAGGGCAGATTATGAAATTGTTGCATTTGGAGTTTATAGATCTTCAACAATTCTACTCAGATTAATTTAATACTAAATTTTATGCTTTAGTTTGAGTATTTTTGTATTTGTTTTTTAAAATCTTTATAACTTAAGTTTTTACGAAGAAATTTTTGATAAATTTCTGAGCTTAACAGTAAAGAGTTCCTAAAATTTATTTTTTGTCTCCATTTTAGTTTACTTGTGGTGAGCGAAGTATTTAATCTAATAGATTTTTCTTCATGAAAATTTGATTTTTCTACTAAAAGTTTTATTTTATTTTTATTTATTTTATTTAGTAATTTTACAAGTTCAAATACAGTTTTAACCGAATTTCTTTTTGGACCAAAATTCCATGATTTTGAAAATTTAGTTGGATTTTTGTAAAGTTTTTCTGCTAAAATTAAATACCCATTTATAACATCAATAACATGTTGCCATGGACGTATAGAATCGGGCATTCTTATTTTTAAGCATTTATTATTTTTTATAGACCTGAAAAAATCTGGTATAATTCTATTTTTTGACCAATCAAATCCACCGATAACATTTCCAGCTCTAGCTGTCGCTATACCAATGATATTTTTATTAAAGAAAAAACTTTTATAATAACAATGAGTCATTATTTCAGAGCATGCTTTGCTTCCACTATATATATCATTACCTCCCAATGGATCTTCTACCCGAAACTCTTTATTTTTAAAATTCTGCTTATATACTTTATCTGTTGTAATATTAATAAACGCAAATTTATTTTTTAGTTTTTTAATAATCTCTAGAAGATTAACAGTCCCTAATGAATTGATACAAAAAGTTTCGTATGGTTTTAAATAGGAATATTTAACAATTGGTTGAGCAGCTAAATGAAATATGATTTCAGGTTTTTCTTTTAGAATTATCTTTTCTAATGACTTATAATTAAGTATATTTATAAAATATTGTTTAATTTTTTTACCTAAATTCAGGTAATTATGAATAAAAAGACGGCCTTTTTTTTTGCTTGAAATTCCAATAATATTTGCGCCTAATTCTAGAAGTGATATTGTCAACCAACTTCCTTTAAAACCTGTGTTTCCAGTTATTAAAACTTTCTTTCCTAACCAAAATTTTTTTTTATTTAACATCAAACCATGAACCAAATTGACTATAAATTTTTTCCAATAATTCTTTATCCCTAAGGGTATCAACTGGTTGCCAAAATTTTTTATTTTTAAATCCTACCAAATTATTTGTTTTAGCTAAAGTTTCTAAAGGCTCTTTTTCCAGTATTGGATTATTAAATTTATCAAGTAGATCAAAGATTTTAGTGTTCATGACAAAAAATCCAGAATTTACCCAGGCGTCGTATGATACTTTCTCTTTAAATAATTGAATAATCGAGCTATTTTTCTTGAATTTTACTACACCAAATCTTCCAGGTGGATTTGATACAGTCATTGTTGCAATTTTTTTATTTTTTAAATGATATTTATATAATTCAGATATATTTATATTTCCTACTCCATCTCCATAAGTAAAAAAAAAATTTTTATCATTTTTTAAATAATTTTTTACAAGCTTTAGTCTTTCTCCTGTATTAGATAAGATACCAGTCTCAATAAATGTAATTTTATATTTTTTTTTAAAATCCGAGAGTTTAGTAATTTTATTTGTTTTTAAATCAATTTGGAAATTGTTCTCGGATAATTCGAAATTTGTAAAATATTCTTTTATTTTTTCACCCTTGTATCCTAAACATATAATGAATTCATTGTACTTAAACTTTTCATAAATTTCCATTATATGTAGTAAAATAGGCTTTCCACAAATTTTTATTAATGGTTTAGGTTTATCAAAAGTTTCTTCTGATATTCTAGATCCTCTGCCACCAGCAAGTATTACACATTTCATTTAATTTTATTCTTAACAATAGTTAATAAATATGTGATTGTATAATTTATTATAAATATATTCATAATAAAAGGATGAATTAACCACTCTCTTTTTTTTGTTTTAGCGAAATTTTTTATAGATAATGCCAAAGGTAACAATAAAGAGATGTTTGAAAAAAACATCATTAACAATTTAAGTATATCCGAATATTTATAAAGATCAAACATTTTATAAGTTCTTTTTTTTAGCTTGGGAAAATAAAAATTATTAAAATATAATGATCTTTTTCTCAAATTAGAGAATAAATTATCAGCTGTGTGATGCCATAAGCTAGCATTTACTAATGCGTAGTGTCTATAGTCACTTTTAAGAATTGCTTCAATATTAGTATCAATATGTAAAAAGTCTTCAGGCTTCTTTATATTAAATTTATCAAGTATTTTTTTTCTAATAAAGAAACCATTAGCTCCTATAGTTGTTTTTATAGATTTAAAATTTAAAATAGAAAATTTATTATTTTGAAATGTTAAAGTATCGCTAAATTTTTTATCACTCATGTATTCGTATCTATCATTTTTTTTAATATACCATGCAATAGGATCATTTACCCCAATTAATGAAAAGTATTTATTTAAATAATTATCTTTTTTTATATATTTATAATATTTACAATAAGCAAAACCTACTTTTGAAAATTTAAATGTATCTAAATGGTTAATTAAAAATTTTTTTTCTGTAATAAAATTATCACTATCTAGAAAACAAATAATTTTGTAGCGGGATCTCTTATACCCTAAAAATTTTCTTGCTTCTTGATTTTGGGGATACTTGTTATAATATTGATATAATTTAAATTTATACTCTTTTTTAATTTTTTTAAAATCTTTTTTACCTTCTGATATTATAACTTCAAATTTAATATTTTTTTGTTTATTAAGAAAATACAAGCATTTTTTTAAATTTTTATATTCATTAAAATTTGCAATAACTATCGAAAGCATTATAAGAAAAGTATTAATATTTAATAATTATGTAATAACTATAATAATCAGGACTAACTCTATAATTAAAAAATCGTCCTTTTAATATATAAAAATTTTGAAAAATGTGTGGTTTCTTGGGAGTTGTTTCTAATAAAAGTCAAATAGAATTTAATCAAATTTTTCTTAAAAATTTAATTGGGCACAGGGGTCCAGATATGAGCAGTTTTTTTTTAAGCTCAGATAAAAAGGGCGTGATTTTTTTTTCAAGACTGGCTATCAATGATTTATCTATAAATGGAAATCAACCTTTTGAGTATGAAAATTTTCTATTAGTAGCTAATTGTGAGATTTATAATTTTCAGGAATTACGACGTTTGTTAGTTAACAAATATAAATTTAAATCAACTTCTGATGCAGAGGTTTTGTTATATAGTTTTATAGAGTGGGGAAATGATTTCGTAAAAAAAATAGATGGAATGTTTGCAATTGCAATATTTAATAAAATTACAAAAAAAATAATAATTTATAGAGATAGATTAGGTATAAAACCTTTGTATTATTTTTTTAATAAAGATTATACTATTTTTGCATCCGAGTTTATTCCAGTTTTGGAATTAGTAAAATCATTAAAAATCTCAGTCCAAATAAATTATGACTCTATAGAAAATTATTTATTGGGGCCATTTAATTTCTTAGACACAACAAATATAAAGGAAATTTTTAAATTAAAACCAGCGCATTACATAATTTTTGATAAAAGTTTAAAAAAAGAAAAAAAATTCTGGGATTATTCAAATATAAAAAAAAACACTTTAAGCTGTGAAGAAACAATAATTTCTTTTCAAAAAATCTTTGAACAAAATTTAAAAAAACATTTAATTAGTGATGTTCCCATTTCGGTAATGATTTCAGGAGGAATAGACTCTAGTTATATTGCGATGGTAGCAAGTAAATTTATGAATAAAAATTTTATTACTACAACTACAATAGACATTGATGAAACTTTAACTAATTTTGAAAAAAATAACATCAAAGAATTAACAGATAAAATAAAAATGAAAAATAGTATTCTAAAAGTATCCAGCAAAAGTATAATTAAGGATATATTTAAAAATATTATAGTTTATGATGACTTGCAGTCTTCAGACCCTGGTTTTTTAACTAACTATGAAATCGCTAAAAGCCTGAAAAAAAATGATATAAAGGTTGTATTAGTGGGAGATGGATCCGATGAGGTCTTGGGTGGATATTCATGGTTTGGACTTTCTAAACTACCATTTTCTATTTTGCCTGAAACAATTAAAAATTATTTATATATTTACTCGACCTCTAGAATTTTTAGCAAAAAGAATTCATTTAAAGTTTATCAAAAATATCTTTTGGAAATGAAAAAGTTTAAAAATGAGGATTATTTTGACAGTATTAGTCAAAATGAAATCTCTAATCAATTACCCAATCATTATTTAATGAAAGTCGATAAACCCTTTATGAGATGTGGAATTGAGGCTAGAGTCCCTTTTTTAGATAATAACTTTATTGAATTTGCAATTTCAATTAAAAGTGAATTTAAGTTAAGGGGTTTGTTTTATTGGTTTAGTTCTTTTAGAAAAGCAAATGAAAAGTTTATATTAAGAGAAGTTTTTAAAAGATCATTAGTTTCTAATATTTCGTCAGTAAAAAAAAAGGGATTTAGTATATCCATGCATAAAATGATAATTGAAAATAAAAATTTTTTTAAAAGTATACTATTAGATAAAAATAGTTACCTACCAAATAGTTCTATCATGGAAACTGAAACTCTTATTAATGGAATTGAAAGTAGCAGTTATCATCCCATAAAAAAGGAGAAAGAAATTTATATATGGAAATTATTTTTATTAAATATATGGAAATGGAAATATATAAATAACAGTTCACAAGTTAATAATGTTTAATTTTAAAGAATAATAAAAATTTAATATTTTTTTTATTAATTATTTTTAGAAACGCCTGAAATATAATTTCTTACTTCTGTAATTCCTTTTCTAAATTTTAAAAAAACTTTTATATAATCAATCAATTCAGGAAGTCTATGTAAATAGCCGATTATAAATCTTTTTTTGAAAAGATTTTTACTTAAAGGAAGTAACCCTCCTTCGTAAATTGAAATTAACGCGGTTAAATATAAATGTTTTTGAACATTGCCCTTTGTAATTTCTATATTCCATCTTTTAGCAATATCTATGTTAGAAAAGATAAATTTTTCAAGTGAATTTTTTAATACACTCTTATGAACTTTTATTATTGCAGTAATTGCTTTTTTATCAAAACTCTGAACTTCCCCAATAAAAGATTTTTCAAAGTCAATCAAAAATTTTTTTTTATCAGTTTCTATAATCCATTTAACTTTTCTAATAGTATATTTAAGAAAACCGGTAGCTTTAATAAAGTTTTTAAAATATTTTTCTAAAACATTTACATTAAAAATCTCATTCTCTTCTTTTAAATAAATTTTTTCAAGATAGTCACTGTATTTATTTTTAAGTTTTATAATTTCATCTTCTAAATTGTAATTATTTATGTTAGAAAAGCCATTATTATCAGAATATTTTCCGCCAGGATTCATAATTATAAATTGACTTTCTCCTTTATAATTTAATTTAATATATTTATCTAAATCGTAAGGTGTTATTAAATATTTATTATCTGTTATATTTTCTTTGTGCAAATGACAAATGTAACTCGCAAATGGTACTGCATACTTTGGTTTTAAAAATTCAATAGTTTGAATAAATTCTCTCATATAAATTTCTGGTTCAAAAGCTTCATAATCTTCAGGATGAAAAGTATATTTAGTAGGAAATGACCATGCAATTGAGTGACTTCTAAAAATAAATTCAGGTTTATAAAAATTTTTTATTAGCCATTTCCAAGAACTAGGTAAAGGTTTTGCATCATTAAGATTTATTATTGTTTTTCCGTCAACTTTGATAATAAGAACGCTGTCATCATGATGCTCTATTTGATGACTTATAATTGAGAAATTTTTATCTAGTTCGTATTCTTTTTTATTAACCATCTCACATATGTTAAAAAAGCCTAAATTATTGAGCTCCTTGACCATGATAGAACAAGGAAATTTAGGGACAAAAACTTTAATATTCTTATTAAAATTGCGCATTGACTTATAGTCAAAATGATCAAAATGCCAATGAGTCAAATAAATATAATTTGTTTTAGTAAAAAAGAAACTCTCATTAATCAAGGGCTCGGGACATAAAAACCAAGAAGAAAAAAAAACTGGACTTTTCACCCATGGATCTGTAACGAGACTTAGATTATTATTATTTGTAACCTGTATGCAAGCATGAGAAATTAGATTTATTTTCATATTTTATTAATTAATTATATTAAATCTAATATTATTCAACTTTTTTTGGAAAGATTAAAAATATACCTATTACATATTGATTAAACAAAATATACAAAGTTATCTGAAAATTTTTCTTAACAAATATGAAGTTTATAACAAATATTTTTAATTTTTTTGAATTATTTTTTTCAATACTTCAAGGAAAAGGTTTTGCTGGTTTTAGAGTCAGTTTAAATTTTGAAGTAAAATATATTTTAAAAGTTTTAAAAAAAAATAAAAACTTAATAGCTTTAGATGTAGGTGGTAATAAGGGAAATTTTTCTAGTATTTTAAATAAAAATATAGAAAATTCAGAAATCCATGTTATTGAACCATCATTAATTAACTTTAAATTTCTTAAAAAAAAATTTAAAAGTAAAAAAAATATTACTATTGCAAATATTGCTATCTCTAATAAAAATAAAAACGAAAAGTTATTTTATGATGTTAAAGGATCTCCGTTAGCAAGTTTTAATAAAAGACTTTTTTTAGGAACAAAAAAAAAAATGACCGGTTATGAAATAGTCAAGTGTATGACCTTACATAAGTATATTGTGGAAAATATTAAAAAAAAAATAATAGACATTATAAAGCTTGATACTGAGGGAAATGAACTTAATTGTCTTATAAGTTTATCAGAAAAAATAAAAGATATAAAAATAATACAATTTGAATTTGGTGGTTGCAATATTGACTCAAGAACTTTTTTTAGAGACTTCTGGATTTTTTTTAAGAAAAATGACTTCTCTGTTTATAGAATTGGGCCGTTTGGCATAAGTAAATTAATTAATTATTCAGAAAGTGATGAGAATTTTTTAACAACCAATTATTTAGCAAAAAATAATAAATTTTTTTAAATTAAACATTAAAAAAATGTATTGAATATTAAACTCAAAAGAAATATCACTAAGCAAAATTTCTTTGATAACCATTCTTCATGATTAATAAAATAAAGTTTTTTTTGGGCAGGAAGATTAGAGATTTAATTTTTACTTGCAGAATACCATATTCATACTATATTGATTATATTTTACAGTTCCTTAAGTACTCTAATTGGATAAAAAAAAATAAACATCAGCTGTTAAAAAATTTTTCTGAGAGAGATGATTTATATATTTTTTTAAATGAAAAAATAATTAAAAATCAACCAATAGACTATTTAGAATTTGGTGTTGCTGATGGCACTTCTTTTAGGCAATGGCTAAGTTTAAATAATCATCCTAGTTCAAAATTTTACGGTTTCGATACTTTTACAGGGTTACCAGAAAATTATTCAAATCCTCTTTATAACTTAAAAAAAGGTGAATTTAGCCAAAATGGAAAAATACCCAAAATTAAGGATAAAAGACATAAATTTTTTAAAGGACTTATACAAAAAACTCTCCCGATTTTTTTAAAAAAATTTAAGCCAAGAAAATATTTAATAGTTAATGTAGACGTCGATCTTTATAGTAGTACTTTATTTATTCTATCGATGCTCGAAAAAATTTTAATAAAAAAAAATATTTTTATATTTGATGAATTTGCAACCGGAATTCATGAGTTTAGAGCATTCATAGACTATAAAGATTCATTTAAGAGAACTTATGAATTAGTTGCATCGTCTAATAATTATTCTAGAGTGTCCCTAAAAATAAAATAAATAATACCAACAATAATTAATTCATATTAATATTTTTTCTTTCAATAATACAAATCATTATAAAAATTACAAAAAGAAAGTACCCTAAAAAAAAATCAAACAATGTAAACATATATATAAAATTGTTTACCATATTTGTTTGTAAAATTACTCCAATAAAGTTGAATAAAAATAATAAAATTATAATCAAAAATCCAAGTTTATAAAAGACATTAAATATTTCTTCATTTATTTTAAAATTTCTATTTAATAAATAAATTATTAATGCCAGGTATATAGTAGTCAAACCTCCAGATTTGAAAATTGAACCTAATGAAAAAAAATTTTTACTTTTACTTTTTAGTTCAAAATTTTTAATATTTGTAATAAATAGAAATTTATTATTTTTATTGATGGATAAAATACTAACAAAATCGTTAAAATTTGAATTACCAGTAAAACTTTTCTTTGTAAGTTCATCGTAAGTTTTTATATCAGCAGTATAGTGTTTATTTAAAATTAACTTTTGATTGATATTACTAATATTATATATGTTTTTATTTGTCCTATCATTATTTTCATACGAGTCTGGTATTAATAAATATTTATCATCAAATTGAATAGAATAATTGGCATTATCTTCAATTTCAAAAAAATCATAAAATATTTCAGCATAAATATCAGTTGCCCCTTGAGTAAAGAAAATTATAGTTTCATTTATATTTAGATTTTGCAGTATATCTATTACGTTCTTTTTTTTGATAAATTTTATTTTTTTTTTTAAAATATAATATTCTCCTAATCTAAAAATATCACCCTCGTTAAGTATAACCTCAAGCACACCTTCAAATTTTCTGTTATCATAAGTCGTAACGGTATATCTATAATTTATTTTTGATGGAAAGTTCTGAGGTTTTTTTGTAAGTAAAATAATGTAATTATCGTTTTTTTTTAATTGTTCATTACCATATTTTTTTAGAATTACATCGTTTTCTTTTATAATATAGTTCCATTTTGAAAGGGTAGTTCTTTTTATTCTATTTAAATAATATTTATAATTTATTTTTTGAATATCATTACTCGAGGTAAGTACTTTAAGTTTTTTTGTTTCTACGATTAAGTTTTTAAAATTTTTATTTTTTAGTAATAGTAAATTAATAGTATTATTAAAATTTTTTTTTATTGAAATTAATGTAGCTTTATTCGGACTAAATATTTTTTTATTAGTATTATAAATTATTTCTAATTTATTTTTTTTTTTTAAATTTGCTTCAGCGTCAAATTCTTTTAATAAGTAATAATCAAATTCGCTTAAATTATTTAAATCCTCTTTACTTACTTTAAATATATTGTCATCTAAATCTCTATATGTGATTTGTTTATTACTAAAATTATAAGTGATTACTCCAGCATAAGATTTACAGCTAAAAAAAAAAAATAAAAAAATTAATTTTAAAATTGTTTTCTTATCCATAAAGAAAATAAAGTAATTCCTATTAAAAAAAAAATATATATTTTAAAATATTCTTCTAATTTAAAGTAAATTGAAAATTCAAGTTTATTCATATTGTTATTATCTACAATCCACCCATTAAATGAATTGTTAATTTTAATATGTTTTATTCTTTGATTTTTATCACAATTATGACATTTTAATTCCCAAAAAGAGTTAAAGGTCTGTGTAAATATTATAAAAAAATTTTTGTTTAAATTAATACCCTCGAATTTATATTTTTTAACCTCTTCATCAAAAATTATATTATTCAAGTTGCTGCCAACGGACTTTGTATAAATTATATTTTCCGATGTTTTTTTATCAATTTTTTTAAATATAGACATATCTAAACTACATTTATTACCTACAAAACCTGTTTTTGGTTTTATAGGTTTACTTTCAAGTACGTAATCAGAATTATATTCTAATATGCAATCTTCTACGACTAAATCCGGAATATAAATCTTTTTGTTTAGATATTTTTCGTTAACTTTATATAAATCGATGTCTTTTCCTAAGTATATTTTTGTAATTATTTTTTTATTTTCAAAATCTTGTAATTTTATATTTGTATTATTAAATTTTGTTTTTGGAGCCGTTTTATGATTTAAAATATATTTAGCTGAGAGAATATTTAAAATATTGATGTCCCAATCTGTGTTTTGTTCTTTTGAGCTCCAATAGGGTATAATTTTTTTACCCAAAGTTTCCTGATTGTCATTAAAACTAAAAATTTGCATTTTAGTAAAATTTTCAAAGAAACTGACACCAAGATGATTAAAATTGCTAAGCTCGTACCATCCAGGGCTTCTAGTTACAAAAAATGGAACTTCTATTATATTATATAAATCCTTATCAATATCTAAATTTGTTAGTTCCTGAAATTTTAATAAATCTTCATTTATTTTTTTTATACTTTCAAATTCTGTTATTTTATTTTTAGAAATATTTATACCGTGATCGTAATTAACTCCTCCAGTTATAAGAGGGTATGCTGATAGTAAATTTAATATAACCACTATTGATGCTATTTTTGTTTGATTTTTTTTATTAATTACTAGTAAGGCAACTAAGGTTAATAAACAATAAGCTAATAATAAACTTTGTTTATCTTCACTTCTAAAAGCATAAAATAAAGTATCAAAAAAAATACTTTTAGTAATAAATTCTGGAAAAAAAGGCACTCCTTTAAAAGTTATAAAAATAATAAATATAATAAAAATCAAAAAAAACTTAACATATTTAACGAAAACAAGATTTTTCCATAATAAGTAGAAAATTATAAAAAAATTAAAAATTGAAAAAAATTGTAGTCCATTCATGGTATCAATATATTTATAATGTTGAATAAAAAAGAATCCCGACGGCAAAATCTGAGACTGAGAAGTAATCCAATTGTAGAGTGAGTTTAAATCTAAAACATCTATATTTTCATTTATAGATTGAAGTTGCAAAAATATACTTCCTAATGAAAAAATTATAAATACAAATAAAAAAATTGAAAAAAAAATTATTTCCTTAAAAATTGATTTATAAATTATGTTTTTTAAATTAAATGTCATAATTTTATAAAGAGTAACAAAAGTAAAAATGATTATAGAAATAATAATCCAAGATAAATTTGCAAAGGCTAAATTAGATAGCAAAAGAAAAGGAGTTAAATTTAGTAAGAATTTTAGTTTTTTTTTAACATCTATTTCATAAGTAAAATATATTGACGAGCTAAACAAAATAGGAACAAATATATAATAAAAAATGTTTGTAGAATATCCCCAGGTGTACCAAAAAATATAAAACGTAAAAAAATTGATTGAGTAGGATATTGATAATAAAATCTTTGAATAAAAATTGATATTCAATCTTAAAATATTTAGGCTAAAATAAAAAGATAAAAAAGAAAAAAAAAGATAAGTAAATTTTAAAAAAAAAGTTAAATAGTTCGCTGGAAAATTAAAAACATTTATAATAAAAAAAATAATATCATAATAAAAATTTGAGAAATAATTGTTATTTATTCGCCCAGCTTGCAAATTTTCCCAAACACTATTTCTTTTATAAGAGAAATTTTCAAAATTAAAAATTTGGGCTACATCACCACTTGAATAGAAAGAATTTTCTGGAAGAATTGAATTAGCGGAAATTAAAAGATAAAATAAAAAAAGTCCTAAAAAAACTACAATTTTTGGTATATTTTTAGCTATCAAATTCATTAGGTTATATTAGTTTATACACTAATTATTTATCCATTGGACAAATAATTATCAATGTATTCAATAATTTTAAAAGATTTATAATCAGTTACTCTTTTAAAATATATTACAATTTATATTAATTAGTTTAATAATTTAGAGACGTATAATTTTTTTTCCAATGAAATTTAAAAATTTAATCTTCAAAAACTTAATTAATCTAAACTTTTTTTTTTTTCTTTTCTTTTTATCTGCATTTTTTATTTTATCAAATCTTAAAATTTATAATTTAAGATCAACTTATTATGACCTTGGTTTTTATTTAGAATATTACTTAGATTTAGTAAATAATAATTTTAATTATTTATTTAATAGTAATTTTCAATTATATTCTCTTTTAACATTTCCTTTACTAAAAATTTTACCTATTAAATTTTGGACTTATTTTTTAATTTTTTTTCAATCTTTTTGTTTGTCTTTGCCAATTTTATTTCTCAAAAATAATATTTATTTTATTTGTGTATACTTATTTTCCTCAGTTTTATGGTTTGTAGCACTTACAGATTTTCATCCTGATATTTTAATAGTGCCGATAATGTTTTATTTAAATAAAATATCATATGAAAATAAATTTAACGTCAAAATATTATTTTTACTTTTTATAATTTTATCAATTAAACTTGTTTATATATTTTTGGTTTTTGGCTATTTACTTTATTTTTATTTCAATAAGTTTAATTTTAGAAAAATTTATATTTATTTATTTTTTTTATTTATTGTAGTTTATTTATTTATTTATTTTTATAACATTGACACATTAACTGAAAATAATATACTAGATTTATATAGTTCAATTTTTACATTTCACAATTTTTATAAAATATTTAGTTCTAAAGATATATTATTAACTATATTTGTATTGTTTAGCTCCTCTGCTTTTTTAGCTTTTTATAACTTAAAAAAGTTATTAATTATTTTACCATTAATGTTGGTTTATATAATTTTACCAGTCGACTCATACAAAAAATATTATTATCACTATTATGCACCAATTTTTCCAATTTTTATAATAATATTTACTGATGTATTTGATTATTTCTTAAAAAAATATTCTTATGTCCATAAAAAATTTTTATTTCTAATTATTCCATTTATTTCAAATTTTATTTTTTCTCCCTCGCCTATCTCATATTCATTTTTATTCAGCTATAAATGGGCTTTTGAGCATAAGGCATATTTTATTGATCACTCAATTTATCTTACACGTATTAAACTAAATGAGTTGTTAATTACTCATAGTAAAAACAGAAGCGTTAATATAATGATAGAAAATAATGTTTTTTTTACAGAATTAATTAATAAAAATATTATTATTAAAGTTTTTCCATATAATTTAGAATTTAATGACTTTGATTTTATTATTTTGAGGTCATCAGCTCCACATTATATAAATGATAAAATTTGTGAGGATAAACATATTTTTACATGCTCAAACTATGATTTTATTAATAATTATGAAAGTTATAGAAAAAAAATAAGTTTTGGTTTTTTTGAAGTATACAAAGATAAAAACATAATAATTTTAAAAAACACTAGATTTAAATGATCAGAAATTTAATGGTATTTAATTTTATCGCTGTTTCATTTTATAATTTTCAATGAAAGCACTGCAAACCCTATTTATGTTAAGAAGTTTTAAAAATCTTTTTAAAAATTATGAAAATCAAATTTTTATACTTGTTTTATACAATTTAACAAACCTCATAAATTTCTTATTTCAGTTAGTTGCTTCAAAAAAACTACTAGCTGAAGAGTTTAGTTTATACTTTTCTTCGGTGTCATTAGTGGCTATTATTATGGGACCCTTTGTAGCGTTACAATTACTTTTTCAGAAGCAATTTATAGATTATGGTAAAAAAAATAGTATTAAAGACCAAAATAATTTATTAGATTTTTCAGTAAAATTTTTTTTCATATTACAATTATTTTTTTTAATTTTTTTTATTTTTTTTTTAGACGATTTAAAATCAAAATATAAATATAATAATGATTATTTTTTTTATTTATTGTTTTTGTCAAATTTATCAAATTTTTTTTCAATTATACCAATTTCAGTCCTTTACTCGCAAAAAAAATATAAATTAGTTAATTTAGTTTTATTAATATTAGATGTATTTCGTTTTTTAAGTTTATTTCTGTTTGTCGAATATTTATCAAATAAAATTAATTTTATGATCATTATAAATATTTTAAATAGTTTACTTTCAACTTTAATATTGTTTTTTTATGTTAATTTTAGTTTAAGAAGTTTTCTTTTCTTAAATATCAACAAATTTTATATATCTTTAAAAAAGTATATAAAAAAAATTTCAATATTTGTTTTGTACTCTTCTTTTTGGCCTTTAATTTATCAATTAGATATTATTTTTATTAGAATTTTTTTTAGCAGCAATATTTCATCAAGTTATGTTGTAATTTCATCATTATCTAAGATTATAATGATAATTCCGTATGCTTTACAAGCTTACATTTTTAATCAAATAAATTTAAATAAGAAACTGTTTTCGCGTGAGTTAGCTCTTAATTATATTTTTTATTTATTTATTACTATTACAATAATTATAATAATTTTTTTATTTTTGGAAAGTTTTGTAAATTTTTTTTATGGTACTTATTTTTCTCAAACAATCCAAGCTTTTCCATATATAGTTTTTAGTTTTTTTTTTATTTCTATGAGTTCATTACTTTCACATTTACTACTTATAAGCGGTAAATATATATTTATTTTTTTTTTATATATGACAATTATATTATATGTCTTTTTAACGTATTTATTTCATGCTACATTTATTCAAATATCTATAAACCTACTTATTTGCTCATTTATACTTTTTGTATTAATTTTAAGTTTTGTAATTTATTTAAGTAAAAAAAAATAATTAAAATTAAATAATTTCATTATATTTAAAATGATTATTAGTATCATTACACCTACATTTAATAGATTGGGTATTTTAAATAGCCTATACCTTGAGTTAATAAAAATTAAGTGTAAAAAAATTTTCGAATGGGTCGTTGTATATGAAAAAAACGATTTAAGTACGATTAATTTTTTAAAAAAAATAAAATTAGAAAGTAAAATAAATATTACATTAGTTGAAAATAAAATTACTCTTCATAGCCCAACGACTACTGGAACTTTATTTAATCAAGGTGTAATTAAAGCACGCGGTGATATAGTTAGTTTTTTAGGTGATGACGATAGAATTTTCAATGATACAATCAAATTAGTTTTAAATTCATTTAAAAAAAATCCGCAGAAAAATTGGTTAATTGGTTTTGGTGCATATCATAAAATTGACAATACCAATGTCAGATCTTTAGTAATTTTTTTTAAAAATTTTCTATTAAAAAATTTTTTTTCTCTAAACACTCTTTCGACTATTAACTTTTTAATGACTCCGTCAGTTTTTGTAAAAAAAAATTTTTTTATAAAGAATGGTATGTGGAATACTAAAAATTTATTTTCTAATGATTATGAATGTTGGCTTAAGTTAACAACAAAACAAAAGCCTATAATTTTAAAAAAAATTCTATCTTCAACGGGCATAAGTTCAAATACAATTACATCTAAATTTAATATTAAAAAATATTTAATTTTACTAAAACTTGGATTTAAAAATTTAAGAAAATTTTCAATATTTAAAATACCATTAATTTTATCAGTTTTATTAATTTATTTTTATCATTTAAAAAATTTTTGTTTAGGATTTTTTATACATAATACCAAAAGTAAAAGTATGAAATTTAATAACGAAAAAAAAAGAAAAATCTTACATATAACAAGATTTTTTGAAACTAGTGAATATGGAGGTATACAAAAGTTAGTTTCTCTAATAGTTGAGAAAGATTCTTGTTTTGAATTCTCTATTGTAACAACTCATAAATATAAAACTTTTATTAAATATTTAAAAATAGGCTCGAAAAAAATTAAAATATATTATTTTAAGCAAACTTTCACATTAGGAAAAAATGTATTTAGTTTTAATTTTTTATTTAACTTTAATAAAATCGTAAAAAATTATGATACTTTGCATTTTCATTATCCTTGGCCATCTGCTGATTTAATTTTTTTGTTAAATAATTTAATATTTAATTACAAAAAAAAAATAATTCTTAGCTTTCACGCGGACATAGTTGGGAGATATATTCTTAAAAATTTATATTATATTTTTGTAAGATATTTTTTTTTTAAAAAAATAAATACATTTCATTTTACGACTTTAAAATATAAAAAAATCGTAAACTTAAATATAAAAAATAAAGATACATTAATAAGTAGTATAGGTTTAACTTCTGAAAATATGCAATTTGATAAAAATAAAATTAAAAGTTCAATTTCAAAATTAAAAAAAAAGGATAAGATAATTTTATTTGTTGGAGCTGATAGACATTATAAAGGTATTAATTTATTAGCTAGTGTTGGGAACCAATTAAAAAGGCAAAAAATTATTTTAATTACAAACAATAAAAATATTAGAAAAAAATATAAATTATTAAATAATAGATTTAAAGTATACTATAAGGCTAATAATCATGAAAAAAATTATCTGCTTTCAATATCCAGACTTTTATTATTTCCCTCCACAAATAAAGCAGAAAGCTTAGGAGTAATTCTGCTTGAAGCTTTTTATTTTGGTTTACCAGTGGTAGCTTTTAAGATTAATTCAGGATCTGTTGAAGTTCTTAAAAATAATTTTAATTCATTACTTGTTAAATTGTATGATATGAAAAATTTTATAAAAAAAATTAATATTTTATATAGTGATAACCGATTACATAAAAGATTATCTATTAACGCAAAAAATACTTATAAAAAAAAATACACCTTTTCTGGTCAAAATTTTTTAGATATTTACAATAAATAATTATTTATTAATATTCCATAAATAATAATGTTTTTCATTTAGTCTTTTGAATTTCTTTATTCTAAGATATTTGCTCTTTTTAATTTTGTTTTTAAAATAATTTAAATTATCTATGTTTCTAAATTTTTCTTGAAATGCTAAAAAAACTAATTTTGTTCCGTTAATAATGCCTAAAAATTTACTTCTTAATGAAATTGGACTTTCAGAAAGAGCCCAATTACTTATAAATAATGATTTGTTAAATTCTTTTTTTTTTAAAAAATTATTATGAATTAAATCTTTATTATAAATTAAATTTATAAATTTTTTTTTAATAGATTTCTGACTTATGTTAACATTATACCCTAACATTCTAAGGTAATAGTATTGTAGTATACATACTTCTGGTAAATCGTAAATTATATAAGTTTTTGGCTTTAAGATTTTGTTAATAAGGTGGCAGAGATTTCCATATCCCCCCCCAAATTCAAATATAGTATTAATTTTATTAATTTTTTCCCTAAAATTAAAAATATATTTTAAATGAAATAGATCATGAATTCTATTACCACTACTTTCGGGATATAAGAAATATGGAATCGGATTTCCTACATAATTTTCATTTATATTTTTTTTCCAGATTAAATTCCAGTTGTAGTCATTTTTTAGTTCTAAAAGCTCTAAATAAAAAAAAAACCTGTTTGTACCAAACATAATTTTTTGTATTTCAGGATTTTTAAGAAAATTTCCTAGTAATCTACTGTTATTTAAAATTTTCATTATCTCTCTTCTAAAATTAGTGAAATTATCAAATGATGTAATTTTTTTTTTTTCTAAAGGAGTCGCTTTTAATATTTTTCTTATTTCTTTAAATATTTTGTTATGTCTATTTTTCAGAATAACATTATTCTGCAAACTAAATTTATTTGAATAGAATATGGATAATAAATTATTTAAAAAACGATATACTTTAAAAAATACTAAAAAATTTTTCATTTTTAAGTTTTACTTTAATGTTGCTAAAATTGTTTTAATCTTATCTTTTGAGAATTTATTAATTGTGACAACATCTATATTATATTTATATTTCCGATTTTTAATTGATCTTAAAAAATTATAAATATTTAAACCTTTATTTTTTATTAATATAAAAGTTTTATAAGAAGTATTATTCATATTAAATTTTTATTAGATAATTTTATTAGACTAATTGAAATTTCTATTGTTTTTATTAGTAATTCCTTGGTACCCTTTGATTAATTCTTTTATACCATGGTCTAAATTATATTTGTTTTTAAAACCAGTAGATAATATTTTTTTATTAGAAACAATGTAGTTTCGCTGATCTTCATCTTTAAAATAATTATTTTCAAAATATGCAAAATCTAAATACTTTTTAATATTATCGCATAATTCTTTTTTAGAAAGATTTGCATCTTCCAGACCTAAATTAAATATATTTCCTGAAAGTTTTTTGAAATTTTTAATACAATGCACAAATGCTCTCGATACATCTCTAACATGCACATAATTTCTTTTAAAATTAGATTCAAATAATATTAAATATTTATCAAACATAGCTTTGTAAACAAAGTTGTTAACTAATAAATCAATTCTCATACGAGGTGACATTCCAAAAACAGTAGCTAATCTTAGACTGATTGAATTTTTTCTTTTCATTAGCTTTTCTTCAACCAATACTTTGTGTTTTGCATATAATGAAATTGGTTTTAAAATTGATTTTTCTGTAAATATTTGACCGTCTTTCCCTTTACCATAAGCGCTATTCGTAGTCGGCATTATTATTTTCTGGTTATTGTTAACCATTTTAAACAATTCTATATTTGCATCATAGTTAATTGACTTAGCTTCAACTTCTTTAAAGTTACACAGGGGGGCACCAACAAGACCAGCTAGTGGTATTATAAATTCATATTTAGGTACTATTTTTTTCAGTAATTTATAATTTCTAATATCTGAATTTATAATTTCAAAATTTTTATTTTTACAATAAATTCCAAGTGTATTTGACTCGTAAGAAAAATTATCAATAACAGTTACATTAAAATTTTCTTTTAGAAGAAAGTCTACAAGAGTAGAACCTATATAGCCAGCTCCACCTGTTAATAGTATATTCATCATTTATTATATTATTTTATAAAATTTTTGATATTAATTAAATCAACATTTATAGAAATATATGATAATTTCAAGAACACCTTTCAGAATTACATTTTTTGGAGGAGGAACTGACTTTCCTCTTTGGTATAAATATTCTAGAGGAAAGGTTATAAATGCTTCAATTAACAAATATTGTTATATTTCCGTTAGAAATCTTCCTCCATTTTTTAAATATAAGTATCGTCTAAGATATTTTAAAAAAGAATTGGTTAATCATGTAAATAATATATCTCATCCAAGTATTAGGGAGACAATAAAGTTCTTAAAAATTAAAAATGATTTAGAAATAGTACATAGTGCTGATTTACCAGCTCAATCAGGATTAGGAGCAAGTTCAAGTTTTACTGTTGGACTTTTAAATGCATTGACTAATTTTTCTGGTAATAATTTTTCAAAAAAGAAATTATTTTCTGCAGCCATAAATATTGAGCAAAATTTAATCAAAGAATATGTCGGTTCTCAGGATCAAATAGCAGCTGCAAACGGTGGATTGAATGTTATTAATTTTTATAAAAATAAGATAGAAGTTTTTCCAATAAAGAATAAAAAAAATATAAAAGATTTAGAAAAATCCTTGTTTTTATTTTTTACAGGATATCCTAGAAACGCATCTCAAATTGAATATTCTAAGATACAAAAATTTCAGGGCAATGAAATTTACCTTAAAGAGATATTTAAAATAACAGAAAGTGCGGAAATTAAAATTCAAAGCTCAAAAAATATTGTTTCAGACTTTTCAGAGCTGCTAAATAAATATTGGTATTTTAAAAAAAAACTGTCAACCAAAGTTTCCAATGAAAGAATTGACAAACTTTATAACTTAGCAATAAATTCTGGAGCTTATAGTGGAAAGTTAGTTGGAGCTGGAGGAGGGGGGTTTTTGATGTTTCTAATTAATCCAAAAAAACGCCCTGAATTAGAGGAAATTTTTAAAAAATATACAATTGTGCCTGTCGAATTTGAAAATGAAGGGTCACAAATAATTTATCATAAACAGGATTAATATTTATTTTAATATGGAACATAAATTAATGAATAATAATATAACTTTTAAAGACAGGTTATCATTAATAAATTTTTTAAAAAAAGATAATTATCTAACTAGTGGCTATCAGGTAAAAAAATTTGAAAAAATCTGGTCTAAATGGTTGGGAGTCAAATATAGTGTTTTTGTTAACTCTGGCGCGTCTGCTAATTTACTAACTATTAGTTATTTAGCGACAAAATTTAAAAAAGGAGAAATAATTGTTCCAACTATTACATGGGTATCTGACATAACATCTGTTTTGTATAATAATTTTACACCTGTTTTTGTAGATGTTAATCTTTCAAATCTTGGAGCTAGCATTGAAGAAATTAAAAAAAAAATAAACAAAAATACCATTGCAGTTTTTATAACGCATGTTTTAGGGTTTAATGCGCTGACTAAAGATTTATTAACTTTTTTAAAAAAAAAAGGAATAATGTTAATAGAAGATGTTTGTGAGTCCTACGGAGCTAAATTTGAAAAGCGACTCCTTGGTACATTTGGTGAAATCAGTAATTTTTCTTTTTATTATGCCCATCATATGACCACGATTGAAGGGGGTATGGTAAGCACGAATAATAAAAATATTTATGAAATTATAAAGATGATGAGAGGACATGGAATGTTGAGAGAAAGCAGTGATAAAAAGATTGTGAAAAAATTTTTAAAAAATTACTCAGATTTAAATAAAGATTTTATATTTGCTTATCCTGGCTATAATTTTAGAAGTACAGAAATTAATGCAGTTTTGGGTATCAATCAAATAAAAAGTTTGAATACCAATAATAAGAAGAGAGTCAGTAATTTCTCTAATTTTATAAAAAACATTGATAAAAAAAAATATTTTTCTAATTTTGCGATGAAGGATTCCTGTAATTATGCATTCGTAATAATTTTTAATAAGGAATACAGAAATTTAAAGTTTAGAACTAAATTTGAAAGAGTTCTAAGAAAAAACAAAATAGAGTTTAGAAGGGGTACAGCAGGAGGAGGAAATCAATTAAGGCAGCCTTATCTTAAGAGAATTACAAAAGTTAATGCACTAAAAATTAAAGATTTTCAAAATGCAGATATTATTCATTTCTATGGATATTATATTGGTAATTATCCATCTTTAAAAAAAGAAAAAATTTTAAAAATTTGTAATATTTTAAATAAAATTTAAATTTAATGAAAAGAGTTTTAATTACTGGAATAGCTGGAAGTGGTGGCAGTTATTTAGCTGAATATCTATTAAAAAAAAAAGTCAAAATTTTTGGCATTCTTAGAAAAAAAAATAAAAAATATTTATATAATTTAAAAAAATTAAAAAATAATAAAAAAGTTGTTCTAATTGATTGTGATCTTACTAAATATTCATTATTAGAAAAAACATTAATAAAAGTTAGACCAGATATAATATTTCATATTGCCTCAAATGCGGATGTTTTAGAGTCTTTTAAAAATCCATATAAAATAATTCAAAATAATAATCTATGTACATTAAATTTGCTTGAAATCATTAGAAAGAACAAGATAAAGACGCGAATTCAAATTTGTAGTACATCCGAAGTATATGGAAACGTAAAAAAAAAACTTCAACCTATAAAGGAAAATTGCAAATATAACCCTATTAATCCATATGCAGTGTCTAAAACTTTTCAAGATTTATTATCGCAAGTTTATTGTAAAGTCTATGGATTAGACATTGTAATTACAAGAATGTTTACATATCTAAATGCAAGAAGAAAAAATTTATTTGCTTCATCGTTTGTTTATCAAATAATTGAAATTGAAAATGGTAAAAGGAAGTTTTTATCGCATGGAAGGTTAAATAGCTTGCGTTCTGTACTTGATATTAGAGATGCTATGAGGGCTTATTGGCTATGTGCTATTAGAGGAAAACACGGAGAAATTTATAATATCAGCGGAACACACAAAATAACTATAAAAGATTTTTTAAAAAAAGTAGTTAATAATAGCTCATATAAAATTGCTCTTAAATTAAATAAAGATCTTATAAGACCGAAAGATATAGATATCCAAATTGCTGATTGTAAAAAATTTAAAAAAGATACGGGCTGGACCCCAAGATATTCTTTAAATCAAAGTATTAATTATTTTAAAAAAGAATGTTATGAAATTTTTAAATATAAAAATAAAATTTGATGTTTTTTTCAAAATCGTCACAAAAAAGGGATTTCTAGTAAATATTTAAAAGACTAGAATGTTTTAAGTAATAAACAATAGATATTATTAATTAAATGAATAATCACGACTTATTTGTTTGTCATAGAGATTATTTTTTAAAAGAAAAATTTCGTCAAGGTGGTGCGGATGATTTACTAATAAGGTTATTTAAAAAAGATATAATTGCATTAGAAATTTCACATGGTGATTTTAATAAAAAAGTTCTTTTCTGTATTAAAAAATATGATAAAGAAAAATTTTTAAATTCAAAAATTTTATTGAAAAAAGAAATTTCAGTAAATTTTAAATTATTTAAATACTTAATTATTATATATTATTCAATTCTTTTTTTTAAATTAAGAAAAATTTCATTTAATAATTGTTTAGGGGCCGATCCCGTTTCCGTATTTATTATTTTAATTTTAAGAAATTTTTTTTCTATAAAGTTTATTTTTTTTCACATAACAGATTTTTCAGAAAAAAGATTTAGTAATTTTTTTTTGAATCTAATTTATAAAATTATCTTTAAAACTTCTTTAAAATTTTCTAATATAATTACCTCACCCTCAAAAAAATTAATAAAAACGTATAAAAAAAGAAAAATATTTTTTGTCCCCAACAGTCCATTTACTCTTCCCAAATTATTAAATTATAGGAAAAAAAATATTATTTTATTTTTAATACCCAAAATTGACTCAGGAATAAATTTAGAATTATTATTTGAAGCATTATATATACTAAAGAAAAAACTAGACGATTATAAAACAATCATTACAGGAAATTTTTTTAATAATAATTTAAGAAAAAATTTTTTAACTCTTATAAAAAATAAAGGATTAACTAAAAATATAATTTTTACTGGATTTTTAGATAATGGAAAAGTTATTAACAAACTATTATTAAAGGCTAAAATTGGAATTATTTGTTATAAAAAAACAAGTTTGCATACATACTATGATTATTCAGATAGCCTTAAAATAAGAAAATATTCAGCTTATGGGCTCCCAATAATTTCTGATAATTTTACACCAACGGCGCGAGAGGCAAAAAAAAATAAATGTTGTTTGATTTATAATAATGAACATACACTTGCTGAATACTTATTCAAATTATTAACAGATAAAATTTTATGGAAAAAAATGTCAAACAATTCAATAGAGTGGTCTAAGAAAAATTCAAAGAGCCTATTTATCAATAAAATTTTAAAACGTGTTGAATTTATATAAGTAATTCATTTATTCTTTTTAAAAAAACTTTGTCGCTAAATTTTAGTGAAGTTTGGATGCAATTATTTTTGATTTTTTTTAGTTTATTAATATTAATGTTATTAATTTTGTTAAATAGGTCATGCTCATCATTTTTATTTACGAAAAAAGAATTAAAGTTATTTTTGGCGTATTCAATAATACCGCCCTCAGGATATATGAAACTTGCTTTACCACAAGCCAGACCTTCAACAATACTCATGCCAAAGTCTTCATAATTTGATATATTAATTAATGCCAAACATCTTCCTAAAAGATTATAATATTCTTTATCACTTATGAGGCCTGTGAAAACAATATTATCATAGTCTTTAGCTATTTTTTTTAGATAATTTGTCTTTGATCCTTGAGAAGTTATTATTAACTTAAATTTTCTCGCTCTTTTGAATGCAAATATAATTTTGTCGATATTTTTAAAATCTTCATGTCTACTATTTGACACAAAGAAATTTTCTTGGCTTATCCATCTAGCTTTGCGAGTGTCTATGGGTGGAAAAATAACATTTATATCTTTATTAGTATATTTCTTTAATTGGTTTTTAGTAAATTGTGAATTTGCAACAATTGTATTAAATTTATTTAATTGCCTTGTATATGATTTTATAAAATTTTTTTTAAAAATATTTATAATAAATTTAAAAAAAAATCTTTTTTTATAAAAGTTATTATATCTAAATATTAATCTTGGTAGTGAATGGCAATAATAAATAGAATTTTTAGCGTCCTCAAAATTTGTAAAAATTGAATAATTGCCGGTTATAAAGCAGTTTAAAACAGAATTACTTATCGTTAATTTTTGAAATTTTTTTATTAAATAAATTTTTTTTATAAATTTTGGTATATTAGAATTATAAATTTGGTAAGAAAATTTTTTTTTGTTTAAATTTTGAGTAAATTTTTTATTTTTAAAACCATATATAAAATAAGATTTTATTTTATTGCATAAGAATTTTATTACCCTTTCGCCACCACCAAAACTCTCTAAATAGTCATGAATAATAACATTTTTTCTATTTTTTATTATCATTAATTCCTATTGCTTCTTCAATAAGATATGAAGGTCTTTTTAAAACATTATCATTAATTTTAGACACATATATTCCTAAAAAGCCAATTGACGTCAAAGTAATTCCAGTTAAAAAAATGTTAAAAATAATTATTAATGTTTGAATTGATATATTTATATAATTGAAAACATAGAAAATTGTAAGGATCGGTAGTAAAATTAAAGAGATTATTGATAGAAATAAACCTAAATATGAAGTTAATTTTATTGGAAATATTGAGAAAGACGTAAAAGTATTTATAGCTAACTGTGATAATTTAATAAAATTATAAGAGCTTTTACGATTTCGTTTTTGTTCTATTTTGATAGGTATAATCTTCTTATTAAAACCAATCCAATTAATTATAGATCTTATTGATTTACTTTTTTCATCAAATTGATTAAATATTTTTATTATATCTTTGTCTATTAGCATAAAGTCTGTTGATTTAGATAAAAAACTTGTGTCAGCAAATTTTCTCATCATAAAGTAAAATATTTCTGCACCAAATTCTCGCATCAGACTTGCACTTTCGCTAATTCGATAAGTTAATACGATTTTGCAACCATTTAACCAGTAATTAATCATCTCATTTATATGATTAACAGGATGTTCTAAATCTGCATCTAAAATTATCAAAAAGCTTTCTTTGTTACTTAGATGGATACCGGCTTCTATAGCAACTTCTTTGCCAAAATTTTTTGAAAATTTTATAGCACGAATATCCCAATTATTTTTTGATAATTTCTTAATTTCATTCCAAGTTTCATCGGTACTGCCATCATCGATAAAAATTATTTTGTAATTGGATAGTTGATTTAAATAAGTTTTTAGACGATTATATATAATTTTAATATTTTTTTCTTCATTAAAGCATGGAATAACTAAATTAAAACTATAACTCATTTCTTATTTTATTTGATTTAGTCAAATTGAAAACATGCTGTCTAACTCTTCTGATTGCTCTTACACTATAAGTTATCAAAAACTGCCAGTCTCTTTTTCTAAATTTTAATAAAAATTTGATTTGTCTTAAAATAAATTTTGGATGAAATGCTATATAATATAATTCTTTAATAGCATCATAGTATTTTTTGTGGGGTATGGGTGTCTTTACAATAATTTTACTCATATCGTGATCATCATAATTCGTTGTAAGAAGAAGATTTTTTTCAATACACTCTTGGTGGTAGGGAGTATAATCTAAGGGTGTGCAAAGTGTAACTTGTAAAGTTCTTGCATATCCCTTGAACATTATTTTTTTTACGAAAGATACTGTTTCATCTAGCATTTTTTGGTCCTCCCAATAATATCCAACCATAATAGTTAAATGAGGATGTAAACCATATTTAGTTAATAATTTTAGAGTTTCTAATACTGTTTCTTTGGTGTAACCTTTTTTTAATCTCTCTAAGGTGTAATTACTTCCAGACTCTAATCCAATCAGTACAAATCTAAAATTTGCCTCACCTAATAATTTTATTGTTTCTTCATCTAAATATTCAAAACGAGTGTTAAATCCAAAATAGCAATTTTTTTTATTTAAACCTCTTTTAATAATTTCTTTTGCAAAATCTCTTGCATCATTACCTCTATACCAGACTCCAGAATCATCAAATATTTCTTTTACTTTGTAATGGTTTATTAATTTTTCATATTCATCTACACTTCTTTTTACATTCATAATAGAGAATGATAACTCAGGACCATTGTATCTGCAGAATGTACATTTTCCAAAAGTGCAATCTCTAATTACACTTGTGGAATAAGTTCCGGGTGTTTGTAAAAAATTTCCGTTTTCATATGCATATTTTTTCCACTCAATTAAGTCTCGATCGATTATTTCTGATTCATTAATATTTTCAATTTTTTTGAAAGTTGAATTATTTTTTATTTCGCCAAGAAAATTTTTATAAGCAATACCATTTGTTTGTAACTGATTAATTTTTCTATTATTTACTTTTATTTCTTCCATTAGATTAAATAAAACAAAATCAACATGGTTGCTTAGGATAATAATATCTACATTAGAATTTTTAAAGCTTTCTTCAGGCTTTCTCATTGAATGATAACCAGTAAGAATAATAATACTTTCTTTTAAATACTTTTTTATTTGATTAATTGTATTCCACATAAACTTCATAACTGGCGTAGTACTTTCAAATACAATTACGTCAGGTTTTTTTTCTATTAAATTATTTAACCATTCATCATAATTTTTAAGTTGAGAATTCCCATCATCCCAAATTACATGAAATTTATTCAATTTTAACTTTGTTGCGGCTTGAGCGTGTGTAATTGGCAAAAGATATGTTGGGACAGAGAAAAATTGAACATTTCTATTTTGGGAAATCATAGCTTTTTGACCCAGAGAATTAATTATAGGAGGAAAACTAATTGCTACTTTCATTAAAAAAATATTTCAGTAAATATATTTATAGCAGAATAATTATTTTTTAGTAACAAATCATACACCTCACTTACCATAATGCTATTTCCACATAAGAAAAAATATGTATCTTTGTTAAATCTATTTAATAATGAAATATATTCAGTTATTCTTCCTTCATAGATATTGTGGCCCATGCATTTCTCTCTGCTAACAAATGTAAAGTAATTCTTATCTATCAGCTCTTTTATAGTGTCTTCAAAAAGTCTTACGCCGTGAAAAATTTTATAATTAATATTTGGATAAGTTTTAATTATTGACATAAAAGGGGCAATGCCTGTACCTGTAGCAATAAAAATATACTGTTTTTTTTCATCAAATTTCTTTAAATAAAAATTGCCAAAGGGGCCAAGCACCTTAATTTTATCATTAATCTTAATATTTCTTAAATTTGAACTAATTATCCCTTTATTAATTTCTCTAATTAAAAAATCTACTGTTAAATCATTTTCCCCTGAACATACCGAATACTCTCTATTGATTGGATTATTTTCTAATCCTAAACTAAAAAATTGCCCTGCGGTAAATTTTAAATTTCTTTTTTCAACTTTAATGATGTAGTTTCCAATACTGAGATTTTGTATTTCGATTACTCTATAAAAATTATTCACTTACATTATTTGTTGATTATGTTTTTATAAAATTTTTTTTACACCATTTTATAGTTCTTTTTATACCAATCTATAGTTTTCTTTATACCCAAATCTAGTTTGTACTTTGGTTTCCAATTTAAAATTTTTTTTGCTTTTGTACAATCTAAAGTAATATTATTATTTAATTTTTTTTTTGAAAGATCATACTTAATATAAATTGTCTTACCGTCTATTTTTGCAATTTTTTTTGTTAAATTAGTTATTGATATTGATTTTCCAAGGCCTACATTGAAAATCTCAAAATTTTTTTTTTGTTTTAGTATAGCTTTTTTTATAAAATTATTAAGATCATCAACATACAATAAATCCCTCGTTTCTTTTCCATCACCCCATATTACAGGTTGATTGTTATTTGTAAAAATTACTTTATTAATTGTAGCACCGAAGACGTGAGAATTATTTATATCTATTTTATCGTGAGGACCATATATATTAGAATGTCTAATAATTGTATATTTAGTTTCAGATAATTTAGAATAAAATTCGCACATTTTTTCAGAAAAAACTTTCATCCACGCTTGTCCAAAATATTTTTCATACATATCCTTTGATAAATTAAAATCTTTTTCTTTTGTTTTTCTTTTTTGATTTCTATACATAACTGTACAACTTAAAAATATCACATGTTTTATTTTCAATTCAAAAGCTGATCTTAATATAAGTGAATTCATTATTGAGTTATCTGTTACATGCACGTATGGCCTATTAATAATATCTTTTGCTCCACTTGAGGTAGCTGCTGCCATTATAATTATATCTTTACTTTTTAAGGCCCTCTCAACATTGTTTTTTTTTAAAAGATTGCATTTTATAAAATCAATATTTTTGTTTTTGAATGGTTTCTTTTTATTAAAAGTTCCATATATTTTTAGATTATTAAATCGACTTAAATATTCTGAAATATTTCTTCCAATAAAACCTGTTGCACCCAAAATTAAAATTTTTTTCATCAAAACTAGAATATACTTTTATTGAGAATTTTTCTAAATTATTATAATATTTATCTAGATTATATAAGCGTATTAATATATTTCTTTACAAATGAAAAACATAATCAAGATTAGTAGTAAATTATTTAAAAAAAATATTTCTGATCACAAAAAACTGCTCGTAACCCATAACTCTATCATACTTAAAAAAGCTATTGAGTTATCAAAATTATCTATAAATTCAATAAATAATGGTGGAAAAATAATTATTTTTGGAAATGGAGGTAGTGCAGCAGACGCCCAGCATTTTGCCACTGAATTGGTAGTGAAGATGAAGTATTATCGTAAAGCTTTACCTGTTCTTGCACTTACCACAGATACAAGCACACTAACAGCAATAGGAAATGATTTTAACTTTTCTAAAATTTTTTCTCGTCAATTAGAGGCGTTAGGTAATAAGTCAGACTTAGTAATATCAATTACAACTAGCGGTAATAGCGAAAATATACTTGAGGCACTAAAATTTGCAAAAAAAAAAAATATTAAAAGTTTTGGTATTTTAGGAAATAATGGTGGTAACGCAAAAAAATATTGTTTTGATAAGTTTGTAGTTAAAAATTCTAATCCCTCAAGGATTCAGGAAATACATATTATTTTTTGGCAATTAGTTTGTGAAATAATAGAAGAATATTATTTATGATTTTTTATTAACTTTTTTAGTTGTTTATATAAATTACTAGAGACGTAATAAGATTTAATCCCAAAATTTTTACCGCATTCTATATCGGTATATTTATCACCAATCAAAATAGACTGATTTTTATTAATATTGAAATCATTAAAAGCAGATTTTAGCATTCCAGTTTTTGGTTTTCTCATAGTTGAGTCAACACTAAACTTTTTTATAATACCATTTTTATGAAATGGTGAATAATAAATGGCATCTAGATAACAACCATTTTTGAATAAAATTTTAGTATACCAATTTGTTAAATTTTTATAGTCATTTTCAGTAAAAATACCTTTGGCAATACCTGCTTGATTAGTAATAATTATGGCATAAAATCTTTTATCATTTATGTATTTGATTGCTTTAAAAATATTTTTTTTCCATTTAAATTTTCTTTTTTTAAAAACGTATCCATAATCTTCGTTTATTACTCCATCTCTGTCTAAAAATACCGCGGGTTTTTTTAGGTTTCTTTTTAAAAAATTATCTAATCTCTCTATATCTTTGTATGAGCCAATGTCTATAAATTTATTTTTATAATATTTACCAGAAAGTTTTTTTTTTTTTAAAATAATATTTAATAAATCTACATCAAAATCAGAATACCCTTGTTTAATTAGTTTTAAACATTTTTTTTTAATTAAACTAACCCCTCCGTATATAAGATTTGAATTGTTTTTATTAGAAATTGAAATAATTTTATGATTTCTTAATTTATATTTAAAATTTTTATTTTTTTTTTTTGTAAGAGCTAAAAAAATTAAATCATTTTTTTTAATATTAATCTCCATATCTCTTACATTGATATCAAAAAATGTATCTCCATTAATAAGTAAAAATTTTTTTTTTAATTTAGAATAAATATTTTTTACAGAACCGGCTGTACCTAGTTTAACTTTTTCCTTAATTACCTGTATTTCAATGTCATTATAATATGGTAGTAGTTTTTTTTTAAAAAAATTGCTTTTATAATAAGTTAGAATAATGAATTTTTTTATTCCTTGGTAATAAAGATTTTTTATCACATAATATAAAAATGGTTTGTTTATGCTTTTAATTAGAGGTTTTGGAATTTTTTTTGTTATTTTATTTATTCTTGAACCGTACCCGCCGGCCAAAATTATACATTGATCTAACATATTAAAATTGTAGGTTTGGCTTAATCATTTTTAAAATTTTAAATTATAATCAAGATAGAATTGTAATTTATATAATATAAAATAATTTGGTTGCGGGGCTTGGATTTGAACCAAGGACCTTCAGGTTATGAGCCTGACGAGCTACCAGACTGCTCCACCCCGCGATTATAAAATAATCTTTATCAAAAATTTTATTAATATAATAGTATTTTATATGTTTATTTCAGCTTTTTGCTCAAAAGAATAAATAATTAATAAATCAGTTGGTATTCAAAGTAAAATGAGTAAAGTTTTATGTAAAAAATATTTATAGTAAAAAAAATTCATTCAAATAATTTGAAGATAAAGTTATAGAATAATTATCTACATTATGAAAATATCAATCAAAAATAATTACCTATTAAAAGTTATTTTTTTTTCACTCCCATTGTCTTTTTGTATAGGGCAAGCTGCAGTTACTTTAGTTTTTTTATGCACTGTCCTTATCTTCTTAATAAATAAAAATATAACCTTTTTATACAATGATCCTATCAAAATAATGTTAATTCTTTATTTCTTTTCTTTAATTTTTGGTTCTTTTTTTAGTTTAAATATTAATCAATCTTTGTATAGCTCAGTTACATATACTAGGTTCATAATTTTTTTTTCTTTTATTCATTTATATGAAAATTTTTTTATAAAAAAAATTCAAAACAAATTTTTTTTGTGGTGTTTTTTATTATCATTAATAATTATTTTTGATGCCTACTATCAGTATTTTAACCCTTTAAAAGAAGATATTTTCGGGTTTAAAGCTGATCCGTTCAATGAAGGTAGATTAACTTCAATTTTTAAAAACGAATATATTGTTGGTTCAGTTCTATATAATTTATTTTTTACTGTTAGTATTTTTTTTATTTTTTTTTTAAAAAATAAAACAAGAGTTTCTTTTTATTTAAGCAAAAACGTATTTATTATATTTGCTATTGTTATTTATTTATCAGCAATATTTCTTTCAGGAGATAGAATGCCTTTTTTAATGACCCTGGCAACGTTTTTTTTGGTTTTTTTTTTTTTGAATAATCTTAGATTAAATCTATTTATTGCTTTAGTAATTTTTTTATTTTTTTTTATTTTTCAAATAATAAACAACAACTATTTTAATTCTAGATACAAGATATTTATTAAAGAAATTTATCAAAATGAAAAAATTGAAAACGGTCTTTCTAAAAATAGAAATTTTCTTGATAGCCAGTGGGGTGCTCATTATTTAACTGGTTTTGAGATTTTTAAAAATAATCCTTATTACGGGATAGGTTTGAAGCAATTCAAAATAGAATGCTCAAGCAAAACCTATGATAATATAGCTTCAGCTTATCGTGCGGGCAGATGCAGTAATCATCCACATAATTTATATATTGAAATGTTAGCTGAGACTGGAATTTTAAGCACATTAATTTTTATTTTCTTTATTTTATATTTTTTCATAAGGTGTATAAAAATTGTTTTTAATCAAAAAATTAAGTATTACATAAACACTTATGAATATGTATTGTTTGTTACATTTTTTGCAGTAAATATTTTAACTTTTTTTCCATTAAGATCATCCGGAAGTTTTTTTTCTAATTATGCAGGTTCATTAATATGGTTTAATTTATCCTTTTTATTTATTTACTTAAAATATTTTGAAACAAAATTAGAAAGATAGTTATTAAACTAATAAAATGAAATAATTTTAAAACCTATATATTTTAAAATTATATTTGCTTATTAGGAGCTATTCACATATTTTAAGTTAAGAACAGTTAATAAATTCTTATAAGAAATATTTTTCTATTTTTTAATGATATCGAATTATGAAAAACTTCAATAAAAGTTTTAATAATGATTAATTTAAGTAACAACTTAATTTATGCTTTTTTAATAGTTTTATCTTTGGGAATTTTACTAAATTATTTATTAATTAAAAAATATAAAGTTTTAAATTTAAGTATACTTTTTGATACTGATTTTAAAAAACCTCAATCTTTTCATGAAGAAAAGACATTAAGAGTAGGAGGCATATCGTTCTACATAATTTTTTTGATAATTATTTTTTTTATAACACAAAAAATTTTTTATGATTTAATTTTTTTAGCATCTGCCTGTTTTTTTATAGGTTTAATTGATGATTTAAAATTTTCTAACTCACCAAAACTTCGTTTAATTCTTTTATTTTTTTTTATTTATATTATAATTATTTTTTTTTAAATTGAAACACCTCAATTTCAGATTTTTAACTTAGACCGTATAATATCAGAGTCATGGTGGCTGAGGGTTTTTTTATTATCAATTTGCTTTTTAATAATTATTAATGGTTCTAATTTCATTGATGGATATAATGGCCTATTGGTTGGTCAATTCTCAATAATTTTAATCTTATTAAATTTTATCAATTATTATTATTTTAATTATGAAATTTTTTTTTTGGGGGTTTTACTTTTGTCTTTGAGTATAGCAACTCTATTCTTTAATTTTCCTAAGGCTAAATTATTTTTAGGAGACTCAGGATCATATTTATTAGGAGGGATTTTATCATATCTATTAATTAAAACCTCAATATCTACAAAATCATATTTACCACCCTTTTTTTTTGCTTGTATAACTTTTTATATTTTTTTTGAAGTAGTTTTTTCTTTTTTAAGAAAATTATTATTCGAAAGATGCAATCCACTTTATCCAGATAAAAAACATCTTCATATGTTATTGTTTGTTTTTTTTAAAAAAAAAAATAATTTAGTGAATGCAAATTATAAAACAAGTATATGTATAAATTCAATTTATATTTTATTTTTATTACCATTAATTTTATTTTATAATAATTTATTTCTATTAAAGTTATATTTTTTCTTTTTGTTATTTATTTACTCAATCTTATATTTTTTTTTATATTTTAAAATTTTTAAAAAGTAACCAAATTATATTATGTCCATAAAAGTTTTAATTTCAGGAGGCCTTGGATATATTGGAACTGTGCTCTCGCACTATTTAAATGAAAAAAAAATTGACTTTGCTATTATTGATGATTTATCAAATTCATCCACAAAATTTTTAAAAAAAAATTTTATTTTTTATAAGGGTAATATTAATAATATATCTATTTTAAAAAAAATCTATAATCAATTTAAACCTACTCATATAGTTCATCTAGCAGCTAGTATTGATGTTAACGAGTCTGAGATTAAAAAAAAAAAATATTATAATAATAATGTATTAAATAGTAAGAAATTTATAAATTTTTTTATAAAAAAAAAAGTAAAAAATTTTATATTTTCATCAACAGCAGCAGTATACAATTGTAATTCTAATAAAAAAAAAGAAAATTTAAGAGAAATACCAGCTAATTATTATGGTCAAACTAAACTTATTGTTGAAAATTTTTTATTAAAAAAAAAATTAAAGCACAATTTATGTATAAAGATTTTGAGATTTTTTAATGTTGTGGGGGCTGATAAATTTTTTAGAGCAGGTAATATTTCAAAAAATTCAAAACATTTATTTAATAACATTTCCAAATCAATTTTTCAAAAAAATACTTTTGAAGTTAATGGTAAAAACTATAAAACTTCAGATGGAACTTGTATAAGAGATTTTATTGATATTAATGATTTAGTTAAAATTATTATTTTTTTTTTAAAAAAAAAAAATAAACATACCATATTCAATATTGGTACTAATGTAGGTTATTCTGTTCTTAAAGTTTTAAATTCTTTTGAAAGAGTTTTGAATTGTAAAATTTTTTACAAATTTGTTAAACCGAGAACAGGAGATGCTCCTAATTTAGTTTGCGACAATAGATTATTAAGGAGTATTTATAGTTCAAAATTTATTAATTTTAATAAATCTGTAAAATCACATTACATATTTTATAAAAAAAATTTTTATAATTTTATTTAGTATTTTAAATAAAATATCATATTAATTAATATTTAATTTAACACCAAAGCTTATTAATATGTCAATTAGTCTCATAATATATTCTTCTGAAGAATATTATTTCTTGAAAGATTTAACTTTTAAATGTATGCAAGTATTGCCTGGTGATTATTGCAAAGGAGTAACACCCGATCCCATTCCGAACTCGGCAGTTAAGCCCTTTAGCGCCAATGGTACTTTGTCTTAAGGCACGGAAGAGTAGGTCGTTGCCAGGCTTTA
>Ga0169931_10000996_pt1 | contig 46884 bp, 36 predicted proteins | sample Kivu_15m_20L_FD_129675 | JGI IMG/M metagenome (GOLD analysis project Ga0169931, IMG submission 129675) | Freshwater microbial communities from Lake Kivu, Western Province, Rwanda to study Microbial Dark Matter (Phase II) - Kivu_15m_20L... | ecosystem: Environmental > Aquatic > Freshwater > Lake... | reverse complement strand
TCGTTCACGCTGGCGGTGACGGAGAGTTTCCTTTTGAGGAAGTTCTGCGTGAGGTTGAGGTTGAGCTGCCCGAAGTCGCCCAGCTCGTAGAACTGCAGCTGCCCGCGCATCCGCCAGAAGCCGTTCATCGTCGCCTGCGTGTTCCTGCCGAGCTTGAGCATGTGGAAGGTGAAGAGCGTCCAGGAGCCGCGCCGGAACGTGAGCGGACTCCTCTCGTACACGCCGTCGTAGGCGTTGAAATTGTACTGGGCGCCGACGACGAAGAAGTACTTCCCGCCGGGCGGTATGGCGCCGATGACGCGGAAATAGTCCTCGCGGTTGGAGCCGAGGTTGTCCTGCGTGCGCACGGCCACGTTGCGGTTGCTGTCGGTCGGGTAGAGCACCTGCGTGAAGATGTCACGCGTGATGTTACGGCCCAGGGCGATGATGGGCCTGTCGGCCGCGGAGATGTTCACCTCCCAGTTCTGCGTGAACTGCGGCCGAAGCCTCGGGTTGCCCGTCTCGTAGAGGTACTGGTCGACCACGCGCACCGACGGGTTGAAGAGGTCGTAGGACGGCCTTGCGATGCTGCGACGGTACACTAGATAAGACCTCAGCTCATACCCCGCGATCGACATCACCTTGCGGCTGAGGTAGGCATAGGGGAAGAGGTCGGTCCGTCGGATGCGGAAAGAGGTGTCCGAGGGCAGTCGCTGGAAGCCGGTCATGTTGGTGTTCTCGAGCCGTACCCCCGTCTTCAGCAGGAATCCCGCAAAAGGCTTCGAGGCCTGGGCGTAGGCGGCATGGATATGTTCGGAATAGTCGTACGCGGAGGTCCGCTGTGGGTCGGCCACCCGTGTGGAGCCGATGATCCGGTCGAAGCGCGTGTCGTTGGAGAAGCGGACATTGCTGGACTTGACGCCCGTCTCGAGGGTCACCTTCCCCTTGAACTTGCGGGTGAGGTTCGACTCGAAGACGAGGCTGTAGGGCCGGTTGCGGATGTCGCCTTCGGACTCGAGCAGATCGGCGGCCGGGAGGGTGTAGCGCGTATCGATGTCCTGACGGCTGCGGCCGGGGTTGTGTCCCAGCGAGAGTGTGCTGACCCATTCGGAGCCGGCGCTGTCGATCCGGTACTTCAGGTTGAAGTCCTGCGAATAGCTGAAGCTGCGGCCGGTGCTGAGCACGTCGTTGGCGTTGGCCGACAGCAGGCGGGCGGTGGAGACCTTCGAGATGGTCGTGGGGTTGCTGCTCTGGCTCTCCGATCCACCGATGCTGAGGCGCGTGTCGAAGCCATGGTCCCATCGGCCCTTCGTCCGGTTCATGCCGAAGCCTAGGTAGAGCGAAGTGCCCGGCTGCACGGCGTGCGAGGTCTGCCGCAGGATGGTGTCGCCCGTCACCTGGCGAGACGAGGCGATGTCGTCGAACCCGTTGCGCGTAGCGCCCTGGAGGGTGACATAGGCGCCCTTCCCGTTCTGGCTGCGGGAGAGGTTGAAGCCGAGGAAACGGTTGCCGTGGACGCCCTGGTTGAAGCCGGTGGTGATACTGCCCGTGATGCCCAGCCGAACGTTCTTCTTCAGTACGATGTTGAGGATGCCGCCGCTGCCGGAGGCGTCGAAGCGTGCCGAAGGGGTGCGCAGGATCTCGATCTTCTCCACGGCATTCGGGGGCAGGCTCTTGAGGAGGGTGGCGATGTCGGCGTTGGAGATCTTCTGTTCGATGCCGTTGATGTATATGCGGGCGGGCGTGGTGCTGCTGAGGTAGACATTGCCGTCGGGGTCGGCGAACACGCCCGGCACCTTCTCGAGGATCTCGTAGGCATTGGTGGAGCTGGCCGCCACGGGCTCGGGGTCGACGATCGTCTTGTCGTCCTCCTGCCGCAGCAGGGGCTTGCGGGCCACCACCACGACGTGCTCCAAGGCCCGCTTGTCGGGCTCGAGCCGGATGACAAGCGTCCTGGACGTGTCGGATGACGGAAGCCTGACCTCCTGCGGAAGGTAGCTCAGCGCCAGGGCACGGATCCGCAGGGCAGACCCGTTCCGGCGGACCAGCAGCGCGACACCCGAACTGTCGGTCACCCGCCCGACACTGTCGCGCCCTGTCCGGTAGACCACCAAGGTGGCGAAGGGGATGGGACTGCCGTCAGCAGCCGTCACGGCCACCCGCAGGACCGTCTCCTGCGCATGCGACGGGAAGGCCGACAGGAGGAGGAGGAGGATGACGATGACGGATCGAACGGAGCTGGACATGTGCTGCAGGTTCATCAGGCCGGGGATCGGTTGCCGGCGTATAAGACAATCGTCGGGGCATATGGTTGCGCGGACCGACGACATCGCAAAGGCCTTGCCCGTCCACACGCAGCGGCGGGGGCCGTTTCCTGCGACTTGCGTACATTCAGCGCACCCAAAACCCCGCCGATGCCACGCCTCCGACTTCTCCCGCTGCTCTGCGCCTTTGCAGGGGCCCAAGCCCAGGACACCCTGCCCGTCTACCGCAAACTCGCCGAGATCGCCGTGATCGACCAGAAGGTCATGATCCCCATGCGCGACGGGGTCCGCCTGGCGACCGACATCTACCGTCCCAAGGGCAACGGCCGCCATCCGCTCATCCTCTCGCGCACCCCCTACAACTTCAACAGCTGGGTCGACGGCAAGATGACCGCCCGCAGTTTCGAAGAGGCCTACGAGGCCGTCAGCCGCGGCTACGCCTTCGCCGTGCAGAACGAACGGGGCCGCTTCTTCTCGGAAGGCGAGTGGGACATCCTGGGCACGCCCGTCACCGACGGCGACGACGCCTTCTCCTGGTTCGCGGCACAGCCCTGGTCCAACGGGAAGGTCGGACTCATCGGCTGCTCCTCCACTGCCGAATGGCAGATGGCCGTCGCCGCCCGCAGACACCCCGCCCTGGGCGCCATCGTGGCCCAGGGCTTCGGGGCCGGCGTCGGCAAGGTCGGCCGCTACCACGAACAGGGCAACTGGTACCGCGGCGGCGCCCAGCAGATGCTCTTCACCTCCTGGCTCTACGGCACGCAGAACGACAGGTACCGCCCCACCCTGCCGAAGGACATGACGCAGCAGGACCTCATCCGCATCTCCCGCTTCTACGACATGGCGACCGAGATGCCCCGCGTCGACTGGGCCCGCGCACTCGCCCACCTGCCCGTCAGCGACATCATCCGCAACGTCGACGGGCAGCAGGGCGTCTACGAGAAGATGATCGCCCGCAAGCCCAACGACCCCGACTGGTACAAGGGCGGGCTCTGGCACGAGACCATGCCCATCGACGTCCCCGGCTACTGGTTCGTGTCGTGGTTCGACGTGTCGTCAGGACCCAACATCGAACTCTTCAACCACGTGCGCAACAGCGCCAGGGACAGGAAGGTGGCCGACGACCAGTACCTCGTCATCGCCCCGGTCCTCCACTGCTCCTACAAACGGGCCTCGGCCGACACCAAGGTGGGCGAGCTCAGCGTCGGCGACGCCCGGCTCAACTACGACGCACTCACCTGGGCCTGGTTCGACCGGCACCTCAAGGGCGAGGCCAACGACTTCAAGCAGCAGAACCCCCGCGTCCGCTACTACACCATGGGCGCCAACAAGTGGCAATCGGCCGACAGCTTCCCCCTCCCCGGCACCCGCATGCGCGACCTCTGGCTCTCCAGCGGCGGCCACGCCAACACCCGCAACGGCGACGGCGTCCTCGCCACCCGACCGCCCGCCAAGGACCAGCCCGACACCTTCACCTACGACCCCATGAACCCGGTGCCCTCCTACGGCGGCAACGTCTGCTGCACCGGCAACGCCGTCCAGGGCGGCTCCTTCGACCAGTCGCAGATGGAACTCCGCGACGACATCCTCGTCTACACCTCCGAACCCCTCACCGAAGGCGTCGAGGTCACCGGCTTCATCGAGGCCACCCTCTACGTCTCCTCCACCGGCCCCGACACCGACGTCACCCTCAAACTCATCGACGTCCACCCCGACGGGAAGGCCTACAACCTCGACGAGACCATCCAACGCCTGCGCTTCCGCGAAGGCTACGACAAGGAGGTCTTCATGGAGAAGGGTAAGGTGTACAAAGTGAATATGAGCCCGATGGTCACGAGCAACCACTTCGCCCCCGGCCACCGCATCCGCATCGAAGTGTCGAGCAGCAACTTCCCCCGCTTCGAACGCAACCTCAACACCGGCGGCAGCAACTACGACGAGTCCAAGGGCAACGTGGTCCGGAACAGCATCCACCATTCGAAGGCGCACCCCTCGGTGATCCGGCTGCCCATCGCCCCGGCCCGGTGACCCCGACCGGCATCAGCCACCGGCAAGGGCCGTCCCGCGGCCCCGGGCCACGCTAGCCCGGCCGCCGGACGCCCGACGGCACGTACACACGGTAGAAGCCGCCCGCATGCGCCTCCGTGTACCCATGCCGCCCCAGGGCGGAGGCGATGCCCTTGCCGTCCAGACCGCGGACGTCCTCGGGAAAGCCGAAGACGAGCACCACCACGGGCCTGCGGCCCCTCGACGTCAGCCATTGCGCGAACCGCGCCACGTCGGCAGGGTCGTGGTAGAACATCGTGTGGTTGCTGCGTAACTCGGCAGGTCCCCCGTCGAGGTACCGGAAGACGTACGACTCGGTGCCGTAGTACAGCACGCTGCCGTCCTCCGACAGGTGGCGCACGCGTTCGACGGCCAAGAGAAGGTCTTCGATGCCCGCCTTCCGAGACGGGGTTGTACGGACCCCCGCCAGGCGCGGATGGTCCACCGTGGCGGTCAGCTCGGGCAGCCTGCCGTCCATCAGCACCGGGCCCACGGCCAACTTGTAGTACAGGCAGAAGGCCAGGGCCACGACGGCCGCAGCCCCCATGAAACGCCCGACGGAAGCCGGTAGCAGACGGACACAGAAATGGAAAAAGATGGGCGTCGCACCCGTCAGCAACAGGGCCGTCTTGATCAAACCCGTATTCGACCCCGCCATCGGCACGAAACTCGCGCAGAGCAGGAACAGCGAGAGCTGCACCCACAGATATCGGCCATGCCGCCACGACAGCCATACGGCACCCGCACCCGCCAGGTAGCCCCAGGCGGCCAGCTGCAGGTGCAAGGGAAAGGACCAGCCACCGGCCGGACGCACCCAGGCCACCAGGCCGAGGCCGAAGACGGCCAGCACGGCCGCATCCCACAAGGCCTTCCGCACGATCCGTCCCCGGACGATGTACCAGAGGGCGGCCAGGGCCGAGAGGGCGGCCACGTTAACCCCGATGCGTACGGCATCGCGCAGGTAGCGCAGCAGCGTCAGCTTCAGGGGATGGTTGGCGGATGACTCCTCCGAAAGGCTCGACCAGATATGCCCGACCATGCCCGACAAGCCCCCCGCCCGCACCCCCGCCTCACCGGCCAGGGCAAAGGCCTGGAAAAGGAGGACGTAGGCGAGCAGCAGCGACATGCCGAAGGCGACGACATGCAGGGCCGCCGCCCGCACCGACCGGCCCTGGAAGGGCACCGTCGACAGCAGCAGCAGTCCGACGGGCAGCGCCATCGACAAGCCCGGCAGTCGGAGCGCCGTCAGCAGGGCCGTCAGGATGCCCAGCAGGGCGGCCGTGGCCACACCGCCCGACAGCAGGTGACGCCAGGCCACCCAGGCCACCCCCGCCACCCCCAGCGCCGAGAAACTGTCGTACCCCAGGATGTTGAAGGCGATGGCCGACGACATCACGATGCCGGCAGCCGCCATCAGCAGCCGGCTCCGCTCGGACGCCTCACGGCACAGGACGAAGGGCAGGCCGACATGCATCAGCACCAGCAACAACGCATCGAGCACCCGGAACGACAGCAGGTCGAAGCCGGCGACCTCGCCCCAGATACGGCCCAGATGGGGGTACAGGAACACCATGAACCCCATGTTGCTGGGCGTTCCCATGAAATGCCGGATGTGATAGAAGGTGTCGATTCAGTCGAACCCGTAGCAGGTCAGGACGAAGGGCAGCGGGACGGCCAGCAGCAGGAACGCCGCCCGAAGGGCCCATGGGGAACGCTTGTGCATGGCTGTTTCAATGGCCTTCCACGGACCTGCCCGGACACCCGACCGGCCACATCGGGCCGCATCGCGGACGACCGGCGGGAGACTCCCCCGGAAGGATGGATAAAGGTAATACGCCCCCCCGGCTGTTGCAAGCCGTCCCGACACGATGGAGCGACCCGGGGCCGTACGCCCTTTTTTCGTAAATTCATGGTAACCCTTCCACTCCGGTCAAAGCCCGCGACATGTGCGGTCGCACGTCGCAGATACCGCGCAACGCATGAAAAGACGCTCCTGGCAGCCGCTCCTCCTGTCGCTGGCCCTCCAACCGCCCGCCACCGCACAGCAGCGCGACACCCTCTGCCTCCTCCAACTCAACGACATCTACGAGGTCGCACCCCTGCAGGGCGGCCGCATCGGCGGACTGGCACGCATCGCCACCCTCATCGACGAACACCGGAAACGCTACCCGACGACCGTCTTCGTGGCGGGCGACTTCCTCAGCCCATCCCTCATGGGCACCGCCGTGGTCGATGGGGAACGCCTCAGCGGCCGGCAGATGGTGGACCTCTTCAACCGGATCGGCGTGGACATCGTCACCTTCGGCAATCACGAGTTCGACATCGGCGAGGCACCCCTGCAGCGCCGGATCGACGAGTCGGCCTTCCAATGGGTCAGCGGCAACGTGCGCCGGGCCGATGGCAGCCCCTTCCACAGGAACCGGGATGGACGGCAGGAACCCTTCCCTGCCTATGTCCGCATCGAAGCGCCGAAGGACCGGTTCCGCATCGGCGTCTTCTCGCTGACACTCCCCTCCAATCGTCCGCCCTACACCCGGTTCGCATCCTATCCCGAGGCCATGCAGGCGACCGTCCCGCAGAAACTCGGGAAACGGGAGTTGCTCGCCGGCCTCACCCACCTCTCGCTGGCGGAAGACCTCGAACTGCTGCGGCAGGACCCCCGCATATCACTCATCATGGGGGGCCACGAACATGAGAACATCCTTCGCGAGAACGGCAAGGGCCGCGTCGCCAAGGCCGACGCCAACGGCAAGACCGTCTACCGGCACCTCGTCTGGCGGGAAGGCCGCCGGGGCTTCCGCATACAGAGCACGCTGCTGCCGGTCGACACGACCATCGCCCCCAAACCCGAGATCGCCACAGCCGTCAAAGCCTGGGAGGACAAGACCTACGCCTCCTTCCGAAGGGCCGGCTTCGAGCCCACCCGGACCGTGGTAACGGTCACGGATACCCTCAACGGCATGGAGAACGCCATCCGCTACCGGCAGAACTCGCTGGGCAGGGCCGTCACGCAGGGACTCATGCAGGGTGGCAACCCCGACGCATCCTTCATCAACAGCGGGTCCGTCCGCATCGACGACATCGTCAGCGGCACCCTCACCGAGCTCGACGTCATCCGCATCATGCCCTTCGGCGGCCGCGTCGTGGAACTCACCCTGAAGGGAGACCTCCTCCTGCGCATCCTCCAAGGCAACGAGGGCCGCAAGGGCCTCGGCGGCTACCTGCAGCTGCACGTGGGATTCTCGCCCTCCGCCCAGGGCGCATGGACCCTGCACGGAAAGGCCATCGAGCCCGGACAGGCCTACCGCATCCGCACCATCGAATACCTCGCGCAGGGCAACGAGAACGGACTCGAGTTCCTCAACCCGAAAGACCCGTCATACCTGCGGTCCGAACCCGTGACGGACAGCGCCGGCAAGCCCCTCGACATCCGCCAGGGACTCATCGGACAACTGCGGAGGCAGTACGGTGGTTGACATGCCTGCTGTCCGAAACCGACCCGACACCCAACCATACCACACACATGACGATACGCACCTGGCCGATGGCCATCGCCCTCGCCACCCATATCTTCAGCGGTCTCCACCTCCACGCCCAGCCGCCCCGCCTCTCCGACCTCGTCGAGCCCATGGTCGACGCCGCCAACTCGCGGTTCTTCTACTTCAACTCGGCCACACGCCCCTTCGGCATGGTCAACCTGAGCCCCGACATGAACCTCCGCGGCGTCTGGAACACGGGCTACAAATACAACGAGGACACCATCCGCTGCTTCAGCCACATCCACTGCTGGGAGATGTCGGGCATCCCCGTCCTGCCCACCACCGGCCCCTTCCTGGGACACCTCGGCCCCGACGTCTACGGCTCCACCTACACCCATGCCGACGAGGTCGCCAGGCCCGGCTACCACCGCATTTCGCTCACCCGCTACGGCGTGACGGCCGAACTCGCCTCCACCACCCGCGTGGGCTTCCACCGATATACCTACCCGGCCGGCGACTCCTCCCACATCCTCTTCGACTTCACCACCGTCCTGGGCTCGGCAGAGACGAAAGCGGCCGACGTGCGCCGCGTCTCCGACAGGGCCATCGAGGGGTCCGTCACCATGGAGGCCACCGTCCGCCGACCCAGGCCCGTCATGGTGTATTTCACCGCCGTCTTCGACAAGCCCTTCACCCGCTTCGGCGGCTGGAAGGACGGCCGGCGACTGCCCGACGCCAAGGCCGTCGCCGGCAGCCGCACCGGCGTCTTCGCCGGCTTCAAGAGCTCCCGGGGCGAACAGCGGATGATGAAGGTCGCCATCTCGTACGTCAGCGTCGAAGAGGCGAAACGCAACCTGGCGGCGGAACTGCCGCACTGGGATTTCGACCGCGTCGTCCGCGAGGCGGCCGACGAATGGGACCGCTGGCTCGGGCGCATCCGCATCGAAGGCGGCACACATACCGAACAACGCCGCTTCTACACCGACCTCTGGCACGCCCTGCAGGGACGACGCATCATGAGCGACGTCAGCGGCACGTACATCGACAACACCGGCCCGGACCCCAGGGCGCGCCGCGTGCCCCTCGACGCCCAGGGCAGACCGAAGTTCCATATGTACAATTCCGACTCGTTCTGGGGCGCACAGTGGTCCCTCAACACCCTCTGGCACCTTGTCTACCCCGAGGTCACCGAAGCATTCGTCAACTCGATGCTGCAGATGTACGACGACGGCGGCCTCATCCCCCGCGGACCCTCCGGCGGCAACTATACCTACGTGATGACAGGTGCGGCCACCACCCCCTTCATCACCAGCGCCTGGCTCAAGGGCATCCGCGGATTCGACATCCATAAGGCCTACGAGGGCATGCGCAAGAACCACATGCCCGGCGGTATGATGAGCAAGGCGGGCTACGAACACAAGACCTTCAAAGGCGGCGGCATCGAGGAATACATCTCCATGGGCTACATCCCCTACCCCCTCCACCCCGTCAAATACGGGTACCATCAGGACGGGGCGGCCCTCACCCTCGAATACGCCTACCAGGACTTCGCCCTCGCCCAACTCGCCCGTCAACTCGGCAAGGAAGATGACTTCGCACACTTCTCGAAGCGATCGCAGCACTACCGCAACCTCTTCAACCCCGCCATCGGATGGATGTGGGTGAAGGACCGCGAAGGGAAATGGGCCGAGCCGGTCGACATCCTCCGCTACGAACACGGCTGGAACGAAGGCAACGCCGCCCAGTACGCCTGGTGGGTGCCGCACGACGTGAAAGGACTCATCGAACTGCACGGCGGCAACGACGCCTTCGCCGCCAAGCTCGACCGGTCCTTCCGCGAGGCCCGCAGCCACGGTTTCGTCTCCGGCATCTCCGAGAACCCCGTCGACCGCGAGATGAAACGCAGGGTCTACCTCAACTACGGCAACCAGCCCTGCATGCAGACGCCATTCCTCTTCAACTACGCCGGCAAGCCCTGGATGACGCAGGCCTGGACCCGCGAACTGGTCGACTCCGTCTACAGCGGCATCTCGCCCCAGAAAGGCTACAGCGGCGACGAGGACCAGGGCCTCATGGGCTCGCTGGCCGTACTCCTCAAGATCGGCCTCTTCTCCACCGACGGCGGCACCTCCGAGAAACCCTTCTACGAGATCACGAGCCCCGTCTTCAACCGGATCACCATCGCACTGGACCCTGCCTACTATCCGGGCGGGCAGTTCGTCATCGAAGCCAAGGGCAACGGCCCCACGAATAAATACATCCAAGCTGCCCGCCTCAACGGGAAGCGTGTCGACAGGCCCTTCTTCACCCACGAGGAACTCGTCAGGGGCGGCACGCTGCAGCTGACGATGGCAGCGCATCCCAACACGGCATGGGGCAACGCGGCCACCCGGACGGTCAATGGCGACCGCCGCATCACCGACCACGGCGCCTTCCCCGACGGTACCACCGACAACGCCGGGGCCATCCAGGACGCCATCGACGCAGCGGCCGCCGCAGGCGGCGGACGCGTGGTCATCCCCGAAGGCCGCTTCCTGAGCGGCCCCGTCGAACTGAAGTCGAACGTCGAACTCCACCTCGAACGCGGCGCCACCCTCCTCGGCAGCCCTAACCGCACGGACTACGGCAACACACAACCGCTCAGCCTCCTCCGGGCCAGCCACGCCCACGGCTTCTCCATCACCGGCAAAGGCACCATCGACGGCAACGGTCGCGCCCTGGTGGCAGACATCATCCAGCTGCTGAAGGACGGACGCCTGCAGGACCCGGAATGGCGGACCAAAAGGCCCACCGAAGGCAGCCGCGCCAACGTCATCAACCTGCGCGACTGCAACGGGTTCACCATCCGAGGCGTCACCATCCGCGACGCCTCGGCATGGACCTGCAAGCTCGAGCGCTGCCGCGACCTCTGGATCGACAGCGTACATGTCGAAGCCCTCGCCTACTGGAACAACGACGGCGTCGACCTCGACAACTGCGTCAACGCCAAGGTCACCCACTCCGTCTTCAACACGGCCGACGACGCCATCTGCCTCAAGTCGGGCGACGCGCGCGGCCGCTGCGAGAACATCCTCATCGAAGACTGCACCGCCCGCTCCAGCGCCAGCGCCTTCAAGATGGGTACCGCCTCGGCCGGGGGATTCAAGAACATCACCGTACGCGGACTGCGCGTGTACGACACCTACCGCTCGGCCATCGCCCTGGAGGCCGTCGACGGCGGCATCATCGAAGACATCGACATCTCCGACGTCAAAGGGTTCAACACGGGCAACGCCGTCTTCATCAAACTCGGCAAACGCAACCGCGACGACCGACATGCACGCGTCGACGGCATCCGCATCCGCGACGTCCGCGTCGAAGTGCCCGCCGGCAAGCCCGACGCCGGCTACGAGATGGAAGGTCCGCTGCTCAAATACCCGCCCGGCTACATCCCGCCCACGGGCCGCATCGTCAGCGTCAGCCCCTCCAACCATTCGACGAAAGAGAAGAATGTCATCCTCTATCCGCACAATACCATCCCCTCGTCCATCACAGGGCTGCCGGGCCACCCCGTCCGCAACATCGTCCTGGAGGACGTCGAGGTCGTCTACGCCGGCGGAGGACGCCCCGAGCGGGCCTTCCTGCCGATCGACTCGATGCACATCGTCACCGAGGCGGCCGACAGGTATCCCGAATTCAGCATGTTCGGGGAACTGCCCGTCTGGGGCCTCTACCTGCGGCATGCCGAGGGCGTGACGCTGAAGAACGTGCGGCTCACCCTGCGTCAGGACGACCACCGCCCCGCCCTGGCGGCGGACGACGTGAAGGGACTCACCATCGACGGACTGGACGTGAAAGGGTCGGGCGTGGCGCCCGCGGTGCATCTGCGAGCCACAACGGGTGCCGACATCGGAACCCTGTCGGTGCCGGGCGGACGAAAGGCGGGCGTCAGACGCCGGTAGCGGGAACCCCGCGACGCTACCGCTGTCACCGCCCGCCCACCGCCACGAAGGCGATCATCCCCCTCTCCCGGGTGGGTGCCGTCACGCACCCGGAAGGCCCTCGCAGGCAGCCACAGCCCGACAAGGCTCCGGCTATGGCACTCAGGCGATGCCCCCGGCATCCGGCAGGCATGGCCCTCTTCCACCAGCCGCAGCCAGGGTTGTCCCGGCCGCCACTTGCCCCGGCGGGCGACGGCAGCGGGCGACAGCGGCAGGCATCGGAGGAAGTGCCGCAGGGTCCTCATCTCACCTCGATCCTGAAGGTGCTGGCGGGCAGTCCCTCCCTGTTCACGAGGTTCGCGTCGGAAAAGGGCTTCCAGCCGAAATAAATATGATCGGGTCGCGACGGCGCCTCGATCCACACCCTGCCCTTTCGGATGCGGCTGCCGACGGGGTTACGGCCGTCAAGGGAAAAACCGCACAGGGCCAGGCCGTCGACCGTATGGAGGCCGCCCCTGGCATGTCGAAAGCGAAGCACCACCTGCCCGCCCCGATAGGAGGCGCGAAGGGGCAGCGGCCCCGATGGCGTCACCCGCCGGCCATAGGTATCATGCAATGCCCAGCGGGCGAGACGCTGGCCCACGGCCCGCTTCTCGGTGGGATGCACGTCGTGGGGAAAACCATGGTCGGAACAGACGGCCATGCCGCTGTGGGGAAGGATGTCCATGATCCTCCGCTGCCCGTCGCGGAACTCGGGCCAGTATCGTCCCTTATACCGAAGGGTGTCGATGGACGATAGTTGCACGAAATACATGGGAAGGGTCGGATCATTCCAATCCTTCCTGAGTCCCTCCACCATCCTCGCGAAGAGAGCGGGATACTCCTCCACCCGCTCGGGTTCCTGCGCGTTGCTCTCGCCCTGGTAGCAGAGAAGCCCCCGGACGGGCAGAGCCTGCATCGGACGTATCGAAGCCTCGTGGATGTAGCCGGGCTTGAAGGCGTGGGCGGGACCCATGGCATCGGTTGGCACACCGCGTACGCCGCCTACATTCTGACGCCCCCGCTCCCGGACCCAGACGGGCAGGGACTCGTTGGAGAGCCAGTCGCCCTGCAGCTTCCGGGAAAAGCGGGCATCGGAGGCCATCGCGTCGAGTCCCATCATCGCCTCCAGCGGCGCCCCGCCGACCGAGAGGTTCAGCAATCCGATCGGGACATCCTCGGAGGCTGCGACAGTCCTCGCGAAATACCATCCCACGGCACTCATCGTACGGATGCTGTTGCTGTCGGCCCGCTCCCATCCGCCTTCCAGGAACCTGCCGGGCGTCAGCCTCCGGACGATGGAATCGCTGAAGGCTGTCCCGAAGACGTTCTTGCCCGCATAACTCGGATTGTAGAGTCTGATCAGGGGTTGATGGGCATGGGACAGCTCCGCTGTGAAATGGGCCTCCTTGGCCATCGGCCACTCCATGTTGCTCTGGCCCAGGCAGACCCATACGTCGCCCACGAGGACGTCGCGCAGCCGGAGGCTGTCACCACCGGCGCTGACGAGGAGGTCCTGCGGCTCCGGTGAGGCCTTGAGGGGTGGCAGGACGGCCCGCCATCGCGCGTCGGGGCCCGTCGTCACCTGCAACCGGTGCCGGCCGAAGCGGACATGCACGTCAAGGCCCGGCCGCGACGTCCCGGTGACGGCGATCGGACGGGTGCGCTGCCAGACCATATGGTCGGAGAAGATCCTGTCGAGGGACAGCCGCGCCTGGGCCCGGCCCTGCCCCGGGAGGGCCGCCAGGGCGAGGAGCAGCCAGGGCAGCGATAGGTTCCTATCGGTGGGCATCGGTGCGGGTTGGCCGGAGGATGGGCCGGGGGTTGCCCGTCAGCGGGACACCCCGTCGAGGTGTTCCGTGAGGAGCCGCTGGCAGAGCCATTCCTGTCGCGGGAGGTGGAAGGGGCCCTTGAAGAGGTTGCCCTTGGCCGTCTGGGCGACCGTACCGTCGCGGTGCAGGTAGCCGTACCACTCGCCGTGGGTCCTGTCGTGGAAATGCCGGTAGGCCCAGGCGTGGACCTGGCGGTGCATCGCCGCATAGCGGGGCTCGCCGGTCATCAGGTAGGCCATGAGGGTGGCGATGATGGTCTCGTTGTGCGGCCACCAGAACTTCATGTCCTGCCAGTACTCCTGGACGGGGCGGCCGTACACGTCGCGGAAATAGAGGATGCCGCCGTGTTCGGGGTCCCATCCGCGCTCCCACATGTAGTCGATCATGCGGCAGCCGAGGTCGACGAGGGCGGGGTCGCCACCGCGGTGGCGTGCCTCGTTGAGGATGAACCAGGCCCCTTCGATGGCATGGCCGGGGTTGAGGGTGCGACCGTCGACATGGTCGATGATGGAGCCGTCTGGCGCCACCTGCTCCATGACGCAGCGGATGTCGTCCTTCACGAAGTCGCGGCCGATCTCTTCGATCCACCCGGCGATGCGGGCGTCGGCGTCGGGATGGCCGGCGTTGGCGCGCAGTTCCTGGGCGGTGTTGGTCATGATCATGGGCACGCCGATGCCCTTGGCGGGGCGCGTGTCGGTGAACTTGGGCTCGAGGAGGCCGGGGACGGTGGCGTACGCGACGCAGCGGTCGAAGACGCGGCGGGCCGCCTCGGCGTACGACGCCTCGCCGGTGGCGCGGGCAAGGGCGGCGGCGGCGATGACGTAGAAGGTCTCCGAGAAATAATAGCGCCGCTTGCGGATGGGGCGGCCGTCGCGGGTGACATGGAAGAACATCCGCCCGTCGGCGTCGAAGCAGTGCCGGTCGAGGAAGGCCATGCCGAGGCGGGCCCCTTCGAGCCACTCGGACCGCGGCTCCACCGTGTTGTAGAGCGTCGACAGGGTCCACACGGCGCGGCCCTGGATCCAGACGGCCTTGTCGTCGTCGATCAGGCTACCGTCGGCATCGCGCATGAAGAGGAAGCCGCCGTGGTCGCGGTCGTAGGACCGCGGGAACCAGAAGGGCACGGTATCCTCCAAAAACTGCCTGCGGTAGAAGTCGCGCAGGCCTTCCAGCTCTGGCCGGGAATAGGACATCTCGTTCATTGGACGATATCGGCTACGGGTATGGGGATGAAATAGAGGTCGCCGCTGCCCTCGTAGAGCAGCCCGACGGTGGCGTCGTCGATGCGGACCAGCGAGGAATAGCCGTAGCAGAGGCGCTGGTCGACCAGGAGCCGGTGCGCTTCGGGCCATGTTGCACCCAGGTCGGGGCTGGCCTGGACGGTCATGTCGACGCGGGCCTTGGTGCTGCGGGGGTTGCTGAAGAAGAGCAGTTCGCGGGGGAGGCCGCCGACCTTCACCGTGGCGCGGATCAGGCTGGCCATGCAGACGGGTTCGGGGAGGGCGCTGCGCGATGTCGGGTGCTCGGCCCAGGTGGCCCCCAGGTCGGCGGTGACGGCCACGGCCCTCGACCCCTTGCGGTTGTCGCGCATGTTGAGCATCAGGGTGCCCGGGGCGGTCTCCACCACCTGCGCCTCGGTGGTGTTCGACCTGGGCCCGCGGATGCGGCCCTGCCAGGTGGCGCCGTGGTCGGCGCTGTGGATGAGGGTCGACCAGGGCATGCGGTTCTCATCCCAGTACTGCGCGGCGAAGACGAGCCTGCCGTCCTGCATCGCGATGCCGTTGCCGGGGCCCTGGAAGAAGAGGTGCCAGGCGGGGTCCTTCACCTGCGGCGTGATGGTGTAGGGTGCCGACCAGCTCTGGCCGTCGTCATCGCTCCAGGCCAGCACGAACTGGCCCGTCGTGTCGGGCGAGAGGCCCGGCCGGGAGCCCGCGATGGAGCGGTTGCCCTTGCTCCAGAGCGCCGCCACCCAGGTACGCTTCCTGACGGGGTCGAAGAGGATGGCGGGGTCGCCCACGCCGTTGTTCTCGTGCGGCGCGCCCATGTCCATGATCACCTGCATGGGCGCCCATGTCCGGCCCCCGTCGGTGCTGCGGCTCAGGCCCACGTCGACATCGCCGGGCAGGTCGCGGCTGTTGCGGTAGCGGATGTCGTAGACGGCCAGCAGCGTCCCCTTGTCGGTCGCCACGATGCCGGGGATGCGGTAGGTGTGGACGCCGTCGTCACCCGCCCGGCGCACGACGGAGCCCACCCGGTAGGCGGCCATGCCGCCGTCGAGGCGCAGCATCCGGCGCCGGGCAGCGGCACCGCGAAGGGTGAGGCCCGTCGCAGCGAAACGGATGCGGTCGCCGGCCCTGGCCCCGGCCGAAGGGTCCAGGGTCACCCAGAGCTGGTGCCGACCGGGCGGCAGGGTGGCGCCGGCGGCCAGGACGAACGAGCCGCCGGTGACGGCCGCACCGCCCAGGCGCTCGGGGCGGACGAAGTCGGCCGTGTCCGTACGCCACAGCCCGGCCGAAGCCACCAGGGCCTCCGAGCCGGCCCCCAGCGTGCAGGCGACCGACTCGAGCACGTCTGCCCCCGCACCGGCGGGGATGTCCACCTCGATGCGGAGCACCGGGTTCTGCGGCAGGCCCTTGAGTACCGGGACCATCAGGACGGCGGAACGGGCCTGCGCCGCTCCCCCGGCCGGCGGACGGGCATGGCAGCCCGCCAGGACCACCGCGGCAGGGATCAGCAGGAAAGGGAGGGTCGTTCTCATGTATCTTGTCGGATGGGTTGTGGATGGTCAGGACGCCACGGCGGCCCGCGGGCGCAGGAAGGTCAGCTGCAGGGCCAGGGCGAGGAGCACCACGAAGCCCAGGACCGCGAAATCCTGCCCCAGGTGCCCCGCATCGGTCGACTTCCCCAGGAAGTCGGTGATCAGCCCGCCACTGAAGATGCCGCAGGTGTTCATGCAGCCGTAGGCCGTGGCCCGGCTCCGCTCCGGCACGAACTGGCATACGATCGGCATGTTGTTGGCGTCGAACATGCCGAAGCCGAAACCGAAGAGGACGGCCGCAGCAAGGATCGGCGCCAGGCTGTGGCCATAGCCCATCAGCAGCATGGCCGGCACCGTCAGCGCCAGCCCGATGGCGCCGGTGAAGACACGGCCGCGGAGGTTGCGCTGCACCCAGCGGTCCGACAGCGTCCCGCCGACCAGCACGCCCAACAGCGAGGAGACGTTGATCGAGATGGTGGCGAGGGGTCCCGCCCGGGTCATGTCGAGCCCCAGGCTCTCCGAGATCAGCGTCGGCGCCCAGTTCTTGATGGCCCAGCCCGGCAGGCTCGGGATGGTGAAGTACAGCACGATCACCCAGAAGGAGAAGGATCGCAGCAGGGCGAAAAGGCCGGAGAAGGCATGCGCGCCCGACACGCCCGGGGCCTTCGGCACCGACGCCTTCGACGGCGGCGCATTGCGCAGGAAGACCACCAGCACCAACGCATAGGCCATGCCGATGATGCCGAAGACGCCGAAGGTCGACTGCCAGGAGAGCTCGTGCGCGATCGTGGATCCGAAGCCGCCGAGGGCCTGGCCCGCATAGAGGCCCGAGAGGTGGAGCCCCACCGCAAGCGAACGCGTCCGGTCGCTGTGCAGGTCGGCGATCAACGCCAGCCCCGCCGGGATGTAGAGCGCCTCGCTCAACCCCATCAGCGCCCGCAACAGATAGAGCTGGTCGAAGGTCCGGGCCTGCCCCATCGCAAAGGTCACCGCCGACCAGACGAACAGGCTGCCGATGATCAGCCATTTCCGGTCCACCCGGTCGGCCACCATCCCCGAAAAAACACTCATCGCCCCGTAGATGTACAGGAACACCCCCATCAGCCGCCCGAAATTGGCCGCCTCGCGCAACTCCCGGATGTCGACCTGCATCGCCGGCCGCATCGTCGCGATCATCTGGCGGTCCATGTAGTTCAACAAGGCCACCCCCCACAACAGGGCGACCACCAACCACGAATACCTGTCTGTCTGCTTCATGCCGTTGCCTCCTTTTCAGCGCCGTCACAACCCGCCGACACAGCCGCCGGCCGGGAATACAACGCCTCGGTCACCCAAGATAACCCTTCGACGCCAATGCTGCCGGACTGCCCGAAAAAAGACGCCCGACAACCCCGCCAACACCCACCCCATCGCCCTGCCACACATGACCACATATCCCACATACGACAAAAATATATATTACATAATAACAAAAATCTGTAGTCAACCCCTTGCACTAAAGGCATCCAGCAAGCGTATTCAACTGTTTATCAATTATTTATCGAATTCCGTACTTCCAAATAAATTACGTATCTTTGATAATATGCCTGACAAGATAAGAAGAATACCATGATGCGAGGCGAACTCAAGGCGATCGACCGGAGCACGCTGGTGGACCGGGTGGAGGCGAAGCTGGTGGAACTGCTGCAGAACCGTCACCTGCGGGTGGGCGACAGCATCCCCAAGGAGATCGAACTGGCCGAGGCGATCGGCGTCAGCCGCACCGTCATCCGGGAGGCCCTGCTGCGGCTGCGGATGATGGGGCTCATCGAGTCGAAGAAGAAGAAGGGGGCGGTGATCACAAGTCCCGACATCTTCGGGAACCTCAGCAAGAGCATGAACCCCTACCTGCTCGACGAAAGGACGCTCCGCGACGTCTTCGAACTGCGGCTGGTGCTGGAGGTGGGCATGGCCGACCTGCTGTTCCACCGCGTCGGGCGCGACGACATCGCCGAACTCCGGCAGATCGTCAACTCGGAGCCGCCCGACGCCGAAGACCGCCTCTTCAACGTCCAGCACGAGATCGACTTCCACGGCCGTTTCTACGAGATCACCGGCAACGACACCATGCGCAAGTTCCAGAAGATGCTGCTGCCCGTCTTCGAATACGTCCACAACAGCGGCCTGCTCCGGAAGCCGGCCTCCAACAAGAAGTTCATATCCCACAAGGGACTGGTCGACATCCTCGAGAACGGCTCCCCCGAGATGTTCCGCAACGCCATGCGCAACCACCTCGACAACCACTTCGCCCGGCTCTTCGACTGAGTCCGGCCCCCGCCTCAGCGGCGGAGCAGCGGGAAGTCGGGATGCTCCACATGCGCCTCCTGCAGGAGGCGGGCGATCCGGGCCGCGACGCGCGGATGCCGGATGGCGACGTCCACCTGTTCGGCCGGGTCATGCCGCAGGTCGTACAGTTCGACCGGACCGCCGGGCGCCGCGGCCACCCGTTGACGCAACCCCTTCCACCGACCCAGTCGGACGGCCTGCCGCCCCTCCTCCTCGTGGAATTCCCAATAGAGGTGGGGATGCCGCGCTTGTCGCCCCCGCCCCCGCAGCAACGGCAGCATCGACAGTCCGTCGGTGGGGCCCGAAAGGTCGGCCCCCAGCAGCCCGGCCATCGTCGGCAGCCAGTCCCAGGCGGCCGCGACATGCCCCGTCACCCGCGCAGCCCGGACGACCGCCGGCCACCGCACGATCAGCGGCACTCGGATGCCGCCCTCGTAGAGCGACCGCTTCACCCCCCGGAAGCCCGCCGCGCTCCGGAAGAAGGCGGGGTCGTTGCCGCCCTCCCGGTGCGGTCCGTTGTCGCTCGAGAACAACACCAGCGTGTTGTCGTCGATGCCGAGTTCCCGCAGCCGGTCGAGCACCTCGCCCACGTAGCGGTCGAGGCGGCTGACCATGGCGGCGTAGGCCGCCCGCGGGTAGGCGTTGGGCTGGTAGCCGCTGCCCGACCAGGGCGCCACCGGCTGCGCCACCTCGCCGAAGGCCGTCCGGTAGGCCGCATAGGCGCTGTCGCCGGGCGGCACCTGCAGGGCGGCGTGCGGGGGCGTGTACGCCAGGTAGAGGAAGAAGGGACCGCCGGCATGGGCGGTGAGGAACGACAGCGCCTGCTCCTGGATCAGGTCGGGCGCATACTGCGTCTGCCGGTCGGGCCGGTTGTCGAGCAACACCCGCTGCCGGTCGGACCACAGATGCCCCGGGTACGGATGATGCGCCTCGCGCTGGCAGTTGTAGCCGTAGAAGCGCGTGAAGCCCTGCGCCATCGGGTCGCCGCTCGAGCCGGGCGCCCCGAGGCCCCACTTCCCGAAACCGCCCGTGGCATACCCCGCGGCACGGAACAGCTCCGCCATCGTCAGGCTGCTGTCGGGCAACGGATACTGCCCTTCGGGCCGGACCTCGCGGTTGCCGCGCACCGCCGTATGCCCCGTATGCAGCCCAGTCATCCAGGCCGCGCGCGAAGGGGCACAGACCGACGTGCCGCTGTAGAAGTCGGTGAAGCGCAGTCCCTCGGCCGCCATCCTGTCGATCCGGGGCGTCCGGATGCGGGCCGAACCATAGCAGCCCAGGTCGCCATAGCCCATGTCGTCGACCAGGATGACGACCACGTTGGGCCGCATGGCAGCGCCCGGCACCGGCCGGGTGACAGGTTGCGCGAAGGCCGCCAGCGGGAGCCATCCGAAGACGAGGACGGAAAGGCATCGGGGCAAATGCATACGAATGGGTTGGGGCGGGGCTGACCGGCGGCGACAGGGCGCCGACACGGACGGGAAGTTCGCGAAAAGCGCGATACATCCCCGCCGGCGGCCCGCGCCGGACCGGCCGGGGACCAAAGGCCGGGTGCGGGGCTGACGGGCGGCGACAGGGCCCCGACACGGACGGGAAGTTCGGGAAAAGCGCGATACATCCCCGCCGGCGGCCCGCGCCGGACCGGCCGGGGACCAAAGGCCGGGTGCGGGGCTGACCGGCGGCGACAGGGCCCCGACACGGACGGGAAGTTCGGGAAAAGCGCGATACATCCCCGCCGGCGGCCCGCGCCGGACCGGCCGGGGACCAAGGGCCGGAGGCGGGGCTGACGGGCGGCGACGCAGGCGGGAAGGGCGGGAAAGGCGCGGCGCCGGACCTCGCAGCGGATGCATGACCCGGCAAAGCGTTTCGACTATCTTCGTGACAGAACACCTCCCCATGCTCCGCACACTCCTCGCCGGCGGCGTCCTGCTGGCACTGGCATCGACCACGCAGGCCCAGCGGGCCTGGGCCCGCAACCTGCTGCCCCTCGACGTGACAGCGTCGCCGCAGGCCCGCATCCCCGCCGGCGCCGAGGGCCGCCCCGTCGAGATGGCCTTCGCCGGCCGTACCGGCGTCGACGCGGGAGGGCCCTTCCTCGCCTTCTCGGCCGGCTGGGCGGAAGCCGACGGCATACCCGCGTCCAACACGACCCTGCGCATCAGCACCTCGCGCGACAGCCTCGAATGGAGCCCCTGGCAGGAAGTGCCGGCCGACCCGCACGCCATCGGCACCCGCTGGTCCGCCTGCACCCAGCTCGCCTTCCTGCCCGCCGGCACCCGCCACTACCGCCTCGCCCTGTCCAGCAACCGCCTCGGCCAGGGACGCGTCCCGCAACGCCTCGAACTCAACTTCTTCGACCCCGGCCCGACACCGGCCGCCCCACCCCCGGCAACACAGGACCCCAACGCCCCCGACGCCTGCCCCTGCGACAAGCCCGCCCTCGTCACCCGCAGCGGCTGGAACTGCCCGCAGACCGGCAACCCCGGCTACGGCTACACCACCGTCACCCACCTCGTCGTCCACCACTCGGCCGGGTCCAACACATCGAGCGACTGGCCGGCCGTCGTACTCAGCATCTGGAACAGCCACGTCAACACCAACGGCTGGGCCGACATCGGCTACAACTACCTCATCGACCCGCAAGGCCGCCTCTACGAAGGCCGCGGCGGCGGCGACAACGTCACCGGCGCCCATTTCTGCGGCACCAACAGCGGCACCATGGGCACCTGCATCCTCGGCACCTATACCAACACCGCCATCTCCGACACCTCCCGCAAGATGCTCACCCGCCTCCTCGCCTGGAAGGCCTGCGGCAGCAGCATCAACCCCGCCGGCGCCAGCTGGCACACCCCCTCCGCCCGCAACCTCAACCACATCTCGGGCCACCGCGACGGATGCGCCACCGAATGCCCCGGCGCCATGACCTACGCCGAACTCCCCGCCCTCCGCACCGCCGTCGCCAACCATATCGCCGCCTGCAACACCCCCACCGCCCTCCGCCAAGTGCCCGGCCTCCGCAGCTTCCGCATCACACCCAACCCCGTCCGCCCAGGCACCCGGGCGACAGCACACTTCGACCTCGCAGCACCCAAAAAACTCCGCTACGACGTGTACGCGACCGACGGCCGCCTGATCCATGCCTCGGGAACCCGACAGGTCACGGGCCGGACCTCCATCCCCCTCGAAGGCCTCGACAAGGCCCCCAGCGGCGCACTCATGGTCGTCTTCCGACTCGACAACGCCGGCTTCACCCAACGCGTGGTCGTCGAGTAAGCTCGGCCACAGAAAAAGGCTCCCGGGCATCCTTGACAGGGCCGGACGGCTGCCATGCCCCGGCAACCCGGGCGGCATCCCAAAAAAACCGCCTGCCCTGCTCGTTTTCAATCGTTTCCCCATATCTTGGACACCAGCCAAACGGCGACCCACAGGTCGCTGTCTCCCACCCGTCACCCGAAATCCCAAGCGCATGAGAAAAGATCACCTCATCCCCTTCCTGATCGCATTCACCCTGATGTCCAGCGCAGCCCTCGCCCAACAAACCCAGCGGGAGATCGGCATACGGGAGTTGGATTCCCTGATCCATGCCAAGATCGACGTGAACAAGATCGACGAAGTGGGCAAAAAGGCCGCCGATAACGGCAAGACCGATGCGGCGACCAAAGGTGGGGCCTCCCGGACGAACATGACGGAGCAAAACCCTTGCGATGACGACTACGACAACCTTGTCATGCTCTTCAAAAGCCTGAAGTCGAACTACCTGGCCTGCTGCAACGGTAAATCGAACTACCTCGCCCAGGCCCGGATACTGGCATCCATCTATGCCATCCTCAACAACCCCGATTGCAAATGGGGGGCATCCCAATGGCTTGTGTTCGGCTATTACCTGAACGAGTACTCAAGCTTTGTCAACAAGTACAACTGCTGCCAAAAACAATAGTCCTTCGCCTTGCGCCGCGCGATCAAATGGCTGTTCGGACTGCTGCTCTGCATCATTGGCGTCCTGACGACCCCGATACTCATCGGCGTATGGATCTTCTTCGTCGGCGCCGCCATGATGGAAGATGAATGAACAGGCACTGTCCGCCCATGCGAAAAGGAACGAAGGATATCGTCAAGTTCGGGGTGGCCGTCTTTCTTATCCTGGCTGGCGCGGGCCTCGTCTTCTCCGGAGTGGGCGTACTCGGATCCCTCTTCCTATGGTGGATAGCCTACGGGCTGCTCACCAGATAGGGCCCCGGGCTTCCCCCGACCCCACGTACACCATAAGCCACCGCCCTCCCAGCCCTTACGCGGAAGGGGATGCGGATCGGCGACCTTCCGGGTTCGCAGGGGTGGAAGATCCCCGTCAACACAGCACGCGCCAGGCGTCGAACCGGGCAAACGACGACAGACCAGCTGCCATCAACGGCGAAGGAACCGTTTCACCAGCCGATACGACAGATAGCCGATGCCGCCCAGCACGACGATGCCGCCCGCGACGACCCCCAGCAACACCCACACGAACGAAGGGGCGGGCGTCGAGAAATCGCGCTTGTCCAGCACAGGCAGCCCCGCCCGCGCCAGGATGGCCGTGTCGGCCCGTTCCACGACCCGGTACAACGAATCGGCATCGAGGGCGCCCGGCCCGTCGGAAGCCCCCTCGTACCAGATGACCAGGTCGTCCTTCGCCGCCGGCCGGAGTCCGGAAAAGGCGTACACGAGTTGATCGCCGTCATGGCGGCAGGACTGCAGCGGATAGATGCCTCGGATATCCGCCGTACGAACCCCGTCGCGCAGCGTCACCAGCAGCCGGCCGGTGAGGATGCTGTCCTTCCATGCCGAGCCCGTCTGCAGGACGTAGGTGAAGGCGTTGGCCTCACGGCGGCCATAACCCTCCGTCAGGCTGGCCGGCGTATGCACGATGAACCAGACCTCGACCTTCACCTCGCGTCCGGCGGGGAAGTCCATCGTCCATACGTACCAGTTCTCCGCCTCCCGGATGCCTGCGGGTCCGTCGACACCCCGCGACAGCAGCGCCGTGTCGGGGTGACGGTCGAGACGGAAGGCCTGCACCGCTGCCCCGTCGACCTGCACGCGGAGGTGGTGGAGGTCCTTGAAACGGACATGCTCCTGCGGGTCGGCCCGCACCGAACCGTTGACGGGATAGCCCGCATGGATGCGGTGGGCCCCGCTTCCGTGGTTGTAGAACCAGTAGGTGCCCTTCACCACGGCGAAATTCCGGTAGAGGTCGATGCGCACGAACTCGCGACGCATCTGGACATCGGCGATGGCCGCGGCCTCCGACGCGAAGAGCGGCGTGAGGGTGCTGCCGAGGCCGGCGTCCCAGATGCCGGGGGCGGCCACGTTGGCGCCGGCGGGCAGGGCCGGCGCCAGGCAGAGGACGAGCGGGATCAGGATGCGTCGCATAGGCTGGGGTTTGTCCGGCAGGACCGCTGGGCGTCTCATCCGCCTTCCGTCCACCGGTATCTGAGAAAAAAGAAGCCGAGTGCGGCCAGGAAGGCCAGCACCAGCGAGAGGACGTATACGGCCGACATGAACAGCACACTCGGGACCACCCTCGGGAACCTCAGGTTCGCATGCTGCCAGCGGTAGTAGGATACCGCCACATAGCCCAGGATGAACCCGCCGTAGGCCTGCGACAGGAATACCTGGAAACCACCGGCCGGGAGGATGTGCTGCAGGGCCAGCATGAGCAGGTTGTAGGCCAGCACCTGACCCGAGAGGTAGGCGTTGGCATAGACATGCTCGCCCAGCGTCAGCCGGCCCCGCAGGCGGCGGAGCCAGGTGAAGAGGGCCGCGATGGGGAACTGGAGCAGCAGCGACAGGTTCATCAGCGTGCCCAGGTCGTCCAGCACGTAGGCCATGAGCGGCCCCTCGCCTGACGAGGCGATGGCGGACGCCCTGCCGCCTTCGAAGACCGATTCGTTCAGGAAGAGGGAGAGCAGGATGGACAGTCCGCCCATCAGCATCACATAGTCGACGGGGTTGTAATAGGCCTGCCGGGTGCCCCTGAGGTAACGCCGGATGGTCGTGCCGGGCCTGACGGCCAGGTCGCGGAAGGTGTGGAGCAGGCGGTTCGACTCGAAGCCGACGAAGATCTCCGCGAACTGCCGCAGCACGTAGCGGGTGGTGATGCGGTCGGGCGACAGGCTCTCCCCGCAGCGGCTGCAGTGGCCGCCCTCGCCCGGGGTCCGGCAGGTGGGGCATTCCTTCATCGGTACGTCGGGTTTTGGTAAAGGATATGGGCGGATCGGTCGGACACGGGAGGGGACGTCAGAGGTCCATCCGGTAGCCGAAGACGGGGATCCGGCCGAGGAGGTAGGCGTACCGTATGGACTGGCTGGCGGCATCGTAGTACTGGCGGAAGGGATTGCGGTGCCCCAGCAGGTTCTGGACGCCCAGGATGAGGGCGCCGGTGCGCCGGCCGTACTGCACCCGCCATTCGCCCTGCAGGTCGGTACGGGAGAAGGGCTCGAGTTTGTCGGCATAGGGCCGGTCCGTCTCGAGCACCTGACGCCGCAGCGCGATCGACCTGGGCAGGTCGATCGGCGTGACGCGGACGCCGCCGCCGTACATGACCTTCAGGTCCACCGCCAGGGTATGGGTGCGCCGGCCCTTGAGCACCCATTCGCGTCCCGCCAGGAAGGTCGACATGGCGTTGGCGTTGTAGCGGGTGTCGCGCCAGACGCCGTCGGAGCCGCGGTAGCGCGAGTCGAAGAGGCTGAGGGTGGCGAGGACGTAGAGCTGGTCGTTCCAGAACCGCTCGAGGGTGAGTTCGACGCCGGCGTTGCGGCCGGTGCCGCGGTTGGCGAGCGGCTCGATGGCGTAGTCGTCGTCCTGGTTGACGAGGCTGAAGCTGCTGGCCCGGAGGGCGTGGACGGGGATGCCGCGGAGGCGCTGCAGGTAGGCCTCGGCCTTGAAGTTCCAGTTGCGCGACAACGGGTACGCATAGCCGAAGACGTAGTGGTCGGCCCGGCTGAAGCCGAGGCCGCGGTTGGGCTGGACGGTGTCGTTGCCGACCCTGACGCGGGCGAAGTAGTTGCCGAGGGGCTGCACCTGCGCGTGCCGGCCGATGCCGAGGGAGTAGCCGCGCCCCCTGGCGTCCGTCCAGCGCAGGGCCAGGCGCGGCTCGGCGACGGCGTGGCCGTTGAGGGCGAAGTGCTGGCCGTGGACGCCGGCGACGAGCACGAGCCGCTCCAGCGGTGTCCAGCGCCACTGCAGGAAGGCGTTGGCGAGGCCCGTCCGGCCGGCGTCGCGCACCTTGTCGCGCAGGGCGTTGGCGGCCCATTCGCGCTGCCGCAGGTCGAACCCGCGCCGTGTGGCGTAGGCGCCGGCCTTGAGGAGGTGGCGCGCGTCGGCGGGCTTGTGGGTGAGGGTGACGGAGGCCAGGGCGTTGTTCTCCCCGAAGCGGTTGTCGCGCGTGTAGACGAGCGGGGCGTCGTAGCGGTCAAGGCGCATGTCGCGGTCGCTGTAGGCGAACGCGTTGCGGCTGAGGACGGACCGGAGGAGGGTCCTTTTGCCGATGTTGAGGCTGTGGGTGAGGCCGACGGCGCCCGTCTCGGCGGCGTCGAGCCACCCGCTGCGGCGGGCCGTGTTGCGCTGCCAGGCCAGCGGGTCGCGGTCGGGCGACTGCTCCTGGCGGCTCCGGCCGCCGAAGCCGAAGACGCCGAAAGTGCCCGCCCGGCGCGTCGGCAGGGTGACATGGAACGAAAGGTCGGAGAAGGAGGTCGGCGCATCGCCGATGTCGAAGCCGACCTTCTGCATAAGTGTCAGGAAGCCGTAGCGGTAGTTGACGAGGTAGGAGCCGCCATAGCCCTTCTTCAGCGGTCCCTCGGTGGCGGCGTCGAGGCCGATGGTGCTGACCGACAGGGTGTGCTCCCGCCGGTCGCGGTTGCCCTTGCGCAGGCGGATGTCGAAGACCCCCGAGAGCGCGTTGCCATACTCGGCCGGGAAGGCGCCCGTGAGGAAGTCCGAATTGGCCAGCAGCTGCGCGCTGAGGATCGAGATGGCCCCGCCCGAAGTGCCCACCCGCGCGAAGTGGTTGGGGTTGGGGATGTCGACGCCCTCCAGCCGCCAAAGCAGCCCGTTGGGGGCGTTGCCGCGGATGACGAGCGCGTTGGCATCGCCCTGCGACTGCACCCCGGCGAAGCCCGTCGCGATCCGCGAAGGGTCGTTCAGGCCGGCCGCGAAACGGCGCGTCTCCTCGACGCTGAACATGCGGCCGCTCACCAGCGCCATCTCGTTCAGCGGACGCGTCTTGCCGACGCGGCCCCGCACCACGATCTCGCGCTGCTCCACCGGTACCTCCTCGAGCTCCACCGTCAGGTCGGGCTCCTTGCCCGACTCCACCGACAGGTTCGACAGCAGCACCGGCCGGTAGCCGGCACAGGTCACCCGCAGCGACCGACGGCCCACCGGCACCCGCTGGATGCGGAAACGACCCTCGCCATCGGCCACCGCACCCTTCTCCATCCCCACCACCTCGACGGTGGCACCCGGCAAGGGCGTGCGGACGGCCCGGTCCAACACCTGCCCCTTCACCGTCTGCACCGGCGGCTGCGCACGCCCCAACAGGCTGAAGGACAACGCCATGGCCAGGAAAACCCGAAAGGGATGCATGCCATGAAGATAGGGAAACGACACATCTCGCCCGCCCGGACAGGCACGCATGGCACACTTTCCAATGACCCCCAGCCAGCCCGTAACGCCCGTTCATCGAATTTACGGGCCGTATTCTCCGGAGTTTTGCTTATCTTTATGTCCACTTTCCACCAAATCATAAACTGCATGATATGAAACTCTACCCCGCGCTCTTCCTCTGCCTCCTGGCGCAAGGCACACTCGCCCAGTCCCAGGCCCCCGTCATCCGACGGTTCGAACCCCGGGTCGGCACCACGGGCACGACCGTCGTCATCGTGGGCCGCAACCTGGGCAACACCGGCAAGGTCCGCTTCGGAGGCGTCACAGCCAACTTCACCGTGATGAACGACACGACCGTCAAGGCCGTCGTCGGCACCGGGGCCACCGGATTCGTCGTCGTCAACAACCCCGCCGGCGAAGGCATCTCGCTCGACTCCTTCCTCTTCGTCCAGCAACCGCCGGCTCAGGCCCCCGCCATCACCCGCTTCGAGCCGTCCTCCGGCACCACCGGCACCCGCGTCGTCATCTACGGCCGCAACCTCCGCGGCACGACCTACGTGATGTTCGGCGGCGTCCCGGCATCCCGCTTCGAAGTCGTCAACGACACCACCGTCGTCGCCATCGTCGGCCTCGGCGCCACCGGACAGGTGGGCCTCAAGACACCCGCAGGACAGGCCCTCAAGGGCGACTTCACCTTCATCCGGCCCACCCTCGCCAACTGCGACTCGATCCGCAACTTCCAGCCCGTCATCAACGAGGTGCGCACCGACCTCTCCTGCTTCCGCGACAGCATCCTCAAACTCCGCGTCACCAACGGCGAATTCCGGTCGTACCGCTGGAGCACCGGCGACACCACCCCCTACACCTACGTCCGCAACACCCAGCTGGTGACGGTGACCGTGGGCAACACCGCCCTCGGCTGCTTCTCGAAACCCGCCACGGTCAAGTTCGTCCGCAACACCCGGCCGATGTCCGAGATCGTCTACCGCGACTCTGTCCTCCGCGCCCGCCCGCCGGCACCCCACCACCGCTGGTACTTCAACGGCCAGCTCGTCTCCAACGACAGCGTCCTGCGCACCACCCGCATCGGCGTCTACCGCGTAGAGACCAGCGACGACAAGGCATGCTGGACATCCTCCAGGGAATACCCCCTGTCGATCGGCTCCCTCGTCAGGCCCTCCGACTCGCTGTTCATGAAACTCTACCCCAACCCCAGCAGAGGCCCCTTCACCGTGGCCATCGTGCTGCCGGCGGTGCGGACGGTGCGCATCACCATCACCATCACCGACGCCACCGGCGCCATGGTGTACAGATCGCCCACCCTCACCATGACGGGACGCGAACTGCAGGTGCCCCTGCAGATCGCCAGAAAAGGCATCTACCGCGTCGAAGCCAAGGTCAACGACAAGGTCGTCAGCAGGACCCTGTTCATCCAGTGACGCGGCCCACCACCGCCCGACGGGCGCGGCATCCACACCGGATGCCGCGCCCCGTCGTTTCAGGGGGCGACAGACACCCTGGCCACACCCGAAGAACCCCTCACCGGCAGACGATGAAATAATACAGCGGCATGCCCACCGTGATGTTGAACGGAAAGGTCACCCCCAGGGCCATGGGGATGTAGATGCCGGGGTCTGACCGCGGAGCGGCCATCCGCATCGCGGCGGGCACGGCGATATAGGAGGCGCTGGCCGCCAGGATGGCGAACATCAGCCGGTCGCCGACCTCGGGCGTGACCCATCCGCTCAGCCAGGCCACGACGCACCCGTTCAACGCAGGTACCCCGATGGCGAACAGGATCACCGTCAGCCCGTGGCGGCGGAAGGCGGCGAAGCGCCGTGCCGTCACCATGCCCATCTCCAGCAGGAAGATCGCCAGGAAACCCTTGAAGATGTCGGTCGTGAACGGCCGTATCCCCTCCGCCTGCTTCGAATCGGCCACGAGGCCGATCAGGAGACTCCCCAGCAACAACAGCACACTGCCGTTCGTCAGGGCGTGGTGGAGGATGCCGGCCAGACCCTGACCGGGGCCATCCCCCTTCTCATGCCGACGGATCAGCACCACGCCCATGATGATGGCCGGACATTCCATCAGCGCCATCACGGCGACCATGTGGCCCCCGAAAGCCAGCCCCTCCATCTCCAGGAAACCCGCCGCCGCCACAAAGGTCACGGCACTCACCGACCCGTAGGCCGCCGCGATGGCCCCGGCATTGCTGGGCCCCAGCCGCCGACGCAACAGGTGGAACGCATACAGCGGGATCACCGTCGACACGGCCACGCCGAAGGTCAGGATGCCCAACAACGGCGTCTCCGGCCGGCCATGGCACAACGCCTGGCCACCCTTGAAGCCGATCGCGAAGAGCAGGTACAGCGAGATGAACTTCACCGAAGGCGCCGGGATCTCCAGGTCGCTCCGGATCAGCACGGCCAACACCCCCAGCAGGAAGAAGAGCAGGCTCGGATTCGTCAGGTTCGCATGGAGGATCGCATCACTCATGCGGCCTCCCTCCGGCCCGATACCGATGCCTTTTGACGGATGGACCGCAATTCCACCTCCGCGCGCCGACCATCCCGGCCGGCCAGGGCCATGCACCCCAGCACGGACAGTACCGACAACGCCTTCCAGCCCTCCTGCGCCAATGCATCGCCCGACAGGGCCAGCCCCGCAAACGATACCAGCGCCAGGCCGGGGACGGCCACCAGGACCGCGCGATTCCACATCTTCTTCATGACTTCGGTTTGGTGCGCGAAATTAGTCGGGACAATGATTAATGATAATTTATATACATTAGCGTGGGTATAAATAAAGTTTATGAATGTCACCCTCAACCAGCTGGAGGTCCTGCTGCGGGTGTCGCGGACGGGCAGCATCACCCGCGCGGCCGAGGAGATGAACCTCACCCAGCCGGCGGTGTCGATCCAACTCCGCAACCTGCAGCGGCAGTTCGACATGCCCGTCACCGAGGTGGTGAACCGGCGGCTGTACCTGACGGACTTCGGGCGCGAGCTCGCACGCGCGGCCGAACGCATCCTGGACGAGGTGCAGGCCATCGAAAGGCGCACGCTCGACCTTAAGGGCAAGATGACCGGACGGTTGCGCATCTCCTCCGTCTCGACCGGCAAGTATGTGATCCCCTATTTCCTGGCCGATTTCCTGCGGCTGCACGAGGGCGTCGAACTGGAGCTGGAAGTGTCCAAGAAGTCGGCCGTCATGGACGACCTGGCCGGCAACCGGGTCGACTTCTCCCTGGTCTCGGTACTGCCCGATGCGCTGCACCTCAAACGCATCGAACTCATGCCCAACATCCTCTACCTGGTGGGAAGGGCCGGCGCACCGCTGCCGGCCGAGACGCTCGACGCCCGCGGCATCGGGGAGCTGCCGCTGATCTACCGCGAGGCGGGCTCGGCCACCCGAACGGCGATGGAGCGCTTCATCGAGCGGCGCCGCATCCGCGTGCGCAAGCGGATGGAGCTCACCTCCAACGAGGCCGTCAAACAGGCCGTCGTCGCCGGCCTCGGCTATTCCATCATGCCCCTCATCGGACTGGGCAACGAACTGGCGGCGGGCCACCTCCGCATCATCCCCGTCAAGGGACTCCCCCTGCGCACCCACTGGAACCTCGTATGGCTGGCCGACAAGCGCCACTCACCCGTCGGCGAAGCCCTCAAGGACCACCTGCGGATGGCGAAACAGGACATCATCCGACAGCATTTCGGCTGGTGCGAACCCCATTGGACGGGCAGGTACGCCGCGGCCGACAGGCCCGCCGGGGGACGGCACTGACCGGCGTCATTGCCCCGGGCCGACGGGCTGGCTACTTTCGGGCATCCCCACCCCAAACCCCGCCCCATGCGCATACTCATACCCGTCGACTTCTCCGAGGCCTCCGCACGGATGCTGCGCTTCGCCTTCGCCCTCAACAGCCGCTTCACGGCCGACCTGCAGGTGCTGCACCTCTTCGACATCCCCATCACGGCCGGCGACGACGGAGAGGTCTACCTCCGCAACTACGAGGCCTATCGCAAGAGTTTCGAGGACGAGCTGTGGGACTTCGTCCGGCGCAACCGCGGTCAATATCACTACGACACCCAGGTCTTCGCCTCCTCCGGCGGCCACTACCAGGGCATCGTCTCCTTCGCCGGGATGCACAGGCCGGACCTGGTCATCGTCGGACACAAGGGTGCCGGCAAGGTCGCCCGCTGGATGTTCGGCAGCGTCTCGCGCTACCTGCTGACGCATCCGCCCGCACCCGTCCTGTCGGTCCCCTCCAGCCGGCCCGAAACGGCGGAAGCGGGCTTCCGCAAGATCCTCCTGGCCACCGACCTCAGCGGGCCCCTGCCACCGGCCCAGACGGGCTTCCTCCTCGACTTCGCCCGGCGGATGGATGCGAAGGTCGGCCTGCTGCACGCCCGCCTGGGCGGCGAGGTCGCCCTGCCCGAAGAGGCACCACTGCGGGCATCGCTGGCCGCCACCTTCGGCAGCCCGGTGGAAGACCGCGACGTCCTCGCCGGCGAAGACATCGCCCGGACCCTGCTGGCCCATATGAAGGAACACGGCTACGACCTGCTGGTGACGATGCCGCACCGGCATACCTGGATCGACCGGCTGCTGATCGGCAGTGAGACCCGGCAACTGGCCGACATCGCCGATGTCGCCATCCTCGCCCTGCCCGAGAGATGAGTCGGGCAAGGACCTGAAACGGATCGTCCTGAGCCACGCGGACGAGGACGGCGGGCGCCGCCCGGACGCGAAGCCGGCGCCCTGTCATCGCAGGCTCAGCGTCGGGCGCCCAGGAAGGCCCGGCAGCTGGCCTCCGTCTTGAACTTGTAGTACGGGTGCCGTTCGAGTTCCGCCTCGGTGAAGCGGCCCTGCCGAGGAATGGGCTCCTCGTTGCTGGTATAGTGGATGTAGTAGACCTTGACCCCGTTCTCGATCACAGGGAAGATCGGCTCGTCCGTCTGCAGGTCGAAGAGGGTGTACTTCCTTTTCCAAAAGACGTTGGCGTGGTCCTTGCGCCCGTCGGGGTCGCGTTCGACCGCCGGCCCTCGCGGGGCGAAGCGGGTGGCCGCCTCGTTCCATCCCTTGGCCACCGCCGTGAGCCGGGCATCGCGGCCGGGGTGGGTGTAGGTCGCCTGCGCCGGGACCTTCAGGAAGGCCGCCTGCGCCTGTGGCAGGGTGCCGCCCAGCTGGTGGATGGTGTAACCGGCGAACTCGTCGGCCTCCAGTTCGAGTTGCTGGCTGGTGGCGTCGGGCGGGGGGTTGTTGAGGTGGTTGTTGAAATGATGGCCCAGTTCGTGGGTGAGAATCGTCAGTGCCTCCCAGTTGCGGTCGGCGACCGGCAGGTCCTTCCCGGAAAAACTCAACCGCTTCACCTCTTCGAGGAAGGCGGCGTTGTAGAGGATGTAGGGCTTGCCCTCGAAGTACACGGCCTGGCAGTTGGGGATGCCGGAACAGGGCATGACGATGAAGCGGTTCCGCAGGTTGGAGATGCGCAGGACCTCGTCGATGAGACGGTTCACCAGCTCGTCGGTGAAGGCGTTGCGCGTCTGGGGGCAGAGGGCCGCTGCGGCGGCGGTCGACGCCCCCGAGAAAGAATGGCCCGCCCGGGTCTGGGCATCACCCGCTGTGCGGAGGCATAGGATAAGGGCCAGGAGGCAGGTCGTCCGTCGCATGGTGTTGATTGTAAGTGGGCTTTACGACAAATTTATATATATCTATATGGTTGTTTGTGAGTTTACTTGGTCAGAAGGTTTCACTGGAATGCGGTAAAAAATGCAACATTGTTGCTTTCATGATATAACCCTTTACATTTGACGTATGGCTGTTTTTTCTGCAAACGGAATACGTCTTGTGACAGCATGCCTCTTGCAGCTGCTTTGGGTGTATGTACATGTCGCGAAGCAGGTGCATTCGCACGACCGCATGGATTCCACCCATTCCGAATACAACGGTTCTCAGTCGAAGGTTTCCAAAACCGGATGCGGCATATGTGACTGCCAGCTTGCAAAGGAGGCGTATGGGCCGGACAACGAAGCACTTTCTAGCGCAACGATCTCTTGGAAGCAGGATTACAAGCATCACAAGCATCAATGGATCTGCAGGTCCATCTCAACTGCGTCGGATCGGGCCCCTCCTGCCTCTGACAGACTCCATCGGGGCGCTGCGAAATCATCCACCAAGGCATAGGTCCTACAGTCATCCATGGCGTAACGGCATATCAGTGTGAACCAATTGGTCTGCACTCCATAGGTCGATTCGCCTCGACTGTCTTCGTGGTCCATTCCGGCGACGTCTGATTAACCTGTCCCGTTCGATGGAGGAGGATCAAGTCAGGACGGCTGTGAAGACATACATCCCAAGGCCTTCCCGAAAACCATACCTAGAAATCAAAGGAAACAGAGACACAAATGCTTCAAGCCATCCAACTCACGAAAACGTACGGAGACAAGACCGCCCTCGACCGTTTGGATCTTTCTGTGCGGCCGGGCGAGATATACTGCATGCTGGGTGCCAACGGCGCAGGGAAGACCACTGCGATCAACCTCTTCATGGGGTTCATCCCAGCCACATCTGGAAAGGCGGAAGTCAACGGAGTGGAAGTCAAGGCCGGCTGTCCAGAAACCAAATCCTACATAGCCTACATACCCGAACAGGTCATGTTGTATCCCACGCTGACCGGGATTCAGAACCTCTCCTTTTTCAGCGGTCTCTCCGGAAAGAACCATTCGAAGGAAAAGCTAGAGGCGCTGCTTCTGCGCGCCGGCCTGCAGGGAGATGCCTTCCATCGGAAGGTGCATACCTACAGCAAGGGCATGAGACAGAAAGTCGGTATCGCCATCGCACTGGCCAAGGAGGCATCCGTGCTCCTGCTGGACGAGCCTACAAGCGGTTTGGACCCCTATGCGAGCAACGAACTGAGCGGTATCATCCGCGCACTCGGCAGGGATGGCATGGCCGTTCTCATGGCCACACACGACCTCTTCCGAGCGAAGGAGGACGGACACCGCATCGGAATCATGAGCGGTGGAAGGCTTGTCAGGGAGCTTGTGGGATCCCAGACCTCGCTACACGAGCTGGAGTCTGCCTATCTCGGTGTCATAGAGAGCGGTCTGCAGAATGTGAGGTGAAACCTGTGAATTCGTCTCTCATTCGACATGATCGATGACAGCATTTAGTCCCTCGCTGCATGAGTAAGGTGTTCAGACAATGACAAGTTGATCACGCAAAACAGATTCGATGTACCGACTGATCGTCAAAAAGGAGTTGAAGGAAATCCTGGGTTCGGCCCGATTCAGATGGAGCGCCGGGCTTTTCCTTCCCCTGCTCGTTATTGCGCTTCTGGACGGGGTGGCCCATTATCGAAGCGAGATCGTCGTGAGGACCGAAGCCTCCGAAGCCACTTATAGGCAATGGCTCGAACAGGGGGAGAAGAATCCCCATTCCGCCGCCCATTACGGATTCTATGCCTACAAGCCCGTATCGCCCCTTGCGATCATCGATAGAGGGCTCGACGACCATCTCGGAAATGCGGTGTGGCTGGAGGCGCACAACCAGAACGAGGCGAAGACGAGGGCCATCACCGACAGGCTCAGCCTCTCCCGTTTCGGGCCGCTCACCGCGGGTCTGCTCCACCATGCCTTTCTGCCGCTCCTCCTGGTCGTACTGGGCTACAACCTTGTCAGCCGGGAGAGGGAGTCACAGACACTCCGACTTCTGCTGAGCACGGGTGTATCACCCTCCGCAGTGCTGCGTGCCAAGGCCCTCGCACTTTTCATGTGCAGTCTCGTGATCGCTTTGCCGGGGTTTGCGGCCATGGCCCTCACCGTAGCTTTGGAATCCAAAGAGGTCCCCTGGACTCAACTGCTGCTGCTTTTCGGCTGTCTAGTGATCCTCTACGCCTTCTTCTCGATGGCTGTCGTCGCGGTGTCTGCATTCAGCAGATACTCCTCGGTATCCCTCGTTTCACTCATGGCGTTCTGGCTGGCAGGCGTCGTGATCGTGCCCCGCTTCTCCGGAACGATGGCCAAACGACTCGTACCGACACCCAGCGCCTTCGCCTTTCAAAAGGCCGTAGACTGGGATCGGGAGAACGGTCTCGATGGTCACGACCCTGGAAGCGAACGGGGTAGGAGATTCGAGAAGGAGGTGCTGGAAAGGTACGGCGTGGACAGCCTGGAACAGCTTCCGGTCAATTACGCAGGCCTTTCCCTTCAGGCAGGGGAGGAGTACGCGAACCGGATCTATGACAGGCATTTCGGAGCCCTCTTCGATGCCTTTCGGAAGCAGGACCGGTTCATCGGTCTTTCCGCTGTGTTGTCACCCTTCCAGGCCGCACGTGCCACCACATACGGATTCGCCGGTACCGACCTCGCACGGCATGAATCCTTCGTGCGACAGGCTGAGGACAAGCGACGGCAAGTCCAGAAGTTCTTGAACGACGACTTCGCCGTCAACGCGGTGGGCAAGGACTTCTCCACATATTTGAAAGGGAAGGAACTCTGGTCGAAGGTTCCCGCCTTCAGATACGTTCCGCACACGACCGCGGAACTCTTGGGATTGCAGTCTTTCAACATGGCTGCACTTCTCTTTTGGACCGTCTTCGCAGCCTGCCTGCTCGCTTTTTCCGCAAAGAATCTGAATCCATCGCTATGATCACGAACATCGTCCGCCATGACTGGTGGCTTGTCCGCTCTTCTCCGCTACACCGGATCCTGTTGGTTCTGCTTGCCCTTTTCATCGGCGTTGCTGCGTGGAATGGTGCATCAATGAACCGCCATCGATCGGAAACCTTCCGACAGATCGCCATGCATGACAGCGTGCGATACGCGAAGCTGGAGTCAGACATACGTTCTGTTGAAGCCGACGGATTCAAAGGGAGTCCCTTTCAGGATCCGTCATCTCCTTTCACCGTCTCTGGCAGGTACGGAGGCCCATTCATGTGCTATCCATTAAAGCCCATCTCGGGCTGGGTGATCGGGCAGAGCGACCTGTTCCCGTCTTACCACCGCGTCACAGCGACGAAGAAGGCGGGTCTCATCCTGAACGAGGAGATCGAGAATCCCCAGATCCTGTTCAACGGCTCCTTCGACATGGCGTTTGTCCTCGTTTATCTTCTGCCATTGTTGATCATCGCCTTCACCTACAACCTGGTTGCCTCGGAAAGGGAATGGGGCACCTTGCAACTCCTCCTTTCGGACGCCGTTTCCATGCGTAGAATCCTCCTGATCAGGGTGGCCTTCCGTTTCCTGATGTTCGCTGTGGCGTTGTCGCTGCTGCTTCTGCTTTGCGCCGTCTTCAGTGGTATCCCCGGCGACCGTACGTTCATGTCGCTGCTCGCAGTGACACTCGCATGGTCTGCCCTGTGGTTCGGTCTGTCATTCTTCTTCAATGCGACGGTGAACAGGCATTCGGGTGACACTGCTGCAGCCTTGGTGGCGACCTGGCTGCTTTTCGTCCTGCTGTTCCCCGGTTTGCTGAACCTTGTTGTCGGCAGGTACCATCCGATCCCATCCCGGATCTCGTTGATCACTGAGACCAGGGAAGCGGCCGAAGATGTAAAGAAACGCAGCAGCCAGGCTCTTGCCAAGTATCTCGAGGACCATCCGGAGCTCGCGCGCGACAGTACCGCCATCGACGCGGACGACTTCGCCACTAGGTTCTACACCTCGCAGATAGAACTTGAAAGGACACTCGCTCCATTGGAAGCCGAGTTCTCAGAGAGGCTTCAGAAACAGAATGCCTGGGTCCGCAGATTCCAATGGGTGTCCCCCGCACTGGTTTTGCAGGACAGGCTGGGGGCGGTGGCGCAGACCGATGAGTCCTCCTTTCGCATTTTTTCCGGGATGGTTGATGCCTACTACAAGTCGCTTCAGGAGTACCATACTGCAAGGATCCTAAGAAAGCGGAAACACACGTCCGCAAGCATCGCCACCATTCCACTCCCACCAGAGCCGGGACTGCCAGAAAACAATGGAGGCGACGCTGTAGCATACCTTGTGGCACTTGCGGCGCTGCTGACCATAGCGGGATGGCTCCGTCTTTCAAGTATGGGAATTGGCGGTTCGTATTCCGTTGGCCACCATTGATCTCCATCCTGTGGCGCTTCTGAAATCCATGAACAAGACCGAGGCCGGACTTTCGGGGCTCGTACGAATCCTTTTTCTCGGTATATGGGCCTCCTGCACCCTGCCTCGCCAGCAAATGGCCAGACTCACACAAGTGGAGAAGTCCCTTGCCGACTCGCTCCTTGCGCATGCCCTCGACCATGAAGCCCTGTACACACTGGCGGACACGCTCAAACCCATGAGCAGTGTCAGGCTGCTCCGACTGGAGGTTGCAAAGGATTCGGTCCATGTCGAAGGACAGGCGACAATCGTGACTGACGACAGCCTTTTGAGACTTGCGGAAACCTACCACCGCGTTTGCAAGGCCTTGAGCAAGGATGACTGGCTGTTTCTCACGACCCCCTTCGAGCGCACGGAGAATCAGACTCGAAACCTGGAGGTCTATGTGATCCGGAGGTCCGTTTTCTCTGGGACCATGCAAAGACACGCATCATTCTTCGGGCAATGGGGTTTCACGCCTTCGACGGACCCCGCCACCGTGGTGAACGTGGTGGAATATGAGCGGAAACTCGACCGATACAGGGGTTACGGGCATCTATTCGGTTACCCTGACCATGCTGTGGATTTCTTCGTCGAGGCGGCCCGTATCCAGGATATGGACAGCTCCCACCGTCTGGTGGTCCGGGATTTCCAAGCAATCCCCGTATTCGCGGCCGATAGGGGCTATTTCACCTACGCCGTTCCCAAGGGGCATCGAACCAACCATCAGGACAGCCTCATTCATGCGAAGGCGATGTGGACTCTCGATCTCTACAGGCGAATCAGGTCGAGATACCAGAAACGCTACGGACTCTCGGGTCGCAGCCTTTGGACGGCCATGAGGAGGAGGACTGCTTCAAGTGGTCTCCTCAAGTAGATTCCCGCTTGTCACAGATCCTTCGGAAAAGGGTCGGAGAAGGGTTTTCCCGATCGGTGACGTTCGACTTCCATATCGGTCAGCAGACAGGTTCTGAGTTCGTTTGTGATGGTGTCCTTGTCCATGTTCTGTCCTATGAACACGAGTTCGTTCATCCTGTCGCCCCAATTCTTGTTCCATCTGCCTTCTATGGCAGTCTGGTTCTCGACGAAAGAGGGATACCTGATGCGTTCAGAATAAGGCATGCAAGCCCACCACACGCCTGCCTTCTCCAGTCTGGAGGAACCGCCCGCCTGGCTGAAGTTGAGTGCATCGTCGGGCCTTGAGGCGAGCCAGAACAACCCCTTGGCGCGTATGACGTTGCTTGGATAGTCCTCGTTCAGGTATTTCCAAAGCCTCTCCGGGTGGAACGGCCTCTTGCTTCGGAAGACGAAGGACGAGATCCCATACTCCTCTGTTTCGGGCGTGTGCCCCTCCGCCTCGAGTTCCTTCTGCCATCCTGCGGAGGCCTGAGCGGACTCGAAGTCGAACAGACCCGTGTTGACGACTTCCTTGGGGTCCACATGGCCGAAGGTGGACCTGAGGATCTTGGCGGAGGGGTTCAGCTTCCGTATCGCTGCTTCGAGCAGTCCGACCGTTCCCGCATCCACTAGGTCGGCCTTGTTGAGGATGATCACGTTGGCGAACTCGATCTGGTCGGTGAGGAGGTTTACGATGGTCCTGTGGTCGCCCTCCATGTCCGAAAGTCTCCTGTCCCTCAGCATTTCGTTGCTGCCGAAGTCGCGGAAGAAGTTGAGGCAGTCCACCACCGTGACCATGGTGTCTACGTAGCTGAAGGCGGAGAGGTCGATGCCTTTCTCCTCATCGACGAACGAGAAGGTCTGTGCCACCGGCACAGGTTCACTGATGCCCGTACTCTCGATGAGGAGGTAGTCGAACCTCCCTTCAGCGGCGAGTTTCTCGACTTCGATCATGAGGTCCTCCCGCAGGGTGCAACAGATGCAGCCATTGCTCATCTCCACGAGCCTCTCCTCGGTGCGGCTCAGCGTGCCTTCGTTCTCCACGAGCCTGGCATCGACGTTGACCTCGCTCATGTCGTTCACGATCACGGCCACTTTCAGGCCCTCCCGGTTGTGCAGCACGTGGTTGAGCAGGGTCGTCTTTCCGGCACCGAGGAATCCGCTGAGCACGGTCACAGGGAGTTTTTTATCGACTTTCATATCTTTCTGCCTTTATGATGTATTGCTGAGGCGACAGTTTGTAATTGCCGGGGAAGCTTGAGTTGTTTCACTGACTCTGCTTCTAGCCGCTAGGTCGATGGATGGGTTGTGGTCTGCGGACCGATCGGACCTTCCGACATCAGAACATTGCGGTATGATCCCTTCTATTGAGGTTGATTTCTCTGATTGAACGCGAAAATAATTAAATGCAACAATGTTGCAAAATCTGAAACACTGATTTTCCATCACGCGATTTTGATTTCTGTCATCGTGTAAACTTTGCAAGGATCTTTACGCCTTAAACGTTATCCGAATTGGAAGGCTTTGTCCACATGCTGCAGAAGGTACTCGACCACCACGGGATCACCGCCTACAAGCTGGGAAAGGACATCGACTTCAGCAACGCCGCCATCGGCAACATGCTGGCGGGCAAGACCAACCCATCCTTCGAGTTCCTCTCCCGACTGATGGAGCTGTTCCCCATGCTCAACGCCAACTGGCTTGTCATGTGCAGGGGATACATGTTCGTCGATGACAGCATCCGACCCAAGGGCTTCCGATCGCATCCCCCCGATCTGCTCGAGGCGAAGGACGAAATCATCCGACTCCTCAATGAGAACATGCGCATGAAGGACGAGAAGATCCTTCGGTTGACAGAGGGACTGACGAATCAAAAACGTGGAAGCGTCGCGAGGGGGGAAAGGGAGGAGGACCTTGTTGAAATAAAGGGTTGAGGGTCGAGCCGTGATGTTAGTGATTTTGTTAGTGACATACCCCAAACAAAAAGGGCCGCACATCGTGCAACCCTTGATTTTCAGTGTGGGAGCTGACGGAATCGAACCGCCGTCCCTCTGCTTGTAAGGCAGAGGGGGGATGGCCGCTGGGAGGATGGGGCGCGTCGGACCTGCGACGGGCTAGTGACCCCGCCGGTCGGCGGGTCGGCCGCCCCGCGCGCCGGCACGCGAGACCATCCTGGGCACCAGCGTGTCGAAGGCCGCCTGCTGTGCGGGGGTGCAGAGCTTGCGGAGTTCGCGGAAATGGCGGAAGAGCCGCTCGTCGGACTGCCGGCCCATCTCGGCGATGCGGCCGGTGAGGGCCGCCAGCGCGCTGTCGTCCACCGAAGCATCGCCGGCGCGCGCGAAGAGGCTGTCCTTCGCCTTACGGATGGCCGACCAGTGTGGCCGCATCTCGCGCATGAAGGTGTCCTTGCGCGACCGGAAGGCCGACTGCTGCTCTGGCGTCAGGCCCAGGTCCTGGTAGAAGTCGTCGGAGACCGACCGCCGTGCCGCGCCCGCCCGGTCGGGCAGGAAATGGACGGCGAGGAGGCCCAGGTTGGCGAGGAGCAGGATCGCCAGCAACACCAGCAGCCAGCGGTGGCGGAGGAGGCGGCTCATGGGACGTCGTCTGTGAGGGGTTCAAGTTCGGCGGCGAAGGACACGTCGTAATCCTGCACCACCGCCATGGCATTCTCCGCCGTTCCGGGCGTGACATCCGCGTCGGAGAAGAGGACGGTCCCGTTGAGCAGCACGAACAGCAGACTCAGCCCGATCGCCACCGCCGGTCGCGACAGCCACTCCATGGCCTGCGACCAGCCGCCCGACCGCTCCCTTTCCATGCGGGCCATGAGTCGCGTATGCAGGAAGGGCGCCGGGTTGGCGCGTTCCATGCCTTCGAGGCTGTCGAGGATGGCATCGATCCGGTCGGGAGGGTTCGGCTGCATGAGCGTACGCGTTATACGATTGTAGATGTCTAATCTCGGAAAAAATTGCGTTATCCCCCGTCGGAAAATGGATTTTCCAGGGTGCGGCGGAGGTTCGTCCGCGCCCGGTGGAGGAGGGATTCCACCGCCGATACCGTCGTCCCCATCACGTCGGCCACCTCCTGGTAGCTCAGCCCCTCCACCTTGTGCAGGGTGAAGGCGACGCGCTGGTTGTCGGGCAGGGCGGCCACGGCCCGGAAGAGGAGCCGGGCGTTCTCGCGCTGGTCGAGCCGTACGCCCGGGTGGACGAAGTCGGGCGGGTCGGTCACCGGCTCGTTACCCTCGCCGAAGAGGCTCGTGACGAAGCCAAACCGCTTCTTGCGGCGCTTCTTGCGGAGGAATTCGAGCGAGGTGGTGACCGCGATGCGGTAGATCCAGGTCGAAAGGGCCGACTCCCCCTTGAACTGCCCGATCGACTCGAAGACCTTCATGAAGACCTCCTGTGTCGCATCCTCGGCATCCTCGGGGTTCTGCAACATGCCCAGCACGGTGTTGTACACCATCGCCTGGCGGTCGTCCACCAGCCGACGGAAGGCCGTACCATCGCCTTCCCGCAACGCCCGTATGAGATGCTGTTCCTCCACCTCTGCGCCCGGCCGTACCCTCACGGCCCGGCCAAAGATAGGACAAGCCGACATGTCGAACCCGCAAGCCGATGCCGGGCGCCGGACGCCCCCGTCCCCCGCCAAATCCGTAGGTTTGCAGAAACCGCACGCATGGACGTAGCCTGGCAGGGGGTCTATCCCGCAATGCTCACCCCCTTCACCCCCGACGACACGGTCGACATGCCCCTCTTCGACCGGAACCTCGACGCGATGCTGACGGCCGGCGTCGACGGGATCATCCTCGCCGGCAGCCTCGGCGAGGCCAGCACCCTCTCGAGCGGCGAGAAGGAAATCCTCGTCGCAAGGGCCCTGGAACGCTGCAAGGGCCAGACGCCCGTCATCCTCAACATCGCCGAGGCCTCGACTCGCGAAGCGGTCGCACAGGCCCGCCTCGGCGAGGCCTGGGGCGCCGACGGACTCATGCTCCTGCCACCCATGCGCTACCGCAGCGACGACCGCGAGACCGTCCGCCACTTCCAGGCCGTCGCCGACGCGACCCGCCTGCCCATCATGATCTACAACAACCCGGTCGACTACGGCATCCGCATCACCCTCGACATGTTCGCCGAACTCGTCAGGCACGACAACATCACGGCCGTAAAGGAATCCACCCGCGACGTCACCAACGTCACCCGCCTTCGCAACCGCTTCGGCGACCGCCTGCGCATCCTCTGCGGCGTCGACACGCTGGCACTGGAAGAACTCCTCCTCGGCGCCGACGGATGGGTGGCCGGACTGGTGGACGCCTTCCCCAAAGAGACCGTCGCCATCTTCCGGCTCGCCCGCGCCGGCCGCCGCGCCGAAGCGGTCGACATCTACCGCTGGTTCATGCCGCTGCTCGAACTCGACATCCACCCGAAACTCGTGCAATACATCAAACTCGCAGCCGCCGAAACAGGCATCGGCTCCGAAAATGTCCGCGCCCCACGCCTGCCGCTGGAGGGCGAGGAGCGGGACCGCATCCTCTCCGCCATCCGGGAGGGCATTCGCACCCGGCCCGCACTCCCCGAATACCTGCATCTCTGAGGGGCATTCCCGTCGTCAGACCGCGGATGACATCCAGCCCTCCACACGATTGACAGCAGGCAGGCGGATATCGAAACAATGAAAACCATTTTCATGAGTACCAACTTCGAGGAGATCGCATGCGAGGATGTCGACGGATGGATGCGCCGCTCCATGCGGGCCTTCGAAGCCTATGCACGCCAGCCCCTCTCGGTCAGGGCACGGCTCATGCGCGCCATCGCCACCGAGTTGGATGCCTGCGGCGACGACCTTATCCATACGGCCATGCGCGAGACAAACCTGCCCGAGGCCAGACTGCGGGGGGAGCGCGGGAGGACCATCTTCCAGCTCAACGCCTACGCCGACGCCTGTGAACGCGGCGACTGGCTGGAAGTGCGCATCGACAGGGCCGACCCGGCCAAGACCCCGCCAAAGCCCGACATACGCAAGATACTCGTACCGCTCGGTCCCGTCCTCGTCTACGGCGCCAGCAACTTCCCCTTCGCCTATTCGACGGCCGGAGGAGATACGGCCTGTGCACTGGCCGCCGGCTGCTCCGTGGTGGTGAAGGCCCATCCCGCCCACCCCGCGACCTCGGAAACCGTCGCCGCAGCGGTCGGCAGGGCCGTCGCCGCCTGCGAACTGCCCGAAGACCTCTTCCTGCACCTCCACGCCACCGCCATCGAAGTGGGCAAGGCGCTGGTGACACATCCCTGCACCAGGGCGGTCGGCTTCACCGGCTCGCATCTGGCCGGCCGGACGATCTTCGACTGGGCATGCACCCGCAAGGACCCCATCCCTGTATTCGCCGAGATGGGCAGCGTCAACCCCGTCTTCCTGCTGCCCGCCAAGCTGGAGGCCGAAGCCGAATCCATCGCCCGGATGTACGCGGGCTCCATCACCCTCGGTGTGGGCCAGTTCTGCACCAACCCCGGTATCATCATCGGTCCCGATGGACCCGGACTCGACAGGTTCATGGAAACGCTCGCCTCGGCCATCGCCGAGATGCAGGGTCAGCCGATGCTGCACCGCGGCATCGCACAGGGATATGTCACCAGGAAGTCAAAGGCCCTCGCCCAATCAGGCGTCACACCCATCGCCGAAGGCCTGCCAATCGATGATGCGCTGTCCGGCGTGCCCTCCATCGCCACGGTCGACGGCCGCAGCTTCATAGGAAACCCCATCCTTCACGAGGAGGTCTTCGGGCCCTTCTCCCTGGTCGTACGCTGCCGCGATGTGCATGAGATGCTGGAGACCTGCCGCTCCATGGAGGGACAGCTGACGGCCACGGTGATGGGCACGGAGGACGAACTCGCCCACCATCCGCAACTGCTGGAGGCGGTGGCATCCCTCTGCGGGAGGATCATCCTGAACGGCGTGCCGACGGGCGTCGAAGTGTGTCTCTCCATGCAGCACGGAGGACCATACCCCGCTTGTACCGACAGCCGATTCACCTCGGTAGGGGCCGATGGGATCAAAAGATTCGCCCGTCCCCAGGCTTATCAGAACTGGCCGGACGCCCTGCTGCCGGAAGCACTCAAGGACGGGAACCCAATGGGACTGCTGCGCACCGTCGATGACAGGCCCGGGAGGGAGGCCCTCAGTCGCTGATGACACCATGGACCATGTAAGTCGCCATTACCGGCATCTCTGCAAGTGATTTTCCACAGCCTGCACGAAGAAGGAGCGCGTTGCATGGAGGATGCATCCGTCAGGATCTCGGCTTGCGGATGTCTCGTCGATAAGACGTTAGACCCCCATCACGGTCGGACCCGATACGGCGTCCTCACGGGCATGCATGACCGAAAATACAGCGGCACCCGCAGCGGAGAATACGAGGTAGCCCGCCACCAAGACGCCCGCCCCTGGCAGGAATGAAGAGGCCCCGAACCAGTCGCCCTGGTGTGTGCCGAGCAGGTAAAAGCCCAGTGAGAGTTTCAGCAGTTCCGGGATGATGGCGTACCGATTCCGATCCATCAGATCGGTGGATGCGTAAATGGACAGCATGAAGAAGGCGCCGTACCAGAAGACGCCGGGGCTGCCGATGGCGGCCACGTTGCCGAGCAGCCATGACAGGATGGAGAGCTGGCAGAGCAATTGAAACCAGCACCAGGCGTGGAACAAAGGGGAAGCCGGCGTGTCATATTTTGCGTACGCGTACACGTCGTCTATTTTGGACAGCGGATGGTTCCTCCTCACGTCCTCGGGGCGCCAGCCGGTGGGCATGAACCATATACGGAGCCGGTCGCGCAGGCTCCGCGTATGCCAGGCGTCAAGGATCAACTGCCGAACATGCTGGAAGTTGATCTTGATCGGATTCCAGGTTCGGACGGGCCGCGTGATCCCGTAGACCGGGGGCACTTCGTCAAGCTCCTGTTGGAAGGTGCCGAAGAGCTTGTCCCAGATGATGAAGATTTGCCCGTAGTTCTTGTCGATGTACTCCGGGTTGATGGCGTGGTGGACCCTGTGATGCGAAGGCGTCACGATGATCTTCTCCAACCATCCCATCCGACCGATATGACGTGTATGGTACCAGAACTGGGCGAAGAGGTGAAGGGGCGCCACGATGGCGATGACCTTGGGCGGGACGCCCAGCAGGGCGGCCGGGAGCAGCAGGAAGGTGAAGATGCGGAAGAAGACCGAGATGCTCTGCCGAAGGGCGCAGGCCAGGTTGAACTCCTCGCTGCTGTGGTGGATAATGTGGTTGTTCCAAAAGAGGTTGTACTGGTGGGCGATGCGGTGAGTACAATAACCTGAGAAGTCAAGCACCAGGAACGCTATGGCATAGGTCCAGAAACCGGAGTCGATGTGCGTCAGTGCCAGGTGCTCCACCATCCAGCCGTAGGAGAGGATGACGATCGTGAGGCCCATCATGTCCTTCGTCACCATCGTCGCTCCAGAGCTCAGGCTGGAGATCAGGTCCAGGTTACGGAAGGTCACCTGCCCCTTGTACCAGCCATAGGCCATCTCCAGGAGCACCAGGGCCAGGAAGGCCGGGATGGCGACGAGGAGCAGCTTTCCGTAGGTTTCCAAGTTTCGTGGATGAATGGGATGCCAGCGGTCGTCGGGAGTGTCCCAACGATCTGAGAAAGGTAAAAATAACGCTTTCGACTTGGAAAAAGAGCCACAACCGCACGTCATTCCCACCGGGAAAGCCTTGATCCCCGGTGGAACTTGCGGAAAAAATGGAAACCGGAAGCATCTACCACGTCTTCAACCATGCCAACGGCTGGGAGGACATCTTCGCAGAGGAGCGCAACTATCATTATTTCATGGGCGGTTTGTTCAGGCGGGTGAGTCCCGCCGTCGATCTCCACGCCTGGTGCCTCATGCCGAACCACTTCCACCTGGCGGTCGGCATCCCCGATCTGCCCGAGATCGCCCGTCGCGATCCCGCCTTCGAGGGACTCACAGAGGAAGAGGCGACACAAAGGATATCGAAGTCGTTTGCCAACTGCTCCAGTAGCTACACATTGTCTTTCAACAAGATGTATGACCGTATGGGCAGTCTTTTCCGTCCAAACTTGAAATGGAAACCGATAGATGACGAGTTTTCTCTTTGCAAGCTGGTACACTACATCCATGCAAACCCTGTCCATCATGGGTTTGTGGAGAGAATGGAAGATTGGCCTCACAGTTCCTACCAACGATATGTTTCCATGCCTGAGTCGATGAGGAGTAAGAATGCAGTGCTTGGATCATTTGGTGGCTACCAGGGATTCATGAGATATCACGAACAACCCATCGAGATCAGGTATCCCGACATGGCGTCAGAAAGGAACTTCCTGAAAATGCTCACTCGAAAAAAAACAAGAGCCCTGCTTTCCAAATCGTCATGATGTGGACTGTCAAAAGGTTTTGAGAACCCCACCCGGTTCTCAAAACCTCCCCATACCCTCAGAACCGGGGGGAGTTCTGAGAACCTACCCAGGTTTTGAGAACCACCCCCACTTCTCAAAACCTCCCCATACCCTCAGAACCGGGGGGAGTTCTGAGAACCACCCCAGGTTTTGAGAACCACCCCCACTTC
>Ga0169931_10000995_pt1 | contig 46896 bp, 33 predicted proteins | sample Kivu_15m_20L_FD_129675 | JGI IMG/M metagenome (GOLD analysis project Ga0169931, IMG submission 129675) | Freshwater microbial communities from Lake Kivu, Western Province, Rwanda to study Microbial Dark Matter (Phase II) - Kivu_15m_20L... | ecosystem: Environmental > Aquatic > Freshwater > Lake... | reverse complement strand
GAATCGAGGTCGACTGGTTGAACTGCCCGGCGCCCGAATTGGCGAACACCTTCGAGTTGCCGATGCGCACCCACGGCGCGATGCCCAGGCCGTACTGGTAGCCGCTCGCGTCCTCGTAGGCCGTGCCGGTCAGCGTGTTGTAGCCGCCGATGATGGAGGCGTTGATGTTGCCGTGGCCGGCGCGGCCATCCGCGGTGGCGTCGGAGGTGTAGTTGTTGTTGAAGGCCACGCGGCTCGCGCCCGCGGCGAGTCCATCGACGCGGAACTCGGTGTTGACGTCGGTGGTCGAACCGCGGTCGACGCCGTCGTCGTGTACGTCGACCGAGAACGCGAACGGGTTGTTCGGTCCGGGGAAACCCTGCGCCTGCAGCCACGCGAGATAGCCGGGCCCCGTCGGCTGCGTGTTCGCCGCATTCATGTTCGCGGCCATGATCTGGCCCTGCGCTTCGTCGAACAGGCGTGCTTCGAGCACCGGTTCGATCGCGAACACGCGGCTGTCGCGCGCGAGGTCGAGGATGTTGGCGGCGTCGAGGAGAACCTCGACGTTCAGGTAGCCGAGCACCGCGTGCGGCTCGCGCGTGCGCTCCACGGCGCGCGCGTCGAGCTCTTCGACGAGGCCCTGCTCGCGGCCGTCGACGATCACCTGCACGATCACGCGCTGGAACGCGCCCATGTCGATCTGACCGGGGCGCAGTTCGCGGCGCAGCTTGAACGCCGGCTCGTACTCGCCAAGGGAGAGCAGGTACGGCTTCGCGCGCAGCCCTTCGAGCGCCGCGTTCGCTTGCGCGTCGACCACGACGACGTAGGCGTTGTTCGGTGCGTAGGTGACGACGTGCGCGCCCGTCTGGGTCAGGCTCGCAAGCCATTCGTCCTTGATGGGTCCGTCGAACTGGACGAGCCTCAGGCGGCGCTCGTCTTCCGCAAACGGACCGCTGGGCGCACGCAGCGCCTGGGGGATCTGCTCGAGCACGCGCTCGCGCGCCGCGCGGTCCGCGCCGTCGAGCAAGAATCCGTTGAACGCCGTGAGCGTCTGCTCGTCGGCGAGCTGGGCGCCGCTCGCCAAAAGTGCAGCGAGGCCGCCCGCGCGTTGCGTGGCGACCTCGAGCATGACGAACGAGCCGTAGTCTTCGAGCTTGCGGGCTGCGCCGCGCAAGATCAGCTCGCCGATCTGCGGGTCGCGCGCGTCGAAGCGCAGGCGGTGGAACACGCCTTGTGCGACGAATCCTTCCGGGATTGCGTCGGCCGTGGGCGGCGCCTGAGGCGTCGCGCCGGGCGTGGGCTCGAGCACACGTTGCGCGTGCGCTCCAGCGGAGAGGGACAAGAACACACTCGATCCAAGGATCCAGTTCCTGACAGCACTCATTTTTTGCCTCCTGGGGGCAGAGGGACTGCGGTGAAAGGTAGCGGCGCGCGCAGCGGGCACAATGCTCCGCACGGGGTTCGCCGCGAGCTTCCCGGAAACGATCCGGCCCGGGCCTGCATCCAAGCGGGTCCTGGGCCGCGAACACTCCCGATGGGCGCGAGGCCGCGCGCCGTCTACCTTGGACGAAGGCGCGACGCGGGCCGAACCGACCGAAGATTCTCCGGCGGATGAGCGCGCCAACCCCAACCACGCACCACCATGACGACCTCCCACTGGATCGCCCTCGCCGCCCTGCTCGCCGCACTCGGCGCCTTCGTGGCCGGCTGCGCCCGACACAGCCAGAGCGACTCGACCAGCAGCGCCACCTCGGGCGCCGCTGCCGCCACCCAACCGACCAAGACTCCCAAGAACATGGACGAGCTGAAGCAGCGCCTGACGAAGTTGCAGTTCGAAGTCACCCAGAAGAACGGCACCGAACGGGCCTTCGCGAACGAGTACTGGGACAACAAGAAGCCCGGCATCTACGTGGATGTCGTCGACGGCACGCCGCTGTTCAGCTCGACCGACAAATTCGACTCGGGGACGGGTTGGCCGAGCTTCACCAAGCCGCTCGGGCAGGCGGCGGTCGTCAACGTCGAGGATGAGTCGCACGGCATGGTGCGCGTCGAGGTGCGTTCGTCGAACGCGGATTCGCACCTGGGCCACGTGTTCGAGGACGGCCCGAACCCGACCGGCCTGCGTTACTGCATCAACTCGGCCGCGCTGCGTTTCGTGCCGGCCGAGGAACTCGAGAAGGAAGGCCTGGGGCAGTACGCCGCGCTGTTCGGCAAGAGCACGGGCGCCGCGACCAAGGGCGCCGACACGAAGGCCAAGGCCACGGCGCAGACCGAAGTCGCGGTGCTCGCGGGCGGCTGCTTCTGGGGCATGGAGGACATCATCCGCAAGATCCCGGGCGTCCTGGAGACCGAGGTCGGCTACACAGGCGGCCACCTCGAGAACCCCAAGTACGACGACACGCACGACAGCGCCAGCGGTCACGCCGAGGCGGTTCGCGTAGTGTTCGATCCGGCGCAGCTCAGCTACGACGAGTTGCTCGTGTGGTTCTTCAAGATGCACGACCCGACCACGCTCAACCGCCAGGGCAACGACCGCGGCACGCAGTACCGCTCGGCGATCTTCTACGCGAACGACGCGCAGCTCGCGGCGGCGAAGAAGGCCATCGAAGCTGCGGGCGTGAAGTGGAAGAAGGCGATCGCGACCACGCTCGAGCCCGCCGCGAAGTGGTGGCCGGCCGAGGGCTACCACCAAGACTACCTGGTGAAGAACCCGGGTGGGTATACGTGCCACTACTTGCGCGATTGACCCGCGCAAGGACAAGCTCAGCTGCGCGATTGACCCGCGCAAGGACAAGCTCAGCTGCGCGATTGACCCGCGCAAGGACAAGCTCAGCTGCGCGATTGACCCGCGCACACCAGCGCTGCAGCTAGCTACCGCGCGCCGCACTTCACGAGGCCGCAACGCGAACCCGCGCTGCGGCCTCGCACGTTCGCGGCGTCACTCGACTAGCCGCAGCTCGCTCAGCGGGCCGCGCACATCGACAACGTGCTTGAAGTCGCGCTCAGGCGCGAACATCGGCGTCGAGCTCACGCGATACCGCCCCGGCGCCACGCGCCCGACAAAGCGTTGGCGCTGCGCGTCCCACGTGAGCGGCGACGAACGCGCCAAGTCGCCCAGAGAGCCCGCCGGCGCGAACTCGACGCGGCTCGCTGCGAGGTTCCGACCCTCGCCGCTGCTGACGAGTTCGAGGGAGACGTCCGCAAGCTCACCCAGCTCGACCCCGCTCGACAGGCGCGCATCGTGCGCGCCGTCGTACTCGAACCAGGCGCGCGGCTGACTCAGCTCGACCACGAAGGGCCCGCTGCGGGGACCGATGCCGCGCCACTCGACGCACTCCGCACCGGACCGATCGTCCGCGCTGCTGCGGCGCAGAGTCAGGTGGCGCGCGCGGGTTTCGCCCGAGGGTGCGGTGAAGAGCAAACGCACTTCGGCGAGTTCGAGGACCTCTGCGGCGCTCGGCGCGTAGAGGCGCCCTGCGAGCTCGGCCTCGAGTGTGTCGGGGCCGAACGTGAAGCTCAGCACTCGGCGCGCTGCCGCACGCAACTCGATCGAGGTCGTCAAGGCCGGCGTCAACTCGCTCCAGTCGAGCCGTCCCGTCGCGCGCCACGCGGACGGCGGCGCCGCTGAGACTTCGAGTCGGTAACTGCGCGCCTCGAGCCCCGGCCACTCGATGCGAGAGCGTTCGTCGAAGGCGCCGAGCGCGGCGGGCATTCCGTCCGCAAGCAGGCGAGCGACCAACGTGAGCCCCTCGCCGACAGACTTGGCGTCCGCGAGCTCGAGTTCGAGCTCGACCGCCGGCTCGAGGGGCCGTGTCTGGACCCAAGCCTCCTGAAACTCCGCGGGCAGCGCCTTCCATGTCCGCCCCGGCGCGACGACACGCAGACTCTTGGCGCCTAGCGCCTCGATGCGCGCCCGCAACGGCCCCAAGTCGATCGGCGAACTCAGTCCGTCGGCGACGCGCAGCGCCGCGAGCCGCTGCGAAGGCGAAGTCCGCACCCCGTCATAGCTGCCGGGCAGCCCGCCGAGGTTCGAGACCACGTCGGCCTGCAGGAGGATCTCGCGCAGGTCCTCCCCCGTCGCGGCGTCGAGCACACGCAACGTGTTGCGCGGCCAGACGCGCGCGCGAACGGTGAACTCGCCATTCGCGGGCGGATACATCCGCTCGCGCGGCGTCTCGAGCTCCACCGCGCCGGACAGCGCGACACGCACGGCCCCGATCGAGAAGTCGCGCACGCCCGCGGACAGATCGACCTGCGCGGACCAGCGACCAGTGGCGTCCACCACCGCTGTGACGCGCTCCGATCCACGCGCCGACCAACCGACGACTTCGATCTCGCCCGCGGCTGGCGGCAACGCGGCGCCGGTCCAGTCGACGAGTTCGAGCGAGCCGCGCAGGCGCCAGGCGTTCTGCGCGGAGAGCTCGGAGCGCTCCGACGTGTCGCGGGGCGACACGTTCGCAGCGCTGCGTGAACCGGGCGCCGGCGCGTCGACGGCGCTCGGTTGGCTGTCGTCGCCACTCCTCGTGCGTGCGCTGTCTCTCCGTGCGTCGACAGCTTCGGACGGCGCCTCGCTCGCCGTCCAAGCGATCCACGCGCTAACCGCGCACAGGAGCACTGCGACCGCTGCGAGCCAACGCAGCGCGGCGGTCCGTGAGCCGGTTCCGGAGGACGAGTTCATCCACTGCGCAGCCTAGCTGCGCGTTGGCTCGCGCGGTCACTCGATCGCCGTACACGGCTTCGTGAACGACGCGCAGCGACTCTCGGAGAGCTCAGCGCTGTTCGCCGCCCGCGGGCGCCGTGGGTTCGGGCGCAGTGGGCGCTGGAGTCGGCGCCGTCGCGGGCGTCGAGGAGATGGGAGTCGTTGGCGCGGAAATCGCCGAACTGCGAACACCGAAGAGGAGACCGCCGAAGAGCAGCAGGCCGCCCACCACGACGATCAACACGCCGCAACCAATCGCGAACCATGCGGCAAAGTTGGGCTTGGATTGCGGATTCGCCTCGGACATGGGCACGCGCCTCGTGGATCAGAAGAACAAGAGCGCCAGCAAGCTGACGACGAACATCAGCGCGGCGATGACGAAGAGTACGTTCGCGACCACACGGCTGCGCGGGGCGCCTTTGCGCAAACTGCGAAAACCGAGCGCGGCGAGCAGTCCGGCGAGCGGAGGCCCCGCGGTCACGGCCCACTTCAATGCGGCCGGCGCTTCGAAGCGTGCGCCCGTCGCTTCGGCGTCTGCGACGAAGATCCATGTCAGCAGTCCGGCGATGAGTGCGAAGAACGCTCCGAGCACCACGAATCCCGCGATGCCGAGGAACATGCCCAGCTGCAGGCGATCGGCGAACAACTCGCCCAAGCGGCCGCGAAGTCCGCGCGGCGCACCCAGCCCGTCGACCTGCGCCTGCACGTCGCCCGCCGCCTGCCAGCGCTTCTCCGGCTCGCGCGCGAGCGCGCGCAGCACGACTTCATCCAGGCGCACATCGATGGCGACACGCTGCGAAGGCGGATCGAAACGCCCGACCGGCACCTGACCGGTGAGCAGCTCGTAGAACACCACGCCGAGCGAGTAGATGTCGGCGCGGTGGTCGACCGTCTGCGGCCGCTCGTACTGCTCGGGCGCCATGTAGTGCCAGGTGCCCATCGACTCCTGCGACTGCGTGAGCGTCGCCTCGCCCGGACGGCGATCGAGCAACTTGGCGAGACCGAAGTCCACCATCTTCACGCGCCCCTGCGCATCGATGAGTACGTTCTCGGGCTTGATGTCGCGGTGCACGACGCCGCGCTCGTGCGCGTACTGCAACGCGGCGCAAATCTCGCTCACCCAACGCAGCGCCTCGGCCGGCTCGACCGCGCGTGAACGCAGGATCGCGCGCAGGTTGGCGCCGTCGACGTACTCCATCGCGAGATAACTCCACGGCCCCGCGGCGCCGTGCTCGTAGACCGCCGCGATGTTCGGATGCGCGAGCCGGGCCATGGCGCGCGCTTCACGCGCAAAACGCTCGCTCCAGCGCGCTTCGCCGGACGCGTCGACGAGCAGGATCTTGAGCGCGATCAGCCGCCCCAGTTGCAGGTCTCGCGCCTTGTAGACCGCACCCATGCCGCCTTCGCTGATGAGCTCGAGCAACTCCAGACGTGGAAAGTGCCGCGCGAGTTCGGTGAGGCTGGGCGGCGGCGCACGGCGCGGACCCGAGGCGCTGGACTGCATGCCAGCGCGCAGCAGACAGCGCGGGCACGCGCCGGCAGAGCTCTCGTCGCGGGTCAGGCGCGCGCCGCAGCGCGCACAGGTGGGTTGCTCAGCCAATGCAGGAGGAATGGGCCAGAATCCACTTGTCCGCAGGCGCTCGCAACCCGCCACGGGGTGGAGGCCGCGGCGCGGCGGATTCGATCCCGGCCACCGACGAGTTGCACGCTCCCCGGCGGGGAGTTACCGGCCCAGCGCCTCGAAAAGCGCGCGCAGTTCGTCCTCGAGGTGCGCGGGGTCGTCGAGCGTCTGCGCGACCTCGGCCTCGAGCGCGGCGCGAAAACGCTTGCGCAGCCTGTGCAGCCCTACTTTGGCGGCCTCGACAGACTTGCCGAGTTCCTGCGCCAGTTGCTCCATGCTCGCTGGTTCACCGGCCTCGAGCAGGTGCGTTCGCAGGCGATCGAACACCGCGCCTTCGCCACGCTGCTCGTACTCTCCGCGCAGCGTCTCGAAGACCTTCGCGAGCAGCGCCCGCGCCCAGGCTGCCTCGTACAGCGCACGCGGGTCGTCGCCGCCGGCCGGCTCGCTCGCGTAGCGCTCCTCCGCACTCTGCGCGTCGAGCGCAATGTGCGTCTTTCCGCCGCCGCGCTTGAGCGCGTTCCACCACCGACGCCGATTGGCGAGCGTGTGCTCGAAGGCCGTCAGCAGATAGGTTCGAAAGCGGCCGCGCGCTGGATCCGCGCCAGCGAGCGAGCCCTTTTCGAGTGCGCGCGCAAACAACTCGTGCACGGCGTCCTCGGCCTCTTCGCTCGACAGACCGCGCCGACGCGCGAAGACGTACAGCGGATAAGGGTAGGTTTCGAACAGCTGGCCGAGCGCTTCGCGCGCTTCGTCGCCGCGCGGACCGTGGGCGCGGACCACCACGCTCCACAGTGTTGAGTTGAAGACCGGGCGGCGTGCGTCGAACGCGGACACGCCGAGCGGCCTAGCAGGCAATTGGTGGTACGGCGCCAGCGGCGCGCGCGAGTTGGGACGAAGCCTGAAGGCGCCCCGTCAGAAGTCGACACGCACCGCCGCAGAACTTCCGAGTGCGCTGCACTCGACCGTGCGGTCGAGCCCGACGGGCTTGGCGCCCTCGCGTTCCTCTGTCCACAGACGCACCTTCACGGCGCGCGACGGATCCAGCCAAAGCACGGCTTCGCCGTTGCCGTCCGTGCGGCGCGCCGCCTGTACGGCGCCGGACGGACCGTGGTCCAGAATCTCGAAGCTCGCGTCGGCCGCCGGCAGGCCTGCCTGGAACAGCTGGAGCGTCACGCGGCACAGCGTCGGGCTCAGCACGAGTCCGCGCGCGGGCGCCTCGACTTCGCGCGCGCCAGCATCGCTCGAAAACGCGTCGCTGACGCCTCCGAGCCCGACGCTGTAGCGCGCCGGCGCGAGGCCGCCGATTTCGAACGCGCCCTCGGCGTCCGTCGCGGTCGAGAGCCGATCCCACTCGAACCCCGTGGGCGTCCAGCGCACCCAGCCGCCCATGAGCGGTCGCAGCACGCTCGCGCTGGGCTGCGCGAGTTCGGCGCGAACGAGCGCCCTGACTCCGGCGCCGTCGAGGTCCGCGCGCCCGCTGAGGCTCTCACCACGCTCGAGCACGACGAGGCCGAGGTCACCGCTGAACCCGGCCGGCAAAATCCGAGAGTGCGGGCGCAGTCCCTCCGCGAAGAGCACGACGACGTGGGCGTCCGCGCATCCCAGTTCAAGCCCGAACGCACCGTCCTCGTCGTACGCGCTCACCATCGCAAGCGCCACCGGGCCCGGCTCGGAACCATCCCACGCAAACGACGCGACGCGCAGTTGCGCCCGCTCGCCTCCGGGCGCCCGAACGCGACCGGTCAACGTGCACGCGCCGGGCAGTTGCACCGAGGCGTGCAGTACGAGCGGGCGATCAGGGTGCAACTCGTTCGGATCTATCGCGAACACCACTCCGTAGAAGTGCGGCTGCTCGAAGCCTCCGCGTGCGATCAACAGCTCGAGCGGCAACGGTTGCAGCCTCGTCGTGAGGGTCGACTTCTCGAGTGCGCGAGACAACAGCGTGTCCAACGGCAGTACGTGCGGTCCTCCCAGGCTGAGAGGTGCGTTCGCGTCGACGGAGCCCTTCAGGTTGCCCACGACGGCGTTCGTCTCCGAGCTGAACAGCTCGCCCCACACGAGATCGGGACGCTTCGGCAACCACGGCGCACCTGCGCGCTCGGCGAAGTGCTCGACGCGGTTCAAGCGAGAGAGCGACGCGATGACGGTGGCCAGGACCGGCGTGCCGTCCGCATTGGCGACTTGCAGATGCAGTTCTACGCTGCCGGCGAGGTGCAGCACGTCGTCGAGCCGCGTAGGCGGACGCGGTTGTTTCGCCGCGTTAACGCTCGTCGGCAGTTCGCGCCGTTCGACGTCGCCGGGAGGGTCCGGTGCGGTGAGCGCCGTCGACACTGGTTCGGACGCGCCGGACGCCGCTCGAGCGGTTGCGGCCGGCGACGGTTCCACGCGCGCCGAAAAAGGCGCGAGCCAGAGCACAACCCCGCCGAGCACGGCAGCGAGCACGAGCAGGACACGGGAACTGGGCGACATCGGGGGCGGCCACCCGCGGCGACGGATGCCTGCGGTGTGGTGCACGCGCTACGTGCGACCAGGAGCGGACGCGAGCGCTGCGCCGCAAAAACGCGCGGCCGGGGCTGAAGCTGGCCGGCGCGAACTACACTCCGCGCCATGCCCACCCTGCGCAGCCGCTTCGTGACCGTTTCCGCCCTCTCATCCCTCGCTCTGCTCGGCGCCTGCGCCGCCGTCGAGCCGCTGCCCAATGACGTCGCCGAACTCACGCGCTGGATGAGCGGGACGTTCTCGAGCCACGCACAGAGCGTCGAACGCCCCGGCGAGTTCCTCGACATCCGCCTCGTGATGGTCCCGATCTGGCGCGAGCGCGAGGACGGCGCGTGGCTCTACGTCGAACAAGCGGTCGCGACCGCGGCAGAGCGTCCGTACCGCCAGCGCGTGTACCACCTCAGCCAGAACGCCGACGGCAGCATCGTGAGCGAGGTCTTCACTCTGCCGGGCGACGCGCTCGAATTCGCCGGCGCGTGGAAGCGCCCAGAGGCCTTCGCGAAGCTCGCCCCCGGCGCGCTCACGCCGCGCAAGGGCTGCGCGCTCACGCTGCGCCGCAACGCGGGCCGCTTCGAGGGTTCGACGAACGGAACGGACTGCCCGAGCGAACTGGGCGGCGCGAAGTACGCCACGAGCGAGGCCTTCGTGCGCTCGCAGTCCATCGAGACCTGGGACCGCGGCTACTCCGAGAACGGCGAACAAGTGTGGGGCTCGACGGCCGGCCCCTACCGCTTCATGAAAATCTCCGAGCAGCCGCCGCAGGAGTAGCGCGCGATGCGCTCGAAGCGTGCCCTCGCTGTTGCGGGCGTAGCGGCCATCGCGGCGTTCGCCCTCGCGTTGCGCGGAGCGTGTGGAACGGCGAGCGACAACGTCGCCTACGCAGCGCCACGGCGCCCAGTGGAGCAAGCGGAACGCGCATTCCAGGTCGAAGCGCCGCACGACGATGCGTTGCGCGAGCCCGTGTCTGTGGAGGGCGCCGCGCCCGACGAAGCGCTGGCGCAACCCACGGTGGAGTTCGACGCTGCGCCGCCGAGCGCCGACCAGATCGCGCGCTGGATCGAGGACCTGCGCCACGACCAGCTTCCGGGCAACGCGACTCGTGCGCTGTTCGCACTCGGCACATTCCCTGACCAGACCTTCACGCAGCTATGCGCCGTGGTCGACTCCGACGACGAGCAGCAGCGCAAGCTGGCGCTGTACCTCTTGGCCGAGCAGCGGCGATCGACCGAGATCGCATGGGCCGCGGAGCGCTACGTTGCAGAACTCGCTCCAGACGACCTCCCGCTCCCGCGTACTCCGCCCGCCTGGCTCCCCCGCGGTGGGCTGTGTTTCACATCGGCCGACAACGCGAGCCGCGCGGCGTCCTGGCTGCATGAACACCGTGACAAGTCTCGAGAGGCGCTCGAGCTTGCGTGGTCGCGGCGCACCGGCGACCGCGCAAAGATCCAAGAGGAACTCGCCGTCGCTGTGCTGCTCGCGCTCGACGGCGAGAGCACTCATGGCTTCGCGGCCCGCGAACTACTCACGACGCACCTGCGCGACAACGACATCTCCCAGGACGCTGCGCTCGCGTTCGACGTGCTGAACGAACTCGGGACCTTGGCGCTGCCGCACATCGATCGGGCGTGGTACGGCGCCGACGAGCAACAACGCGAGTACCTGGCGCGTTTGCTTTTCGAGCACGCGCCCTCGGATCCGCGCGGCGCCAATGGCGATGAGGGCGGTCCACACGGCATGACCCGCCCTGCGGCTATCGACTCTCTGACGTATCGCTGGCTCTTCCAGGAGTAACTCGCGCCGCGCTCAGCGGCCGAACGCCTCGTCGGCGATGCGCGCCGCGTTGGCCATCAACGTGAAGGTCAGGTTCTTGGCCGGCAGGAACGGGAACGTCGAGCCATCGACGAAGTACAGGCCGCCGAACGCGCGGCTCTCACCGAGCGGCGTAGTGGTCAACGCTCCGCCCTCGCGCTGCATCGGCAACACGCCTGCGTAGTGCACGCTCGCGCCCATCGGCCGCACGTGCGTCATGCCGGGCGGCGCGAAGCAACCGAGTTGCCGCAGCGCACGCTTCACGTCGCGCAACGTCGCGCGGATCCGCTCGGACTCGTCCGCGGCCGGCTCGTAGCGCACGAGCAGTGTCGAACCCCCATCGCGCGCAACGTCGAGCGACAACGAGCAACTCTCGCGCCGCTCGTCGTGGAAGTTGACGTTCACGAGGCCCAAGGCGGCGTGCGCGTTGCGGAAGATCCACAGCGCGCTGGAGAGGTCGAGCGGCACGCTCTGCACGATCGGGTGGATCAAGGCGCTCTTGAGCGTCGTAACCAGCCCGTGCACGTAGTGCCGCGGATCGTCGCGCTCGAGGCCGAGCGCGAGTTGGTGGTACTGATACGAGTCGAGCTCGACCCGCTTGCGCAGCAGCGCAAGGTTGACGAACGGCACGAGCACCTGGCGGTTGTCCATCAGGCCCGTGAGCGTCGGCGCCGCGCCGCCGTGCGCGCGCAGCGAGTCGAGCAGCAGCTTGGACGAAGCCAACGTGCCCGCCGCGAATGCGACACGGGGCGCGTCGAGTTCGAGCGCGGCGCCGCTCGCCACGTGCCGCGCGTGCAGGCGCTTCACGCGGTTCGAGTCGTCGGCATCCACACGCGTCACGACGTGGTCTGGGATGTACGTGAAACCCTCGCGGCGCAGCAACGCGCGCAACGTGATCGACGGCGTGTAGAGCGCCTCGCGCGGGCAACTCCACAAGCAGCGGCCCAAGTAGGTGCAGCCGTGACGGTCCTCGCGCTCGTCGGCGCGCACCGCGGAGCGCGAACGCCCGACGAAGCAGCGCAGCTCGCGGTTGAGACGCGGCTTGGCGCGCTCATACGCGCCGAGCAGCGCTTCGCTGTGCGCGTCGAGGCGCAGGCCGGGCGCGAGATGTTCGTGGCCAGGTAGAAAGCGTGCGAGATCGTCGACCGCGCCGCTCACGCCAATGCGGCCGGCGATCACGCCGTAGTAGCGCACCAGCCGTTCGGGCTCGAACGGGAAGTCGCACAGCTCCGCCGGCGCGAACGGAAACGATCCACCGGTCCAGGCTTCGGCGAGGCCGCCGCGCGCGAACGACAGCAGCGGATCGAAGCCGCGCGAGCGCAGCGCGAGCCCGTCGAGCGGCGCAAAGATGTAGCCCTTGTGCGGCGGAAAGCCGTAGTACTCGCCCTTGCCGCCGGGGAAAAGCGCGCCCTCGAAGCGCTCGCCGAGGAAGTAGCCCGCGGGATCGGGATGCTCGCGTTTGAGCTGCGCGAAGCTCGCGTTCGGGAGCTCCGCCGCGGGCGCCGTGCGGCCCACGTCGACGAGCGTCACGCGCCAACCGTTGTCGAGCGCCGACTGCGCGAAGTGCACGCCGCTCGCGCCGGAGCCGACGACGACCACGTGCTTCACGCGCGCCCCCCCAGCTTGAACGCGAGTTGGACTGGCGCGAGCACGAGCGTCGCGACGAGCAACGTGAGCGCGAAACGCGCGCCGAGCCAGGCGAGCACGAACAACATCGCCGCGCGCGAGCTGCCGGTCGGCGTGTCGATCGCCTCGGCGTGCGGCGCCCGCACCTCGAGCAGCGCGAGCAGCAACACGAGCTTGCGCCGCAAGAGCGAGCCGTTCGCGAACACGCGCTGGTGCGCGTCGAGGGCGCGCACGAGCCACGTCGCCGAACTCGCGCGCCGCACGATCCAGCGCTCGAAGTCCGCCGCGCCGCCGGGAGGCTCGACCACGCCAGCCGCGTGGGCCGCGAGATAGCGCTCAAGCACGTACTCGCTAGGTGCGACGCCGCTGAGGTAGCGGACGAACACGTCGCATTCGCGCTCGAGCAGCGAGTCGACGCGTTGCGCCGCACCGGCCTGCACGGGCGGGCGCGGCGGCGCGGGCGAACGCTCGTCGCTGGAGTGCTTCACACGTTCAGTCGTACTTGAGCAGGTCGTCGAGCATCTGCTCGACGTTCTTCATCTTCGCCGCGTGCCGCTCGAGCAGGGCGTTGGGCTTCACCGTGCTGTCGTGCACGAACGCGTAGAGCTGGCCGGCCGTCAGCGGAAGCAGCGGAAAAGCGAACTTCTCGAGCAGCGCGAGCGTGGCGATGGCGGACCTGCCCGGGAGCGGCAGCAGCGCGCCGGGCGAGCGCTTCCTGCGCGCGCGCAACCGGCCAAGGAACTCGCCGAAGCTCAGCACATCCGGGCCGCCGAGGTCGTAGGTCTCGCGCGTGAACTGCGGCTCTTCGATCCAGGTCGCCATGCACTCGGCGAGGTCGTCGGCGTGGATCGGCTGGATCCGCGCGCGGCCGCCGCCGAACAGCGGCGTCAGCGGCAGCCCGGCCGCGCCGTAGAGCGAGTGCCAGATGGCCGCGCGGCGACTGAGCACGATCGTCGGGCGCACGATGGCCCACTCCAACCCGCTCTCCCGCACAAGCTGTTCGGCATCGCGCTTCGAGCGGCCGTACGGATAGTGCGTGAGCTCTGGGTACGTCGCCGCGATGCTCGACACGAACAGGAAGCGCTTCACGCCGGCCGCACGCGCCGCCTCGAGCACGTGCCGCGTGCCCTCGACGTTGACGCGCTCGAACTGCGCCGGCCGCGCCTTGCCCGTCTGCGCGGCCATGTGCACGACCTCCGTGCAGCCTTCCAGCGTGTGCCGCCAGTTCTCCGGCTCGCCCAGGCGCGCGGTGGCGAACTTCACCGCCGGCTCGGAGGCCGCGCTCACGTTGCGCGAGAGCACCAGCACCTGCGGCATGTTCTTGCCGGCGGAGCGCTTGTCGCCGGCCAAACGCGAAAGCAGCGCGCGGCCAACCACGCCCGTCGCGCCGGTCATGAAGATCTTCTTGGTGGACGTCATCGTCGCCCCGCCCCGAGAGCGAGGGCGCGGGATTGTAGGGATCGCGCGCCGCCTCGGCCCGCGCTGAATTCGCTACGTCGCGCGGCGGATGAGAAAGGCGTTCTCGACGCGCTCGAAGCCCAGGCGCGGGTAGTACTCCATGGCCTCGGGCGCGGAGAGCAGGAGCAACATCGACTGCGGGCCGATCTGCTCGCGCACGCGGCGCACGAGTTCGCGGCCGACGCCGGCCCGCTGGAACTCGCGCGCCACCGCGAGGTCGGAGAGGTAGCAGCAGTAGCTGAAGTCCGTGAGCGCACGCGCGACGCCGATCAAGCGCTCGCCCTGGCGCGCGCTGATCACGAGGTTCGCGTGGGCGAGCATCGCCGCGATGCGCGCCAGGTCCTTCGTGGGCCGCCGGATTCCCGAATCGTCGAGCAGCGCCGCAACCTCCGCCGCGTCGAGCGCTTCTCCAACACGGTAAGTCACAGGCTCAGGCTGCTCGGGCAGTGCGTCTTCGCGTTTGCTCACGGGGCTACGATAGCGCCCCGCCCTCCCGCTACTTCGACGCTCCTCGATGCGAATACTCCTCTACTGCTCGCTCGCCGCGCTCGCCGCGCTGTGCGCCTTCGCTCCCCCGCCGTCGCCTGTCCGCGCGCAGGAATCAGCTGGCGCCGAGGTCTCGCCCTTCACGCTGGCGCTCGACGCCGCGCAGCGTTCGCTCGACGGCGGCCAGCTGCCCAAGGCGCGCGAGTGGATCCAACGCGCGCTCGAGCGCGACGCCAAGTCGCCGCGGGCCTGGGCGCTGCGCGCGCGCTGGGCGGAAGCGGCCAAGGAACGCGACGATCTCGTCTACTCGCTCTACACGCAGTTGCGCCTGAGCTCCGCGCAGAAGTCGCCGAAGGCCGAGCTCGACGCGTTGCGCGCGCGCTTGGTCGCGCTCGAGCCGCTGCTGAACGAGCTGCTGACGATGAACGCCCGCTTCATCGGCGCGCTCGAGCCGCTCGCGGCGTTGTACGAGAAGGACCTGCGCCCGCACTCGGCGATCGGAGTGCACAAGCTGATCCTGGCCATCGATCCGGAGTACGCGCCGAGCGTCGCCGCCATCGAGCGCATCGCGTCGCAGCCCGACCCGAGCTTGGCGGACAGCGCCAAGCCCAAGGATCTGCTCGCCGACGTCTCCGACGAGTGGATCCGCGAGTTCGACGCGCAGCACGCGACTTGGGAGACACGCGCCAAGCTCGAGCGCGAGAACTACACCACCTACACGAACGCGGGTTACGAGGTGCTCGTGCGCGCCGCCGAGGCGATGGAGCAGATGAACCTGTTCTATCGCGAGTTCTTCCAGTACGGGACGGAGGAAGACGGCAAGAGCGTGCCGCGCATCGACCTCAACATCTTCAAACTGCGCGCGGAGTACTTGAAGCTCGGGATCGGGCCGCCGGTCGAGTGGTCGGGCGGCCACTTCACGGGCAATGCGGTGGAGACATTCGTCGAGGGCTCGGGCTTCGACGGCATGACGCAGACGCTGTTCCACGAAGCAGCGCACCAGTTCGTGTCGCTGGCGACACGCGCTGTCGGTTGGCTCAACGAAGGCCTCGCTTCGTTCTTCGAAGGCTGCGCGATCCTGCCCAACGGTTCGGTCCTGATGAACTTGCCGGCGAACCACCGGTTGTTCCCGCTCGCCGATCGCATGGAGCGCGGCTGGATGAGCGGGCCGAGCGACGGCATCACGCAGGGCGGCCCGGAGCCCGAGCGGGCGCCGACGTTTCGCATCGTCGTCGAGAACGCCTACGAATGGGGACCGCCGTGGTACGCGCCGACGTGGGGCGTCGTGTTCTTTCTCTACAACTACCAGGACCCCATCGACGGCCGCTTCATCTACCGCAAGGCGTTTCGCGAGTACATCAACGCTTCGGGCGGGCTCAGCGGCGACACGGCGATCACGACCTTCGAAGAGGTCGTGCTCGGCCAGCCGGCGCCGCCGATCGCAGGCGTGGAGCGCGGCGACGCGTCGGCCCCGGCGTTGCCCAAGACGATCGACGCGCTGAGCGAAGCGTGGAAGGAGTGGATCCTCGCGCTGCGCGACGAGCAGCTCGGCCGCCGCAAGGTCGAGCGTCCGTACCTCGCCTGGGCGCGCGCCGCACTGCGCGACAAGAACGACGTGGTCGCCAAGGAGCACTTCGAGAAAGGTCTGGTCGCCACGCCCCTCGATCCGCTGTTGCTCGAGGAGTTCGCGGAGTTCCTGGGCGGGCGCAAGAACGCCGACCGCGCGGCCAAGCTCGCGACCACGGCGCTGCGCGTCCTCGAAGCGCGCAAGCCAGCTGACGCGCGCGCCGTCGACCGCGTGGAGCGCTTGCTCACCAAGTGGGATCCCAAGCGTGGAACCATCGCCAAGAGCCGCGTAGAGCTCGCCAATGCTGCGCAGGCCGTGGTCGCGAAGCTGCGGGCTGCGAACTTGCCGCTGGTCACGATGGACGTGAGCTGGCGCCTCGGCCGCGATCTGGAAGTCGATGCGTTGTTCAACGAGTACGAAGCCGCGCTGCGCTCGAGCGGCAAATCGCTCGCGATCTGGGAGCTGGCCTACAACGAAAAGAACCTCGAAGGTTGGGACGCCGGCGGCAACACGGCCTTCCAGCCGGCCGGGCCGCTCCTTGACGCCAAGCTCGGCGATTACGACGCGGCTCGTTTCGACTACACCTCGCTAGCGCTCCAACGCGTCACGTCGGGCGACTTCTCGCTCGAATGCGACCTGCAGGCCAAACGAGGCGAGAGCAACTTCTGCGGCTTGGTGTTCGGCCGCAAGGACGCGAACAACTTCCACGCCTTCGTGCTGTTCCCCGGCGCGCCGCGCGCCTCGGACTCGAAAGCCGCCGACAACGCCTGGGTGGATCTCGCGAGCTTCTCGGGCGACGGCGCGACCAAGACCTGGCGCCACGTGCCGGTCAAGGCGCTCACCGCAGCGGCTGGACAGTCGAGCTCCGGCGAGTGGCGCAAGCTGCGCATCGACGTTGCGGGCGCGCTGGTCGACTGCTGGATCGACGGCGAGCTCGTCGCAACGCAGGAGTTTTCGAGCGCCGACGTGCTGCGCGGCGGCTTCGGATTGCTCACAGGACCGGGCAAGGCGCGCTACAAGGAAGTGCGCTTCCTCGCGCGCGATCCGCGCGATCCCGCGGGCGCGATCGAGCGTCGGCTACGCATGGAAGAGCTCGAGAAGTCCGGCGCGTCGGCGGGCGGCAGCTTCCTCGGGCGCGTGCCGCCGTTTCCGCGCGTGGCGCGCTGGGCGCAGGGATCACGCACGTCGTGGAACGAGAAGGGCCCCGTTCCGCAGGTGCTCGCGCTGTGGGGCGTGCAACAGAACGAACTGGTGCGCATCGATGCGTGGCTCGCCGACCTCGCGCAGCGCCATGCCGCGATCGGGCTCGAGGTCGTGTCCTTGTGTTCGGCGAACGACGCGCAGTCTGTCGACGAGTACCTGCGTTCGCACCCTTTCCCCGGCGCAGTGGGCGTCGACTTCCGCGAAGGCGTCGGCATGGGCGCGACTGCGGACGCCTACTCGATCGCGCGCTTCAACTTGCCGCGCATCCTGCTGCTCGACGTCGACGGCAAGGTCGTCTGGGAAGGTGATCCGGGCTTCAAGATCGGCGAAGCGTGGCAGGCCGGCGGCGCGAGCTACCTCGACACGCCGCTCGTGGAGTTGATCGAGCGACGCAAGCTCGACGCGGCGGCGAAGTGGATGGCGCGCTGGCGCGAGAACGGGGCCGTTGAGCTTGCGAACGGTGAGTGGGCGCGCGCCTGGCCGCAGATCGCGGCCGCGCGCGAACTCGACGGCGCATTGTTCCCGCTCGCGCACGACGTGCAGCGCCTCGCCACGGCCCTCGAGGCGGCCATCGCCGAACTGCCCAAACTCGGCCCGCAGTTCGAGAAGGCCGGCCGCGGCCCGGCCTTCGCCGCGCTCGTGGACCTCGCTCAGACCTCCGGCGGCGCGCTCGACAAGCGTGTGTTGGCGCAGCTCAAGCCGTACCTCGAGGGTGTGTCGAGCAAGGATTGGGAGCGCGCACTCAAGCAACTCGAGACGCTCGGTCCCAAGCTCTCCAGCGATCCGAGCGCAGCGGGGCAACTCGTGGGCAAGCTCGCGGCGCTCAAGAGCGCATTCGCGCAGGAGTTGGCGCGCGAACTCGAAGCCGCGTCCGGTGACGCAGCGCGCAGCGCGTCGCTGCTAGCTGGGGCCCGCCGCGAACCCGCACGCTGGCTGGTGCGCGAGCACTTCCGCTGGCGCTGAGTCGCTGATCCGACGTAAAACGCCCGCGCCCGAGCAGTAGCGAGGCTCGAGCGCGGGCGTTTTGTGTTGGTTGGCCGCTCAGGTGCGGAAGCGCCCGACGAGTTCGAGCAGTTCATCGGCCGTGCGCGAGACCTCGTGCGCGACGCCGAGCGTGTTGGTCGCACCGCTCGAGGTCTCTCGCGCCGCGGTCGCGACCTGCGACATGTTCGCGGTGATCTCAGAGCTCGCCTTGGTGGCATGGCCCAGCGTGTTGGTGATCTCCTTGGTCGTCGCGGTCTGCTCTTCGACCGCCGCAGCGATCGTGGTCTGCAGTCCGTCGATCTCCTTGATGATCCCGCCGATCTTGCCGATCGCGGCCACCGCGCCGCGCGAGCCGGCCTGGATGGCCTCGATCTTGGCGCCGATGTCCGTGGTGGCATTGGCGGTCTCCTTGGCGAGTTCCTTGACCTCGTTCGCGACCACGGCGAAGCCCTTGCCCATCTCACCGGCGCGCGCCGCCTCGATCGTGGCGTTGAGCGCGAGCAAATTGGTCTGCTGCGCGATGGCCGTGATCGCCTTGAGGATCTTGCCGATCTCCTCGCTCGAGCGGTCGAGCGCGGACACCGTGCGGTTGGTTTCATCTGCGGTTTCGACGGCCGTGCGCGCCACCTTGGCCGCGCTGCCCGCACTGCGCGCGATCTCGACGATGCTCTCGCTCATCGCGTCGGTGTTCTGCGACACGTTGCGCATGCTGCCTTCGACCTTTGACGCTGCGTCCGCAACGACACCGACCTGACTGGAGGTCTGCTCCGCTTCGGAGCTCATGCGCTGGCTCACGCCGGTGAGTTGCGCGGAGGATTTCGCGAGCTTCTCGGCGTTGGCGCGAATCGAGGCCATGCTGCGGCGGAAGTCGCTGAGCAGGCGCGAGACCGACTCGCCCATGCGCCCGATCGCGTCGTCGCCCGAGACCGGGACTTGCTGCGTGAGGTCTCCACGCGCCGCGGCGTCGACCGCGACGAGCATGCTGTGGACTTTGGCCTGCAGTTCCTGGGCCTGGAGCGCTTCGCGCTCGTTCGCTTCGCGCGTGAGCTGCTCGGCGCGCAGTCGCTCCGTGATGATCTCCCACGACGCGATCACGCCCTGCAGACGGCCGCGTGCATCGACGATGCCGCTGACCGAGAGGGAGACGTGTTCGCCGTTGCGCTCGAAAGCGCCGTTCCAGGGCAGATTCGACGGGTTGCAGAAGAACGCGCGGCTGCCGCGCGGATGCTCGTAGAAGCTCGCTAGATCGCCGCCGACAAGCGCTTCGGCGTCGAAGCCCAGGTTCGCCGCAGCGCGCTTGGCCGCCGGATTGACGAACTTGAGGCGCAGATCCGCGTCGGCGTACATCATGCAAGCGGGCGAGTGTTCGACCATCGACGCGACGCGCGCGGCTTCGTGCGCGAGTCGTTTCGACTCCGCGGCGGCGCGCTCGGACTCCTGCATCGCGGCGGCGAGCTTTTCCGCGTTGGCTTCGATCGCCGCCTTCTGCTGCGCGAGTAGCTCCGCGCCTTCACGCGCCTTGCTCACGCTCGCCGTCACGGCCTTGGCCATGCAACCGAACTCGTCCTGCGAGTCGATCGCGCCGAGTTTGTCGAGGTCGCCCGACTCGAGCACGGTGATCGAAGCGTTGAGCGGTTCGACGATTAGGCGCGCCACGTACAGGCCCATCAACAACGCGCCCATGCCGTACACCAACAGCGCGGTCAGAACTGATTTTTGCGCCAGCGACGCCACCGACTCGCCGCGCGCGACGCCCTCGTCGGCGTCACCTTCGACGAGCTCGCCGAGCGCGCCCAGGCTCTCTTCGAGCCGGTCGTACACCCGCTGCAGCGCCGGCAGACCGGCGATCGCCTCCGAGCGTTTGCCCTGCGCGCACAGCGCGACCAGCGCCTTCGAACCTTCCACGTACTCCGTGACGTCGGCGCGCGCGGCGTTCACCGCCTGCTGCGTGGCCGGCCGCAGTTCGAGTTCGTCGAGCGCGCCGAAGTACTTGTAGAAGTTCTCCGCAAACTCGTCCGCCTCCTGCACCGCGCCGCGGATCGCCTCTTCGTCGTTCTGCTCACCCGCCACGATCGAGCGGTACACCACGGCGAGCATGCCGTCGTGCACCATGTCGCACAGCGTCATGTTGCGGACCGCGGGCAGTTGCTGACGCCCGACGTCGACCGCCGACGCCGAGAGCGTGCGGGTCGACCACAGCGAGAATCCGCCGACGAGCGTGATCCCTGTGATCGCGAGCGCGACGAGGAGGTTGATCTGCGGGCTACGGAGAGGTTCTTGATCCAGCTCATCGGGGAAGGTGCGATTGGGGCCGGGGGGATGCCGCGTGTTTGCGCCGGCGTGCGCGAAACGGAGTGCAGGGACGGATCGGCTCACCCCCAGCGCTGCTTGACACTTCGCACCTCAGGGCTGAAACACCGCCGGCCGCGCTCCGGGGAATGGGAGCGCGGCCGGCGGTGCGGAGCCCGTGCGCTTCAGAGCCAGACGTCGACCCGCACTCCCAGCGAGGTGATGAGTTCACGCGCCGCGTCGCCCGCGAGCTTGTCGATGCCCTGCAGGTGCAGCGACACCTCGCAGTGGTCGTTGACGATGTGCTTGTAGTAGTAGCCCTCGAACACGAACTCGTCCTCGAGCGTCGCGTAGTGGGACGCCGCCGTTCCCGCCGCGAGGGCGAAGGAGTCCGTCGGCGCGCTCCACAGGTCGCCGCGACACTCGCAGCCGGCCATCCATGACGTCTCGATCGCCTGGTCGGGCCCGCCGGCGTCGACCTCATCGGTCCAGCCGAAGCGCCCGAAGGCCGTCACGTGCGCGCCGATGTCCTGATCGAGGTTCACGCCCGCGCCGGTGCGATCACCGTTGCCGCCGTTCTGCCAAACGTACGGCACCAGCAAACCAGGCTCGTTCTCCTGGTTCCAGAACAGCGTCGTCTGCGCGCCGCCGAACAGATTGCTGGCCGCGTTGTCGCCGCTGTTGTCGGGCCGGCCCGCGACCGCGCGGAAGTCGAAGCTCGCGCTGCCGACGTAGCGCAACGCGAGGCCGCCGCCGCGGAACGGACCGTTGTAGGTCATCGAGTTGGTGAACGCGGCCGAGAGGAAGTTGTTGACCGAGTTGTTCGCCACGCGAGCCATGTCGATGTAGTTCGTCGCCGCGATCTTGCCCGCGTCGAGCACCCAGTCAGGTGCGACGTTGCCCATCTAGATGAGCCTTCTGCGACGAGCAGACGATCGAAGCCGTCCTGGATCTGGTACGTGCCCGAGTTCGCGTTCCAGGCCGACCACACGTTGGCGTAGCCGGGGATCTGCCCGTCCGGCCCGTTGCCCCCGGCGCCTTCGAACTCGAGTTCCATCGTCGCGCCCTCCCACAGCTCGGCGGTCAGCACGATGTCGAGGTAGCTCACGAGGGAGTCGTTGCTCACCGCATCCGCGTTGAACAGCGTCTGGTAGCTGGTCGAGGTCCCGACCCACACGTTCCACGGCATGCGCGCCACGTCCTCAAGCGCCTGCGTGGCGACTTCGGCGACGCCTTCGCTCAGGGTCTCCGCGCTCGACGGCGCCGGCGGATCGCCGCCAGCGGGGCCGTCGACCGGAACGACGACCGGCGCGGGCTTCACGGGGCGCGGTTCGAGTTCGACGACGTCGAGCAGGTTGGCCAGGGTCGGCGCCCCGGAGGCGGCGGCGAGGGACGTGAGGCAGAGTCGGAGCGAGCGGTGGAACGACGACGTGGAGAAGGTCGACGTGCGCCTGGTTGGTTGGGGACCGAAAACGGGGCAGGAGAGGCCCGTGTTTCGGCCCTGCGCACCAGGGCCTCGAAGGGCAATTGCAATTCCCGAAAAATCGCTGCGGCGGCGAACTCGCTAGCGCCAACCAGCGCTATCGCTACCCAGCTGCCGCGGGTCGAATGGAAAGACCTGCTCGAGCAGCGGCGCGCGGTCGGCGCGGCGCGAGGAACGCAGGCTGGAGAGGATGCGCTCGCGGTGCGGCGAGTCGCGCCGGACGTACACGAGCACCCACCAATCCGAGCGCCAAGCGTCGCCGAGCTCGTACGCCGCGGCGAACTCCGTGTGGTCGCGCAGGTACACCATCTCGCCCCAGAAGAACTCGGCCAGCCGCTCCTGGCTCCAGTGCTTGAACAGCGCGGACCCGCGCCCGCGCAGCGACTCCTGGACGTTCTCGCTGCGCCAGTTCGAGTCTTCGTCCGGCGTGCGGCTGCCCGGCGCCGCGGGCGGCAGGATCGAGAGCACCACGTCGGGCTGCTCCGCAGCCAACTCGCTCCACATCTGCTCGACGCTCAACGCCTCGCGCCCGCAGTAGCGCATCGCATTGAGGCCGATCCAGTCGATCGCGCGCCAACCGGAGTAGTACGGCGTCTGCCCGGCGGCGGAGAGCACGACGCTCGCGCTTTCGCCCAGCCCGGTATCGGCGAGGTCCAGCCCCGCGCGCGCCAGTGCGTTCGCCGTCGGCGTCTCACGCAGCCACGCCGTGCTCGAGCTGCGCGGGTGGCGCAGCCACACGAGCCACTGCGGACTGTTCGAACTGGCGAGCAGCGGCGCCACGAGGCCCGCGATGGCGAGGCTCCAACGCGCGCTGGAGAGCGAGCGCTCGCGCAGCGCGCTCCAGCCGACGACGAGGGCGAGCAGCAGCGGAGCGAGCAGCGGGTACTCGTAGCGGAACCCGCCCGCCATCTCGTGGATCACGCGGCTGTAGAGCGCGAGCACGGCGAGTGCGGGCGCGAGCAACGCGAGAACGGGCGCGAGGACCGTGCGCGGCAGTCGCAGCGCCAACACGAGCGCGGCGAGCAGCAGGGCCAACGGAAGGACTCGAAGCAACGTGAAGCGCAGCGTCGTGTCGAGGCCCGGCAGCCAGTCGCCCGCCGAGCCGAAGATCGCGCTGTCGACCTTGACGTAGTACGCGTTGGCGTGCGGCTGGCCGAAGTAGCTCCATTGGGCCGCGCCGAGCGCGACGAGCGCCGCGACGACGAACGCCACCGTGCGCCATGCGCCGCGAGCCGGCGCGCGTGTGTCCGCCGAGCTCGTCCGCGGCGTCAGCCAAGCGACGACGAGCGCGTAGCCCAGCGCGAGCACGGCGCCTTCGGGGCGAGCGAGCACGAGCAGCGTGAGCAGCGGCGCAGCGAGCCAGAACAGCTTGCCGACGCGCTGCGCCAGCGCCAACGCCGCCCAGCACGCGCACAACCCGTGCACGAGCGTGAACAGCAACGTGTCCATGCCCGTCGCCAGGTGCGCCTCGCTCTCTGGAGTAGCACCCCACAGCCCGCACACGACGAGCGCGGCGAACACGCACGCCGCGGCGGGCGCGCGCGTCAGGCGCGACGCTGTCCAGCCGAAAGCCGCCGCGAGCAGCACGAACGTCGCCAGCGAGAGCACGCGCGTGGCGAGCAACGGGTCGAGCCCCGCGCGGATCGCGCCGGCGCAGTACAGCGTATGCAGCCAGCTCGACGCGCCCCACGTCGGGTGCGCGTCGCTGGCGTTGTAGCGCAGGCCCAATCCCTCGGCGAAGTGGCGCGCGTAGCGGTAGGTGATGAACGCGTCGTCCGCGACCTCTTCGCGCGCGTGGTGCAGCACGCAGGCGAGGTACCAGGCCACGAAGCTCGCGAGCACGCCGACGGCGGCCCACGCGGCGGCGCTCGAGAGCGTGCTCGAGTTCGCACGCGGCGGCGCTGCGTTGGCGAAGGGCGTGCTCACGAGCGTTCGGGCGCCGCGCCCGTGGGACGTACGCCGCCGCCGCGCAGCACGAGCAGGTCGATCTGCGGCGGGCAGAACAGCCGGATGCGCGGCGCGAAGTTGCCTTCCATGCCCAGGCCCGGATTCACGTTGACGAGCAGCGCTCCGAACTCGTGCAGACCTCGTGCGAAGCGCCGCGGCAGGCACGAAAGCGTCATCGGCGCGCCGAAGAACGGAACGACGAGCTGGCCGCCGTGCGTGTGCCCGCACAGCAGCAAGTCGATCTGCTTGTCAAGCAGGTCCCAAGCGACGTCGGGTTCGTGCGCGAGCACCACGTTCAGCAGCCCGGGTTCTGCGCGGGGCGCGAGCGACTCGACGCTGAAACCCTCGTGCAGCGTGCGCGTTCCGAAGATGCGCAGGCGCCGCGCGTCCGGCGTCCCCGGCGGATCGAGCTCCAGCTCGACTTCGCGGTTGGCGAGGTAGACGACGTCGATTCCGGCGAAGATGCGCTCGCGCACACGCTCCGACTCGGCGTGACCGGGCACGCACACGATCCCCAGGCGCGGGCGGCGCAGCTCGCCGATGAACTGCCGCGCGGCGGCGATGGCCGGTTCAGGATCGCGGAACGGTCCGGCGGCGTAGTCGCCCGAGAACACGATCAACTCCGGTTCGAGCGCGTTGATGCGCCGCGCGGCTTCGCGTTCGCGCTCGCACGCGCCGACCGTCTGCAGATCCGAGATGTGCACGACACGCAGCGGCGGCGCAGCGGCGGACCAGGGCGCGAGGCGCACCTCGCGCTCGACACTCACGAGCCGATCCGGCTCGACGAGCAGCGCCCAGAGCCCGACGCCGAGCACGGCTGCGCCGGCGCCTGCAAGCGAAGATTGGCGCGCGCGCGCGGCGCGCACGAGCGTCAGCGCCGGCAGAGCGAGGACACCGGCGTAGTACCCCACGGCGACCGAGATGAACTGGAACGTGCTGTGCGAGTGGTCGAAGCGCCGCACGGCGAGGACCCATGCGAACAGCGGAAGGGCCAGCGCCACGTAGCTCGCCAGCAGGCGTCGCCACGGATGCTCGCGCAACGCGCCGACGCGCCCGAGCCCGAACTCGAGCGCGAGGGCGACTCCCGCGCTGAGGGCGGCGAGCAGGAGGTGGAGCTGGAGGTAGGGCGTCATGGAGGGAACGCGGGGCGTCCGTATCTATCGGAACCCGACGCGGCGGCGGATCAGCCTCGCGTCGCACAACACCGCCGCGCGCCCGCACAAGGGCTGAGCGGAGCGCTCGCGCGGACGGCCTGAGGGTAGTCGGTCGGGCGTGGCGTGCTCGTGGACCGCGGGACGAAAAGCGTCGGAGCGCCCGTCCCGCGAGGCTCGTCGTCGTGCGCCGTTCGAAGCGACCTTTGCGGCCGCGGCACGCCGCAGACCTCGCAGGAGCGCCGGATCCGCCGCCAGCCGCAGCGGACTTGTGTGAGCAGGTCAGGCCATGCGCGCTGCGACGCGCCCGGCGCAGGGACGGACGGAGCAGGAAGAAACGTCCGCCGCGCGCGGGCGTGACCCGAATCCTGGCGGCCCGCGGCTCGAGCGAGCGCGTTGCGAGGCGCCGGTGCGGGCGCGAGGCCCACGAACCTCCGAACATGCCCCCCACTCGCTGGCGAGGGGCCAGAAACCAACGTCGACGATGCGCTTTGCGGTCTGTTTGGAGCTCTGTGCGGCGCCGCGCTCTCCACCGCGTTCCGCGCGGCCGGCGTGAGGCCCGACGACCGCACCATCCCAGGGTTGCGGGTTGAGCTCGCCGCGCGGCGCCCCCACGCGCTCCACGGACCGTCGGGTTCGGAATCGCGCGCGCGCCTGCTAGGTTGCGGCGCATCCGACGCTTCCAGCGCGCGCGGCAGCCCTCGCCAGGGCGTGCGCAAGGCTGCGGTCGCGCCGCGACGATGAAGCCCCCCGCCCCATGCGGCGCCCCACGATGTCCGACGCGACCCCGATCGACCCCGACGCAGACTCGGCGCAGTGCGAGCCGCAGGCCGAGCCGCGGCCCGCGCCCAAGCCCGTCGCGGCACCGGCCGCGCGCCGCGAGCCGTTCGGCGGCTCGCTCGCGCGCGCCGCGCTGCTCGGCGCCCTGGGCGGCGCATGCGTGGGCCTAGCGGAAAGCGCCAAGATCCTCGCGCTGCACGACGCGCGCTACGTGCAGTGGGCGGCGAAGCTCATCACGCTCCAAGGAGCGGGACTCGCGCTCGTCGGCGCACTGCTCGCCGCGATCTGCGCGCTGTTCGCGCGCGCCCTGGCGGGCCGCCCGCAGCACCGTGCCGCGCCGCCGTCGGCCTGCGCCGGACTGGGCGCGATCGCCGCCGTCGCAGCCTTCGCGTTCGGCGGCCAAAGCCTGACGCTCGCCCTCCCCATCGCCCTGGGCGCGACCGCGCTCGCGCTCGCGCTGCGTGAACTGCTGGCCTGGAAGCCGTTCTTCACGCGCGCCTCGACCTGGTGGGCTCTGCTCGGCCTCGCCGCCGCGCTCGACGTGTTCGTGCTCGCGCGCGAGCTCGTCGACGGAGCACTGCAGTGGACCGCGTACGCACTCGCGCTCGGCGGCGCGCTCGTCGCCGCACGCGCATTCCTGGGCAAGCATGCCCCGCACGCCGCGTTGCTCGGACTGCTCGCGCTGCTGGTGCTGACGGCGCTCGCGCGCCCCGAGCGCCGCGTGCCGGAGGACAGCGGCGCGGGGCGTACCGACGTGCTGCTCGTGAGCATCGACACGCTGCGCGCGGACCACCTGGGCTGCTACGGCGCGGAGTCGGCGCGCACGCCGACGATCGACGCGCTCGCCGCGCAAGGCGTGTTGTTCGAAGACGCGACCTCGCAGGCCAACACGACCGGGCCGTCGCACACGACGATGCTCACCGGGCTGTATCCGGCCGAACACGGGGCGCTGTCGAACGGGGTGAAGCTCTCGCACCGCGTGAAGACGCTCGCCGATGCGCTGGCGCGCACGCACTCGAGCGCGGCGTTCGTGTCGGGCTTCACGCTGGCCGACGAGCTGTGCGGACTCGCGCCGCGCTTCGACTGGTACGACGACCAGATGGGCGCGTGGAGTTGGCTGCCGCGCATCGTCGAGCGCTCGCAGCTGGGGCGTTTGCTCGTGCGCATCGCGCGCGGGCGCGGAGTCGAGCTCGCGCCGCCGGACCGGCCGGCGGGCGCGACGATCGACGCGGCGATCGAGTGGCTCAGCTCGCGCGGCGACGAGCCGCTGTTCACGTTTGTGCACCTGTACGACCCGCACGTGCCCTACGCGCCGCCGGAAGAGTTCGCGCGCCTTCACGGCGAGCCGCGCGAGGGCGAGTTCAACTGGTACGCGCTGAGCACGGCGCAGCGCCAGAAGCTCGTCGACGACCCCGAGGCGGTGGCGCACATGCGCGCGCTGTACAAGGGCGAGATTTCGTACGCCGACGCGCAGCTCGCGCGCTTGATCGAGGAGCTCAAGCGCTCCGGCCGCTGGGAGAAGACGCTGGTGGTGCTCACCAGCGACCACGGCGAGGGGCTCGGCGCGCACGGCTACTGGTTCGACCACGGGACGTTCCTCTACGACGAGGAGCTGCACGTCCCGCTGATCCTGCGCTTTCCGAACGCGCAGCACGCCGGCACGCGCGTGAAGAGCCAAGTGCGTTTGCTCGACATCGCACCGACGGTGCTCGACCACCTCGGGCTGCGCGAAGCGCTGAAGACGACGGGCGAGAGCCTGCTCAACGCGACGGCGGGCGCACCCGACCCCGCCGAGCGCGCGTCCTACGCGCTGTCCGACATCGGCGGGAGCGTGTCGGGCTTCGAAGTCGGCGGGCGGCGCATGTCGCTGCGGGCGCGCGGACACAAGCTCATCTGGAGCTCGGCGCACTGGCTCGACACGCTGCGCGTGCCCGAGCGCGACGAGTTCTACACGCTCGGCCGCGATCCGGGCGAACTCGACGACCTGCGCCGCGAGAACGGGCAGCCCGCTCATCCGTTCGAAGACCTGGCGCGCCAGCTCGAGGCTTGGCGCACCGCGACCTCGAGCGCGCGCAACGAGCAAGAGCTCGAACCCGACGCGCTCGAGCAACTGCGCAAGCTCGGTTACCTCTGACCAACGGCGCCGTACAACCGCCGATCAGGGCCGGATCCCGAAGTGCGCGCCCGCGGTCAGCCCGATCGGGAACGCCGCAGCGGGGTCGCGGTACCAGTACTGCGCGTCGACCGTCGCACCTGGCAGCAGCGCGGGATCAGCTCCGGATGCGATCCACGCGTTGAAGTCGAAGTGGAACGAGCCGCTGCAGTCCGCGCCGACGAGCGAGCCGCCGGAGTCGAGCAGCGGAGTGCGCCGCAGCGGCGGGACGACGAGCAGGCGGCCGCCGCCGAACGGCACGTTCTGGCGACCGTGGAGCGAATAGAACAGCAAGCCCGTCTTCTGATTGACGATCTGGGCGGCGTCCAGCGTGAAGCCGCCGCCCGAACTCGCGCTGGGAGCTCCGTTCAAGGCGAGCGTGGGAACGCAGCCTGCGGAGTTGAGCTTCGCCGCGCCGAACACCTCGGGCGTCGGCCCGTTGGATCCGTTGGCGCGGATCATGAACACGCCGGCGATGCCGAGCAACGACACACTGTTGACCCCGTAGGCGCCGGGAAATGTCGGGTCGAACGTGCCCGGCCCGTACCCGGTGGCGAACCAGGCGCGGCCTTGGTTGGGCGTGTTCGGATCCATCGTCGCCGGATCGAAGTTGGCGTTGGTGCTCAGCACCGCGCCCACGAAGAAGGAGCCGTTCACCACAGCAGGCGGCACGTCGTAGCGCGCGAAGGTCTGCTGTCCGCCGTTCTTGACCTGGGTCTGGACCGACGTGAGCAGGAGCGTTTGGTTCGGATCTCCGAAGCCGCCGAGGTCGCGCCACACGCAGATCGTCACCGGCCTACCGGTCGGAACGTTGCCGAACATGATCTCGACTGACGTGATCGTCGTCGGCGTCGCCACGCTCAGGCGGTTCATCCAGCACAGATCCTCGGGCAACGCGTACGACAGCGAGTAGCCGGGGATGCCGTCGTCGATCTTGATCGTCTGCGCGCCGGCATGGAGCGCGAACGGGACGAGCAGCGCGAACGCGGTCCGCAGCATGGTCTTGGGGAGAAACATCGGACACTCTCCTTGTGGTGAGCGTCCGCCGTCGGCCGGGGCGAGTGCCCCCGTGGCGCCGCGGCGGTCGCGCTCGTCCGCCCAAGTGCAAGCGCCGCGCCACGCCGACCGGTGAGTTTCACGCACCGGCGCGCCCAAGGCGCGCTGCGCGCCGCAGAGCAGGTTTCGACGTCGCGTCTGCGCAGCAGATGAGCGCGCGCTACGCACTACGGAGGCGCGCAGCTGGAGTGTGCGGCGCAGCTAGGAGCACGCGAACTCGCAGGATTTACAACGCGAGTTGGCGGTGCGGCGCCGTACCGCCAATTCGATCCGACTACTTCTTGGCCTTCGCCGCGCGCGCCGCCGTGAGCTTCTCCCACAGCTTGTCGGCGTTCTTCTGCACGCCCTTCTTGCAGCCGCCGCAGCACAGCCGGTACAGGCGCGTGCCCCACAGGTAGTCGAGCGGCTCGCCCATGCTGCCCAGCGGTTCGTCGGTCACCGCACAAGCCTCGAACGGGTAGTCCGCCTTCTGCTTGGCGATGTACGCGTCAAACAGCTTTTTGAGCTTCGCCTCGGGGTCCTTGCGCACCGCGGCGACGCAGTCGTTGCAGCACACCTTCAGCAGGTACGTGCCCTGCACCATCGACACCGCGTCGGCGCCGAGCTTCTCGCCGCTGACCAAGCAGGTGTCGAGCGGATAGGCCGCCTTCTGCTGCTCGATCACGGCCGCGTCGATGGTCTTGAAGATCTTCTCCTTGTCCTTGCGCGCGGGCTCGACGCAGTCGTTGCAGCACACGCGCACGAGGCGCTCGTCGACGAGCACGTCGACCGCCCCGGCGCCGAGTTCCTTGCCGCTGACCACGCACTTGGCCAGCGGGTACGCGCCCTTCTGCGCCAGGATCTTCGCGGCCTCGACCTTCGCGGCGTCCGCAGCAGCGGGTTTCGCGGCGGGCGCGTCCTGCGCCACGCTCAGAGCACTCCAGCCCAACACAACGCCCACGCACACCAGCGCGCTCAGCAGCAACTTCATCGTTTTCTCCGGAGTTTTCTGGAACTGGTCAACCCGCGGGCCGCGAGTGCGGCGCGCGGACAAGAGCCTGACACCGACCTCCGCCAACGACAAGGCGACTCGTCCCTCGGGTGAGTCACCCGCGGTGCGAGCCGCCTTTTGATGTCGTAAGCATGCCGCACACGGACGTGTGCGACACGCAAGTGATACCGCATCGCCAGGGCCGATGCAAAGACCTCGTCCGCGGCGCGCGAGGCTCAGCGCGCGGCGCGGCGCGCCGCCACCGCCCGCTCGAGCGCGCCGATGACGCGCATGCGTTCGAGCGCGAGGCGCACACGCTCGCCGCGTGGCGTCTCTTCGAAGGCAAGCTCGCGTGTTGCAGTGCGGCACAGCTCGAGCACACCCGCCGCGGCTTCGAGGTCGTGCGTCCTCACGTAGCTCGCGGCCCACGCGTCGTAGGCGCGGATGCGCGTGAACACGTTGCGGCTGTCCTCGGCGACTTCGCGCAGCAGGCGCCGGCCGGCGTCGAGTTCGCCGAGCTCGAAGTGCGCGCGCGCCGCCGCGCAGGCCGCGTCCTCGCGCAACTGCGCCGGCGCTCCGTCCACGTGCGCCGCGCGCAGGAACGCGCCGAGCGCTTCCGTCCAGCGCTCGGCGCGCCGCTCGAGCGCGCCCAACTGCGCCCACGCGCGGCAACGCCACAGCGCGGGAACTTCCGCGCGCGTCGCGCGCACGAGCTCGTCGCGCGCCGCGGGCGCATCGCGCGCGGAGAGCAGCAGCTCGGCTGCCTCGAGCGACGCACGCGCGGACAACTCCGCACTCGCATCCGGCGCCTCGCGCACCGCGCGGAAGGCCGCCGCGGCCGCGAGCTGCGCGGCACGGCGCTCGATCGCAGGCGCTTCCCGCGCGGCGCGTTGGAGCTGCTGCGCCCGTGCGAACGCGCGCTCCGCCGCGCCCTGCGACGGGCCGGGCTCGAGCGGCGCCGACGGGCGCGGCGGGGCCTCCTCGCTCAACGCCCCCCCGGCCGCGAGCAACACCAGCGCGGCAGCCGCCGCCGAGCGCGCGCCCACGCTCATCGTTGCACCTCGCTCGCGCGCCGCGCGGCCTCGCAGCGCTGCTCGAGATCGCGCGCGAGCCGGCGGCGGGCGCGGTACAGGCGACACTTGGCGCTCTTGGACTCGATCCCCAGGCGGGCCGCGATGGCGCCGAGCGACTCGCCGCCGTAGTAGTCGAGCAGCATCGCCGCTTCGTTCGGCCGCATGGTGCGCAGCGAAGCCTGGAGCCACTCGAGGGCTTCGCCGCTCGTCACCGCGCGCCCTCCGATCACCAGCGTCCCCTCCGCCGCGACGCTCTCGGCGACGCAGGGCGTCTGCTCGAAGTCGAACTCGTCGACTCCCGGGCAGATCTCGCGGCGCCGCCGCACTCGGTCGCGCAGCACGTTCGCGGCGATCGACAGCGCCCAGCTGGCGCGCCGCTCGGGCCGCGTCACCTCGCCGCGAAAGCGCGCCGCGCGCAGCAGCGTGTCGTGCACCACGTCGTCGACGTCGCTCTGATCGCGGCAACGCCTCCCGAGCCAGCCGCGGACCATCGGCTCCAACGCGCACAACTCGCTCCATTCGACCGCCCCCGCCTCCACGCTTCGTTCCACAGCACGCTCCTCGCGCTCGTCGCCCCGCTGGGCTCGCGCGGCGGGACGTCCGCTCGCGCTCGCACAACGCGGCGAAGAGACGCGCGAGCAGGCCGCGTGTCGCGCGTGGGGAGAGGCTGGGAACAACTGCGGACGCCGACGGCGCGCGCGTGGCTGGGGAGCGTTGCGCGCGAGTTCGCCGCGGCGGCCGCGAGTCCGGTGGGACGAGCCGTGCACAGCTCGCGCGCAGCGGCGCGCACGAAAGCGCGCGAGCGGAAGATCCCGCCTGGAGTCTCCCGCTCGCCGCGGATTCCGCCGTTCGCGTCGGCGGAGCGAAGTTGTGAGGCGCGTGCACCCTCGGGCCGCCGATTGGCGGACCGGCGCGGCGCGCCGCAGGGCTCAGCGCCGCTGGTTGCGCGCCTCTTGCGCCCAGTTCGAGCCCGGGAACTGCGCGATCAGCCGGGCGTACATCGTGCGCGCGTTGGGCCGCTGGTCTTCGCCCATCAGATCGAACGCACGCCCGGCGTAGTACATCGCCTTGGGCACGAAGCGGGCCTGGTCCTTGTAGACGACGGCCACGCGCATGTACGCGAACACACATTCCTTCAGCGTCGCCGGAGCTTCGGGCGCGCCGGCCTTGAGCTGCTCGGCGCCCTGTTGGAACAGGCAGTCGCCCAGACCGGTGTAGGCCCCGGCGAGCGTGAGGTCGTCGGCCTTGGGGTCCTTGACGACCTCCTGGTAGATCTTCAGCGCCTTGGCGAAATCCTTGGTCTCGCCTTCGATGTACGTCTCGGCTTCGGCGACCTTCGCGCGGCTGCGCACGATCGGGTACTGCGTCCCCGCCTGGCCGGCGATTTCGACCACGCGCTCGCGCCGCTTCGCGCCGCGCAGCGCCGGGTTGAGCAGCGCCTCGAGCAACGACGCTTCGAGCTTGTACGCCTGCGACAGGCCCTTGGTCTCGACGAACTGCTTGAAGCCCGCCGCGGCCGAGGCCGCCTCCTCCTGCTTGCCCAGTTCGCGCAGCGCCTCGGCCTTGGCCGCGAACGCAAACGCCGCTTGGCGCGAGTCCGGCAGCTTCTCGATCAACTTGTCGGCCAGCGCCACGACCTTGCCCAGCGACTCCTGGCTCGCGATCGACTGGTTGACCTCGATCGCGCGGCGCAGCGCGTAACCCGGCGCCCAGTCCGGCTTGTCCTTCTTGATCTCGCCGCTCAGCACGCCGTCGGCGTACGACTCGAAGTCCTCCGCCGCGTCCGCGAGGTTGTTGTCGCCGACCGCTTCTTCCGCCGTCTCGAGCAACTTGGGCAGCTTGGTGAACTCGATGCGCAGCACGCCGTCGGCGTCTTGCGTCTGCTCGCCCGCCTTGCTCTTGGCCTTGTAGACGACGCCCTGGAGGGTGTCGCGGACCACGTCGCCTTCGATCGTCGTTCCGTTGGTCAGGAAGATGCGGTCCGCGTGAGCGGCCGCACACACGAGCAGGGCGGCGGCCAGGGCCGACGAGGCGCGACGGAGCGTGGCGAAGGTCATGGATCGGATGGAGGGCTCGAGACGGTCGGGGGACGGGCCAGAACTACCTCGTGCGGCCGGCGCGGCTACCCGAGGGGGCGGAGAGGATACGCGGGGGCGGCGCGGGCGGGCAAACACGCGGAGCTCCGCGGCGAGCCGGCGCGCCACGAGCGGGGCGCGGCGCGGACGCGCTCCTGGTGTGCGCGACGCCCGCGCCGGGAGCTGGCGCGCGTTTTTGCTGTGCAGACGCCGCTGGTGAACTCAGAAACCCGCCCGAGGCCGAAATTCGCCGGCTTGCGCATCGCCGGCGCCCGGCCGCCCAGGACTCGCCCACACACCCTCGGAACCGCCGCTGCGATCTGTCGCGGCGAGCGGGCCATGGCGACGGTCGACCGGGATGCGCGCGCGAACGCCGACGGCACGCGCAACGGATTCAACGGGCCCCTTCGCGTCTGCGGCTGCGTTGCGGCCGCCGCGCGGGCGCGGATCAGGTCGCGGCGCAGCCCGGTTCGGCGCGCGGCGTTTCGCCGGCGCCCAGCCGGCGCAGCGCGATCATCTCCGCGACGACGGATACGGCGATCTCTTCGTGTGTGCGGGCGCCGATCGGCAGGCCCATCGGCGTGCGCACGCGCTCGAGGAAACGCGGGTCGACGCCGCGCGCGACGAGTTGCTCGAAGAGCTGCACGCGTTTGGCCTTGCTGCCGATCATCCCCAAGTAACGCGGCCGCGCTCCGGCGCGGAACAGCGCCTCGAGCACCTCGCCGTCCTTGTCGTGGCCGCGCGTGACCGCCACCACGAACTTGTCGTCGGCCGGCAGCGCGCGCCGCGCGAGCTCGTCGAACTCGGCGCAGTCCGTGGCGTCGGCGTCGGGGTGACGCGCCGCGCTCGCGAACTCCGCGCGGTCGTCGACCACCGTGACGTGGAAGCCGGCCATGTGCGCGATCTTCGCGATCGCGGCCGACACGTGCCCGCCGCCGAACAGCCACAGCCGCGGCACGACGATCGGCTCGACGAAGATCTCGAGCTGGCCGCCGCAGAGCAGACCGCTGTCGGGGTAGTCGCGCTCGTTGAGCGCGAAGGCCAGCGTGCGCGAGCGCTCGTCGCGCATCGAGGCGAGCGCCGCCTCGAGCACCTCGGCCTCGAGGCAGCCGCCGCCCACCGTGCCCACGAAGCTCCCGTCGCGGCGCACGAGCATCTTCATCGTGGTCTTGCCCGGCGTGGACCCTTGAGTCTTCACGATCGTGCACAGCGCGCAGGGTTCGCCCGCGTGCTGCAGCCGCACGATTTCCTGGTAGACGTCGCTCATCGGCGGTTCGCGGCGCTCACTCGAGCAAGTACAGGCGCGGGTCGAGCGCGACGAGATCGACCGGCTTGCCCGCGGCCGCCTCGCGCGCCCAGTGCATCGCGACTTCCTCGACCCAGCGTCGGTCGATGCGCGGGCGCGGCCCGAGGTCGAAGCTGCGCTGGAAGTACATCAGCGCCTTGATCGGTTCCTTGCGGTGCACGAGCTCGATCATGCCCAGATTCTGGTTCGCGTCCCCCACACCCTCGGTGATGAGCTCACGCTCTTCGGCGCTGCGCGCTTCGTCGTCCATCTGCTGCGTTCCGACGCTCACGCAGTGTTGGAGCAAGCGTTCGGCTTCTTCGATGCGCGAGGGGTAGTGGTATACCAGCATCAGCGCGTAGCTGTTGACCCAACGCACGTTGTCCGGAGCGAGATCCGCGCAAGCCTTGTACGCATCGCAGCACGCCGCGATCACCGCACGCCCTTCGTTCTCGAGCCGCGCGGCGCGCGCTTGGAGCTCGGTGCGCGCACGTTCGTCCTGCTGCTCCGCCGCCTCGGCGCGCAGCTGGCGCACGTGCATCAGCATCGGCACGCCCCACTCGCGTTGGAAGAAGCCCACGTTGTTGGCGACTTCCGCGTCCTTGGGTCGGAAGGTGCGCATCTTCGCGCCGATGCGCGCCGCGCGGCCGGCCGCCTCGTAGTCGAACTCGTCCTTCGCGCCGCGCAGCGCGCGGTCGGCGAGGTACTCGAGCCCGTTGAAGCCGGACGCGAGGCGCCCTTCGAGCCGGTACTCGATGCCGCCTTCGAGCACTTCGGCCGTCGCCAGGAACGCAGCCTCGGCGCCCGCGTCGTCTCCGGAGTTGAACAGCGACCAGCCCACGCCGGCGCGGCACATCACCTCGTAGCCCTTGCAGCTCGCGTCGTACTTGGGCTCGGCGCTGCGGCAGGCGACAAACTGCTCCTCGGCGCGCACGAAGCGTTCGACGGCGTCGGTCTTCGCGGCGAGGTCGGCGAGCGCGAGCTCGAACAGCTCGCTGGCATAGAACCACAACGTCAGCGGCGACGCGGAGGCCGACGCGGCGAGCGCTTCGTAGTTCGACACGACCGATTCGGATCCCTCGGCCGCGCGCAACGCCTGCACGAAGCGGCGGTGCGCGTTTTCGTCATCGGGCGCCGTGCGCACGAGGGCGCCGAGCACGTCCGCGGCCGCGCTGTCGCGCAGCTCCCACTGGAACAGGTTCGCAAGCTGGTTGAGCGCCCAGACGTCCGAAGGCGTCGCGGCGAGGCGAGAGAGCAAACGCTCCTCGAGTTGCGCGGCGAGCTCGTTCGCCAGCTCAGGCGCGGTCTGCTTGGCCGCGATGTAGCGATCGAACTCGATCTCGACGAGCAAGCGCTCTTGCGCGGGCGAGAGCGAGCCGAGGTCCTTCTCGGCTCGCGCGAGGAACTCGAGCGCCTGCTCCGGACGCAGCAGCATGCGCGCGGCGCGCGCGGCTTCGAAGTCGAGCTCCGGATCGCGCTTGAGCGCCTGCGCCTTGCCCACCGAGGCGATGACGTCTTCGAAGTAGAACTGCGGCTGCGTGTCGTTCGCCGCCACGTCGAGGCAGGCACGCACGCGCAGCAACCACGCCGCGCGGTCTGCGGGATGGCTGATGTGGATCGGATCGAGTTCCGCGAGCGCCTCGCGCGCGCGGCCGTCCTTGAGGAGCGCGCGGACGGCGTCGAGCGCTGCGGCGCTCGCTTGGGCGGCGGCACGCTGCGGCGCCTGGGACTGCGACGGCTCGGCGCCGCCCGAGGCGCCAGAGTCGGGCGTCGAGCAGGCGGCAGCGGAGAGGGCGAGGGCGAGCGTGAGCGGTGTGCGCATGGCGGGCGGAGTCTGAAGTGCGGGCCGCACGGCGCGGCTCGGCGAGCAGCCTATTCGACGAAATTCGCGGGCTGCGCACTAGCAGCGCGCGGCGCTCGGGCGACACGCGGCCGGCGAAAATCAGCGTCGGGCGCCGCAGCCGGCCGATCGACACGGAACGCGCTCGGCGGCCCGCAAGTCGGGCGCGGCGCGGGCCCGGCTCGCGCGGAACTTTGCCACCGGCGCGGCGCGCGCCACCACGCTTTCCGACGCAGCTCGGGTCGTCGGCGACGACCACGTTCGACCGCTTGGGGTCGCGGTGCTGGTGAGCGTGGTCCAGTGCGAGTCACGCCGGGCGGAACAGCTTGCGCGCGCGGCAGTAGGATTCGCCGGCGATGCGCAACGCCCTCCTCCTGCTGCTAGCCCTGTTCGCCGTCGCGTGCTCGACGCCGACGCTCCGCGAGTTCCGCTCGTCAGCGCCCGCCGATGGCTCGCCGCGTGTTCTGGTCGTCACCGCGCACCCCGACGACGAAATCGCCTTCGCCGGCGCGATCTACAAGATCTCGACGCACCTGGGCGGCGTTGTCGATCTGCTGGTCATCACCAACGGCGAGGCGGGCTACAGGTACTCGACGCTCGCCGAGCGCCTGTACGGCGCGAAGTTGACCGACGAAGAAGTCGGGCGGCGGCGGCTGCCCGAGATTCGCGCGCGCGAGCTCGCGGAGAGCGCGCATTACCTGGGCATCCACGGAGTGCGACTACTCGGCGAGAAGGACCACCAGTACACGCAGGAGCTCGAGGAGGTGTTCGGGCCCGACGCGAAGATCTGGAACCTCCAACGCGTGCGCCGCGAGCTCGACGACGTGCTCACGAACGGGCGCTACGACTTCGTGTTGGGTTTGCGGCCGCGGCCGACGACGCACGCGCACCACAAAGCCGCGACGCTGCTGGCCGCGGAAGCGGTGCTCGCCCAACCCGAGGCGCGCCGGCCAGTGATGATGGTGGTGCAAGTGGTCGACCACACCTCGGCTTCGCCGCTGGAGTTCGCCACGAACGACGGCGGGCTGGTGGTCGGGCCGTTCACCTTCGACCGCACGCAGAAGTTCGGGCTCGAAGGCAAGCTCGACTACCGCATCGTCGCGAACTGGGGCATCGCCGCGCACAAGTCGCAGGGCACGATGCAGAACTTCATGCGGCGCGGCGAGCGTGAGGAGTACTTCCTGTTCGGCGACCAGCGCCTCGAGGGCGCGCGCAAGGCCGCCGCGCTGTTCGAGCGGCTGCGCGAGCCGCAGTACCGAGAGGCGACGACGCCCGCGAAGGCGCCCTGACGCCGCGATGTCTGCCGACGCGATGACCGCCGCAGCGCCCTCGCCCTCCGCCGCACCCGAGCGCCTGCGCTCGCTCGACGCGCTGCGCGGTTTCGACATGTTCTGGATCGCGGGCGGCGGTGCGCTGCTCACCGCGTGGGCCGACTCGAACGACTGGGGCTGGCTCGACTGGGCCAAGGGGCAGACCGAACACGTCGAGTGGCACGGCTTCACCTTCTGGGACCTGATCTTCCCGCTGTTCTTGTTCATCGCGGGCGCGGCGCTGCCGCTGTCCTTCGCCAAGCGCCGCGCGGAGGGCGCGAACGACAGCGAACTCGCGCGCCACACGCTGCGCCGCGGGCTGGCGCTCGTCGGGTTGGGCCTCGTCTACAACGGCGCGCTCAAGTTCGACTTCGAGAACCTGCGCTACTGCAGCGTGCTCGGCCGCATCGGGCTCGCGTGGATGTTCGCGGCGTTCGTCGTGCTGCGCACGAGTTGGCGCGGTCAAGTCGCTTGGATCGCGGCGCTGCTGCTGGGTTATTGGGCGCTGCTGAGTTGGATTCCAGCGCCGGGATTCACCGCGGGCGACCTTTCGCCCGGCGCGACGCTCACGGACTGGATCGACCGCACGGTGCTGCCAGGAAAGCTGTACCGCGGCGTGCGCGACCCTGAAGGTTTGTTCGCGACGGTTCCGGCGATCGCCACGGCGTTGTTCGGCGCGCTTTCAGGCGCGTGGATCGCCAGCGCGCGCCCTCAGACGAACAAAGCTGCGGCGCTCGCGCTCGCCGGGGCGGCGCTGATCGCGCTCGGCGCGGCCTGGGGCGCGCTGTTTCCGCTCAACAAGAACCTCTGGACCAGCTCGTTCAGCGTGTGGTGCGCGGGTTGGAGCGCGCTGCTGCTCGCGCTGAGCTACCTCGTGATCGACGTCGCGGGCTGGCGCAAACCGGCGCTGTTCTTCGAGGTGATCGGCGCCAACGCGATCTTGATCTACGTGCTGCAGTCCTTCGTCAACTTCGAGGCGCTGGCGAAGCTGCTGCTCGAGCAGCGCGGTGCGCTCAAGCTGCACCCGGCGCTGCTCGCGAGCGGCGGTCTCGCCCTGAAGTGGCTGCTGCTGTACGCGCTGTACCGCAAGCGCTGGTTCCTGCGCGTCTGAGCGGATTTCGCCGCGCGGGTGGCGCGGGCGAGCGCGCGACGGGATGTTGGCGCGCCCTGCTGCGGAGTGTCGCGTGACCGATCCCCCTCAATCCCTGCCGACCCCCGAAGCGGGCGGTTTTTGGCGTCAATTGCGCGCGGCGCTGGGCGGCGCCGAGTTCGACTACACCCGCGGCTCGCTCAGCCGCGCGGTGTGGCTGCTCGCGGCGCCGATGGTGCTCGAGATGGTGATGGAGTCCACCTTCGCCATCGTCGATGTGTACTTCGTCGCGCAACTGGGCGAGGACGCCGTCGCGGCGGTCGGCTTGACCGAGGCGATGTTGACGCTCGTGTACGCGCTCGGCATCGGACTCGCCGTGGCGGCGACGGCGCTCGTGGCGCGCCGCATCGGCGAGAAGAATCCGCAGGGCGCCGTACGCGCGGCGACGAGCGCGCTCGCGCTGGGCGTTGTGATCGGTGTCGTGATCGGCGTCCCCGCCGCGGTCTTTCCGCACGAGTTGCTCGAGCTCATGGACGCCAGCCCGCGCGTGGTCGAAGCGGGCAGCGGCTACACACGCTGGATCCTGGGCTGCAACGTCGTGGTGATGCTGCTGCACCTTGGCAACGGCGTGTTGCGCGGCGCCGGCGACGCGGCGCTCGCGATGAAGACGCTGGCGCTCGCCAACGGCGTGAACATCGTGCTCGATCCGTTGTTGATCTTCGGCTGGGGACCAATCCCGGCGCTCGGACTCGAAGGTGCGGCCATCGCAACGGTCATCGGCCGCAGCCTCGGCGTGGCCTTTCAGTGCTGGGCCTTGCGCGGCGGCGTCGGGCGGCTCGCCCTGCGCGGCCCCGCATTCCGCGTCGAACCGACGATCGTGCGCGAGTTGCTGCGCCTGTCGGCGGGAACGGTCGGGCAGTTCCTGATCGCGACCTCGTCTTGGGTGCTGCTGATGCGCATCGTCGCGCCGTTCGGCGAGGCCGCCCTCGCCGGATACACCATCGCGATCCGCATCGTGGTGTTCGCGTTCATGCCCGCCTGGGGACTCAGCAACGCCGCGGCCACGTTGGTGGGCCAGAACCTCGGCGCGGGCCAACCAGATCGAGCAGAGCGTTCGGTGTGGCTCACCGGCTTCTACACGATGGGCTTCCTCGCGCTCGTGACGGTCGTGTTCCTCGCGCTCGCGCCGCAGCTGGTCGGGATCTTCACCACGGACCCCGAAGTGGCGCGCATCGGCGTCGAGGCGTTGCGCACGCTGAGCTACGGCTACGTGTTCTACGCCTGGGGCATGGCGACGGTGCAAGGGTTCAACGGCGCTGGCGACACGCGCACGCCGACCTGGATCCACTTCGTCGCGTTCTGGCTGGTCGAGATTCCGCTCGCCTGGTTGCTCGCCAAACACTTCGAGTGGGGCCCGAGCGGCGTGTTCTGGTCCGTGTGCCTGTCCGAGTCGCTGCTTGCGGTCATCGCCGTTCTCATGTTCCGCCGCGGCGACTGGAAACGAGCGCGGGTCGCGGCCGACGTGGCGGGGCACTGAGCGCTCCACTGCGTCGAGGCCGCGTGGCGCCGGTCGACGGCGATCAACGGCCGACGTGGATCGGATTCGCGGTCGAGAGCTGGCGCCAACCCGGCGTGCTGCCCGCAGCGGACGCGTCGCGCACGTACTCGGTGCTCCAGGCGCCCCAGCCATCCGAGTAGTTGCGGATGTTCTCGATGCCGAGCAGCCAAGCGTAGAAGAAGGCGACGCTCGAGCGCCAACCGCCGCCGCAGTAGAAGACGACTTCGCGATCGAAGCGTGTGCCCGACGCTGTCGTGGTGAGCCCGTGAGCGCGCCACATCTCGAGGATCTCCGTTGCCGGACGCAGACAACCATCAGGCTGCACGTACAGGTGCGCTTGGTCATCCCCGTCGCCGACGGAGAGCGCCGCCGGAATGCGGCCGCGCGCGTCGAGATAGTCGTAGCCACTGGTTCGTCCCGCGAACTCCGCTTCACTGCGCACGTCGGCGAGCCACACGTGTGCACTGTCGAAGCGCTCGCGAACATAGGGCGTAGTCGCCAGCCAGCGCTCAGCAACCGGCGCGACGAACTCCACGGACCGTCGCGCGACGAGTTCCTGTTCAAGCGGATAGCCCGCGGCTTCCCAGGCTGCGACTCCGCCGTCCATCAAGCGAACGTCCGCGACGCCCGCGTACTTCATCACCCACCACACGCGCGCCGCGGCGATGAGCTTGCGACCGCAGATGACTACGGTCGTGTCGGGATCGATGCCTGCCGCGCCGATGGCGCGTTGGAGTTCGCGGGGTTCGCGCAGGCGCCACAGCGGGTAGCCGGTCTCGAAGTCATCCGTGTCGAAGTACACGGCGCCGGGCAGGTGACCGGCGCGGTAATCGTCCGCCTTCTCGAGCGTTCCCCAGCCGACTTCGAGCACGAGGAAGCGCTCACCGCGGTACGTCTCCGGTCGCGGCGACCGGAAACCGGACGCCTGGTGATCAAGCAGCTGCTTCACCCACTGCACCGAGACCAACGCCTCGGAGTTGCGTGCCTCGCGCTCAGACGACCCCGACTTCACGGAGCCCGTGTGGCAGGCCGTCGCGCTGATCGTGGTGAGAACGAGCGCTGCGCTGCTCCGCGAAAGGAGAGACGTGACCATGCAGTCAGTATCGCGCGCGCTGCGGCAGAACGCAGCCGCGGGATTGGCTGGATCGCGCGTTCGCCCGCCGTACGAATGACGCCGCGTCCGCACGCCGGTAGGCGGCTAGCATTGCGGACGTTGTGGCAGCCGACGCTCCTGCGAACACTCGACCATCGCGCCCGGTACGGGTCTACGCCGCCGCGCTTCTGGCGTTCGCCGCCGCGGCCGCGGCGTCGGGGTACGCGACGTTCACGTTCAACGCGCTGCGGGTTGTGTTCGCCGATGATCTCCACGCGCGCTCGTTCGACGCGGGCGTCTGGAATCATCCCGATTGGCAAGAATCCGAGACCTTCGGGTCGGGCTATCACTCGATCCGGCAACGCATGGTCGACGACCTGCTCGCCACACACCTTAGGCCTGGACTGTCGCGAGACGCCGTCACGCAATTGATCGGTCCGGCGGAAGAGAACTCCGTCGTCGGTCCGTCCGCTCCGAACACCTGGACATATCGCCTTGGAATGGAACGCGGGTTCAGCCCCGAATCTGAATGGCTGCTGCTCGAGTTCGACGATCGCGGGACGCTGTCGCGGGCATTCTTGGTGACGCACTGACCCGCAACGAACGGCGCCGTGACCCGACCGATGAAGACCCAACCCGTCCCCGATCGCGCGTTTGTCGGCTTGTCCGCACTCGCGGGACTCGCGTTCGGCGTGGCTGCGGGCCTGGCGCTCTTCGCTGCGCTCCGCTACGAGGAGCGAATAACTCCTCGCGCCTTCGATGCCCCGAGTTGGCTCGACGAACGGCGGAGTGCGAACATCGATTCCCACGGCCACACGCCGCGCCAGGCGATGGCGCTCGACCTCACAGAGCGCGTCCTGCGAGCCGGCAGCACTCGAAGCGATGTGCGCGCGTTGCTCGGTCCCCCGGAACGCTGGCCGATCTTCGACGAGCGGCCGTGGTTTTCGCGAGAAGATGAAGCACGGTGGCTCGGCGCGACCGACGGCACGTTTGCGATCGGATACGACTGGTTGTTTCTCGACTTCGACGAACGGGACGTCTTGGTGCGCTGGCGTATCGTGAATTCGTACGAGTAGCGACGCGACAGACCGAAGCCGCGCGCGAGATGAGTGTTCTTGAGGTGCAGGTTGCTGGCCATTGCGGCCACGCAACCCGCGTAGATCACCCTGACTAGAGTCGAACGAGCATGCACAACGTGTGGAACGAGTGGAGACTGACGATCTGCGTGAGCCTCGTGTGGCTCCTGAGCGCCGTTCTGCCCGCGCAAGCGCAGGAGGACGATCGCACGCTGCGCGTGTTCGTATTCGCCGGTCAGTCGAACATGGTCGGCGCCGATTCGCGCAAGCAGGACATCGCCCTCTATCCCCCCTTCGCGGGACTCGACGAGGCGCAGAAGAACGTGAAGTTCTCGTACTGCATCGGACGCGAGGACAAGTCGAAGTCCGACGGCTGGATCGAGTTGCAGCCCATCCAAGACATGGTCGGCGCCGAGCTGAGCTTCGCGCGGCGAGTCACGCAGAACATCAAGGCGCCCATCGCGATCATCAAGAGCGCCTCGGGTGGCACGAGCCTGGGCGGTGACTGGAACCCTGACGAACCGACGGGCTTCAAGCTCTACCCGCTGACGCTCGAATTCGTGCGCGAGGCGCTGGCCGACCTCGAGCGGCGCAAGATCCCCTATCGCCTGGAGGGCTTCATGTGGCACCAGGGCGAGAACGACATGTTCGACGAGAATTTCCGGGCGAACTACGCGAAGAACCTCGCCAACTTCATCGCCTGCTGGCGACGCGACCTGAAGGCGCCGCAGTTGCATTTCTACATCGGCGAGCTGTGCACAAAGACGATCTGGGGCATGGACCATCGCCCGCAGAAGTACGCGATCAGCGTCGCTCAGCGCGCTGTGACCGACGCCGATCCGCTCGCGGACTACGTGCCCACTTCGAACATCGCCATCGAGATCGGCGGCGAGGCCGGACTGCACTACCACTACGGAACGCTCGGCCAGCTCGAGCACGGGGTGAACTACGCCGACGCGTACCTGCGGAACATCGGCAAGGCGCCGAGCGCGGCGCGCCCTCTCGCGCGGTGGCCGTATGCGAAGGACGCGCGCGTCAAGCTGTTCGTGCTCGCCGGCCATCGCAACATGGAGGGTGAGCGCGCGTTCGTGCAGGACTTGAAGGCGCGCAAGAACATGGCCGCACTGGCGCGCGAGAACGCGTCGATCGCTTTCAAGTACGACGTTGGCGGCGGCTTCAAGCGCTCGGACGGTTGGGAGCCGCTCGGTCCGGCGGGGCCGTACGACACGTTTGGCCCCGAGCTGAGTTTCGGCGCAGCGCTCGCGCGAACGACAAAAGACGCCTTCGCGATCGCCAAGTTCACCCACAGCGGCTCGCAGATCCTCGATTGGACTCCGGAGGGCAGCGAGGCCACGACTCGCAACCTCTATCCGCGTTGGATCGCCTTCCTCCGCAGCTCGATGCAGGAGCTCAGCGACAAGGGACAGAGCGTGGAACTCGCTGGCGTCTTCTACCACCTCGGTGAAAACGACATGGCCTTCGGCCCCCACCGCCGCAGCGCCGTCGAACGCCTCGCGTCGCTCATCGCGCAGAGCCGCACGGACCTCGGGCTCCCGGAGTTGAAATGGTTCGTGAGCCAGCAAGCACCGGCGAACGATGAGAGCGTCAACGGCATCGACGTGACGGCGCAACTGGCCGCGCTTGCGGCAGCGGATCCGCACACGACGCACATCAAGGCCTTCGAGCTGCGCGACGAGTTGGACAAGCTCGTGCTCAGAACGCCGGGGATCGTCGCGCTGGGCGAACTGCTGGCCGAGGGTTACTCCAAGCGGCGCTGATCCGTGGTGCGCAAGTCGCGCTCGGAGAGTTGAGCGCGGCGGTGCAAACTCGCGCTAAGTTCGCGCCATGAACCTCACTCTGCCGCTGCTTCCGCTCGCACTGCTGTTTCCATCGCAAGGCGTCGGCGACTCGAAGGCCGGCGAACGCAAACAACCGGAGCAGACCGGTTCGGGCCTGCATGGCTACATCGGCTACGAGGCGTCGCCGCCCGCCGATCGCAGCGAGTACGGCATGGGCATGGGCTTCTACTCTGCGGCGTGGTCGCTGATCGACAAACCGATCGCGCACTTCCAGATCGGGCTCGCGAGCGGCTGGATCGTGCCCGACAACCGCGACAACAAGGACAAGCCGCTCGCGCCCGAGGGCACGTTGGCGCGCAAGTGGAAGGAGCGCGGCCCGACGTGGGACAGCGTGTTCCAGACCGTCGAAGGCGGCCTGGGTTATTGGGCGCGCAGCCGTTTTCGCTACGGGCCGCCGAAGTTCAGCATGAACGCGACGCCGCAGTGCTACGACTACGAAGTCGGCTCGCCCGGTTGGTCGTTTTTCTATGACACCGAAGCTCTGCCCGACAATCGCCTCGGCATCGCGCAGCTCAGCAACCGCCTCCTGATTCCGCCCGACGCGCTGCCGTTCGCCGGCAGCCCGAATGGTCAGTTCCTCGGCTACAGCTACATGGCGTTGCCGTTCACCGACCCCGTGCCGAGCGTGAACGGCAAAGCGCCGACGGGCAATCACGCTTGGACGTGCTTTCTCTCGACGGCGAACTTCAAGGGTCCGATCGCGTACTACATCCCCGAGACGTGGAGCAAGATCGCCGACGTCTTCAACTATCCGTTCCTGCACGGCCGCGGTCTCGACAGTCGACAGGGCTTGATGGGCGGCGGCGCCATGGAGATCAACACGGTGCCGCAGTTGGTCGCCACGGCGCGCGACGGTGTGCGCTACTCGAAGATTCCCGCTCTGAGCTTCCCCGTCGACAAGCGCGGTCAGGCCGTGCTCGTGCAGGACGTGACCTACTACTCGAGCAAGGCGCTCTACGACGCGTTCCTCACTTGGCGCCTCGGCGGCGCCGCGCCGTCGGGCAAGTTCGATGCAGCGGGCGCGTTCGTCGCGAAGCTGAGCACGCGCACGCCGGGCTTCGATCAGGACGACAAGCCGATCGATGGAGTCGCGAGCACCTTCGACACCAAGGTGTTCGACGACAACACCTGGGGCCTGGAGTGGAAAGACGGCGACCACGCGCCGCGCGGACAGTTCCCGCAGTACTACCGCCACGAAGGCGAGCGGCGCGTCGCGGTCTCGCCGAGCACGGTTCCGAAGGAGACCGGCTTGCGCGCCGCGGAGTTCCAACTCGCGAAGCCCGGCGAACCGTTCACGTCGCCGTCGAGCGGCGCGTGGACCTCGCCCGGCGCATCCACGGACGCGCAACAGGTGCGGCTGTGCGACGGCTCGCTCGTCACCTACCGCTGGTACCGCTTCGTCGACCAGCCTTCCTTCGTGCAGTACGGCTGGAGCGCCGAGAAGAAGGCCGCACTGCAGGCCTTCGTCGAGAAGCTGCACCGCGCGTGGCCGATCGACCGCGACTACATGGCGCCGCCGACGCGCGGCGAACTCGTCAAGCTCGACCCCGCGCTGCTCGTGACTCCGCCCAAGGGCTTCGAGGTCGGCTACGTGCCGATCGTCACGCGCCAGGAACGCGCGCCGTAGAGCGCCCGGCGCCCTGTCCTCCGGTCCGCGAATCAGTTGACTCAGGCTCAGCGCCAGGCCCCGCCAGCCACCCGCATCGCGGAGGGCAGGCGGCGGCACTCATTTCTTTCAAACGATCGGCGGCTCTGCGGCATACTCTACAACGCACACCGAGGGACGCGCCGGCGGACGCCGCCCCGTTGCACTCCACATGAAGCACATTCGACGCGTCACTCTCGCTGGACTCGCCGTTTCGTTGGCCGGGTCGTTGGCTCTCGCCCTCCCACAAGCAACCGTGCACGTTGACGTCCACGCACCGGCGGGCGGCGATGGATCGGCAGCGGCGCCGTTCAACGACATCCAGAGCGCGATCGACGCGCCTACGACACAGGCTGGCGACACCGTCCTTGTGGCGCCCGGCGTCTACTCGGGGCGTGTGAAGATCCTCTACGCACGCCCTGTCACGCTGCGGAGTTCCTCTGGGCCGCTCGTCACTGTGATCCAGGCTGCGAACGGCGGCGACACGGTGCTCTGCCAGGGCGGCGCCTTAGAAGGCTTCACGGTGCTCAAGCAGGGCGGCGGTCTCAGCGACGCACGTGTCGTGACCTGCTCGGTGGGCGCAGTGCGACGCTGCATCATCGTGGGCACTGGCAACATCGATGGGATAGGACACGACGGCGCACACGTCGCGCATTGCGTGGTGAGCGAGTGCCGCAACGCGATTCGCTTCCTCAGCCCCCACGTCAGCGGCAGCGTTTCGAGCTCCATTCTGTGGAACAACGCGCTTCCTACGATTGTCAGCGCCGACCCCGGGGGTGGCTGGCCGTTCGGGTACTGCGCGGTGAACCAAGTGATCGGCACGGGATCGACGACCAACATCGACTTGCCGCCGCTCGTGCGCAGCTTCACAGCGCGCGACTACCACCTTCGCAGCACCTCGCCATGCATCGACGCAGGTGACCCCGCGTCGCCGCTCGACCCTGACGGCTCGCGCGCTGACATCGGCTCGTTGCCGTTCGACGCCAACTACGCGCCATTCACGACCTACTGCACGGCCAAAGTGAACTCGCTTGGCTGTACGCCGGCTGTCTCTGCGGTGGGCAGCGCCAGCTTGAGCGCCCCGGTCCCGTTCGAGATCAGCGCTCAGAACGAGGTGAACCAGCGCCCGGGGCTCTTGTTCTACGGCTTCGCGCTGCGCAACACGCCGTACCAAGGCGGATACCTGTGCGTCGAGAGCCCCGTACGTCGCACGGCGCTGCTCAACTCGGGCGG
>Ga0169931_10000993_pt1 | contig 46987 bp, 28 predicted proteins | sample Kivu_15m_20L_FD_129675 | JGI IMG/M metagenome (GOLD analysis project Ga0169931, IMG submission 129675) | Freshwater microbial communities from Lake Kivu, Western Province, Rwanda to study Microbial Dark Matter (Phase II) - Kivu_15m_20L... | ecosystem: Environmental > Aquatic > Freshwater > Lake... | reverse complement strand
TTTTAAAATTCTAGGTTTTAATTTTCCACTTAATATTATAACATATAAAGGTAAGCCATTATTTTTTCATATAGCCCCTCCAAAGGTTAACCTTTCTAAAATACTTCAAAGATTAAAAGACAGGATAAAGTCTAAGAAGGTAAAAAATTGTGAGAAAAAAGGAACCTATATAAACGAGGAAGATCTATTAAAAAAATTAGAGAATCTGTTAAATGATGAAAAAGAAGAATACAATAATGTTTTTGAAATAGCGGATGAGGTTTTTTGTGAGCCTGAAATTCCTATTAATACTGAAACTGGAGAATCTCTTTTTACAAAAAATGACTTAACCCAGTTTTTAAAAGAAATATGCGAGCCTGAAATTCCCGCTCCAGAAATACCTGTTGATCCCGAACCCGATATAGAAGACATTTCCGACACGATTAATTCCTGTTTAAAACAAACTAAATCCATATTCAATGAAGTTAGAGAAAAGAATGAGGAGAAGTCTAGACTACAAAAAGCAGAAAAGGAGCTAGAAGAAGTTTTATTTTATTATAAGATAGTTCAAAATTACTATGATGAGCTATATTCTCAATTTGAAAAGAAAAGTAAAGCAGGGAAAAAAGGAGATCCTTTAAAGTTAGTATTAAACTTAGTTCTAGGAACAGGAGCAGATGAATACATAAAAAAATTAAATCAATTTTCTTCCAGATTTCATTCCACCAAAAAAATAACACTCCCCGGGAGCAAGTATATTGGTATATCATTTGGTATAGATTTTCCCCACGGATTAGGAAAAAGCATACCTTATGAAAGGGTAAAGATGGAAGTTAATAATGATTTACTGAGCCAAGACTATCAGAAAGTTGATACTTCTAAACTTCAGATAGGGATGGAATATGGTAAAGGGGGATTACTCGGTGGACAAAATGCTTCTTTCTTTAAGAACTTTGAATCATTTTTGAAATTTAAAGACGAAAATCCTAAAAATAAAACAGACTATTACAGTTTTGTTAGTGATATAGAAAACTCAAATAAAAGCAAAGAACAGATTATTAAATCTATAGAATCTGATCATGGCTTTTTATTTTCAAATTTAATAGAGGGATCAGCCAGCCCTTGGATATTTTTTACTGCACAAGAAAGGGGAGATAACGATGCTAGAAAATCTGCGGACATAAAGCCTGCAAAAACTGATAAAGAGGGTAATCCAAATAAAGAGTTTGAAGAGTTTTGGCAGGATTTCAAAACAAAGTGGGATCAAAAATACAATGACAAGAAGAAAATAATAGAATCTAAGATATTAGATTTAAAAAAGATCTCTGATGCATTAGCTGAAAAGTTAGCGGATTATTATTTTACAATTAGTGTTTCTTCCGTGAAGAAAAATAGTGATCTTCTCAAAGAAGCTGCAGATGGAATTAAATCTAGGGTTGCTGCCATCGAAAATTCTTTAATGTTCATAGCGGAAAGAATAACTGTATTGGACCAAGAAAATTCTCCAGAAGGACTTGCCAATAAAGCTAATTCTATAAGTTGTGTTAATAAGAAGGAGGAAAAGTGCCCAACTGAATGTTGCGGTCCTGCCGGGCAAAGTATTAAATTGAAAGACACGTGTGCATCTCACAGATCCCCTGATTGTCCTAATCTTTTTACTAAATGTTACTGGAAAGAATTTTGCAAGAACCTAAATAAGGTTGGCTTACTTCCCCTACCCGCTGGACTTCCCCCTATAGAGAACCCTGCGGCATTCCTTCCTGATCTTGGATTAAAATATTGGCCGGTTGGATATTTACCCCCGTCTTTTATACCACTGCCCCCACCTATAGTAAATCCTTTAGATGGTTTACCTTTTATTAGAATTCCTATGCCTATGGTGTGGAACAAGGTGGATCCTGTTGTTATTCCAATAGGTATTGGTGTGATAGTTATATTCATTCCTTTCATTGGGGGATTTATGCCAAGCCCCTTAGTTTTCTTCCACGATTTTTTAACGGGAAATAGTATGTTTCTTTTGGGACTCAGAGGATTTAGATTCATCCCTAGAAAATCTGATCCTGTTGCTAGCGATCCTCTTGAAAACTACAAAAAAATGCTTTCGAGAGGGATTCCCAATTTTCTTTTTCCCTTTCCAAATCTAGGGAAAGATGATGTTGACGATCCTAAAAGACTTTTTGGTGAGGTTATTTCTAATCTGGAAAAAAGACTTGCTAATTACAGCAAGCCTATAAATATGGAGAAAATTCAAAAAGTCCAAGATAAAATCACAAAAAAGAAAGAGGAAGCCCAGGCTAAAATTTTAGAAAAGAAAAGAAAAATGGCTTTAAAGGGGGGTGATATTAAAAAAGAGAAAGAAGAGATTGAGAACTTTTTAAAATCTATAGACGGAGAAAAAATAGAAGTCATAAAGGATATTATGAAAGAATATTTAACGGGGGCAGTAGATATTCCGGATATCCAATTTCCTAAAAAATCCAAAAATCTGTTGGTTGATTTACCCCAACCTATAAAAGCTTTAAGAGATTTAAACGCGAAAAGAAAGCTGGGAATTATACCAGATAAGATTCCGAAAATTAATCTTTTATCAAGAATTCTAAGAGGAGTTGATTCTGTAAAAATTCCAACGCCCAAGGAATTGGATGATTTAAATAAAAATCTTCCTAATAATTCTAAAATAGTTGCTAAGTTTAATAATAAGTTAAAGGACCTTTCTAATTTCCCTGAAGATATAAAAAAATTAGAAGATCTGGTTAAGAAAAGTGCAACCGAGGTTTTCGAGGGAGAGGATTCACCTTTGAGTAGCAAGAAGCTTCTTTCCTTTAAAGCTAAAATAACCCCAGCTCCTAGAATCATGGGTGCTGGAGTACCTCTACCGTCTGGGATAGAAGAAATACCAAATCCAATAATTTCTCAGCTAAAAAGTTTTGCCACTAGTAACATAAAATTAAATACAGATCAGTTAACCTCGCTAGTTAGTAATCTTTCTATTGCAGATAATAAAATTATAAGGCAAAGAGATCTTAAAATGATTATTAAAAATGTGATTAATACTTCACTAGCAAAGTTTCCTGTGGATCTTAAAAATTTTTCTATTCCGGATCCTGCAAGTATGAAAGCTATGCTGAAATCCTTTACTAATCTATCATCTTCTTTAAATCTTCCCCCTATTCCTCCTAAAAAGAGCGCATCCCCAATATCCCCAATTGGCCCAGGGGGAATTCCTCCAATAATTATTCCCGGGAAGGTAATTAGTAAATTTCTGGTTGATAATGCAATGTCTGCAGTAAACGCGGAAATGATTACCAAATTATTACCAGGGGTACTTGAAAATTTTGAGACTCTATCTGATAACGACATTAAGACTATGTCTGATAATATTATTAAGAATTTTACCAAGACAGCAAAAATACCAGCCTTGGATGCTATTCCAAAAATACCCATTCCTGCAAGAAACCAGGATTACATAGAATTCACAATGAATTTTTTACCGACGCATCCTATATCTGATATAGCATTCACGCAGCTTTGGAGTAAATTTAAAACCCCACCAAGAATTCCAATTCCCGGAGAATTTCTTCAAAAATATTTGGATATACAGGATGCAATATTTTCAAAAGTTCCTTGGCCAGTAGTAGTTGTATTAGGGAGAAATATCATTAATATTCTAAATCCTCTTTGGAATAATGAAGATATTCCTCGTTGGGATAGAATGAATTTAAAGAACCCTTTTTATGTGGTTTTCATGGATGAATTTTTAAGATCTGCTGTTGACATCTCGGGAGGATTTAAATTCTTTGTTGGAGCAGGAAAATTATTTTATCCCTTGCCAGATTCTGAAATCTATCTGGGGTTTGGGACTAAAATATCCATAAATTAATTCATCTTTTAAAAAACAACTAATGGCTAAGAAAAGAACCTATACTAGAGAGGAATATTCTCCAGAGGAAAGAGCAATAATGGATGCTTTGTATGAAGGTCATTTCAATTCAAATTTCACACAAAAATCAATTCCATTCACATCAAAAGAACTTGAAGAAAATCAGGTTTTAAGAGTAAAGATAACACGTATCCGAGAAAACAGCGCAATTGGTGAATCCGTAAATGGGCAATCAGTTTCCATTGATATTCTTAAGGAAGAGAAAGCAATCAGAAGATTAGGCTATCCCCCTATGGCTATTATGGAAGGAACCGAAATTGATGTTGTGGTGTTTAAAGATCGCAGTGGGATTTATAATGGATCTCTTGCTGCAGGATATGAAAATTCTCTTAAGAATGAACTTTCTAAATCTATTAAAGACGAGAAGAGTGCATATACTGTAAGAATTGAATCGACATGTCCTGGAGGATTTATGGTTAATCTTTCAGGAATCAAGTGTTTCTTACCTGGATCTCTTGCAGCTGCAAATAGAATCATCGATTTCCAGTCTTTTGTAGGAAAAACCATTAATGTGATGGTTGAGACATACGATGAAAGAAGGGACATTTTTGTAGTTTCTTTCAAAAAGTATCTGAAGCACATCATAGATCAAAAAGTAGAGAATCTTTCAATAACACAGCAATATAGTGGAACCGTTACTGGGACTTCTCCTGCAGGTGTTTTTGTTGAATGGGACGAATACTACACTGGCCTAATTCCAGCAGAAGAATTTGAGTCTGCCGGTCTAAAAATGAATATGGATCCAGGAAGTTCAGTTTCGTTCTATGTCTCAGATTTTAGAAATCCAAACAGAATAGTTTTAAAATTAAACCCACCTGAGGGTAAAGATAGGGAACTTCAGGAATTAAGGGACATATCTTTATCAGAAGATAAAGAAAATAAAATATATAGAGGAACCGTCTCTAAGATCAAGAATTTTGGGGTTTTTGTAAAACTCGAAAATGGGATCCCGGGACTGGTGGAAAAGGACAATTTAGCAAAGCCACCTAAAGAGTACGAAGTCGGTTCCGAAATTCTCTGTACTGTTTTAGATGTTGAGCTACAAAGTTCTAAATTATATCTAAAACAGAAAATTGAGAATACTTGATCAAAATTTCTTTTACGCAGCAAAAATTGGATTTGAATTTGAGTTCATGTCCAATTTTTCGCGTTCGGAGATGGTGGAAAGAATAGGCAACGAAATTGGAAAAGAAATTAAGCTTTTCAAGAGATACCACTCCAGATTTAAGCCAACTAGGGATGTTTTTAAGCTAGAGCCAGATTTTTCCGGCGGTACCAAAATGGTAGAGCTAATTACTGGCCCAATGGATTATTTTGAGGCAATTCCAGTTTTAATTAGAATCCTTAAATGGATAGACGAAAACGGATATACGAATGACAAATGCGCCTTACAATTTGGATTAAGTTTTGATAGACTTAAATACCCTGAACTAATAGATCTTAGAAATCTAAATGCTTTAAAATTCGTTCTGGGATATGACGAGGAGTATGTGTGGAACAGATTTCCCGAAAGAAGAGGATCACTTTATGCTAAATCTATAAAAAGAATAATTCCTGCTAATAAGTTTATTAGAAAATATGACGGAACTATTGCAGATAGAAATTCTTACGTCGTGTACACCGAGAAAAATATGGGAATTAATTTAACCAAATTAGAGGAGGGTTACATTGAGGTAAGATATATGGGTGGAACAGACTACCAAAAGAAATACACGGAGATAAAAGAAATTATAGATCACACTATAAATCACACATTTAAAACACTTTTACAAAACGATACTTTAAATCAAAAAGAAACATCAGATTTAAGTTCACTTATTTCTAAACTATATAAGGAAACAGAGAGCTTTATCGATCCGGAGACATTTGTTAGAAATTATCCAGATCTACATGTAACTGTTGATTTAAGAGAGGATTTACAAATTATTAAAACATATTTTCACGATATTAGAGACATTCTTTATAATTTAATAGTGGAAAATGAGATTACTTCTGGTTTTTTAAATTATGACACACAAATATCAAGATATCAATTAAAAGACGGAAAAACCACAAGAGCTAATATAATTAAGAATTTAGATCTTGTAGAATGTGAGATCGAAGGAAATATTGCTAAATGTAGAGCATTTGGATGCAAATTTAAAAATTGCCAGATAGAGGACACAGATTTAGTAATGAATAACGAGATAGAAGATTCTAAGATTCTGGATTGTGATTTAGGTCTAGGAAACACCGTTAATAATTCTTACATAGATGCTAAGGATAAAGAAATAAGCTGTGAAATCACCGGAGGTATAATTAGATCCGGATATATCACTTCTCTTGCTCAAATTTCTTCTTCTACCGAAATCATAAATAATGATGCTGACGGTAAGAGTAAAGGAAAAGGAAAGGGAGAAAAATTCTTAAAAAATGTTGTATTCCCTGACCGTAACGTTGAAGGACAAGTTGGTCCAAGTGAGGATTTTAATGATATGAATAATTCTCTTCCTTCTATTTCGATAAATAGATTGTATAAAAATAACGATCAATAATGGCTAATACTACGGAAGATCAATTAGTGCAAGAAATAAAAGATGATATCTCTCACTCTTGTGCTTTACCTTATGCTCTGAATGACGGAGAAATTAAGAGAATTATAAAAAGAGCTAAGGCATATTTTTATGATAACTATCAATATGCTATCGAGGATCGTATTTTTATCCTAGGTAAGGAGCTATTTTCACACCCTACTTTTAGAGCAACAAGACAAGTTCAACTTCCCGAATGTGTGATAAGTGTATATGATGTTAGAGAGGTTGGGGGATCTGGAATAGTTGGAACCCCGGATAGAGATTTTGGTGATTCTAAGCTTCTTGGATCTGAGCTTATGTTAAGTCCTTTCATAGGTGACAACCTTGTCTATAGAACAGTTTTATACTCATTTTTTGACCTTGCGAAAGCATACCTATTAGAAACCTATGCTTTCAATTATAACAAGAATACGAAGAAGCTAACCATCCTAGGACGCGATCCTAGTCGAACATCCAGCACAGGTCTAGCTCTAGGCGGTAAGGATGTAGGAATTAAGGCATGTATTGCCATTCCTGAAGAAAACTTATATTCTGATGAGCTTTTTGTTAGGTATTGCCTGGCAGAGGCTAAAATTAACATAGGAAGGCTTTTAGGAACGTTTGGATATCAATTACCTGGTGGTGTTACCATAAACGCTAGTGCTATTTCAGCTCAGGGCACCGCAGAAAAGACCGAGGTAATGGATATGATTAAATCAGAAAACACCCCAAGCTATTTCTTACAGTGGAATTAATCCCAAAATTATCTTCTGCTTATATTTTATAAATATATAAGGGAGATAATGATAAAGATTACTGACATATACCCTAGGAATCCTGATGATCCACTATACGTCCCAGACAAACTAGAGACTGATGATATTGTGGAATCCTCTATAGGGATGATAAAACAGATCATGTTGACTAAACCTGGATCTGTTTTAGGAGACCCTTTCTTTGGTATAGATCTAGAATCTTTGATTTTCGATTTTGAAGTTAACCAGCAAGAATTAGAGGAAGCTATAAGCTTGCAGCTTTATACCTACTGTCCTTTCGCTAGGGGAATACTTAAAATTGATTTTCAGGTGGGCTTTTTCAGGGGTGATACTAGAGATAGCTGCGTAATCGAATTTGCTATCAAGGGTAATCCTGTATTGGGAATAAAGGTAATTTAAAATGGATTTATTCAAAAAAAATCGGGCTAAAATTCAGGATCTTCTACAAGACACACTTGAGATCATCCAGAAAAGATATAATCAAGCCAATCAACTATTTACAGTAGCTTCTGCATGGGGGCAGATATTATTTGTTCTTCAGAATCTTTCTCAGCTAATTCTTTATTTTATTGAGGATTCTATTACTGAGCTAGACATCAGAAAGGCTAGTAGGGAAAGCTCAATATATGGTCTTGCAGCTTTAGCAGGTCACAATGCTACTAGAAGCACTGCTGCAAGAGGACAAGTGGAAATTATATGGAATGGAACGGATGCTACAACAGTGGGTGGGGGAGCAATATTAATTCCTAGATATGCTCAAATTAAATTTTCTAACGGCGGGGTTTCTTACGTTTTAAATTTTCCTCAGGAATATACTAGAATCAATTTAAATTCGTCTTCTAAGGTTTCTTGCGAAATTCTGGAGGGAAGTATCAAAACATCTTCATTTACCGGAAATGGAAGACCTTTACAAAGTTATAACGTATCGGATAGAATTACTTCAGCTATAGACAACTTTGAAGTTAAAGTTTTTGTAGATAGTGATGAATGGAAGGTTTATGATTCATTATATGATATTCCTTTTAATTCGGAGGGTGTTTTAGTTAAAACTGGAATAAGCAGTGGGATTGACGTTATTTTTGGCAATAAAAATTTTGGAAAGATTCCTCCTGTAGGTTCTACCATTCAAGTACAGTATCTGGAGACCTTAGGTGCTGGGGGAAATATCAGTTCTTTAGAGCCAGGAAAAATTGTATTTGAGTTTAGCGATGATGGAACAGACGCTTTTGGTAATTCTGTTTCCCTTCAGGAATATCTTAAAATAAATTGCACAGTTTCTCCTCAGCTAGGAACAGATAAGGAGTCTATAGAACTCACAAGAATTCTTGCTCCAAAAACTTCAAGATCTTTTGTACTTGCCAATCCTGATAATTACATAACATATTTTGAAAAATTTGGAATATTTTCTATTATAGAAGCTTTTTCGACTTTTGATGATCAATATTTAGATGATGATAATATTATCTATGTTCTTTTAGTACCTGATATAACTCAAAAATTAAAAACCAACGAAACATATTTTGATATTGCAGAAACTGAATTTAAATTAACAGAATTTCAAAAGACAAGGCTTTTGCAAGCAATTGAAGACAGCGGGCAAAAAATTGTTACCACAGAGGTAAAAATACTAGATCCTAAAATTTCAAGGTATGTTTTAAATATACTCATAACTGTTTTTGAAGGATATGATCCTGATACTATAAAAGGGCAAATCATTGATTCTATTAGCGATTACTTTATTAGTATACGAAGAAGAGATAAAATTCCAAGATCTGACTTAATTTCTATAGTTGAATCCGTTTCCGGGGTTGATTCTGTTACCTTATTTTTCGTCTCTGAAAAAAATGAAATATATGCTAAGGGAGTTGAATCACTACCTGATACAGATCCTAAGAAAAAAATAGTTTTGGGATTAGACGATTTCGGTGACATCCTTTTCGATAAGGATGAAATAGTAATACTTACGGGGGGTTGGTCGGATAGAGCGGGTTTATTCTATGATAAGGGAGCAGATTTAAACAAGCTTTCTTCCATTAATATAGATATTAGAAAAACAGTTCCCGTTACCTATAACACTGAGGTAAATATGAAGAACAAGCAATTCATAAGAAATAATAACTCTTAAAATGTTTAATACGGAGAGAAAAAGCTATTACGATTATATAAACTCAACAAGAGACAACAGATCAAATGTTGGATTCAATTATGAGGGACAGATCTTTGAAAAAACTATGTCTTCCATAACTTTAGGTGGAGACAAAAATAGAAAAAGTATAATGTCTTCGATAGAGAGAGTAATTCATAGATTAATAGAGACTACTAAAGGAATTAGAAATTTTGTTAACTATAGAGTTCCTAAAAATAATAAGTACGTTAGGTAATGAATTACAAAAATCTTTTATTCTTCAATAAAACAGGACATCAATCTAATTTTGTATGGAATGGTGAATTCTGGGAAACTAGAATCATGCTCCCACAAGTTTCTGTGGATCTTTTTGAGATAGAGCATCTTTTTATTGTTGAAAAATTTGAAGATTTAAACGGTAACACTGCTTACGGATATCCACACATTACTCCTAACTTAAGTTCAACTTCTGCTTCTGGAATTTATGGATCTTTTAAATCTGGATCTAAAAAGGTAATAGTAAATAATCAGCCGGTTTTAGATTTTATAGGTTCTAAAATCTTCTGTCAACAGTTTCCGAATGGTAATTTGGTAACAGCAGTTAATATCGAAGATAAAACAATAGAACTTGAAAATGCAGCTATTTACTCCGAAGATTTATCTCCCTTGTTTTTCAATCTTTGGAGAGTTAGTTTTGAAACAACCAGAAACGTTTTAGATTTTGACGCTTTTGATCCATTTAAAGCAAATATAACCAAGGGTTTAGATTATATAACAGCTGCTTCTGATATAAGTAGCATTTTAGATAACGATGAATTTTTGATGATATTAGGGGATGGAATCCCTAAAGATGCTAGAATTACAAAGGTATCAGGTAATAAAATTTACTTAAATAAAAAATGTGAGGTTACCCTAACTGATAGTACAGTTTTTGTGTATCCTGTAGAGGAAAGAAACGAAGTTTCTTCTTACATATATCAATATATTCTTACTGAGGATAGCACTCTAGATGCTCCTGTTTTAAAATCAATCAGCACGAATTACCTAAAGATAGATTATGATCCAAATGAAACCGTAAACGATTATTTAAGAACATCCGGAGAAATATATTCTGGTAGTATTTCTGTTAACATAGCCCTAAATTCCACAGAAGAAGGAGTATTTGGAAGAACTTTAGTAATAGAAGATCTTTCCCTTGGATATCCAAAAACTGTAGCAAGAATAGAAATACACGGTGAGACTGTTGGAGAAGATGAAAGATATAAAACAATTCTAAATAATTTTGGAAGAAGATTAAACGCGGAAGATGCTTACATTTTAAGAGATTCGGATCCCAAAGAACCTTTTACCGATTATGAAATTTTAAACGATAAAAGAAAAGAACTTTTATTAGAGGGGCATGAAATATACTCATATTTAGGTTCTTATAAAGGACTCGTTAATGCTATTAAGTTTTTTGGATATCAAGATTTAAGAATAAAAGAATATTGGCTAAACATTAAAAAATCTGAATCTGAAACCTCTGCACTTAAACAAAATACTGACTTTTTAGAAAAATGGAATAGCACACCAAACGGCCAGCAAAATTTAATTGCGAGTATAATCGATGACGAAAATTCTGAAAAGTATAAACAGATAGAAATTTACGGAAAAAGAAGCGACGGAACCTTTGGATTGAAATCCTCGATGGAAAAATTATTTCCATCCTCTAGCTTTAAAAAAACAGCTTTATTTGGATTATTCTATGATATTAATAGAATTGTTGAAAATGAGGAGGATGTCTACGAATATCCTGTTGTGGAAAATGCTTTTGTGTTTTCTCCGGAAGAAGTTCTTATTAAATTATTTGGATTAAAAGAAAAACTAAAAAAAGATTACCTTCCACTAAATGCAAGAATCATTGACATTACCGGTGAGGGTGTTTATTTTGGTATCTATAAAACAAGAGCTTGGACTGACAATCTAAAAATTGATGAACTGGATCAAGGAATTGATTTAGAGCTAGGATTCACTCCTGAATATGGCTACATAGAAGATTTAAGACCTTTTTCAATAAGACCAAATACTGATATACCATACGTCCCGTATGTTGGTACAGAACCTAATACATATAATCTTTCAACCTACGGTAATTTGGTCGATATACCGCAAGATAACTTAAAACTTCCAGGAAAACAGTCTAAAAGATTAGCTGATGCAATAAAGCTATTCTATGATGAAAGAAACACCAAAGGAATAAAACCATATAGACTAGGTGACGGAGATAGTAAAAACGGAGGATACAGAAAACTCTATGATGGAAAAATTTACAATGTTCCTGCAGGATTTCCTGTCACTATGGAGATAACATCCTTTAATTTATCATGGGATGAAGTAAACAATCAATGGGATTCTCTTGATAGAAATATTTCAACATATTCTACATCTCTAGCATCTACCACAGATGTTACTGGATACAATGATCAAACTTTAATAGATTCAAATTTATCTTTTGAATTTAATTTATCTACTATCTTTGGAACACTTTTTAATATTAACCTTCAAACGGGTATATCAATATTAAATCCAACTTCAGGTAAGGTTCAACTTAAGTTTACTTCCAATTTAGATTCTGATTGTCAGTTTCTTTGCGAGGTTCAATCATACAGCACTCTTACTGGGGTAGCAAATGTTAAACTTCTTTGGACAAAGAATGAAGGAATATTTGATGAATGGAAAGTTGAGATCGTAAATATTTTTAAAGACAGACTAGATTTATCATATTATGACTATTCATTCAATCCGGATGGATTTTATTCTTGGGATAATCTCAGATTTGCTGGATTTTATGAGGTTGAATGGAAGATAACTAAAAAAGACGATAGACCTTACTATTATGAGTTAAGAGGTAAAATAACGGACTATTATAAGCTTCCTGTTATGTTACCCTATGATGGGATATATTCTGTTCAATGTAGGGTTTGGGATGGATTTAATGACATATGTTCTACCCACTATGAAAACTGTTTAGAAGTTAAAAAAAGAGAGGTTGAATTATTTAGTGTTTCTCGATTTAGAGAGGCGGAAGTTTATACCTGGGATCAAACAAATCAACCTTGGGATAATTTTGAATCCATGTGGATTTTCCCGGTAGAAAAAAGACCAGAGGAGCCTAGACCATCTAATCTTGTTTTAAATCCTGCTGAATATGGAAATCAATTTAACGAGGGTCAAAGGTGTAAGATTTTAAAGAGCTTTCCGGAAACACTTGGTTCTGCTTTGGTTAGATTCGGTCTTCAAAAAATACCGATGTCTAGCTTTACTAGTTCATATAGTGGAACTGGATCTGGTCCAGCTATTGCAACTTTAAATTCATCGTATCTTCCACATTCTTTCACAAACGGTGAAAGAGTAACTATAATAGATGAGTATAATACTGGTGCTGGAAATATATCAGGAACATACTTAATAAGTAATGTTACCTCTACCGGTTTTACCCTTCCGATTATACTTGCTAATCCAGTAACTCCTTCTTTAATAAGTGTAGTTAAATCTGGAAATATTACGGTGAAATACCAAGGATCTGATTATCATACCGTTTCTTTTAATGGAAGATTAGATACAACACTAGGTAATTTAATGAGTAAATTCAATGGGTTCACAAAAGACCCTGCCTTTGGAATTGATACCATAACAACTTCTGCAATTTTCACAACTAATGTACAGGAATGGAGGGACGTTGTTTTCAAAAGCCCAATAGGAAGTGGGGGATTATACAATGGTAAATCTTTAGAATTTATTACAACAGGTGGACTTTATCTTTATGATGGAAGCTCAGCAGTAAAATCATATTCCACACAGTTTTCCGGAGGAGTAAATTCCTATTCCGATTATGTTGACTATAACTTTGATGGTGACCTTCCGACAGAAAACACCAGATATTACGGGACTAAGACTCTGAATTGGGATTCGTTCGACGCACTTTCTTGGAACAATTTATATTCCCAAACTTGGGGTATGTATGATTTTCATAATGATTGGTTGGGTGGATTCTCCCTTTACAATTTACAAAGTGGGGACAAAGTGAGGGTGAGCCAAAATTCTAGAGGTATAATTTTAGGAAATGTCTCCTCTCCTGATGCAAGCCCTAACTATCTAGATTTAAGAGAAGCTGCTGATCAATTAAATGCTTCAACTGACCCTAACATTTCAAGATTCTATTATGAGGTTAGAGGGTTTTCAAAACTTCCGGAATATTTTAAGAATACTGGGGACGTTATATCTCCTGGACTTACCTGCATATCCAGACCATATAAAGAGGAAACATCATCTTACGATTTACAAGTAGGATCTCCTGCAATGGGTGCTCCTCTATCTATAAAGCAAGACAGGAATGGCGATATTATAATGGGGGGTGTTATCTCTGTTAAAGTAATGAAGTCACCCACTGACATAGATTACTATTATATAGGAACCGAATATCCCGGATCTGTTCCAAGAAAGGTGTTACCAGATGAATATGGAAATTGGTGGTGCTACGGGGAAAGATGCTCTATACCACTTGTTGTTTATCATAGACAAAACCCAGAAGGAACCATATTAGTTAGCTCTGTTGCAATTTCTGGTTTTTCTAGACCAGATCTTAATTATTTAGCACCCGTTCCCGATTCACAATTCCAAATTATTTGTTTGGATGTTGATAATTTAACTGAAAACTTTGTCATGTATGTTAAATACAGACAAGGATATACAGTTGGAGTTTACGAGGATGTTTATAGACTTATAGAATTCAATGCTTCTTCTAAAGAATTCAACATTCTTTCTACACTTGGTCCAGCTTGGACTAGCATGAAAACATATGATATAGGAAGTATAGTTAGTAAGAATGGATTATCTTATAAATCTTTGCAAGGTAGCAACGTTTCACAAAACCCAGAAACAACATTAGGATACTGGGAATTGATTCCTCAAGAAAGTATTGGAATAATTGATACCACTCTTTATAGTATTAGACAGCTAAAATATGAATATATTGGTAAGAAGTCTAAACTTTGGATGGTTACTAACAATGGTTTAAAAACTTACAATGGAATAAAAATTGATAGTTTAGATACCACTAACAGCGGATTACATGCTAATGATCTTTATTCTTTAGAAATAGACGAGGTTGGTGGAAAATGGATAGGAAGCTCTAGTGGAATTTGCTATTATGATAATATAAGATGGGGATGTTGGACACCTACTACCAATCCTGAATTACCTTTAGGAAAAAGCAGAAACATAGTTAGTTTAGGAAGCGGAAGAATATTCTTTATAGTACAAACCGGAACAGAGATATATGAGTTAGTTTACTTTAATGGTATAAGCTTTGTTGTTTATACGGACGATCCAGGAACAGTAGATACGTTTGGGCCTAGCTATAATTTAGATTATGATTACGAGGATATTTATTTCTTTAGGAATAATGTCAAATATATTGATGGAAATTTCACTAGGAATGTTGGGGATCTGTTCTATTTAGGGGACGAACCAAGAATCGGTACTCCCTATGTTAATGTTAACTATTGGGATCAACCAAGTGTTGGATCCTATCCAAATCCTCAAAACATTTACGTAAGAAAAATCTCATTTGTCATTCCTTACATTCATGCTTCTGCTAAAACACCAGGAATTTCAGGATGGGATTTCATTTATCACCTTTCATATAGACCAGTTCCTGATCCTATCTATGTGAGAGAAAAGGGAATTGGAGAAACTGAAATTAACTTCAACTTTATTGTTGGTCCTTTATACACTGCTTCTATAAATATCGGTAAGGAACCTCAACTCCCTTATGTCGATAGTAAGTCGTGGAAAATTCCTAGCTGGATTAATTATGATTTTAAAGACGTAACAAATTCACATCCTGGAATTGATATAGATGATTTATTCTTGGACGCTCCGCTGAGAGATATTTCTTCAGGAGCTGCATTGAAAGAATCATACTGGAGAAACAGTAATGTAATTAGAAGCTCTGCTAGAGATATTGGAAACCTCCTGGATAGATTTGAATGGGTTATTAAAATAGGAGACACGCAAGACGACAGAGGAATAAGAACCCATGTTGATGAGGATGGTTATATTTATGTTACTGGATTTTTTAGTGGAACAATCAGCTTTGGATCTAAAAATAATTTGCCAATAGTTGCAAATACTACACTTATATCTAATAGCTGTAAATCTATATTTGTTGCTAAGTACAATCAATTTGGTGTTGTTCAATGGGCAAGAAAATACGGAGACGGAAGCTTTAGTGGATTTGCAGATTATGATTTTACTCCAACTGGGATCAAGGTTGATAGAATGGGAAATGTTATTGTTGTTGGATATAGAGAAAAAAATAGAAACAACACAACTTCAGAGCTTCCGACAAACATTTATTTAAAGTGGAATTGGAATGCAGTTTTTGTAAGCGGAACCAATTTATTTTCTCCTTCCAGTGATACTGCTAGAGATTTAATAAAAGATCTTGCAATAGATTTAGTAGGAAACGTTTATGTTGCTGGAACTTTTAGTGGAACGCTATCCTCTGGATCTTTTTCAATAACTAGTGCAGGATTGGATCCTGAAGTTTTCATAGCTAGAATAGAAGGAGATGGAAATGTTAAATGGCTGTATAAAGCTAATAGTGGAGGAACAGAAGAAAATCCTTCTATCGTAATAGGAAAGGATTATGAGGATCTTTATCTTTCATATAGTTCTAGAATTGGATCCGCACAAAATTTAATTCTTTCTAAATTTATTAGCTATGATTTTAATTTGGGATGGACTAGATCGTACAAAAACGTTGGACATTCTAGTTATCATGTTTTCCCAAGAATTAAAGTTTCTGGAAATGGAGAAATTGCTTTAGGCGCTACATTTTCAGGATTCTTAGAAGTTGATGGTAAGGTTATATCTTCCAACGGGAATAAAGATATAGCAATCATGAAGTTTAACGGACACAGAAATCTTTGGGCGAAATCAGTAGGATCTATATATGCTGATTATTGTCAAGACGTGGAAATAGATTCTGATGGTAATATTTATATACTGGGATCCTATGATGGTCCGCTAATAGTATCACCCGAATTTTCATCACCGATATATTATCCTTCTCCCGAGGGAGACAGCGATATTATTTTATTTAAATATGATCACCACGGAACCCTACTTGATATAGTTGATGCTGGAGGTATAAACAGGGACGAAGGTATATCACTTTCATTGGATAAGGAAGATAATATCTATTTAACTGGATATGTCTCGGGAGAATCCCAGTTCTCAAACTGGATTACATCACCAAGTGGAGGGGAAGATGCTTTTATAGGAAAAATTACAAATCTGAAATATAGAACAGGAAAGAAAATAGGTGGAGTATATTCTTGGTTTGGATCTGGATCTTGGACAGCAGGAGATAGAAAAATTTCAAATAAAGAATTTGAAGTTCCTATAGGAACAACAGTTATTTTCAATCCAATAGATTCTTTAATCCCTGGGCAGAAAAATATAGTCTATACCTTAATAAACGATGACGATAACGAAAATCTTATAGAGGTGAAAGACACGCATGCTTTCATCTGGACATTTAATCAACCAGGTTTCTATACTCTACATGCTAAGATAGAAGATTCCAATGGAAACGTTTATATCCACAATAAGAAAGGATACATTAGGGTTATAGATCATAAAAATCCTCCTCCTGGTGAAATCGTGGATCTGGTAAACAGCGACATCTTCAGAAAGAGAGCTATTTATGAAAAGGTAACTAGACCACAAATAATTTAATTATCTGTCCCTGTACTCTGTATAAACCCCAAGAATTTCTGGAACGATAGGATGTCTGTGATTTTTCTTGAGAGAAATAACCTTTACGCCATCTACTCTGGAGGACACAGTGTTTAAGAAATCTAATCCTGAGTCCTTTTTAATTTTTAAATCTATTTGGGAGATATCACCACAGATCATAATTTTAGAGGCTATTCCAAGTCTTCCTAAAACCATTTCCATCTGTGAATTAGTTACGTTCTGAGCTTCGTCAACAATAACACATGCATGTAAGAATGTTCTTCCCCTCATAAAAGGGAAAGGAAGAATTTCGATTACCTCGTCAGCCACCATCTTATCTATTTTTTCCTTGTCATATAGAAGATATAAATTTGAATAAATTGGAGCTAACCAGGGATCCATTTTCTCCTTCAGGTCGCCGGGAAGAAATCCTATATCCTCCTTAGCTACTGTAGGTCTTGTAATGATTACCTTTTCAACTTCTCTGTTAAAAAGAAGGTCCAAAGCAATTTGACAGGCCAGTAGAGTCTTGCCTGAACCTGCCATTCCCCTAATAACTGTTACCGGATTTTCTAAAATTATAGATTTGGCTTCTTTTTGTTCCTCGTTAAGTTGTAGTTTAAACTTAATAGGGCCCTTCACTTTTCCCTTGAAAGGAGATTCCTTTACTGTTTTTTCCATAAAAATTGGGATTAATTTGAGAGAAACTTAAGAATTTTTTACCGTATGATCTAAGCATGCAAGATTTATTTCTTCGTTCGGTCTTGTATGATATATATATTCAGAATAAAAAATAACAAATGATTACTATTCAGGAGATATTAGGCACGGACTCGATCGCAGCCTCGAGACTTACCATTAATTCAAATTTCCTACTGGTTGAGAATGAAATAAATGATCTAGAAAACACATTCAATATTAATGTGGTAACTGGATCCATGGATATTTCTCAGGCCACCAGTGGACAACTAAAAGCCAAAACTTTTTTTGCTAATCAGGCAACTTTTCCAGCTTCTGGAACTGCTACTGTTAGCATCTATGGAACTGGCGCTAGCGCAGGAAATGCTTCATTTTCTGGGATCGTTTCATCCGGACAAATTTCAGTTGCAGGAACAGGAACTTTCAATCAAATTAATGCATCAGGAGCAGCAGTTTTTGGGTCCACTGCTAGATTTGATGGAGACGTTACATTCAATGGATCTGTTATAATCGGACCAACTGGATCTTATATTGATAAGAACGCAGCTGGTGCATCCGGAGCTACAAATGCTTTCCTTTCTCCCGGTAACGGCGGGGGAGGATTAACTGGAACATATAGTGTTCCTTATGTTTTAACATATGACGAGAGTGTGGTATTTGCAAACTGTAGTTATGTTAGTGGAGCGACAGGAGATTCCAGCAACCAAACAGGATTCTATTTTAGAGTTGCTACAGGGGACGGAGGAACAGCTTCAGCTTCCCAATTAGCTTCACTTCCGCAGGGTTTAAGACTTACAATAGTAAATACTGGTCTTTATGCTGGATTAATAGGAACCGGAGTAAAAACACCTTTTACAGGCAATTATTACACAGGGTTCAACACTGACACAAATGCTGGTAGATTCCCAGCAGAGGTTACTATTCCGGCTAGTTTACCTTATAAAGCTTCTATTACCCTACAATGGGAAAATAGAATTGGAAAAGGAGCGGCAACCCAGAATGGTTCTTGGGTAGTAATATCAACTTCTGGACTTAGCGCTGATGATCTAAGTTAAAAATAAATTATAAAGCTGGATGGCAAAAACTCCATTTATTAGACCTCTTCAGACACAGGGCGGAACATTTTACACATTCAGCTCTGCAGCGGAAGATCTTGCCCTTACTTTTAACAACACGGTTAATAAGTTTAGATTCTCCAAGTATGTCTTATTAAACATACCTGAATTTAAGGAGCCTCTATATGGAGAGAATTCCATTCAATTTGACACGGTAGATTCTTCTTTCTTGGATGTTGCCGAGGGAAGTTTTGATCTAGTAGATCCAAACAATCTCAGTCCCAATTTGGAAGTTTCTTTTCAGAACTATTGTCTCAATCTGGAGTCAAGAATACTATCTGATGATGACTATAATCCAACGTTAAAGAGGAACGTTTCCGAAAGAGTATTTTGGAAGTGGCTTAAAGAACTAGGAGCAGTTAGATTTAGACCAGCTAACTCCAATGAGGTAATTCCGGGATTAAATCAGAGCGCTACGGGTTTATCAGGTGGATTTCCTTTTTCTGATAAAAGATGGGTAGAAGAGGATGATTATTCTATAGGGAACGGGTCTGTTAAACCAAGATACTCTAGAGTTGTTAAATATGTTGGTGAATGCGATATCGTAAACTCCGTACAGCATAAAAATAACTCATACTCTGAGGTTTATATTCACGTTCCAACAGAGGACGGTCACACCCCTCTAGTAATGTTTAAAACAACATCAGACCAGAACTACTATCCTGGACAAATACTAACACATAAGCCAACCGATCCTTTAGATACGGAATATCTTCAAGGAAGAAGTCACAATGACGGAAATTACGGTCCTAATACCCTTCCAACATTTGCTATTTACGATCAGGATGTTTTAGGACAACCAGGAATAACAGGAACATCAGCAACTGGTGCAACTTTTACTAATCAATGGTACTATCCAAGAAACACCGCAAATTCATATTATACAGAATCAACATTTTTTGATTCTGATACTAATAGAATTACTAAGTATTTAAAAAATGGAACGTATCAAATTATTTATAGAAGATCAAATTTAGATGGTATTCAACTAGATTTCAATCCTGATAATTATAAACCAATTGTTGATAGTCCTTCTATATCGACCATAGAGGAATTTAACTCCACAACAGATTCTTCATCTTTTGATTTCAATGCGGTATTAATTTATTATGATGTATACGATCCTAATAATCCTGCAGATTCTGAAACTAATCTTTATGGTATTTTATTTTTGGAGGATATAGAACCTATTTCTAATTCTGCTGGTAGAATTCCTACTTTCAAAAAATATAAGCCAGATGCAATTACCAAATTAAATGGTAATTCTTATGGCCTTAAAATCAATATCAAATTCGATACCGATGTGGACAACACGGGTGTAGAATTAGCAGTGAATGATTATTCTTCATTCTCTCTTTCTATGTTCATGGATGCTGTAAATGTTTTACAAGATGCATCTAAAGCTCTAAATGATCAAACAACTGAGATCATTTCGATGAATACCAGAGTTACAACCTTAGAAGATTTGGTTGTCACTATGGACGACAACACCTCTCTTTCTGCAAGAATTAAAGCTCTGGAAGATGCTATGGTGGCAAATCAATCTCTGTTTAAAAATACTCAGGACATTTTAGGATTAATTGAGAGAAATTACTCAATGATCCAAAACATCTTGAACGGAACTACTAATATTAAGCTTTCCTATGATCTTGATTTAATTAAGAGTGGAAGCGGAATAAACGTTGACAGATCTACTCCTAATAGATTAGTTCTAAATAACTCAGTTCAGGGGTATTCATTGCCGGAAGAGAATGGATACAATTTTACTGTAAATTCAACTAGTGGTAACACCCTAGTTCTCAATCCTTTTAATAACTATTTCAAGCATAAGAATTTTGGATTAACCATAAGTTTAAATAGTGATCTGGTATTTAAAATCGATGACACTAATAATTCATGGAAAAAGGGTCAAACATTTAGACTTGTTTTTGATGATAAATTAGTTTTAAACGGAAATAATCTTTTAATATACACAGATGCAAAGGGAGCTTATCCTCTTAGTGCACCTGGAGGAGTTCCTTACGGAGTATTAGTTGGAGGATTCACTCAAACAAGTTTTAATTCATCCGATAACAAACCTATCTTTGATATAGTTTGTATTGACGAGAAAAACTTAGTTTTTGAAATAGATCAAATAAGATAAAATGGCAGGTACTAAAAATTCAATAAGTTCGCTACTAGCTCAATTTCTAAGACTTCAAAAAAACTCTTTAGAAATAATCAATAAATTGAGCAATGCTACAACTTCGAAAGAAGATATTGTTAGTGTTGAATTTATTGACGAAAACAACAACGCTAGTACTATTTCAATACCTTCTTGGGGTTACATTATAAACGAGATTAAAAGACTAGATTCAAATATTAAAAGATTGAGCGGTCTTGAAGATGGAGATGCTAATGTTAGAAATGCTGATGGAACAGTTTCTAGAATTTATGAAGCTAAGCCCTTAATAGATCCTACTGCTCCTGCTAATTTACAGGTTCCGGCTAATTTTAAATTTAGAAGCAATCACTTTTTTGAAAGCTTTTTAAATCCTTTACTTTTTGTTTCTTTTAATGTAGATGGACAAGTAGATCCAGAAACAAAAAGAGTTTTTGTAAAAAGAATTATTGCAAATACTGCTACTGATGCTCAGAAAAATTTTTTTGATACCAATCTGAAAGGCAGAAATGATATCAGCGATGCTGATTTTATGAATGCCTTAACTGGACAGGGAATAACATATACGATAGACGAATCTCCAGAAGATTTACCTTTAAGAGTAATTAGATATAAGGGCGATTTTTCTGTACTTAGAGTTTTTGACACAACTGTTCCTGTAACAATCGGGGGTCAAATTGTTAATCAAACCGTAAGAAAATACAAACTTGATACCATTACATATAAAGATCTGATTTCTTCTGGATTAAATTCTGACAGACAGATTAAAGTAGGTGATCAGTTAATGACCAAGGGTGGAAGCAAATTAGAAGTTACATCTATAGACCTTTCAGAATCAACTGTTGTTTTAAAGAGAATAAGCGGATATGATCCAGTTCCAATCGGAGACGGAGCATTAACATTATCTTCTGATATATTATCACCACTACAAGTAAATGTTAATATAGGTCATGATGAAAGACAATGTGTTTTTATAAAAGCAATCAATGATAATCATCATATTACAGGTTCAACATACAGTAATGGCGTAGTCTTTTATTCTAATGAAATGATCATCGGAACGTCTAATGGAAATATGACACTAGACGATTTCTATAAAACTCAAGTTGCAGATTTTGGATCGCAGTTCTTGTCTAATACCAAAGAGAAAGTAATACCTTCAGTATACGGATTAACACCGAATGTACCGGTTCTTAATTCTTCTAACTTTAAAGTTGTACAGATTAACAAACAGATTACTCAATCTACAACATCTGAAAAATTTGCTGCAGCAGTTCAAAATAAAGTTAAGCTACAAAACGAAATTGATGCTATTAATAAATCAATAGATCAAACTAGAAGTGAGCTTGCAGATTTAACTATAACATCTGTTACAAAATCAACATCATCTTCAAGAGAAAGTTTAATAGCAAAAATTGATTCTTTAACAAGAGAAAAATCAACTAAAACCGCTTTATTACAGACTGTAATTCAGGACTTAAATAACCTTTCTAGTGCTGCACCAGAAGTTACTGAAGCACCTAAATATCGAGTTAGAGGATTCTGGCCAATACCTTCTCCAATAGAGGATGGAAAATCAGGATCACAAAGTGTTATTCAATTTAGAGTAAGATATAGATATTTAACCAAACAAGGAAATTCTACTAATGCAGAGGAAATAAAATTCTCTGACAATGATGGAACTGAGAGAAGAGCAACATATAGTAACTGGATAGAGTATAAAACTGATATCAGAAAAAAATCATATGACTCTGTAACTAAAAAATATTTTTGGAGAGACGAAGATGTACAAGATGCTGATTCCCCTAACATAAATCAATTGGATATTCCAGTTACAGCAGGAGAAAAGGTAGAGATTAAAGTTTCTTCAATTTCTGAGGCTGGATGGCCAATGAATGCCTTAGAATCTGATTTTTCAGGATCTGTTATAATTGATTTTCCAGAGGAGCTTTCGGTTGGAAACACCAACGATCAATATGTTAGTCAAAACTCAAATGATCAGGTTTTAGTTTCTCTTCAACAAGATCTAACTTCTAGAGGATTAGATTCACATCTTTCAACAGCTTTTAACAGTGGTGACAAATATTTTGCTCACGTAGCTGATACTATATCATCAGGATTTTTTGATAGCACAGGAAGATCCTTAGATTTATATCAAAAGATATTAGCTATGGATAAAGAGATAGCTTCTCTGAAGGCATTAATCTCTGTAGCGAAAGGAGTTCTTACAGTTTATATTAAGAGCGGAAGTGATCTAATAAAAGTAAACAGAGGATCAGTCGTTGAGCTATTTGCTGGATACTATGATGAGTTAATAGACTTAACAAACTTTTCAAATTATGGAAAAATAGTTTCTGTTCTATATTCAATACAACTTAGAAATGAAACTGCTTCTCCCTTAGAACTTGCTTCGATCATTCCAGGAGGTCAAAATGTTATGGCACTTGATAATACAAGTACCACAGCAAACCCAGACTATGCAACAAATAGAAAATACGATTTATCTCCAATTTCTTTAACCAGTATAAAATCTTCGGAGGTAAGATCGAATCTAACAGGAAGAAATTCTTACATACATTCTTCACCTTTTCAATCAGCAAATTCAAATTCTCAGTTCATTTATCCTAGATTTAAATCTGTAGGATTTGATGATAATTTATATTTTACTCCTAAAACTGGATTAACTTGGAATCCTGAGAGTGGTGTGAGCGGGGTTCCTGTAGATGGCGGAAGTTTGATTCCATTTAAGCCAGGAGGAACTTCAACTCCCGGAACAACTAATGCTAATATCTGGAACGGATCTTATGCATCAGGTTCTCCTGTCGGGAACGGAAAATTGAATGAATTCTGTGTACATATTTCGCATCCTACAATCGTATCTGAAGCCATAACAACAACTAAATCTTTTGAAAATTTAATTCGACCAACACAGGGAACAAGTGGATTTAATTATCCTTCCTTTAGACATTCTTTTGGATTTGAATCTTCTTCAACTGATACGCTTTTTGTTGATACTGTAACAAATCAAACTAAAAATTATCAGCAACTTTCTTACAATCAGATTGCTACTAATTCATATGGAGCTACCGGTGCAAATACCTCATACCCAGAAAAATTAGGATTCAGCTCTGATGATGAATATCTAGTTGGAAAATACTCTTGCGGATCCTACCTATACATGGCTCCATCAAGCCATTCTCAAATTCAAGTTGAGGGATCAACAACATTGGCAACAAAAACACTTTCTTCAGGCGAAGAAAATTCTATAGTTATACCTGTCTTATTCCAAATGAGATGTCAGGATAAACTTGGCTATATAGGAGGATTTAGAAATAGCGGAGCGATAAGAAATATTACCTACACTAAAAAGATAGGGATAGATATAAAAGTAAATAATGAAGAGTTATTTTCTTTTGACTTGTCAGTCTCAGGAAGCTATACTAAATCAGCATTAGCTTCTCCGACATATTCAAGTTTTAGAGACAGACTAGGAATAAGAAGACTCATCGAGGCATAACTATAAATGGCTACAAAAAAAGGAAAATATAAGTCGTCTTTTGGAATTCTTAGATCAAATCCTAGAATTTCTGGTAACCTAAAGATTAGCGTGGATTCTTCGGGGAATCTGTGGTTTAACTCCATAGATTCTAATGATGAGATGTCCAAAAATCAATATAAGGGTTACAGGATATCCCCAGATGGAGATTTTGCTCAAGATGTTTACAAATTTTTTGATGATGGGAAAACACCGGCGGATTTTATTTTTGGTCTAAAAAACGAGAAAAGTCCTAAGGATACTTATACCTCTACACTAAGCGATCAATTTGATGGATTTTACCATGCGGGAGCAAATCCTTTAGTATCTAATTTGTATGATGAAGAATTTTCTTTCCTAGCACCTATTAGATTACAGAGAGATTTACCAAAGTACTTTGTCATTTTTAGAATATCCGATCCAATAGATTTTTCCTATTTGGTTCCTGTTACTTCTTTAACCATAGGAAAATCGTACAAAGTTGTCGAAAAATATGGATTAGATAAAACATCAACTACATATTTACCCTACAAAATAAAATCAAACGGAACTGAATATACTTCGGGCGAAATCTTTGTAGCAACATCAACTGGATTTAATTTAATACAGGGTCAAGGTGATGTAATTCTGTTAGACTCAAGCTATAACATGCAATTTATTGGAAATGAGCAGGATCATTTTATAGAAAATATCTTACCAAAATCCAGAATTGTTGCAACATATTCCCTACAGGAGGATTCTAAGCTGGGTAAGTATATTTCTAAGATAAGATCTAATGTAAATTATACACAGTCTTTAATCGATGTCAAGTTTGAAAAAGATTCCCTTACCACTTACAATGGCGTATCAATAAAGGACGGTGTTTTCTGTAAAAAGGGAGAATATCTAAATTCTGTGTTTTCTTCAGATTCACCTATTATAGAAACAGATCAGCTAATAACTGAAGGATTTAAAAGAAATGGTGTTATTTCCCATAGCATATTAAATTTAGAATTTCTGTTTAATGACACTGATGCAGATCTATATAGTATCAACAGATATTATGGATTTTATGTGGACGATATAAAAACTGGAACATTTAAATTATCTGATGATTTATTCTTTAATAACTCCGTTTCTGTTGGTAATTTTCCCGAACCCAAATCGCCAAATCAAATATCCGATAGGATGACTTCACCGTATTATCAGCAGAATGATAATGGGGTAAGACTTTTTGTAGATCCGGATTCTATCTGGGGGTACATACCAACTTCTGATGATGTTCACACCAACGAAAGATTAAAGTCTTTTTATATTAAAGATAAGAATCAAAATTTTTACTCTTACAAACAGATAAAGAATTATTCGACAGATGCGACGGATACAGACAAATGGGGAACAGGAACATCCCAAGATAATCTTTTAATAATTAGCAACAAGATTGCAAATATTTCTGTTTTTTCAGGTCCCAATCCTTTAAAAACTAAGGAATACAAAGGAAGTATTTCAGAAGAGACAGGTCGATCTTATTCTGTTATTAAAATAGGTGGACAATTGCTTCCGAACGATGCAATAATTTTATACCATCCATTTGGAGCAAATCAGATTGGAAATAGAAGATTTGATTATTTTGTAGCATCTGAGTTAACTTATGTAAGAGGCGGATGGGGTCCCGGAAGTTTTACTGACGAAGGTGGTGTTTATTATTTTCACCCGTTTGGTACAAATGCTCAGATTGCTGAAGCAATAGCTGGTGTTTTAAATAGCGTTAATTATAAATCTTATAAAGCATTTGCTATAGGAGACGAAGTTGTTATCAGAACCTCTGGATCTGATGAAACCAATAATGGTCTTTTTTCTTTATTCTCATATAGAGATTATTACAACAAACTTTCTTTTGATAGGAGAGGTAAAATTTTGTTTAACAACGTAGACGTGAACGATCTAACGACAGATTTAAAATTTGTGGGAGGATGTAAATATTCCAATACTAGAATCAAAATAAAAAATGAAGATGCATATAAACTCTCGACGGAAAGAAGCTATATCAAAACAAATTTTGGTCTTTCTAAAGTTAAGTTTATAGGTAAATGCATAGATTATGATGATTCTGAACTTCAATATAATACGATCAAGAATTATTCAACACACTCTATTGTTGAAATAGAGGATAATACTCATACTATTTTAAGAGGCTCTTTAGGAACTATTATATCCGAAGAACTAATTGAAGTTGAAAGTGGTGTATTCTCTTTCTATCCAACAAAAGATTTGGATGTAGATTTTTGGAGCAGTAATTATGGTAAAACCCCAACTGAAGAATATTACAGATATATTGATGTTCAACCAGACGGAATAACCCCCATTTATGAAGGAATAGATTATGCTGTTGCTAACGGTTCCACTGTTTCTTATATGGAAACGACATACGGTCCAACAGGAAATTACATATTCAGAGGTGCAACTGCTTCAAACTATACACTAATATCTGGAAATAATACAGGTAGATCTAATGTTGTTCCCTTAATTTATGTTAAAGAAATTAACCAGGCAAGATTCTTTGGATCGAATGATCCATTGCCTGACTTAGATAGATTTCCAGGCTTTGCAGGATTGCAAGAAATTAAATATCTAGACGAAGCAGCTCAGATTTCATCCAAGATGGAACAAATGAATTTTGGTAAGGTCGATAATGAATATGATGTTTTAAAAGAAAACTATATTAGATCCCTTGTTACAAAATCTAGAGTAACTCCTTTTATTACAAAATGGGTTTATGAGGGTGGAAGTGATGTTAGAGGAAATGATTACAGATTGAACTCCAGCTCTGCTTTTACCCCTTTAAATTTTTCACCTAGTTTTTTCAGTCCTGGTAGAGATCCTTTATATTTTTCTAACGAGTGGTATGTATTAGAAACCCCACCAATATCAGCTACTGCTAATTTAGTTAAAACCTCTTCTAATTATTGTGCAGCTGCATTTTCTCTGTCGTCAGTTCAAAGTGCAGATCCTGCTAATGAAGATTATTTTTTAAATTATTTTACAGTAGATGGGAAGGATTTTTATGATCTTGATAATGTAAGATTTAGTTCTGTTGAATCAAAACCAATAGAGCAAAGATATACCTGGTTTACATATGATAACCCTTCTGGATTTTCCGAAACATTATACAGAGGTGTTAAAGTAAGGATCAAGGAAAGAACCGAAGCTTCAATTCAAACGAGAGAGACCAATTTATTTAAAGTAGGCGATCAGAAATTTAATGATTATAAATTTGCTTGTATTTTAAGAGCCATAGAAGATCCTGATCCCTATGGTGTAACTTCTCCTGTAACATATCAAGTACACCAGAACGAAGAATTTAAAACTGTTACTTTTGTAATTACTTTAATCGTATCTGATGTTAGATTTGTAGATCCCGAAAAGTTAAAAGATATACTTTATTTAGCACTTGGACCCGCTGACGTTTCTCAATCAAGCTCAACTGGGTCTTGGTACTTTAATCCAACTGGAATTCATGGAGGCGTAGACTATTTTGGTCTATATTCTCTTTCTAATAAATTAAGACATAAAGTAACAGGTGGATCTGGGACTGATGAATATTCTAAAATAACATCGAGTCCTGCTGGGTTACTTAACTCTGATCTTTCTTATGTTAAATTAAGTTCTGGATTAAATCTATCTAGTCTTTCTACTATTGGCATTCAATCTATAGTAACCCCGACAACCCCTGACGGGACTGGAGTAGCTGCTATAGCACCAAATCCTAATTATGATACTGATTTAAGAAATGAGGTTCAGTTTTATTCTCCAACAACACCAGTAAATTCTTTTGCTACTGGAAGTAGACCCGCTAATTATCTCGACCCGCTTACTCTATTCTCTCCTAAATCAGGAGATGCTGGAGCTTATTGGTATAGAACACCATGGATCACTGGAGCTGGTAAAAATTATCTAAACTTTAATGAGGTTAGCTATCTTGGTGGATATTATTTTGATTTTTCTAATTTGGGGTATACACCTCCAAGTTTTACAACAGTTCCAGTTCCCGTATCATATAATAATTTCTTATCAAGAGCGGTTTATCAAGCTGGTGCTGGGCAAAATTATTGGGACTCTGTTTTTGATAGACTAGCATTCCCTGAGATTTATAAACTTTTTGTAAATAATAGCCCATATATTAAGTATACTAAATCTTACTGGAACCCCACAACACAAAGTACTGTAGTAACATCTGATACTTTTGTTTTAGAATTCATAAAGCCTTCATCTTTTGTACAAACTAACAAGCTAATTCCTGTTGAGGAAAATTATAAGCCTGAGTCTTTCTCGAATGTTAATGCTGGATATTCTTTAGTTACTGAAGATGACGTAACTGAATTCTTTAGATATGGTGGGGGATACTCTCCTAAATTTGTAGACGTTGTTCACTTTAAAAATACCAAGAATGATTTTTTAGTCTCTGATAGGGATACCCCAGTTTCTTCAAGTTTACAGGTAGATGTTTCTATATTAGAAAAAGCACCTACATCATTATATTATGGAATAGGTTCTAATTATGAAATATACATTGATGGTAAGGTTAGGAAAAAAATGAGGCTAGTAAAAGGGAATACTTATAATTTTGTTTTCTCTAATTTTGTTAAAGATAGCGTTTCTACATATTCAGTTTCTACTACATATTCGGAAAATGCTATAGTAGATTATTCAGGATCACTTTATATTTCATTATTAAATTCAAATACCGGAAATAATCCTGCTTCTTCACCATCTTGGTGGAGTGCTTATTCTGTTGTTTCGCGTAAAGATTTTGTTCTTTCTACCGCTAAGAATAGCGGAGAAACTGCTGATGTGTACTCAAAGGGATTCACATACACTGGTGTTACTGGAGCAGCTTTCACAGTTCCTCAAAATGCCCCGGATGAAATATATTATGAGTTAAAAGATGAAAGTTATTCAGGGGGATCTGCATTAATCAGTGAAAGTTTAGAATATAAGAATGTGACGTTTGGATCTAACAAGGATAATTTTGGTAAGGTAAAGAATGTTAATTTCTATAAGTATGCAAAATCTAATCCTTTCCAAATAGACCCACAGTCTGGTTACAAGCCAGAATATCCTCTAATAGGAGAATCTCCAATAGGAATTAGAGATACTTTTATTTTTGAAAGTACATGGGATCCTGGAAGATATAGAGAATATGTTTCAGGTAATAATTTTACCTATTTACCAGGAACAAAAAATATGATAGAGCAGAAGAATTTCTTCGGTAGTAAGGTAATGAAAACCCCCAACACTATAAGAGAGGATTATCAACTTAAATATGCCACAGCCCTTTCCGACGTGTTTAATGTCAATAAGGATCTTTATCCTAAGTATGAAATCCTATGGGAAGAAACTGATACAGAAATAAAAGCTCTTTTAATAGTTGAAAGAACTGCAATAAAGCATTTTCAAGAAGGCGGCGTTGATAAGAAGTTTAGCGAATTACTCGTTCCCGAGTTTGGTATTGGTGACGGTACTATTCTATCTGATGATGTTGACGAGTACCTCAAAAATAACGTTCTTCCCCAGTATGAAACAAAGGAGATATCAGTTTATATTAAAAAGATTAGAAGAACTGAAGGGATAGACTTAGATCCAATAATTACGAATCTAAGTAACTATGAAAAAATATCTTCAGGATTTGTCAAATCTAACAACAATGATATAAAAAAACGTAGCCAGCTAGAATTCGAATATAGATTACAGAAGGATCCAACTTATGATTATTCTGTAGCCTTCTCTTTATTGGTCGGAAAGATATAAGGATATATAAAAGTAATTAGAAAGAAATGCCGCTTATAAACATTTTAAATGTGCTTCCGGGGGATTCCCAAACGATCTTGATAGACAAGATTAATTACAATTTTGATCAGATTCTGACAGCTGGTGGGGGACCTCAAGGTCCTCAGGGAATAAGGGGGGCTACTGGAGCTATTGGACCTCAGGGAATACAAGGTCCTACAGGGCCTCAAGGTCTCAGAGGAGCTAGATGGTACGTTCAGCAAACTGCCCCATCTACCGGCAATCTTTATAATACACCTTGGGGAGAACCTGAATTGGGTGACTATTGGCTTTCTGACAGTACCGATACCAATCCTTATGGAATATATGTTTACGATGAGACATCCCCAGGAAGCGGAACTTTAAGCTGGCAATATTCTGGAGTATTTTTCTCCAATACATCAGCGTTCGTTCCGGTAGACAACACCAATTTAACGGAGGATAGAGTATTAATACACGATACTAACTTTAGCCACAAATATGGTTTATTATTAAGTGACAGGGGTGCTACGGGAGCAGATCCTAGCTACCAGTACACTGAACTTAATAAATATGGATTAAATGGGGAAAGATCTAAACTCAAAATAGCAACGGATCCTAGTTCAAATATAGCTTCATTGATATCGTTCGGTAGAGCAAATCAAGACGAAGCAAATAAAACAAGTGCTGGATTTAGCCAAAGCAAGAATCCAAGATTTAGGTGGAAAAATCCAGGTTCTGCTAGCACCGACTATGATCTTGAATTTTTTAGCCCAGGCGGTAATGTGGCATTCCTGGCTGCTTCAAATAGTTTTGAAGTTCAGGCCTCAAGAGTAAATATTACAGGAGCTAACTGGATAAATGCTACGGGAGGATCAATAAGACTAAGAAGATCTTCAGGAGCATTTGTAAATAGCGGGATTGGAACATACTTTGCAGACGGAACAGAAATTAGATATTCTCCAGATTATACAAACAGCGTTGGTAACTTTATAGTTGGCGATGCTATCACAACCCAGGGAAATAAAGGAATTGTTCTTTCCAACTCCGGGACAACTAATGGAAGAAACATTATTTTCAAAAGCGGAAACACTGCAGTTGGTAGTGTATTTGGGGGATTGATGGCAGAAAAAGCAGCAGATAGTGTTGGAATTGCAGGTCTTTCTTTTGCACTCGACGGATCTGCCACAACAGAAACGAGAATTGATTTTTCAGTAAGTAATACTTCAGGAAATAATGTTAATAGACTTAGATTAGATAAAGACGGTAATCTTCAATTTAGATTTGGTGTTTTTACGGGTTCAACCAGAGACGCTTTAGTTTACATGCAGGATTCTGCATCTGGAGAATCTGGAGCCAATTTAACTGTCAAATCCGGATCCGGTACCGCAGCTCCTGGTGGTAATCTTTACTTGTATGGAGGATTAGGGGCAGCAGGAAGCACTGGTGGTAATGTTGTGATACATCCTGGACCTGTTTCAGCAGGAGCGGGATCTAAAGGAGGAAATATTTACCTGCATCCAAGCCAGTCCAACAAGACTAATAAGACAGGTGTTGCTATAGGAATTTCTGATAGCGAATCTGTTGATGCTGCTTTAGTTGTTGCTGACACTAATAATGGAATAGTTGGAGGAGATATCCTTCAATTGAAAACATATGCACAAAACGCAACTGGTGCTTACTTTTTTGGATTCGATAGTGATGGATATTTAACGAAAGGACTTCCCTTCAATGAAACGACAATTCCTCTTGAAGCAAGCCCTAATAATTTGGATTATTACGAAGAGGGGGATTGGTCTGGGACATTGGCTCTAAATCCAAGAGTATCTCAGGCAGGATGGAATTCAACTAAATATAAAATAGTTAAGTCCAAATATACTCGTATAGGAGATGCTGTTAATATAGATTTTGTAATTAAAATCGATTCTCTTGCTTCGACATTGTCTGCCCCTGCAACTGCTAGTGATGGTTATATGTACATCTCAGGATTTCCTTATTCTGCAGATTTTAGTAACGTGAGATTAGCAACATCTGTTTCTGATTATCTAGCTCCTGCCATGCCAATTAATAGTCTAAAAGGGATTGGCTTTTCTGGGATTGGATCAACCCCGGCAGGTACTATTATGTCCTGGCCTTCTTCAACTATACCTACTGGATGGCTACAATGTAACGGACAGGCAGTTTCAAGAAATACATACTCCGCTCTATTTTCAGTTCTTGGAACTACATACGGATCTGGAGATCTCACTACGACATTTAATGTTCCAGATTTAAGCGGTAAATTTATTAGAGGTACAGGAGGAAATGCTTTAAGTCTCGGGGTAACACAAGACGATGAATTTAAATCCCACACCCACGCATTAGAAACAAACCGTAGATTAGTCGGTACGTTAGATAGGGGATCTTCTTTATCTAGTGGAGGATCCGATGCGGTTTCTTCTAATAATCAGGCGAATGTTTTTGATAATGGTATAGGATCAACTGGGGGAACAGAAACACGTCCTATTAATATGGCAATGAACTATATTATTTATGCAGGATCTACTTCGGCTATACAAGAACTGGGGGGAGCATTTATAAGTGAAAGTTCAGATTCCAGATTTTATGTTTATAGTAATGGAGGTAATTTAGGAATTAGCTCAATTCCTGGCGGATCTACTTCTTACATACATGGTAGCTTTAGATACTTTACAACTAGTTCAACTAAGTATACTGCAGCTCCTCCTCCTAGTCCGACGCCGACCCCAACACCGACTCCAACACCGACTCCAACACCGACGCCGACTCCAACACCGACCCCAACACCGACCCCAACACCGACGCCGGCACCGACTCCTGCTCCTATTTGTTCATTCATAAGCGGAACAACTACAATTAATCAAGCATCGCCCGGTCCAATTACTTCTGCATTTGCTATAAATTCTCCTGGAGCTTACTTGAGGGTAACCGCATACGGAGGAATTAATTATGCTGGAGAATCCGATGTTTATATAGAGGTTACAAATGTTGATCCCTCAGGACCTACACCAATTCCTAATACAGTAGGAGCTTATTCTCTTGGACCTACCACTACTGATAATACAATTTGGTTAGAACCAGGTAATTACACAGTTTTACTATACGGAACCTTTAGTATAGCTTCTGGATTTGGATCTGTAAGCTGTGCATAATTTTGACTATGAAAATGAATTCTAAAGAAATCGGGGAAATAAAATCTATGATGAATAATTATAGATCCATTCACGAAGAACTTGCATTTTACGAGAAAGAACTAAACATCATGAGCGAATGTGGATCAGAGAAAAGCGAGGAGAGAATCTCTTATCTAGGAATTAAAATTAAGAAGTGTGTGGAATCTTTAAATTCGCAAAGAAAAAGAGAAAAAGATATGTACTCTGAGCTAGAAAAAAAATATGGACCTGGAAAAATAGACATTAAAACGTTCGAATATAAAAGATAGCAATGAAAAAAGTAAAAGAAGAGGTACAGCAAGAAATCGAGAAAAAGGTTGAAACTGTCAAAAATTTTAAGAATAACAATAAGAAACTACTCATAGGAGCAGGATTAATAATTCTGGCATTCTTAATATATGGAACATTCAACAACAGCTATCACAAAAAAGAAATTAAAGCTTTAGAAACGGAAATTAATGAAGTTCAAGAAAAATTTGAAGCAGCAGTTGAAGAGAAGGAAAGGTTCAGAGACTCTTCAGAGGTTTATGAGAATTTAGCAGAGCAAGCTGGTGAAGAAGCTGATAAGTTTAGAGCAAAGGCTGCAAAAGAAAAAAAGGACAAAGAAGCAGCTTTGGCAGCTTTACAGAATCTGCCTAAAGACGTGATTGACACGTTTTTCATAAAAAGATATGCAGAGGTTCCAAAATCTGACATAGGATTAGAATTAGATAAAAACGTGGGTAATGCGATAGTTGTAGAATTAGTAGAAAAAGATCATTTAGTTGGTGAATTAAAGACTGCTGGGGATTTAACTAATTCATTAACAACCCAAGTAAATACTCTACAAACCTCTTTGAATTTTTCAAAATCTGCATTAGTAAGTGCAGATTCTGCCATCGTAGCAAGATCTAAACAATTCGAACTACAGCAACAAGTAACAGATCTGCTTAAAAAAGATCTAAAAACCGCTAAGAAAAAAGCGTTTTGGAATAAGATTAAAGGAACTGCAGTCGGGGTGGCGGTAGGACTAACAGTGGGATTGATCGCTGTTAAATAATGATCCCGATATTATCACACAGTAATAAACTTGATATATAAGAGGATATGTCAAGTTTTAATTATACTAGCAAATTTTTCAGTCTTTCTCCATACTTACTTATGGAGTATAGATACGGTGTTCAGCCCAATCCTGAGTATCACCCGGTTATTTTTGGATCCTCCGTTGTTGGATTTGAAAAAATAGTAAACGGCTACTTTAATAATGCCGTTCAAATAACAAACCGAAACGAAGACACCCAAACCACAGGTAATGTTAGAGATAGAAGTTCTGTGCAAATATCACAGAACACCTTTGTTAAACTTGACATTGACAGATTAGTTCAATATCTAGATTATGATGACAAGCTAACAGACACATCCAATCTTTCAGTCTCTTTTGACACTAATTTAAATGTCTATTATGATACTATTAGATACCACTTTTTAAGTGGATTTGATTTTGGATTAGCTGATGGTGTAATCATGCAAGTTCAGTTTCAAGAGAGAAATGGTAAGAAATGTACGGTATCACAGGTAACTTATGAAACTGGGGATCTGAACATAACAACACCCAACCCAAATCCAATATACTTTAATGCTGGAATTTATGATAACTACATAGAGGTTAAAATTCCTTCTTATTCAAGTATAACATACGAATATGATACTCAAGCAGGAACTGGCTTGGAGAGTGGAACTGTTGCAGCTAAAATTAGCTCTGATGGTAAAGGATTTATCAGAAATCAGTCTTTTACTGTTAGTCTGTATGAGATAGAAAGCACCCAAGAATTAAACGGGTTTTATTATTTCTATACAGCTTTAAATAGTATTGCAACAGTTACTCCTTTTGATGAATATGGGGATTTATCCGCCAATATCGTAGAGGATAGTGATTTTGATTATTTTAAGTACTACCCAACATGGAAAGAAAATTTCATCGAGGATTTTATATACACTGAAAGTTCCCTTGGAAATATTTATTATATTATACATGACTTAGAGGTAAAGGAACAGGTTGGTCAAAGACAAATATCAACTCAGAAATTACAACTTCTTCAAGATAAAGATTTCAATTCTCCTTACATTTATAGGCCAGTCATTGTGAATCCTAGAGCGACCAGCTTTAGTATTATTTACACTATGAGGTTGGTAAACAAATTCAATAACGTTTCGATTATGAGAATAGCTTCAGTGACAAGTACTGAAGTTGATAAATACGGTCCTTCCATCAAGAAAATAAACCTTCTTCATCAACCATATCCTCAAAAGGTTTATAATAAAGTAACCGAACCTGTAGTATCAAAAGCATACACTCTAAACGTAAATCCCATTGACAGGGTTATTACAAAATATGTTCCTGCATTCTTTGAAAGAGAATCTATAAACGTTTCCCAAGAAGATTTAACAATCGATAATCTTGGAGGATTAACTCAATCTTCAACAACGGACGCAACAATTGCTTATGGGCAAGGAAAATCTAAAATAGTAGTTAACCCTTATGATAACTATTATAAATTTAGAATTTTTGTTAAAAACGAAGGAAAAGAAAACACAGTTTTAGATCTAGGATCTAATTCAGATTTTTATCTTGTGTTCGAGGGGGGTGATAATAAGACTGTTAAGATATCAAGTATGACTGACAGTACTTTTCAAAATCCAAGTAAAGGAGAATTAGTATTTAAATTAGTAGAAGCAGAATCTAAAAAAATATCTGCATTTAGTTCTAGAGATTTTCATATTGTTTCTAAAACAAACAATGGGATAGAAACATCGATTTATCACGGAACATGGATATTACCTTCGGAGAGAGATCAAAAACCTGCGGTAACCACAACTGCCACACCTGCTCCGGCACCTGCAGTTGTTGAAATAGCTCCTTCTGTTCCAACCCAAGAACCAGTAGTTGATATCATTCCGCAACAGCCTAAAGATTACTTTGATCTAGAAAAAGATCAGGTGGTGCTAAATGTTGAACCTGTAATTCAACCTGTATTAGTTCAAGAGCCTGTTATTAAACCTAAGCAACCGGTTAGATATAACATAGACACTTTAGCTAATTTAATTAGTATGGACGAAACTTCAGGTAAGAGTGTTCAAGAGATTGCTGACTACTATACAATACCAGGAAGGCCAGGAAATGATCTGTTTGAAGGAATGAATAATAAATTCTTCTTGAATGCAGTTAGATTAGTCCATCCTGATGTGAATGGAATAAGAAGTTCGGTATTTAATCAATATTCTTCCTATCTTGGGGAGATTTACCAACCTTATGAATCAATCAGATATCCAGTTGGTGGGGGCGGTGGAAGTAGATTTATTGATTATGAAGAAAGAGGATTAAATCCTAGTAATGATATGGGACAACAGTTCTATTTATAATTTATTTTAGAAACTTATGTTATTAAATTCAAGGCAGAATGCTTTTATATTTAACTTTCCAAAGGGATTCTACTCTCAACAGTTGGAAGAAAAGTATTTGGCTTATGTTAAGAGAATGCCCATTCCTTATGACACTCTTAAGGATTTTATGAATTCAACTATTCAGCAGGTATCCTTTCCGACGTTTCAAACTATAGATAATGTGGAGCAAACAAGACCTGGAGGATACAGACAGAATTATAAGAGTGCAACTACCATACAGAACTTAGTGAGAAGGGATTTTAATGTTACTTTCAAACTAGGAGAGGGATTCATTAACTATTGGATTATGTATGAAAGCATAGTTAATTTTTTAGATTTTCAGAATGAGAATGAATATCTTCCAGATCTAACACTTCATTTATTGGATCACGAAGGCATTATTATGTCCACTGTGAAATTCCAGCAGCCGATATATACATCGTTATCCGAGGTACAACTGAACTATTCTAGCACGACCCCTCAGTTCTCCACATTTAGTGTGGGCTTTAGATGTAACTACGTCGATATAAAATTAGAAATTGGTTAAAAACATTATTGGGGTGGATTTTTCTTTAAACTCCCCCGCTTGGTGCTCACTTAGTGAACATGGGGCAAATTGGGGATCTTGCCACAGAACAACTAAAAAGGTTGATAATATGCTTGTAAAAGAAGGATCACCATTTAAAATATTTGGGGAAGATCCAAATTTTACCCTCACTGTGAAAGAAAAAAGAAAGGTTGAAGGTGAATATTGGGAAATAGAAAGAACTAAGCTGGAGAACTTTTCCATCATAGCCGATAATTTTATGATGACCCTTGTTCCATTCATAACTGATGAAACAGTGGTTTTCATGGAGGGTATTTCCTTCGGAAGCTCTGGAAATTCCTTGATTGATATTTCCATGTGCACTGCTTTAGTAAGAGAAAGAATAGCTGAGCTAGTAGGATATAAAAATCTATATGTTTATTCCCCTACCGCAATTAAAAAATTTGCCCTCAAGGGTAATTCAAAGAAGGATGAACTTTATTTAGCTCTCATAGATAAATACAGTGAGGATAATCTCCTAAGTCCTCTTGTTTCTCCATTGAAACAAAACAAGGATATCTGGATTAAGAAGAACAAGGAAGTGGAGACCCCCTGTTCTGATTTGATAGATGCCACTTGGATTAGTTTATATGGAAAACAAATTTTAGGGGAAACTTTTTGAGACACTTAGGTATAACTTAGGAATCAATTTTAGTTAATTTAAAAAAATCTAGAAAAAACATGGAAAATTTTGACATTTTTAGTTTGGACAATGAGGACTTTCTGAAGCCAGAACCCCAAAGTCAAGGCGGCGACGCTAACATTTACAAGCCTTATCCGGAACTCGGAAAAGACGGAGTTTACAAATCTCTTATTAGATTTCTCCCGAACGTCGCAAATCCCAAAAAATCTAAAATCCACAAATATTATGTGTGGTTAAAAGACCCCTTAGATAACAGTAACTTTGTTGCTGATTGTCCATCAACAGTGGGTAAGAAATCAATTCTAAAAGATATCTTCTGGAAGTTAAAGAACTCTCCCTCTGCTAAAGACCAGGAGCTTGCTAAATCATTTTCTCGTAAGGAAGATTATTATTCACTCATTCAAGTTGTGAAAGATCCTAATCATCCTGAATTAGAAGGTAAAGTTATGGTGTTCAAATTTGGTAAGAAGGTAAATGATTTAATTGAACAACAAATCAAGCCAGAATACGGATCTCCTTGTAATCCTTTTGATCTATTCGAAGGCAAAAACTTCGGTATTCATGTTAGAAAGGTAGGAGATTGGAATAACTACGATCTTTGTCAATTCGTAGGAGAAAAGGGACCGATCTTAATTAGTGGATCTGCAGTTGAAAAAACCGAAGCAGACCAAAAAAGAATTGTTGAATATTTAAAAGCAGGTCCTCAAGATCTAGTTGAAAAATATGATTACAAAGAATGGTCCGACGAAGATAGAGAAAAAATCAACTCTATTATTCGCAACACCATTCCTGATGGAAGAATGTTATCTGAGATCTTTTCAGGATCACCAGATTCAAAACCATCAGCATCAAGCTCTAATCCAAATCCCACGAAAAAGGAGACAAAAAGGTCTGCTGAAGCAGATTTCTTCTCTGATCCAGAAAATCTAGAAGAAGCTGAAACTGTGCAACCCGCAGCATCTGCTAAAAAATCTTCTACCTCTTCTGGTAGCTTGGATGATTTGTATAACGATCTCTAATAACATTTATGAGATCTTATGCAAAAATTAGGTTTAGAAAAGGTCAAGGATCTTGTATCCAAAGCTTTGGAGGTTGCCTTTCCAGGAAATCCCCAGAAGCAAAAAATCTATACTTCACATAATAGATTAAACTTTTCCTGTCCCTACTGCGGAGACTCAAATGACCCAAGAAAAAAGAGGGGCAATCTATACGTAGATAGCCTCTCTTTTAAGTGTTATAATGGTGGATGTGGTAAATTCAGAGATTTAATTGGTTTTCTTTTTGATCATGAGCTTGCTCGGGAATTAACCCACGAGCAAATTGAGGAGGCTAAGAATACCATAAATCTGAAGAAAACATCTAGAAGAGTTTCTGCCAGTGTCGATGTATTCATCTTGGAAAACTATAGGGATGTGCTGGTTTCAAGGGAGGATTATAAAGCTAAATTAAAGCTCATAGAAGTCCCTAGGCCGGTGCAAGAATATTTAGCGAAGAGAAATCAGACTGTTGACGAAAAGTACTTGTATGACCCCGTAAAACGTTCTATACACATACTTAATTTAACTTCTGATGGAAAGTTCATATTAGGATTGCAGCTGAGAAATATGAACAAGAATGCTGTAAATAAGTATTATACTTATAAGCTTAGCGGTATTCATAAAAACCTTTTGGGGAGCAAAGATATAGACCTTCTTCAAAAAGCAGAAGAGCTGGACCCTATCTCCTTAGTTTTTGGATTTTCCACTGTGGATCTGGATCAACCGGTTACCATTTTTGAGGGACCTTTTGATTCATTTCTTTTTCCAAATGCTGTTGCACTATGCTCGATCAATAATCCATTTCCCTTTGACATAACTAATAAGAGATGGTTCTATGATGGGGACGATCCAGGAAAGGAAGAGTTAAGAAAGAAGATATGTAGGGGAGAGAGTGTTTTCCTGTGGAAGAAATTTTTAGACGAAAACAACTTACCGGACAGAGACAAATGGGATTTAAATGATGTGGTCGATTATGTTAGATCGAACAAGATCAAAATAAAAAGATTTGAAAAATATTTTTCTAGCGAGAAATGGGACATGATTTTGATTTAACAAAGGAGGAATTAGAAAAATACAACAGAAAAAAATTCTTGTTGAAGGCTCCGGTTTCTTACATGGCTAGTGAAGATTTAGAAATTCCTCAACTGGAGTTTAATTTTACCCCAGATGAAGTAAAGCTAAATAAGAAGATAGTTACTGAGGTAGTTGATATAAAAAAAGAAAAGAAGAATAAAAGTAATAAGCTCCTATGAGTGATACAGTAAGTAATTTTGAATTGCAATTTCAGGAAGAAAGAGAGGAATGGACTGAAAGAATTAGAGAACTCTCCGTAAGAATGAGAAACATCAGGGAAATCGGGGAAGTTCAGGTTGAACTTTATTCTGACAGACAAAAACTTTTAGAATATGCTTTTAAACTTGGACAAGCTCTAGGTAAACTAAATTCTACCTATCGTGGAGACAAGAAAAATAAAATGATATACTATTCAGAGGAACATAACACCAGATATGGATCCAATGAAAAAACACATCTTATCGATGGAGATTTAACCGAAATAAAATACCGGATAGATCTTGTTGATAATCACACCAGCTTTATTAATGAGACCATTAAAACGGTTGATCACATGTTGTTCGGGATAAAGTCAAGAATATCCCTAGAGGAGTTTATGAGAGGGGGCGGTGTTAAATAAGAAAATTTTGGATGCTAAAATTTATAGTTTCTGATGATTTACAATGGCTGCTTTTACAAGACTATGATGAAGAGGTCGAAAGAAAGCAACTGGAGATCTCCTTAACACGTAAAATACACAATTATTTTTTCCATCCGCTAGTAAAAAAGAAACACTGGGATGGAGCTATTTGTTTTGTGGATAAAAGGGGACCACTTTGGAAGGTTCCTATTGGTTTATGGAGTGAAGTTTTTGATATTGGAGAGAAGTACAAAATAGATGTTGATATTGTGGGTCTAGATCAAATCATAGAAAATGATCTTACGCTGGAACAGTTTACAGAATGGACCAATGAATTTTTTGCAGATAAAGAATTAAAACCGCGAGATTATCAGATTGAGGCTGCATGGAGAATTATAAAATTCAGATATTCCTGCTTAGAGATTGCAACATCCTCCGGAAAAACATTAATCGCATTTATTGTGCTTGCTTACCTTAAGAGAATCAAGCAGGTAAACAAATTTTTAATGATTGTTCCAAACACCACTCTGATTCTTCAAGGATCTGAGGATTTTGAGAGCTATGGATTAAAGAAACTTGACAACTGCGAAATACAACTAATCCATGGAGGAAATAAAAATAAAATTTCTTCTGGATTAATGATAGGAACATATCAGTCTCTAGTCAAACAGGATGAATCTTTTTTCGATGGAGTTGAAGCCGTGTTCGTCGATGAATCCCACCAAAGCCACTCTAAATCTATTAAAGAGGTAGTTTCTAAGTGTAGAGGATCTAAATATAGGTTCGGTCTTTCCGGAACTTTAACTAACAGAAACACTGCAGAACATTTAACTATTCAACAATATCTAGGTCCTCTGGTGATGGAGATAAGTCCTAAGTTCCTGTTTGATAATAACTACGCCACTCCAGTTTCGATCAAAATAGTTAAAATGAATTGGCTTTCGGACGATCTAAAAGAAAAACTTTATGATCTTAGAACCAACAAGCAGGATTTAGAAGGCAGTGAAATTTTCAACGTGGAGAAAAAGTTGGTTATCTCCTCAGACAAAAGAATCAATTATATCGTGGATTTCATTTCCAAAATCAGCAAAAATTCTCTGGTTCTGTTCCAATCTGTTGGAGAGGGGTACGGAAAGAGAATGTACGACATGCTGCGGGAAATTCAGGCAGATAAGGAGATCTTTTATGTTGATGGTGACACCGAACCAGAAAGGAGAGATTTCTATAAGGGCAAAATGGAAGAAGGCACCAATAAGGTCCTTGTGGCCAGTTTTGGAACTCTTAGTACCGGGGTCTCTGTTAAAAACATTCATAATATATTCTTGACAGAGTCTTATAAGTCAGAGGTGCTAATTAAGCAAAGTTTAGGGAGGGGGATGAGACTTTATGAGGGAAAGGAGAAGGTTAATGTTATTGACTTCGTTGATGATTTCACCTGGAAAACCTCCGCAAACTATTTAATAAAGCATTCTAATGAGCGTATAGAGATTTACAAGAGAGAAAAGTTCGAATATAAGGTTTATGAGGTTACTCTCTAACGAGTTTCAGATATATAAAATAAAAAATGAAATACATCAGATCATATGCTTTATATGAGAATAGTTTGAAGATATTTGAAAAATATGATGCTTCAACCTATTACAAAAACACTGGACAGTCTATCCAGCCTGGGTGGCAGGATTGGATTTACAATTTTTTCAAAAGCATGCAAAGCAGATTTGAGGGGTATGATAATTTTTACAGAAGAGAAATAGCAGTAAAGAAAGCAGGTGGCGGAGTAATAGATACTGGATTAGGGTGGTTAATTGGGAAATCTGGATCCCTTGCTACTGAACTAATGGCTAAAATATTTGAGCCAAATAAATTTGCTTCCCTGACAAATAAGGGTTTACTTGCTCCAAAATCTTCTACTGATGTGTCTGGGATTAAATCCACCAAAGATGTTACCCCAGAACACCATAGATTATTGAACGATCAATTTGTTAAAAATGACCTCCCTAACATTTCTAATGATGACCAAATGAAAGATTACATTTTTAATTATTATAAAAAAATAGGGGTCCCACCAAATTACAATAAAGTTGCTGATGAAGTGGCTGCAACATATGTAACCACATATTTTAACAATAAAAAATCTACGGGTATGCTTACACAAGGCTTACCCTCTACATTCTAATAGAAACAAAAAACATGAAAAAAATAACACAAATTCAAGAAAGCCTTAAGATAGAAAAAGCCAAGGTGATTTCCAAATTAGAGGAAACAAACAAATACTTGACTTTTGCAAAAGGCTATTATAAAAAACATGGCGTATCTGGTCCTTTTGATGAGAAGTTTAAAAGTGACAAGAAAGCTCAAAAGAAATTTATGAACGACCTAGGTAAAGCTTGGGACGAGCACAAAGAGAAACACGGAATCGTAACAAGCTCTGAAAAGCCCTGGGGTAAGAAAAAATAACCCAATGATTGTAGACATACTCTATCCCATAATTGAGCATTATATAGGAGACGGTGTAGCGGGTATCAGAAGGGGTGAAGGAGAGGTTTCCTTCTCAACAATAATGGGTAAAGATGGCAGAATCGAAAAAAACGAAGAGGGTGACTGGGATTTATTGGTAGAAGAAGAAAAGGTTGCTGAGATAGAAGATTCACTATTCTCTATTTTCTGTGAAGCAAAGAAACAACCTCCAATAGATGTCTACTATAAAAGACTGTTAAAAGTAAAAAGAAAAAAATTAAACTATAGATCTAGCATTTTGGTGGAACAACTAATTAAATCTTTGGAAATGTTCATGTTAAATATGGAAGTTAAATTAAAAAATCCAATAACAATTGGTCCATTTTTAGTTTTTACCTCTATGGGAAGAAAGGATGTTATCGTATTAAATTAATATATGGCAGGGATTAAACAACTAAGTGAAGTTTATAAGAAGCAAGGAGCAGAATTCATTGACAATTTATTTGGAGATGAAGTTACCGTTTCTGAAAAATTAAATGGTATGTCTTTCTCTTTCGAGAAAAGCATAGGAGACGGAACTATGTTCTTTTATAAAAGAGATCAAGTTAATCCCATTTCTAAAATTGATAGAGTTCTGATGAACTATTATGATGGACCCATCACATATGTTCAAGGATTACCGGATCTCACAAAAAATGAAATCCCTCCGGGTTGGAGATTCGGTACCGAATTTTTTATAAATGAAGGTCCGGTTTTATTGTCGTATAATAGGGTTCCTAAAAACGGTTTGGTCCTAACTCACATCATTGTTAAAAATCAATATGGAGATGTTGAAAGAACTATTGTGGAAAAGGAAGAATTAGATTATTGGGCGGACCTATTAGATATTGAAAGATCTCCAATTATTTTTCAGGGAAAATTATCGGACCAGCAAAAAGCTTCCATTAATGATTTTGTTAACTCCCCATTTGATAGTTTAAAATCCTCTCACGGAACCCAAAGTTTTGCTAAGTATCTAGTAAAAACTTTAAATCCTGATTTAGATAAGACATTACTTAATGACGATTTAGATCAGCCCATCGAAGGAGTAGTTTTCAGATTTGGACCAATTAGTGGAACCGGAGAATCTTTTTCTGCAAAAATTATAGATCCGGTTTTCGAAGATATCACCAGACAGAACAACGTTAAAAAAGCCAGCTATTTCCCAAGCGACATCTACGGAATAACTCTTCTAGAAGTAATGAACTATATTTTAGATAAAGGAATAGAGAGCTTTGAATTTACTGGGGACGATCCACAAGACCGATACATTTCTTTCATCTCGTCAGTTTTTAATTCATTCATAGAAGATAATGGGGAAAAATATTTAGGGCTAGATTTTCAAGAACCTGAATTTTTAAAGCAAGACGGGTTTGAGTCTAATTTGGATTTAATCAATAACGATCAAACTAAAGAATTGGTTTCTCAGGACGAAAGCTATGCATCCCTTTTCAAACTAATCTTATCAGCCTTTAGAAAGATTAAAAAGAAATCTGGCGGATTCTTTACCACTGGAGTTATAGAGCAATTTAATTTATTAGTCAGAGAAATCTCAGACTATCTTAACAGAAATCCTGCAGTAGTTGAATCCTTAATCCCAACATTTGATGAGTTTAGGAAAGTTAAAAGATCTTTCGTTCCTGATGAAGAGCAAGAGGATGATGAGGAAGATGTGATTGAAGATCCGGAGGATGAAATCATAGAAAAGCCGATAGAGGAGCCACAGGAAGAACCCGAAGATATTGAAGAGGAGCCTAAAGAAGATTCCGAAGAGATTGTGGTAAAAGAAATAGATCCAGAAATTGCTTTTAAGATGCAAGCTGCTTTAGGACAAACTGATCCTATTTCGGATCCTGCTATTGATCCTGATGCTCAGGATGTAAATATAATTATTGGTAAATTCCAGCCATTTAATAACGGCCATCTTAAAATGATCAAGAAAGCAAATCAGGTAAATGGAAATCCAGTTGCTTTGATGGTAGTTAATAATTCAAAAAGCTTTATTAACAGGGAAATAATGGATAAAATGATGAAGATAATTTCTGGTGAAATGTCTGATCTAATTCATTCAGTAAATTATGTTCCTGACAATCTTCTTTCTACTTCCATTGAAAAGATCAAAAATAAATGCAATCCCAAAAGCTTGACTGTGGGGTCTAAAAAGCTAGACAATTATTTGGTACAAAGCCGTACCTTGAAAAAGAGAAAGAAATTACCCCAAGATTTTCAAATTCAAACCTCGCCAGAATGGGTGATTTCAAGGGAAGTGATGAAGACCTTAGAAGATAAAGATTACATGCAATTTAAAAAGCACGTTCCGAAAGCTCTCTCTTCTCTCTGGGAGGAATTACATCGATGCTACGAATCGTCCAGATAAGAATACCCGCATTATTTTTTTCTCTTTGTTTGTTTTATATTTGGATATATAAAATAAAAATTAATGGGAAATCTCTCAAATCTTCAAAACAGTAAAGTACCTCTTTTTGAAAATTCAGATAAAAGCAAAGCTGCTCATGATAAAATAGTGGATTGCAAAATCAGACTCATAGCAACTTCTAATGAGTTTTTTGGAAAGTTTTCTTTGACACTTGAGTTTATTGAGGATCTTAATCTTCAATACAAAACTATGGCTACTGATGGTATGAAAATATACTATGATCCTAATTTTGTATTAAAACAAAGCGACGAAGAAATTAGGTGGGTAATCTGCCACGAAATCATGCATTGTGCTCTCTTCCATTTCATTAGAAGGCAAGCAAATCCTACAGCGTGGAACGCTGCTACTGATTATGCTTTAAATCAATTAATAGATCCAGAAAGTTTTAGCATTCCTTCTGGCGATCCTCAAAGCCCTGAGGTAAGAAAGGCTAAACAGTTTTTGAATGGCTTAGGTAAAATGCCTCCTGGCTGTTTAAATACCAGACCTGCTACCAAAGATAATCCATATGGAAAACCCGAATATAAGGGGTGGTCAGCAGAAAAAATATATGATCACATAATTGAAAATAACGTTCAGCTTCCCCCTGAGGAAGGTTGGAATTATGAAGGAGTAACTCCCCCAGAATTTACTGGTTCTTCTTCTAAGAAAAAATCCGGGAATTCAGGAATTTCTGGAGGGCCTATCGCTAAAATTGGAGATTTTGTGAAAATTAAAGGAGGCGGATTTGGAAGAATAACATCAATTGACGGAAGCACTGGTGAAGCAATGCTTGATACATATTCTGAAGCTGATGCCATAGCCCAGATAGAAAAAGAATCAGGAAGAAAGGTTATATCAATAAAATAAACTTTGATGAAAATAGACATTAATGAATTAAGGAAGGTATCGGTAAAATTTGAGCCAAAACCACCACCAGGAACTCCCCCACCCCCACCCCCACCCCCGGTGATTATTAGTGATTTTCCTGTTGATCTGGGAGATCCCTGGAATGATGAGGGTAAAGAAGAGGGCGGTGGGCGTGGAGCAGGAG